>Ga0209070_100214_pt1 | contig 65230 bp, 57 predicted proteins | sample SynthPrep_5_END__FD_187205 | JGI IMG/M metagenome (GOLD analysis project Ga0209070, IMG submission 187205) | Synthetic microbial communities from Ohio, USA - SynthPrep_5_END_DS10_MetaG (SPAdes) (version 2) | ecosystem: Engineered > Bioreactor > Aerobic > Activated sludge | place: USA: Ohio... | reverse complement strand
CCGTACGGACTCTTCGCCTTCCTTGATTTCCAGCTCGTCGATACCGGATTCTTCCAGCAGTTCGATCAGTTTCTTAACTTTACGGATATCCATGAATCATCAACTCCCAAGGGTCGGTCAGGGGCGCTTGGCCGGTTGTTCAAGTTGTTCCAGGGCGGCCTCCAGGGCCAGTCGGTAACCGCTGGCGCCAAGGCCGCAGATCACACCTACCGCTACGTCGGAGAAGTAGGAGTGATGGCGGAAAGCTTCGCGTTTGTGCACGTTCGACAAATGCACTTCGATGAATGGGATGCTCACCGCCAGCAACGCGTCACGTAATGCAACGCTTGTATGTGTAAAAGCGGCGGGATTGATCAGGATAAAGTCCACGCCTTCGCCGCGCGCGGCATGGATGCGATCAATCAATTCGTACTCGGCATTGCTTTGCAGGTAGAGCAGATGGTGGCCGGCTTCACGGGCCCTGCGCTCCAGGTCGAGGTTGATCTGGTCCAGGGTGACTGCCCCGTAGACGCCCGGTTCACGGGTGCCGAGCAGGTTCAGGTTGGGTCCGTGAAGAACCAGTAAGGTCGCCATCGGCTGTTCCTTGTTATTGATGTGGGTACGGCAGAACCCGGCGACTATGCCGCAAAGCCTTTGTGACTGTCCAGTTCTATGCAGTAGGCAGCACGATTAGCGAGGATAGCGCGAAATTTGTGACTGTGAGGCCGGATTCGGTCAGTGTAGGAGCGAGCTTGCTCGCGAAAAACGTCAACGATAACGCGGGGCGTCTGGATTAAAGCGGTGCCTGCGCGTTCTTCGCGAGCAAGCTCGCTCCTACAGTGGGTGTTCAGACGCGAAAGGCCTGCACAGCAGTATTGAGCTGCCCACCTAGCACCAACAGATGCTCACCTTGGCTGCGGCCCTGGCCGATTCGCAGCAAGTTATCTTCACCCAACTGGTGAATCCGCTCGCTGTTGTCGCGAATCTCACTGACGGCGCCACTCTGCTGTGCCGTCACATCGGCGATGCGCACGGCGGTGTCGGAAATGGTCTGGATAGCCTCGACGATTTCATCCAGCGCGCCGTCCGCTGCCTGGGCTTGCTGGGCGGTCGCCTCGGCGTGTTCGACCTGGGCGCGCATGCCTTGCACCGATTGATGGGCGGCGCTTTGCAGACCGGCGATCAAGGTCTGGATTTCTGCGGTGGCGCCGGCGGTGCGCTGGGCCAGGGAGCGGACTTCGTCGGCGACCACGGCAAAGCCACGGCCGGCCTCACCGGCGCGGGCAGCCTCGATGGCGGCGTTAAGGGCGAGCAGGTTGGTCTGGTCGGCAATCGAGCGGATCACCGTCAGCACGCCGCCGATGGTGGCGGATTCTTCCGCGAGTTTTTCGATCATCTGCGCATTCTGCTGCACTTCGCCGACCAGGGCATGCAGCCCGGTCAGGCTCAGGCCGATCACACGTTGGCCTTGCTCCACCGCCTGACCGGCACTGCGACTGGCGCCTGCCGCCTGGCTGGCATCGCCTGCGACTTGCTGGATGGTCGCTTCCAGTTCACCCAGCGAATCACGGATCTGCGCGGTATCCCCGGCCTGGCGTTCGGCGCCGTCATGCAGGCCGCTGCTCAGTTCGGCCAGCGCACGGCTACTGCCGGCGACTTCCTCGGCATTGCCGCGAATCGTACCCACCAAATCCACCAGATAGGCGCGCAGGCGGTTCAAGGAGGCTTCAATGTCGTGCAGCTCGCGGTTGGTCTTACCCAGGGCAATCGGCTGGCTGAAATCACCCTCGGCCCAGGTCGACAAGGCGGGCGCCAGATTGGTCAGCACCCGCGCCAGGCGGCGTTGCAGGGTGTCGATCAGCAGCGCGATCAGCAGGATCAGGCCGATCATTACCCCTTGCATCAGGCGCACTTCGCCCTGGATCTTGCCGTGCTGCGCGCGCACCACGGGCTCCAGGCCGGCGATGGCTTGTTGCACGGTGTCGATCTTCTGGTGGGTCTTGGCGGCCAGGTCGGTGCGTTGCTGGATCTGTTCGCGGGTGCGCTTGAGTTCGGCGGGGTAGCGGGTCAGCAGGCTGTTGAGTTCACGTTTGAGGTCGACGCCAGTGTCCTGGGCTTCGGTTTTTTCGGTGTTCTCCAGGCCCATCAGTGCGGAAAAGTCGTTGGCGCTGGATTCGGCGCTGGCCTTCACGCCCAGCAATGGCAGTTGTTCCAGCGCATCGGCTTGGCTGCGGATGTTGCTGACTTCGCGCTCCACATCATCGGCCAGTTCCGCGCGCCCGCTGCTCACCAGTTTGTCGCGGGCCAGGGACAGTTTGCCCAGGTGCTGCGACGCAGCCAGCAAAGGCGGCAGATAGCGGGCGGCGTCAGGAGTAGTCACGCCGGTGGCGTACTGACTCAATTGCTCCAGGTTCGCACCTAATTCGCGCTCGGCCTGCAGCAACAAGGCTTGCGGGTCGCCGGCCAGCTTGCCGGCCGCCAGCAGGTCAGTCTTGCTGAACGCATCCAGGTCAACCAGGCTCGGGCGCAGGTTTTGCGCGAGGTCCGCCGGCAACTCATCCAGATGCTGCAACAGGTTTTCCAAGCTCTGGCTGGCACTGCTCAAGCGCAGGGCGTCGCCGCTGGCGAGGTAGTCGTCGAAATTACGCGCCGCTTGGTTCTGGAAGGCCTGGGACAGGCCCAGGTAGCGTTCCATCAGCAAATAAGGCCGTTCCAGCGCGCGCTGCGACCACCACAGGGTCGCGCCCAGCGCCAGGCACACGGCCACCAGAAGAAGGGTATTGAGATTGGTCAGCAGCTTCAGGCGCATGCGTGGTTTCAACCGACAGCAAAAGATAAGTGCCTGAAGTTATTGCGTTTTCATTACAAGGTTATGACCGAATCAGTCGATTCTGGTGAAAAGGTGGCACTTTGCTTTGATGTGCGCGCAGCCTGCACGCGGTTACGTCCGGCATCCTTGGCGCGGTACAGCGCCTCGTCGGCCTGGGCCGCCATCATCAGGCTGTCGGAACCGTCGCACAGCTCGACCAACCCGGCGCTGAAGGTACACCACAAATCCTGGGGCTGGGCGGGGTAGTGGATTTCGGCAAAGCGCCCACGGATTTCATCCAGCACTTTGCACGCCGATTCCAGGTCGGTATCCGGCATTACGATGGCGAATTCTTCACCGCCGTAGCGCCCGATATAGTCGGTCTTGCGCAAGCGTTGCTTGAGAAACAGCGCCAGGCTCTTGATCACACGGTCGCCCATGGGGTGGCCGTGGCTGTCGTTGACCCGCTTGAAGTGGTCGATATCCAGCATCGCAAAACTCAGCGGCTTGTTCTCGCGGCGCGCACGAAAGCTGCAGTCTTCGAGCAATTGCAGGATGTGAGTGTGGTTGTACAGGCCGGTCAGGCTGTCGCGCACCATCCGCGCCTTGAGGTTGCGCGCACGCGCCGCGCGATTGCGCACGGTGGTGATCAGGTGGCGCGGCTTGATCGGCTTGGTGAGGAAGTCGTCGCCGCCTTCGCTCATGGCGTCCAGTTGCTTGTCCAGGTCATCCTCGGCTGACAGGTAGATGATCGGCACGCTCACATAACGGTCGTTATGGCGGATGACCTTGGCCAGTTCGGTACCGGTACAGGCTGGCATATACATGTCGAGGATGATCAGGTCGGGCTGGAAATCCGCCAGCTCGGCCATGGCCTGGATCGGCTCGATCAGCGTGCGGGTGACGATGCCGGCGCTGTTGAGCAGGCGCTCGGTGTGCAGCGCCTGGGCCCGCGAGTCGTCGATGATCAGTACTTTATACGGCTCGTATTGGGCGACGCAGGTCAGTACCTCGATCTTCTCCAGCAGGCTCGACGCTTCCAGCGTGCCGGTGAGGAACTCCTGGCCCCCAGCGCGCACGGCGGCCAGGCGGGTGGGGGTATCGGTTTCGTGCAGGCTGAAAAACAGCAGCGGCAGCTTTTGCTCCAGGCCTTCCTGGGCTTCGGCGGCGAGCTTGAGGCCCAGGCCGGCGCCGCAGAAATCCACGTCCATCACAATCGCCGAGGGCAGGCGCTCGGCCATCGACGCGCGAAACGCCGCCACGCTGTCGAGGGATTGGGCGCTCATGCCAAAGAATTCCAGCTGTTTGGCCAGGCGCTCGGCGCGGTCGTGATCGGCCAGCATCACGTAGATCGGCTTGCGCATGGGCGGCAGGAAAGTTTGTTCGAGCTGGTCGCCCTGGCGCAGGCCGGTACGGGACAGGCGCTGCATCAAGCGATTGAGTTCGGTGATCAAGTGGCTGCTCAGGCGGCCACGGTTTTCGTCCACCGCCTTGAGGGATTCACCGATGTGTCGCGCCAACTGGCCGTGTTCCGGCTGTTCAAAACGTTCGGCAAAACGCAGCAGGCGCAAATTGGCCTCGCTGAGTTCGGAGAGGTCGGCGCCGGACCATTCGCTGCGTTGCAGGCGCTGCCAGATCTCAAGAATTTGACGTGCCTGATGAATTACCCGCTGGGCAAAATGCTGCTTGAGGCGCTCACGGCTGGGGTCTTCTGGCTCGGTCATATCCTGACTACTAGTTAGGGTGCATGCTGAGGTCGACTGATGGCTCTATGCTAGCACCTCTTTCCGATAGGATGAGTGTCATACGTCAATAAACTGCGTGCCCGTCGCATTCAGTTGCTGACTGGATGGTCGCGCAGCGTAAAAAGCGTGCATCCTTTATAGTCGAACATGCCCTGTGCGCCAGTTTGGCGAAAAGCCCCGCACGGGTTGGCACGATGGGGTAGGGTTGTGGTCGGAGTGTTTGAACGCACGCCATCAATTCAAGTGCATGAACTCAAGTGATTGAAAGGATATCGCCATGCTGGACTGGAAAAACCGTGCAGGCAGCGCCAAAGGCCCCGCGCCTGAGCCCAAGTCGGCCAACCGCGGCTATTTTCGTACCGTGCTGATGAGCCGCGCCGTGCTCAGCGTGCTCGGCCTGTACCTGTTGGTCACCGGCGCCCTGGGCTGGTACTGGAGCGAAGAGCCGGCGCTGTTTCCGGTGCAGCAGAATGCGCAGTTGGCCGCCGAGAAAGAAGGCAAGCAGATGGTGGTGGGCTACACCACGGTCGAAACCCTCAAGACCGTGGTGGGCACTTTGCTGAACAAACCCGGTGGCTACATTTCCAACGATCGCTTCCCGCCAGGCCTGTGGATGGACAACATGCCGAGCTGGGAATACGGCGTACTGGTGCAGGTGCGCGACCTGACCCGCGCCCTGCGTAAAGACTTCGCCCGCTCGCAGTCGCAGTCAGCCGAAGACGCGGATTTGGCCAAGGCCGAGCCACGCTTCAACTTCGACAACAAGAGCTGGGTGCTGCCGTCCAGTGAGTCGGAATATCAGGAAGGCATCAATTCCCTGAGCCGCTACGAAGCACGCCTGTCCGATCCGAACCAGCGCGGCGCGCTGTTCTATGCACGTGCCGACAACCTGAACAACTGGCTGGGTGACGTCGCCACTCGCCTTGGCTCGCTGTCGCAACGCCTGTCGGCCAGCGTCGGCCGGGTGAAACTGAACACCGCACTGAAAACCGAAGCCTTGGCGCCGGGTGAAGTGCCGCAGGTCGATGAAGAAGTGGTGGAAACCCCATGGATGCAGATCGACAACGTGTTCTACGAAGCCCGTGGCCAGGCTTGGGCGCTGTCGCACCTGCTGCGCGCCATCGAAGTCGACTTTGCCGACGTGCTGGCCAAGAAAAACGCCACCGTCAGCGTGCGCCAGATCATTCGTGAGCTGGAAGCCTCGCAAGAGCCGGTTTGGAGTCCTATGATTCTCAACGGCAGTGGCTTCGGCGTGTTGGCGAACCACTCGCTGGTGATGGCCAACTATATTTCCCGGGCAAACGCTGCAGTGATCGACTTGCGTCAGCTACTCAACCAGGGTTGATGATGGACGCTACTCAAAAGGAGGCCGCACACCGCGCGGCTTCCGATGCTGAACTGATCTGCTGGGTCGACGAGCGGGACACCCTGCTCGGCACCCTCGTCAGGTCCGACCTGCGTCAGCGCGGCCTGATTGGCCGTTGCACTTTTATCTTCCTGTTCAACTCCCGTGGCGAGCTGTGTGTGCATCGGCGCACGCTGAGCAAAGCCATGTATCCAGGGTTCTGGGACACGGCGGCGGGTGGAATGGTAGCGGCGGGTGAATCCTATTCAATATCGGCCGCCCGCGAGCTGGAGGAAGAACTGGGCGTCAGCGGAGTGGAGTTGGTCGAGCACGACCATTTCTATTTCGAGGATGGCGACAGCCGGCTCTGGTGTAAATCCTACTCTGCCGTCTGGGATGGGCCACTGCGCCTGCAGCCGGAAGAGGTCATGGAAGCGCGCTTTTTACCTATCGAAACCGTCCTGCAGGAGGCCGAACAAAAGCCTTACTGCCCGGACGCCCAGGAAGGCTTGCGCCGCTATCTGGCCTCACGTCGCTAAAGTTGCATAAATTGGCGCCATTTGGCTCTTAGCAAGTCGGCTTTTTGTGGTTACACTGCGCGACTTTTCACCCGAACCGCCTTGGCGGTTCGGTAGCGCTGCCCCTGCCTGAGTGGGGCTTCGCGGTCGATAACCTCTTCGAAGGTGTCGATCAGTCTTTGTCCTCCCAAGAGGATTGCCGGTGGCCAAAAAAGCCGCATCCTTCGCCGCCCTTGGTGGCCTGGTATTTTCCACCGACGCAGGTCGACACTGCCCGGACTGTCGTCAGCCCGTGGATTCGTGTACCTGCAAACAGACCCTGATCCCTGAAGGCGACGGTATTGCCCGCGTACGACGCGAGAGCAAGGGCCGTGGCGGCAAGACGGTGACCACCATCACCGGCGTGCCGCTGGCCGAAGACGCGCTGAAGGAACTCGCCACTGCGCTGAAAAAGCGCTGCGGCACTGGTGGTGCGTTGAAAGACGGTGTCATCGAGATCCAGGGCGATCACGTCGAGCTACTGTTGGCCGAGCTGATCAAGCTCGGGTACAAGGCCAAGAAGTCCGGCGGCTGAGAGCCTCTTCCCGACCTGTGTCTAAACTCTGTCCTGCGCGTGGGGTCCTACCTTGCACGCAGGCAAATCGTCATTTTCATTCTTTAGACTGCGCCAGCCTCAACCAGGGGCGGCGCTTTCGCCTTCATTTATAGGGGACTTCGATGTCCGTACGACGCACACGCAAAGACGATGGCAGCCAATGGACAGTTGCGGACAGCCGCAGTGTTTACGGGATTCGCCATTGGGGGGCCGGGTATTTCGCGATCAATGATGCCGGTCGCGTTGAAGTCCGTCCGAACGGCCCGAACAGCACGCCGGTCGACCTTTACGAACAAGTCGACGAGCTGCGCAAGAGCGGCCTGTCGTTGCCGCTGCTGGTGCGCTTCCCTGACATCCTGCAAGACCGTGTACGCCAGCTGACCGGTGCTTTCGACGCCAACATCGAGCGCCTGGAATACCAGAGCAAGTACACCGCGCTGTACCCGATCAAGGTGAACCAGCAGGAAGCGGTGATCGAGAACATCATCGCCACCCAGAACGTGTCGATCGGCCTGGAAGCCGGCTCCAAGCCTGAGCTGCTCGCCGTATTGGCGCTGGCGCCGAAGGGCGGCACCATCGTCTGCAATGGTTACAAGGACCGTGAGTTCATCCGCCTCGCGCTGATGGGCCAGAAACTCGGCCACAACGTGTTCATCGTGATCGAGAAAGAATCCGAAGTTGAACTGGTGATCGAAGAGGCTGCCAGTCTCAAGGTCAAGCCACAGGTCGGCCTGCGCGTACGTTTGTCGTCGCTGGCATCGAGCAAGTGGGCAGACACCGGCGGCGAGAAATCCAAGTTCGGCCTGTCGGCGGCGCAACTGCTGTCCGTGGTCGAGCGCTTCCGCGCGGCCGGTCTGGACCAGGGTATCCGCCTGCTGCACTTCCACATGGGCTCGCAAATCGCCAACCTGGCGGACTACCAGCACGGGTTCAAGGAAGCCATCCGTTACTACGGCGAACTGCGCAACCTCGGCCTGCCGGTGGATCACATCGACGTTGGCGGTGGCCTGGGCGTGGACTACGACGGTACGCACTCGCGTAACGCCAGCTCGATCAACTACGACATGGACGACTATGCAGGCGTGGTCGTGGGCATGCTCAAGGAATTCTGCGACGCGCAGAGCCTGCCGCACCCGAACATCTTCTCCGAAAGCGGCCGTTCCCTGACCGCCCACCACGCCATGCTGGTGGTGCAGGTGACCGACGTCGAGAAACACAACGACGAAATCCCGACCATCGAGAACAAGGAAAGCCTGCCGGAAACCGTGCAATGGCTGGTGGACCTGCTCGGCCCGACCGACATCGAGATGGTCACCGAAACCTACTGGCGCGCCACTCACTATATGAGCGACGTGGCCACCCAGTACGCCGACGGCAAACTGACCCTGGCCGAGAAAGCCCTCGCCGAACAGTGCTACTTCGCCGTGTGCCGCCGCCTGCACAACTCGCTCAAGGCCCGCCAGCGCTCGCACCGCCAGGTGCTGGACGAGCTCAACGACAAGCTGGCCGACAAGTACATCTGCAACTTCTCGGTGTTCCAGAGCCTGCCGGACACCTGGGCCATCGGCCAGGTACTGCCAATCCTGCCGCTGCACCGCCTCGACGAAGAGCCGCTGCGCCGTGCCGTACTGCAAGACCTGACCTGCGACTCCGACGGCAAGATCAAGCAGTACGTCGACGAGCAGTCGATCGAGACCAGCCTGCCGGTGCACGGTTTGAACGAAGGCGAGGACTACCTGCTGGGCATCTTCCTGGTGGGGGCTTACCAGGAAATCCTCGGCGACATGCACAACCTGTTTGGTGACACCGACTCGGTGAACATCTACCAGCGTGAAGACGGTTCGGTGTACAGCGCCGGGATCGAGACCCACGACACCATCGAAGACATGCTGCGCTACGTGCACTTGTCGCCGGAGGAGTTGATGACGCATTACCGTGACAAGTGTGCGAGCGCGAAGATCAGTGCCAGTGAGCGCACGCAGTTCCTGGACGCTTTGCGCCTGGGCTTGACACGGTCTTCGTACCTGTCCTCATAACCGCGTACAACGTGCTCTTTGTGGTGAGCGAGCTTGCCTCGCGCGGGGCAAGCCCGCTCACCACATAAGTCAGTCTTCACAGGTATAAGGGGTTGGCGATGTCGAGAGTATTCTTGCAAGCGTTTACCCTGGCCGTCGCGGCATTCCTCGCGGCCTGCTCTCCCATCAAAGTGCTCAATGCACTCACCCCCTCCAACACCTTCACCAAAACCTCGGCCATCGCCTACGGCGATGATCCCCGCCAGAAACTCGATATCTACCGGCCAGCTCCTGCTATCTCCAACGCCCCCGTGGTGGTGTTCTTCTACGGCGGTAGCTGGAACAGCGGCTCCAGGGACGACTATGGTTTCGTCGGCGAAGCCCTGGCCTCGCGCGGCATCGTGGTGGTGATCGCCGATTACCGGCTTTACCCTCAAGTGCGGTATCCCGCCTTCCTCCAAGACAACGCCCACGCCGTTGCCTGGACCTATCAACACATCGCCGAATACGGTGGTGATCCCCAACAGCTCTATGTAATGGGGCATAGCTCCGGCGCCTATAATGCGTCGATGCTGGCGCTGGATGCGCGTTGGCTGAAAGAGGTTGGCCTCACGCCGTCAATCTTCAAAGGCTGGATCGGTCTGGCCGGCCCTTATGACTTCCTGCCAATTGAAAACCCAGAGGTGAGGCCAGTGTTTTTCTTCCCTGATTCACCGCCGGATTCTCAGCCGATCAATCATGTCAGCCGTGAGGCACCCTCCAGCCTCTTGATCGCCTCGACGGACGACAAACTCGTTAATCCCAAGCGCAATACCGGCGGACTGGCAGAGCAATTACGGGCGGTGGGTGTGCCCGTGGAGGAGGTCTACTTCAGCAAGACCAACCATCAGACGCTGGTGGGTGCGATCGCCAAACCCTTGCGTTGGCTGGCACCGGTACTGGAGCGCGTCACAGCCTTTATCCGAGCCACTGGTCCTGCCGGTTCAAGCGCCAGGCAATCGCCCACAAAGTAAGGCTGCGCAGGGCCATGAACAGCAGGAAGGTTATCCACAGCCCGTGGTTACCCAAACCCTGCAACGCCCACGCGAAGGGCAGTGTCAACACGACCGTCAGCAGCATGCCATTGCGCATCTCCCGCGCGCGCGTGGCGCCGATGAACAAGCCGTCGAGCAAGTAACTCCACACCGCAATCAACGGCAGAACCGCCAGATAAGGCAGGTAGAGGTCGGCGGTTTCGCGCACGCTGGGGATGTCGGTCTGCATGGCGATAAACAGGTGGCCGCCGACGGTGAACAGCAGCGCAAAGCCAACGCTGGCGATCAATGACCAGCCGCCGGCCACCACCAATGAACGACGCAAGGCCTGGCGGTCATGGGCACCGATGGCGTGGCCGCACAGGGCTTCGACCGCATGGGCCAATCCATCCAAGGCATGGGCGGTCAGCAGCAGGCCGTTGAGCAGCAGTGCATTGGCCGCCACGGTGGCATCGCCCAGTCGCGCGCCTTGCACCGTGATCATGAAAAACACCGATTGCAGCGCGAGGCTGCGGATAAAAATGTCGCGGTTGACCGCCAGCAGCGGGCGCCAGCTTTCCCACAGCTTCAGCGCCGCCCAGGCGATATGACCAGGGTAGGCGCGCAGGGCTTTTTGCGTCATCGCCAGGCCGAGCAAGGCGCCGGTCCATTCCGCCACGACGGACGCACGCGCCGAACCGACCACACCCCAATCCAGGCCGAGTACGAACCACAGGTTCAGGGCGATGTTGACCAGGTTGGTGGTCAGCAGGATCGCCAGCGGCGCCCGCGCGTTCTGAGTACCGAGAAACCAGCCGACCAATGCGTAGCTGGCAAGGGCGGCGGGTAGGCCGAACAGGCGGGTGTGGAAAAAATCTTGAGTCAGTTGATTGAGTTCGGCAGAGGGCTGCATCCATTCCAGGGCCAGATGGCTCAGCGGAATGCCGACAGTGCCCAACAGCATTGCCAGGCCCAGTGCCAGCAGCAGGCCTTGCAGCAGGATTTGTCGCAGCGCCGCCCCGTCATTGCGTCCGGCAGCCTGGGCGGCGAAACCGGTGGACCCCATGCGCAGGAAACCCATGGCCCAGGCGAGGAAGGTGTACAGGCTGGCGCCGACCGCAACGGCACCCAGCTGGTGCGCGTGGGGCAGATGGCCGATGACCATGCTGTCCACCAGCGCCACCAACGGCACCGAGATATTCGACAGGATCATCGGCGCGGCCAGGGCCCAGACGCGGCGGTGTGTGGGGCGGTGGCGCCAGTCGGTGAGTAAGGTGGGCATGCAGGCTCCTTGGGGGAGCGGCATTGTAACTGGCGGCCCTTGGCTGTGGGATTTGACTTGATCAAGGATGACCTCAGAACCAAACCACCCTCCGTCGGTCAATGTGACCAGCACCGCATCGGCCCCCTGCGGGCTGATATATAGTTCACCTCTCGGACCCCCTCACAAACGAGTGCCCCATGCTTAACAAAGGACTGTTCCTTGCTTGCGCGCTGGCCCTGCTGAGCGCCTGCGATTCCTCCGATAAACCGGCAGCCCCGACCGCTCCCGCAGCGGCAACAGTGGCACCCAAACCGGCCAAGGCCGCGGTGGATGTGGCGGCGCTGAAGCAGCGCTACGCCGGGCGTGAGTTGAGTGTGGTGGACGTGTCCGAAGTGCAGCTCGACGGCGCCAGCACGCTTTCTGTGAGCTTTTCCATTCCGCTGGATCCCGATCAGAAATTCGCCGACAAACTTCACCTGGTGGACAGCAAGTCCGGCAAGGTCGATGGCGCCTGGGAAATCTCCGATAACCTGATGGAATTGCGCCTGCGCCACCTGGAGCCACAGCGCAAGCTGGTGCTGACAGTCGACGCCGGTGTGAAGGCGGTCAACGACAACACGCTCGCCGCCGAATACACCGCCCGCCTGGAAACTCGCGACCTGCAAGCCACCGTCGGCTTTGCCAGCCGTGGCACCTTGCTGCCGACACGCCTGGCCGAAGGCCTGCCGGTGATCGCGTTGAACGTCGACAAGATCGATGTCGAATTCTTCCGCATCAAACCCGAATCCCTGCCTACCTTCCTCGCGCAGTGGGGCCGCAACACCAGCCTGCAAAGCTATGAATCCCGCGAACTGCTGCCCTTGGCCGACTTGGTCTACGGCGGCCGTTTCGACCTGAACCCGGCGCGCAACACCCGCGAAACCCTGTTGCTGCCCATCGCCGGCCTCAAGCAATTGCAGCAGCCGGGCGTGTACCTGGCGGTGATGCGGGCTTCGGGCACCTACAACTATTCCCAGCCGGCCACGCTGTTTACCTTGAGTGATATCGGCCTGTCAGTGCACCGCTACGCCAATCGCCTGGACGTGTTTACCCAGGCGCTGGAAGGCGGCAAGGCACTGGATGGCGTTGACCTCGAAGTGCTCGACGCCGAAGGTCGTGTGCTGGGCCAGGGCAAGACCGAGAAGGGCGGTCACGCCGAGTTGCCTTTGCCGAAAAAGGCTCAGGTGCTGTTGGCCAAGCAGGGCGAACAGACCAGTATGTTGCGCCTCGACAGTGCGGCGCTGGACCTGGCCGAGTTCGACATTGGCGGCCAACCCTCCCACCCTTTGCAGTTCTTTGTGTTTGGCCCGCGTGATCTGTATCGCCCCGGCGAAACCGTGCTGCTTAACGCCCTGCTGCGTGACAAGGATGGTAATGCCGTCAAACCGCAGCCGGTGAGTGTCGAAGTGCGTCGCCCGGATGAGCAGGTCAGCCGCAAGTTCGTGTGGGACGCCGATGCCTCTGGCCTCTATCAATATCAACTGCAACTGGCCGGCGAAGCACCGACCGGGCGTTGGCAGTTGGTGTTCGACCTGGGTGATGGCAAGCCGCAGCTGTATGAATTCCTTGTCGAAGACTTCCTGCCCGAGCGCCTGGCGCTGGAACTCAAGGGCAGCGACACCCCGTTGAAACCGGCGGATGACGCGGTGATTCAGGTCACCGGCCGTTACCTGTACGGCGCCCCCGCGTCGGGCAATCGTGTCAGCGGCCAAGTCTATGTGCGGCCGCTGCGCGAAGCGGTCAAAGCGCTGCCGGGCTATCAGTTCGGCTCCGTCACCGAAGAAGAACTGAGTCAGGATTTCGAACTGGAAGAAAGCGTGCTCGACGCCAAGGGCCAGGAAGCACTGACTCTGGAAAGCAAATGGGCCGAGGCCAAGTCGCCGCTGCAACTGATCGTGCAGGCCAGCCTGCAAGAGTCGGGTGGACGGCCGATCACCCGGCGCCTGGTGCAGCCGATCTGGCCGGCCGAGCAATTGCCGGGCCTGCGCGGGCTGTTTGACGGCAAGGAAACCAATGGCGACGGCCCGGCGGAATTCGAAGTGCTGCTGGCCAACCAGGACGGGCAGAAACTCGCCGCGCCCAACCTCAAGGTGCGCCTGGTGCGTGAGCGCCGCGACTACTACTGGAACTACTCCGAGAATGATGGCTGGAGCTATCACTTCAACGAGAAATTCCTCAACCTCGACGAACAGAACCTGAACATCAAGGCCGGCGATACCGCCAAGGTCAGCTTCCAGGTGGAGTGGGGTCCTTACCGCGTCGAGGTCGAAGACCCGCAAACCGGCTTGGTCAGCAGCCTGCGTTTCTGGGCCGGCTACCAGGCTCAGGACAACACTGAAGGCGGCGCCGTACGGCCTGATCAAGTCAAGCTGGCGCTGGATAAACCGGCCTATGGCGATGGCGATACGGCCAACGTGACCGTAACGCCGCCCGCGGCCGGTAAGGGCTACCTGCTGGTGGAGTCTGCGGAAGGCCCGTTGTGGTGGCAGGAAATCGACGTGCCGGCCGAGGGCAAAAGCTTCGCCGTGAAGCTCGATCCGAAATGGTCGCGCCATGATTTGTATGTCAGCGCCTTGGTGATCCGCCCCGGCGAGCGCAAAGCCAACATCACGCCTAAACGTGCGGTGGGCCTGCTGCACCTGCCGCTGGATCGCACCCAGCGCAAGCTTGGCGTGACCCTCAGCGCGCCGGAAAAAATGCGTCCCAAACAGCCGCTCACCGTAAAAATCGCCGCCAAGAATGCCGATGGCAGCGTGCCGAAACAGGTGCATGTGCTGGTTGCAGCGGTGGACGTGGGCATCCTGAATATCACCGAATACCCGACGCCGGATCCGTATTCCAGCCTGTTCGGTCGCAAAGCCTACGGCGTGGACCAATTCGATATCTACGGCCAGTTGATCGAAGCCGGCCAGGGCCGATTGGCCAGCCTGGCATTTGGTGGTGATGCGGCGCTGGCCAAAGGCGGCAAGCGCCCGGACACCAGTGTGACCATCGTCGCCCTGCAAAGCGCGCCGGTGACCTTGAATGAGCAAGGCGAGGGCGAAGTCAGCGTCAATATTCCCGACTTCAACGGCGAATTGCGCCTGATGGCCCAGGCCTGGAGCGACGATCGCTACGGCATGGCCGAAGCCAAGACGGTGATTGCCGCACCGCTGATTGCCGAGCTGTCGGCGCCGCGCTTCATGGCGGGTGGTGACCAGACCACGTTGGCGCTGGACCTGTCCAACCTGTCGGGCAAGCCGCAGAAACTCGATGTACAACTGAGCGCCGATGGGCAATTGGAGCTGGTCAGCAGCGGCGCGCAAAGCGTCGAACTCAAGCAAGGCCAGCGCACCACCCTGCGTATCCCGGTGAGAGCCTGGGGCGGGTTAGGGCAGGGTAAAGTCAAGGTGACGGTGAATGGCCTGGACCTGCCGGGCGAGAACCTGCCGCCGTTTACGCGCGAATGGACCTTGGGGGTGCGTCCGGCCTATCCGGCGCTGCTCAAGCACTATCGCGCGGTGCTGAAGGACCAACCGTGGAGCTTGCCGTCGGGGGCGTTGGATCAGTTCGACGCCTCGGGGCGCCAGGCGCTGCTGAGCCTGTCGAGTCGGCCGCCGTTGAACCTCGGTGCACAGATCAGTGCACTCAAGGCCTACCCCTACGGTTGCCTGGAGCAGACCGCCAGCGGCCTGTATCCGTCGCTGTACGCCGATGATGCGCTGCTCAAGCGCCTGTCGATCAAAGGCGAGTCGGACAGCGAACGCAAACGCAAGATCGAGTTGGGCATCGAGCGCCTGTTGGGCATGCAGCGCTACAACGGCAGCTTCGGGTTGTGGGGCGCGGACGGTGAAGAAGAATACTGGCTGACGGCTTACGTCACCGACTTCCTGTTGCGCGCTCGCGATCAGGGTTTTGCCGTGCCCCCTGAAGCGTTGAAAAAGGCCAGCGAGCGTCTGCTGCGCTACGTGCAGGAACGCAACCTGATTGACGTCGATTACAGCGACAATGCCGACCACACCCGCTTTGCCGTGCAGGCCTACGCCGGTATGGTCCTGTCGCGCAGTCAGCAGGCGCCGTTGGGTGCGTTGCGCAGCATCTTCGAACGTCGTAGCGATGCGCGCTCTGGTCTGCCGCTGGTGCAGTTGGCCATCGCGTTGCAGAAGATGGGCGACCAGCCGCGTGCGGACCAAGCCTTGCTCGCTGGCCTGGCCGCGCAACGCAATGCCAATGAATGGCTGGCCGACTACGGCAGCCCGTTGCGCGACCAGGCGATGATCCTGGCCTTGCTGGAAGAGAACGACTTGGCCAAGGGCAAGCGTGAGGAGCGCTTGTTCACGCTGTCGGATCAACTGGCCGCCAGCCCGTACTTGTCGACCCAGGAGCGCAACTCGCTGTTCCTGGCCGGGCGTCTCGGGTTTGCCAAGCCTGATGCGAACTGGCAGGTGTCATTGACGGGCGGTGGCGGTGTGCAGGAACTGAACACTCAACAGTCGACGCTGGAGTTGGAAGGCAAGTGGCTGTCCAGTGATCTGACGTTGAGCAATCAGGGCGAGACGCCGGTGTACCAGCAACTGACGATTTCGGGTTATCCACAGGTGCCACCGGCACCGGGTGGCGACAACCTGAGCATCCGCCGCGAATACCTGGGCATGAGCGGCCAGCCGTTGAACCTGCGCAGTCTCAACAGTGGCGATCTGGTGTTGGTGCATTTGGCGGTGAGTGCCAAGCAGCGCGTGCCGGATGCGTTGGTGGTGGACCTGTTGCCAGCTGGCCTGGAACTGGAGAACCAGAACCTGGCACAAAGCGCTGCCAGCCTGGAAAACGCCAGCAGCCAAGTGAAGGAGTGGCGTGAGTCGATGCAGAACGCATCGCTCAAGCACCAGGAGTTCCGCGATGACCGCTACGTGGCGGCGATCAACCTCGAAGGCTCCGGCACTACGCACCTGCTGTACCTGGCGCGTGCCGTGACGCCGGGCACTTACCGAGTGCCACCGCCGCAGGTGGAGTCGATGTACCGGCCGAACTGGCAGGCGGTGGGGGAGACGCCGGCGGATCTGGTGATCAAGGGGCGGTGAAGGCCTCAATTTGAATTGGGATCAAATGTGGGAGCGGGCTTGCTCGCGAATGCGCTGGGTCAGTAATAGAGGCGCTAACTGACACTCCGCATTCGCGAGCAAGCCCGCTCCCACAGGGGATTTGTGGTGTTTTTGGGTTAGTGGACGACCCAGCTCAGTAGCCACAGGCCCAACAGCAACCAGATAATCCCCATGATGATCGACGCCCGCATGAAGGCGCGCACCGCCGAGTACAGCAGCATCAGGCCGATGATCAGGGTGATGATGCTGATGATCGAGGTGTCCATGCCCAAGGTGCGGGACAAGCCATCGATGAAGTTGCCGCCGGCATTGGTCAGTGCACCGAACAGGCCGCTGAGGCCGTCGACGATAAAACGGATGACGGAACCGAGCGCCTGGCCCAACCAGCCGAAAAAGCTTTCTACCTGCATATGTGTGTCCTGATGAGAAGGTGGGCGAATCTGTGCCTTTGGTTGTTATTGCAACAGGCTAGTTCCCTACCAGCATAGAGGTTTGCCCGTTTGAGTTTGCGTTTAGTTGCCCGTTGGACCTTGGCCAGCCTTTTGTTGGTGGTGGCCTTGCTGTGGCTGGCCGACCGCATCTGGCCTCTCCCGTTGCCCAAGGATGACCTGGCGCGTGTGGTACTGGCCGAGGATGGCACGCCGTTGTGGCGGTTTGCCGATGCCAATGGCGTGTGGCGCTACCCGGTGCAAACCAGCGAAGTGTCGCCGTATTACTTGGACGCGCTGCTGACTTATGAGGACCGTTGGTTCTACCAGCATCCCGGTGTGAATCCGCTGGCGCTGGCGCGTGCGACCTGGCAGAACCTTACGGGCACGCGGGTAGTATCGGGCGGCAGCACCTTGTCGATGCAGGTGGCGCGGTTGCTGGATCCGCATTCGCGCACCTTCCATGGCAAGTTGCGCCAGTTGTGGCGCACGGTGCAGTTGGAATGGCACCTGTCCAAGGCCGAAATCCTCAACCTCTACCTGAACCGCGCGCCGTTCGGCGGTACGTTGCAGGGCGTGGCGGCGGCCAGTTGGGCCTACCTGGGCAAATCCCCTGCGCAACTGACCCACGCCGAAGCCGCCTTGCTCGCCGTTCTGCCCCAGGCGCCCAGCCGTTTGCGCCCGGATCGCCATCCCCAGCGCGCCCAGGAAGCCCGCGACAAAGTCTTGCGCCGCCTCGCGGAGTTCCAGGTCTGGCCGCAGTCTGCCGTCGATGAAGCCCTGGAAGAACCGTTGCTGCTCGCCCCACGCCTGGAGCCGAGCCTGGCGCCGTTGCTCGCGCGGCGCCTGAATCGTCCCGACAGCCCGCCGCTGATCCGCACCACTCTGGATGCCACTTTGCAACGCCGTCTTGAAGACCTGCTGCTGGGGTGGCGCGCGCGGCTGCCGGAACATACCTCCGCTGCCATTCTTGTAGTTGAAGAGGAAAGCATGGCCGTGCGCGCTTACCTCGGCTCGGTGGACATCAACGATGCCAAGCGCTTCGGTCACGTGGACATGATCAGCGCCTTGCGTTCGCCGGGCTCCACGTTGAAACCGTTTCTCTATGGCATGGCCCTGGATGACGGCCTGATCCACTCCGAATCCCTGTTGCAGGACGTACCCCGGCGTTATGGCGATTACCGGCCGGGCAACTTCTCCATGGGCTTTACTGGCGCGGTGCCGGCGAGTACGGCGCTGTCGAGTTCGCTCAACCTGCCGGCGGTGCAGTTGCTCGAGGCCTATGGGCCCAAGCGCTTTGCCGCCGAAATGCGCATCGGCGGCGTGCCTCTGGCGCTGCCGGCGTTGGCCGAACCGAACCTGGCACTGATCCTGGGCGGTGCAGGCAGTCGTCTCGAAGACCTGGTAAGCGGCTACAGCGCCTTCGCACGGGACGGCAGGAGCGCCGCTATTCGATTACAGCCGGACGATACGCTCAGGGAACGACCCTTACTGTCGCCAGGGTCCGCCTGGATTGTGCGGCGTATCCTCAGCGGCCAGGCGCGGCCCGACCGTGACCCGCGTGCCGAACTGGTGCAACGCCCGGTGCTGGCCTGGAAGACTGGCACCAGCTACGGTTTTCGCGATGCCTGGGCCATTGGCGTGGGCCCGCGTTATCTGATCGGCGTGTGGATCGGCCGCCCGGACGGCACGCCAGTGCCGGGCCAGTTCGGCCTGGCCTCGGCAGCGCCGTTGATGTTGCAGGTGCACGACGTGCTGACTAACCGCGACAGCCAGCGCGGTATCAGCGCGCCCGTGAAACCGGTGCCGGCCAATGTCGGCGTGGCGGCGATCTGTTGGCCGCTGGGCCAGCCCATGAGCCGCAGTGACCCCAATTGCCGCCGCCAGCGTTTTGCCTGGACCCTGGATAACACCACGCCGCCGACGTTGCAGGCACTGGATCAGCCGTTGAGCGTGGGCTTGATGGAAAGCGTGTGGGTCAATGCCAAGGGCCTGCGGGTCGACGCCCATTGCCCCGGCGCCGAGCCGAAAAACATCGCCTTGTGGCCCGCACCGCTGGAACCCTGGCTGCCACGGGCCGAACGCCGCGAAGCGCGCATCCCGGCCGCCGACCCCGATTGCCCGCCTCCGGCATTGGCCGCGTCGTCACCGCTGTCGATTGTCGGCGTGCGCGAAGGTGACCAATTGCGCCTGCCCGCCGCCAGCCAACAGGCCCTGCGCCTGAAAATCTCCGCCTTGGGAGGGAGTGGGCGGCGCTGGTGGTTCCTTAATGGTGCGCCGTTGGGGGACAGCGCCAACCAGGACTTTATCAACGCCAGTTTCGAGCGCCTGGGCCGCTACCAGCTCAGCGTCCTCGATGAAGCCGGGCAAACGGCCCGGCTTGAGTTCAGCGTCGTCGATTGAATCGCTATCGCCGGCAAGCCGGCTCCTACAAGGGAACGCATTCCAGACTGTAGGAGCCGGCTTGCCGGCGATAGCGGCCTAAAGGTTCACTTGCCTTCAAGGCTAATCCCCCCGAAGCTATCCACCTTCAGGAGCCCCCGCATGAACCTCGAACACCTCACCGAACGCCTGCACCGCATCCGCGATAACAATGACTGGAAGCAGTTCCACAGCCCGAAAAACCTGGCCATGGCCGCCAGCGTGGAAATGGCCGAACTGGTGGAAATCTTCCAATGGCTGACCGAAGACCAGTCGCGCCAGTTGCCGGCCGACACACTCGCCCATGCCGGGCAGGAAGTCGGCGATATCGTGTTGTACCTGCTGTTGCTGTGCAGCGAGTTGGGTCTGGACATGAACGAGGTGGTGCGCGCCAAGTTGGCCGACAGTGAACGGCGGTTTGCCCATGAGTGATCGTCATTTCGACCAACTGGCTACGCGTTTCGCCGAAAAAATCTACGGCGGTGCCAAAGGCGCGATCCGCCTGGCGGTGCTCCAGGCCGACCTGACCGAAGCGCTGCCGAAACGCCCTTTGCGCGTGCTGGATATCGGCGCGGGCCTGGGCCATATGTCGCTGTGGTTGGCCGAACAAGGCCATGAGGTCACCCTGGCCGAGCCCGCTGAGCCGATGTTGGAAGGCGCCCGTCAACGTTTCGCGGATGCCGGGCAAACCGCCACCTTTATTCATGCGCCGTGGCAAGACCTGCTCGGCCAACTCACCGAACCCTATGACTTGGTGTTGTGCCATGCCGTACTGGAATGGCTGGCCGAGCCCCATGCAATCCTGCCGGTTTTGCACCAACTCACGGTACCTGGCGGCTGGCTGTCGCTGGCCTTCTACAACCGCGATGCGCTGATTTACCGCAACCTGCTCAAAGGCCACTTCCGCAAAATGCGCAAGAATGACATGGCCGGCGAAAAGCAGAGCCTGACGCCGCAACAACCCCTCGATCCCCGTGAGTTGGCGGCGCAACTCGAAGGCCTTTGGCAGGTCGAAAGCCAAAGCGGCGTGCGGGTGTTCCACGACTATATGCCGGTAGAATTCCAGGCCCGCGCCGATTTGCAGGACCTTTTGGAGATGGAACTCGCTCACCGTCGTCACCCAAGCTTTGCCGGACTTGGGCGTTATTTGCACTGGATTTGCCGTCCGGTTTAAGCGGCCCAGTCTGCGGAGGTCGAAATGCGTCGTCTCTGTTTGATCCTGTTGTCCCTGGGTTTGGGCGCGTGTTCCAGCCCAAACCCCTATGTTGCCGCTTCGGCGCCGATTCCTCCGGCGCCGCCCCAGGCGGCCAACACCTTTGATGCCAGCGCCTACCCGGCGCCCGTGCGCGACTACGGCGCCTACCGCAATTGGGCCTGGCGCAACGGCCAGTTGCCGGCGGGCACGGCCTGGGCGGATTCGGCGCAGATTGCCGAAGCGGTCAGCGGTGCCCTTGATCAACGCGGGCTGCGCCCGTTGCATGACAATCGCCCGGCAGACCTTTTTGTCAGCGCCGATGTGCGCCTGGAGAAGCGCCTCAAGCAGGTCCAGGATGACTACGGCTACGGTTATGGCGGCTACAACCGCTATGGCAATGGTTACGGCATGTACAACTCGGTGCCGATCGTGCGCACCTATGAAGTGCAGGTCGTGGTGGTTCGCGTCAATCTGTTCGATGCCCGCACCGGCCAGCCGGTGTGGAGTGCCAGTGCGGAAACCGGCAGCCAGGGAAGCCTCAGTGAGCGGGGAGATGCCTTGCGCCAGGCGGTGCAAAAGGCAATGACGGCGTATCCTCCCAGTTAACAGCTATTCTCATCTTTAGCGCGGTCGCTCTTTGGAGAAAAACCATGTTTCGTCGTATCGCTACGCTTGCTCTTGTAGTGCTGCTGGGCGGTTGCCAGACCAGCCAGGTCAACCACGATTTCGACGCCAGCCGGGATTTTGGTGCCTACCGCAGTTGGGCCTGGAAAGACCCGGCGTTGCAATATCGTCCGGATGATCCGCGCATCAAGAGCGACCTGACCGAACAGCGCATCCGCCAGGCCGTGGGTGAACAACTCGACCAGCGCGGCCTGCGCCCAGCGGCGCCGGGCAGCAAGGCTGACCTGAACGTGCAGGCCTACCTGATCGTGGAGGACCGCCAGCAGCAAGTCACCACCAACTACGGCGGCGCCTGGGGCGGCCCATGGAACGGCTATTGGGGCGCGCCGATGTACAACGAGACGCGCAACATCACCTACAAAGTCGCCACCATCCAGATCGACCTGCTCGACGGCAAGGACGGCAAATTGGTGTGGCGCGGCAGCGACGAACAGATGATGGCCACTTCGCCCAACCCCCAGGACCGTGACAAAGCCATCCGCACCACCGTCACCCGCGTCCTCTCCAGCTACCCTCCACACTAGAAATACCTTCCGCCAGTCGTCAATGTGGCGACTGGCCAGCGCACACCTGAAGCCTTGTCTACACTCCAATTCAATTACGGAGAGTAAGCGCTAAGGAGTGCCTGATGTCTCCCCGACTTGGTTCCCGGCAGCGTGGTGCGATTGGCTTGATGGCGGCAGGCACCTTGGCGGTGGCCATGGTGTTCATGCTGGTGGCGCTGGACAGCGGTCGCCTGTACCTGGAAAAGCGCAGGTTGCAGTCCATCGCCGACACAGCGGCGTTGGAAGCCGCCGGTCGTGGCGGCCAGTGCACGCCCACTTCCACGGCCAATGACTACGCCAAGGAAAACGCCGCGCGCAACGGCTTTACCGTGGTCGCCGGCGACAACAGCCGGGGCCTGGCCGTGACCTGCGGCACCTTGCCCACCAATGCCAGCAATATCCGTGTGTTCGTCGCCGACGCGACCAAGAACGACGCCGTGCGCGTGGTCGCAACGCGCAGTGTGATGACCAGTCTCGCCAACGGCATCTGGAACATGTTCAGCGGTGCACCGGTTGCCGCCCAGACGATATTGAGTGCCACCGCCGTGGCTGCGGCTGCGCCCCCGGTAGCGCAACTGACCATTCGCAGCGGCCTGGCCTCCGTGAATTCGGCCAATTCCCCGTTGCTGAACATGGTTGTCGGCAATCTATTGGGCGGCAGCCTGTCCCTGACGGCCGCAGGCTGGAATGGCTTGCTGACGACGAACGTGAACCTGCTCAGTTATCTGGATCAGTTGGCGATTCAGTTGAACGTGAAGGCGGGTGACTACGACGCACTGCTGAGTACCGCCGTTTCCGCCAGCCAGTTGCTCGACGCCGCCGTGAAGGTCCTGCAAAAAAACGGCGCGGTCGCCACGGCGGTCATCAACGATCTGATTAGCGTGAAAGCCATCGCGCCGAATACCCAGCTCTTGACGGTTGGAGACTTGCTGAAAGTCGCCACCGGAACGCCGGCGGCGGCCTTGAATACCAGTGTGCAGTTGTTTCAGTTGCTGGAGACCGTGGCGCAGCTCTCCAGCAGCAAAAGTGCGGTCAGTGCGGCAGCCCAGGTGAATATTCCGCTGGTAGGCACTGTCTCGATCCAGACCAAAGTCATTGAACCCCCGCAATTGTCGGCGATTGGCAATCCACTAAAGGCCAAGGCGGGGCTGTTGAATAATCCGCCGACGGATCAGATTTTTGTTCGAACCGCCCAGGTACGCACCTTGGTCACGATTGATGCGCCGATCATCAAGGTGGTGTCGGGGGTTTCATCGATTCTGAGCGGGCTTGCGACGCCGGTATCCAAGGTGGTCGGTGGTTTATTGAACTTGAATCTTCTGGATGTGGTGGCCGGTGTCGTGTGCTTAGTGGGGTGTAATGTCGCTGACGTGGATATCACCCAGACCTTGTCCATCTATATCGAGGCGGCCAGTGCAGAGAGCCACGTCACAGACTTCAGTTGCGCCACGCCGGCCACCAAGTCGTTGACGGTGCAGGCCACCACTTCACTCGCCACCTTGGGCGTGGGTTATGTTGATCCGGTGTCGGCATTTTCATCGTCTGCGCCAGTGAATGTGCAGCCGGTGAGGCTGATCGACTTTGGCCAACGCTTTTGCCTGCTGACGTTGGTGTGTGGTCCGCGCACACCCGGCGTTGGCGGCGGCCTGAATCTGAGAGCGTTGTCCACCATAGGCGCGCAAACCAATACGTTGGTGTTTAATCCGGTGAATGACATCAACGCGGCAACGATCTACAAAAAACCACCCGGCACTGCCGATATCCTGTTTAGCCTGGGCAATACCCTGAACGGTCTGCAGGTCACCTACGTGCCGCCCAGCGGCAGTACACCCAACCCGGCGAATGGCACCGTTACCAGCGCGCTGGCGACCATCACCAGTTCGGTGGTGGGCCTTGTCCAAAACGTCCTGTCGCCGATACTCGATCCCATCGTCAACACACTGCTCTCGGCGTTGGGCATCAGCCTGGGCAACGCCGAAGTCGGCGCCAATCTCAGTTGCCACATGGGTCGCGCCTATCTGGTGATCTAACCCACCGGCAACTCCACACAAAACCTCGCGCCGTGCTCGCCATTGGCGACGCTGAGGCGTCCGCCCATGTTTTCGACGATCCCATAGCTCACCGACAAGCCCAACCCCGTGCCCACGCCGATGGGCTTGGTGGTGAAAAACGGCTCGAAAATCCGCTCCAGCAACCGTGGGTCAATGCCGCCACCGTTATCTTCAACCCAGATGCGCACATGCCGGCTGTCATGCTCGCAGTGCAGGGCGATCCACGGGCGGAACCCGGGATCCTTTTCGCGCTTGCTCAACAGCGCATCACGGGCGTTGACCATCAGGTTGATCAGCACTTGCTCAAGCTGGTCGACATGCCCTTTGACCTGCACCTTGAAGTCCGCAGGTGTGATGCGCAGCTCCACGCCCTTGCCGCGCAGGCCTTCACCGAGCAGCGACAAGGTGCCTTCCACTGCCTGCGACGGGTCGAAGGGCTGTTGTTCGATTTCCGAGCGGCGGCCGAACACGCGCATGTGGTCCACCACCCGCGCCGCGCGCTGGACCTGGGTGTCGATGCGCTGGAGCTTTTCGGTGAGGTAGTCGACTTGCGCATCGCCGTTGCTCAGGCGCTTGAGCACATTGACGATGGCCATGCGCATCACGTTCAGCGGCTGGTTGATCTCATGGGCCAGGCCGGTGGCCATTTCGCCAAGGGTGGCCATCTTGGCGCTTTGGGTCAGTTGCTGCTGGGAGCGGCGCACTTCGGTGTTGTCGCGGCCCACCGCTTGCACCTCCACCAGTGTGCCCTGTTCGTCGAACACGCCACGGTCCGACCACACCCACCAGGCATGTTCGCGGCCGGGCAATTCCAGGCTGATCTCGGCGGTGCTGACCGGGAATTCCGGGGTCAGTTGTTCGATGCGCTGTACAAAGGCCTGGCGTTGTTCGTCCGACAGCCAGTGCCCCAGGTTCAGCCCCGGTAATTGCGCCGGCAGGCATTCCAGGTAGTTGGCCAGCGGTGTATTGCCGAAGGTCAGGGTCAGGTCAGGGCGATAGCGACAGATCATCGCCGGAGAGTCCTCGACCAGGATGCGGTAGCGTTCTTCGCTCTGTTTGATCTGCTCGGCCGCCAGGGTCGCCTCGGTCACATCCAGCCATAAACCGACGGCTTCGACCGGCAGGCCGAGGTCGTCGCGCAACAGCTTGGCTTCGTCCAGCAGCCAATGGTAATGGTCTTGTTTATCACGCAGACGGTAGCGGCTGCGTACGCTGCCTTCGCGCAGGAGTTGGCGGCTGCGCTCGAAGTACAGCTCGCGGTCTTCGGGGTGGATCAGTGATGCCAGGTTGTCAGGGGTGCAGTCGGCCAGGGTCCAACCCAGCAGCGGCAGCAAGCTGTCGCTGAAGAACGCCGGGAGCAGGGCGCCGCTGACATAACGTTGCACGTAGATCACCGCCGGCGAGCTGGCGATCAGGTTGTCCAGGCGCGCATGGGCGGCGTCGGCTTGCAGTTGCTGGTTCTTGATGTCGCTGATGTCGAGCATGAAGCCGATCCAGCGCCGGTTGTCACCCACGCCCAACACCTGGCCCTGGACGCGATACCACAGGGGGTTGTGCTCGGCGTCGGTACGCTGCAGGCGCACGCTGGTCAGCAAGGGTTTGCCCAAGGCTTGCAGGTCGTGCAGGCGGCTGTTGAGCGCCTGGCGGTCGGCGGGATGGATCAGTTCAAGCCACTGGTCCAGCGGCTGGCGGGTCGGGCCGTCTTCCAGGCTGAGATTGTGCAGCAACTGCGGGGCCAACTGGATCTCCTGAGTGGCCGGCAGCAGTTCCCACCAGCCGGTGCCTAGCAGGCCTTGCAGGGCTTCCATGCGGTCAAGCTGTTGGTGGTTGCGTTGCTCGCGCAGGCGACTCAGCAGCGGGGCGGCGAGGGCGGCGGTGAGGTTCAACCAGTCCCGTTCGCTAGTGTGTTGCTGGCCGCTGTAGAACCCGCAGAGCAACCACGCGGCGACGCCCTGGCTGTCACGATAAGGCACCAGGAATCCATCGGCATTCCCGAAAATACTCTGCAGCCGCGGGTTGTCACTGCGCTCCTGGGCCAGGCTCAACGGCGTATTGCCATTGGCACTGTCCAGGCTGATGCCCAAGGACTGGCCGGTCTGCCACAAGGTGGGCGCATCGTGGGCGGCGTAGTGGCTGTAGATCCGCCAGCCCTGGTCTTCTTCATCGAGCAAGGCCATGGCCACGCAGGGGATCCGCCAGCGCTGGGCCAGGCTGCGCAGGTGTTCGTTGAACACCTCGGGCAGGCGGGTCAGGCTGCATACCCGCAGTTGTTCGCTCATCTGGCAGGCGAGTTGATGGTTCTGTTCGCGGTGCTGGGCCAGTTGCCGGCTGGCCAGCAAGTCGCTGACGTCCTGCAGGCGCAAGCACCAGCCATCACCCTCGGGTTCGACCCAGCCACGGGTGTGCAGGATCTGGCCGGCGGCGCCTTGAAAGTCCAGGTCCAGGCTCTGGCGTTGCCAGTCGGCGGGGGGGCCTTCGATGCTCAAGGCGCTGCTGGCACATAACAGCTCGCGCAGCAGAGGTCGGGCTTCATGCGGCGCGAGCAGTGAGCGCAGGGTGCCGTTGATGCCCAGCACGTGGCCCAGCGCGTCCAGTTGCAGGTGCAGCCCTGGCGTGGGGGCGCCGGGCATGTCGAGTGTGAGCGCGCTGCTGCGGCCGAGCAGTCGCCCGAAGAGCTTGTCCCCCGAGGTCAAAGCTGCAGACTCGAACTGACCAACAGGTTCGCCGGCAGATTCGGCACGGTGCCAATGACCGGCAACACCAGCGCCGGGAACACCGAATAGAGGCGGCTGGAGGGGTATTTGATCGTGACTTTCAGCGTGGTGCCGGTGCCGGCGTAGGTGGCGGTGACCAGGTCATCGGTAAACTGGAAGCTGGTCGGGATCCATTGCAACTGTTTTAAGGCGGTGGTTTTGGCGAGGGTGGTCACCTGGTTGGTATAAGCGGAACCGGCAGCTACCGGGTCCACCGACATGGCCTGGCGCACGCCCTCAGCCGCCGCCTGGTTGAACGACTGCAACATCAGCAACGGCAGGCTATAGCTGATCAACCCATAGAACACCGCAAAAAAGATCCCGAAGACCAGGGCGAACTCAATCGCCGCTGCACCTTTTTGCTTTCTAGGGAGGCCTGTTTTCATGACTGCGTCTACCCTGACGGCTACTACTTGATATCAGCATAGAATCAATCAGCGAAAAGGGATGTTTTTTACGTGATTCATAGCGCGGTGATACTGCTCTGGCTGGGGCTCTGTGCGTTGCAGGACATGCGTCAACGGCAAATCGCCAACAGCTTGACCCTTGGAGTGGCGCTGTTGGCGTTGATTTACCTGTTGTGGAGGGGCACGACCTGGCTGGGGGCACCCGCTGGCGACGGAGGCTGGGCCTTTGCCGTGGCCCTGCTGCTGACCTTGCCGGGCTATGCACTGGGCCGCTTTGGCGCGGGGGATGTGAAGCTGTTGGCCGCGCTGGCCCTGGCGAGCAATCTGGATGCTTTGTTATGGTCGTTGATCGGTGCCGCCGTGTTCCAGGGCGCCTGGGTGCTTATCCATCAAAGGTTTAGCGCGCACCGAGAGGTACCTTCACCGGGCGTGTCAACAAAGCAGCCTTTTGCCCCCTTTGTATTGACAGGATTTGTGCTGTACTGGCTTTGGATCCATTAGTCGCACAAGGCCTCTATCGCTATGTACATAGTCGGAAAGTAGGTCTACGTTTATTGAGTAGATGTGTAGGATTCTTCGTCAAAAAGGATAGGTCAATCTTTTGGCTGGCCAGGCATGGAGTAACGCGTGAACAAGCTTACCTCGGCGGTAAAAGTGCTCGTGGTCGACGATCAGCCATTGATCGTGGAAGAGCTCTGCGAATTTCTTGAAGGCAGTGGTTATCGCTGCGTCCCTTGTGAGTCCAGCCGACACGCCTTGCAGCGCTTCAGCGAAGACGCCGAGATCGGCTTGGTGCTGTGCGACCTGCACATGCCGGACATGGACGGCATCGAGCTTGTAAAGGCCATGCAAAAGGTGGCAGGCAAGGCGCGGGCATTCGAGGCGATCATGCTCACTGGCCGCGCCGATAAACAGGACGTGATCAAGGCCCTGCGTGCCGGGATCTCGGACTACTACCAGAAGCCGATCAGTCTCGACGAATTGCTTGAAGGCCTCCAGCGCCAGGAAGCGGCGCTGGAAGACCGGCGCAAGGAGCTGCAACTGGGGCACCTGAACCAGAAGCTGCAATACCTTTCCGAATCCATCAACGACCTGTACCAGGACCTCGACAAAGTGCGCCGCAGCCCAGGTGCCGGCGTGGCGGATGAGGCCGATCTGGTCGCCGATGAAGCCGGGCCGGTGGAAATTCCGACCATCTTCAATCAGCTGTCACCGCGCCAGTTGGACGTTGCACGCCTGGTGGGCAAGGGCCAGACCAACTACCAGATCGCCTGCGAACTGGGGATCACCGAGAACACGGTCAAGCTGTACGTGTCCCAAGTACTGCGCCTGACCCATATGCATAACCGTACCCAACTGGCACTGGCCTTGTCGCCGAGCAACTCGGCGATGCGCCAGCGAGTGACGGCGCACTGAAGCGCCAGGACCTCATTGACTCTGGCCGCCTTTAGAGTCCCCACTGGTGCCCGTTTCGAAAAACTCTGGAATCGGATATTTGTAAGTGTCCAGCCAACGCTGCGAGGCCTGCTCCCGTTCCGCGGGCGTGGCCCTTTGTGGCGTCGGCGAAGCGGCTCGCCCGTTGATCTGCAAGACCATCCAGTTTTCCGTTTCCGCCTGCTGCGGGGACGACGGGCCGGGTTCGATGGCCATGGCGCCCAGCGGTAACAGCACCAGGCCGATCAGGTAATGTGCTTTCATCGATCACTCCTTACTTGAGGCTCACCGGCAGGGCATCGCGCACTGTCGCGACTTTGCGCGCCGCCGTCCGGGCGCCCTTGAGTTTTTCTGCGCGGGCCTGGGCATCGGAGACTTGCTCGCGGCTCAGGCCCAACTGACTGACGACCTTGGCCGCTTGCCCCCAGTCGTCCTGGTAGATCAACAGCGTGACCAGATTGACGGCGGCCAACGGGTCGCCCTGCTTGAGTTCGATGGCCGTCATGAATTCAAAGCGGGCTTCTTCCACGCGCAATTGGTTGAGGTAAACCACGCCCAAGTCATTGCGGATTTTCTCATCAGTGGGCGCCAGCTGCGCCGCCCGCTGCAGGTGGGCCATGGCCAGGGCGCTGTTGCCCTTCGCGGCCGCCAATTGCCCCAGGCCGTGCTCGCCTTCGGCGGTCATGCAGGTGCCGAGCAGGCTGCGGTACAACGGTTCAGCTTCGCTGCGCCCGAGCAGGCGGTAAGTGCGGGCCTTGCGCTGGCGCACTTGGGGCAAGGCTTCGGGCAGGCTTTGCAGGTTGGCCAGGCTGGCGTGCAGCTTGCCTTCGTTGGCCAAATCATCAGACAGGTTGAGCGCCAGTTCCTGTTCCGAGCTTGGCTTGGCGCAACTGCCCGGTGAGGTCAACGCTGCCCAGGGTGATTGGCCATTGGTGGCGCAGCCGCCGAGCATCAGCATGGCCAAGCCGGCAATCATTACTCTCATCAAGGTCTCCTCAAAAGTTGGCCATCGCCCGTGCGATGCCGATAAAGGCCGGGCCGCCGAGCACGATCAGCAAAGCGGGGAACAGAAACACCATCATCACCACCGACATTTTTGCTGACATCTTTGAAATGTATTCCTGCAGGCGGGTCAGGCGTCGGTCGTCGAGCAGTTGCTTGAGGGCCAGCAAGGACTTCATCGCGCCGCCGCCCTGATGGATCAATTGTTGAAGGATGATGCAGGTGTCGGTGAACTCATCGACTTCCAGCAAACGCGCGGTCTTGCCCAGTTCTTCGCCCAGTTCCAGGCCGGAATCGACCCGCGCCAGAATCAGGCGCAGCTCATGCGTCAGCGCGGGCAGCAAGCGCTGGGCTTCGGTGCCCAGGACGCGCAGTGACTGTTCAACCGCCATCCCCGATTCGAACAGGATGCGCAGCAGCGGAATGAAGGTCGAGATTTCCTTGGCGATAGTTTGCTGACGATGTTTGGCGGCGGCGGCGAGCACGCGTTTGGGCAGTAGGTAGCCAATGCCCAGGCCAAACAGGGGCGCAATCCACGCGGGGTCCATTTCAGGGAAAAAAACCTGCTGGCCGATGACGGTTAGGCCCAGGAACACGATGGGCAAGCCGATCTGAAAGGCCGCAAACAGCGAACGTTGGCTGGCCTTGCGCCAACCAATGCGGTTGAGCAGTATCTGGGTCTCGTTGTCCAGGCTGACCGAACGCTGGGCCAGGGTGCTGGCGCCGAGTTGACGCATGAACGTGCCGAGCTTGGCATCGCCGCCCATACGCCCTTGCAGGCGCTCAGCCACCCGGCGGTCACGTCGGCGATTCTCGAGCAATTGGCCGCCGAACAATACCAAGGCGGCGAGCAACAACAAGACACAGGCCAGCAGCGCCATCTCAGACACTCCTCAGCATGCGCCACATGAGCAAGGTGCCGCTGATGTCCATGACCAGCGCGCTGAACAGCATGATGCGTCCCGTATCGTCGTTCCACATGTTCATCAGGTAATCGGGATTGACCAGGATGAAATACCCCACGATCAGTATCGGCAGCCCGCCCAGCACATACGCGGTCATGCGGGTTTCACCCGTCATGGCCTTGAGTTGACGGGCGCCCTGTTCCCGTTCGCGGATCATCTTGATCAGGTTTTCCAGCAGCTCACTGGCATTGCCGCCGTAGCGGTGATTGACCTTCAGGCCCAGGGCGAACAGGCGGAATTCATCCTGTTCATAGAACTCGGCAAAGTCGCTGACCGAGTCCGGCAGGCTGACGCCCATGCGCACATTGCGTTGAACGCGGCCCATGGCTTCCTTGAGCGGATCTTCAGTGCTCTCGACACCGCCCAGTACTGCGTCGGCCAAGGTTCTGCCGGATTTGAGGCTGCGCACGCTGTGGTCGAGCAATTGGGGTAGTTGCTCGACCATACGTTGCACGCGGCGTTGATAACACCAACTGATGTACACCCGCAGAAACAAAGGCGGTCCGACGATCATTGTGATCAGGCCCAACCCGTCGGCGAACAGCCAGCCCAACAGTACGCCGATCACCCAGGCGCTCAGCCATAGGCCAAGGCGGTCCGTGGGTTTGCCCAGCCCGGCACGTTGAAACATCCGCTCAAGGCCCGTCCAACGCGTGTCGGTGTCCTGTACTTCGGGCTGACCGTCGCCGAGACGTTCGAGCACGCGGTCCGTCTGGGCCTTGCGCAGGCCGTGCTGAAATTGCCAGAACGACAGGCCGATCAGCAGCAGGCAGATAAGGAGCAACACAGGTCCGATCATCTGGCGCTCCCTAGGATTGCAAGGCCGATTCGCGGCGCAGTTTGTCGCCGGCCGGGTTGATGGCTTCGCGCAGGAAACCGAAGCCGGTGCGCCGGTCCAGGCGGAACAGGGTGTTGGTGACATACACGTCTTCGCGCACGCCGACCACTTCCACCACTTCACTCACACAGCGGCGTCCATCGGGCATGCGTGTCAGTTGGATAATCACGTCCAGCGCGGCGCAGATCATCTGGCGCAGGGTTTTTTCCGCGACCACACGGCCGGTCAGACCCACCAGGGTTTCCAGGCGCAGCAACGCATCCTGGGCATTGTTGGCATGCACGGTGCTCATGGAACCGTCGTGGCCGGTGTTCATGGCGGTCATCACGTCGAGCACTTCCACGCCACGGATTTCGCCGAGGATGATGCGGTCCGGGCGCATCCGCAGGGCGTTGCGGATCAGGTCGCTGGAGCGTACTTCGCCATGGCCTTCGGCGTTGGGCGGGCGGGTTTCCAGGCGAACCACATGGGGGTGGCCTAGTTGCAGTTCAGCGACGTCTTCGATGGTCACCAGGCGCTCATGGGGGTTGATCAACTGGCTGAGGATGTTCAGCAGCGTGGTCTTGCCGGTGCCGGTGCCGCCGCTGATCAAGATGTTGCAGCGCTTGCCCACGGCCTCCTGGAAGAACTCGAAGATGCTTTGATCAATGGTTTGCATGGCAACCAAGTCGCTGCTCTTGAGCATGTCCTTGCGGAATTTCCGAATCGACAGGCACGGCCCGTCCAGGGCAATCGGCGGGATGATTGCGTTGACCCGGCTGCCGTCGGGCAAGCGCGCATCCACCATCGGCGAGGATTCATCCAGGCGCCGGCCCAATGGCGCGAGGATGCGTTGCATCACGCGCTCCACATGGTGGTCGTCGATGAAACGCAGGTCACTCTGGTGCAGCAAACCATCGCGTTCGATAAATACACGGTGCGGCCCGTTGACCAGGATTTCTGTCACCGCAGGGTCACGCAGCAGCACTTCCAGCGGGCCGAAACCGGTGAGTTCGTCGACGATCTCTTCGGCCAGGCGCTCTATCTCATAACGCGAGATCGCCAGGCGCATGCGCGTGATGTATTCGGAAACCTTGTCGATGACAAATTGCGCCAGGGACTGGCGTGTGCCTTCGAGCAGGTTTTTACCCGACTCCTCGATGGCGTCGATGATGTAGCGGTGCAGCACCAGCTTCAGGCCATCGTGATCGCTGTTGCCGCCAGCGGCGCGGGCTGGGCCGCCAAACAGTTTTTCGCCGTTCATCGTCCTGACCCCAGGAAGCGTTCAAACCAGCGCATCGACGGCTTCGCCAGGCCCTCGGAGCGTTTTGCCAGGCGCTCGCCCAAGGTGCGCACGGCTTGGGTCAAAGGTTCACGGGGGGCCAGGGCAAACAGGGTCTGGCCTTGGTTTTTCACATTCAGGCGCAGCTCGGCGCTCAGCGGGAGTACGGCGATGCACTCAAGGCCGAAGCTTTTTTCCAGGGCCTCGGTGTCGGGTGCGCAGGCCTTGATGTAGCGGTCCACCACCAGCTTGGCGTGATCCAGCTTCATGCCTTTTTCGCGCCAGCGGTTGAGTATTGCCAGGTTGCGGCGACAGTCCAGTACGCTCTGGTCGGTGCACCACAGCAGTTTGTCGCAGTGGCTGACAAAGGTGCGCAGGGCCTCGCTGTCGGGTTGCCCGGTAATGTTCACGACGATGTGCTGGAAGTGCTGGCGCAGTGCACTGAGCAACATGAACAGCTCGGCGGCACTGGTGAGTTTGAGCGGTTCGTCACCGGTGGCGTAGGCCAGGATGCGCAGCCCGTCCAGGGCGGGGGTAAAGGCGCTGTTGATCAGGGTGGTATCGAGGCGGCGCAAGTGTCGCAACGCGTCACCGAAATTGAAGGTGCTTTGCAGACCCAGCAAGGCCAGGCTGTCGCTGCGCGGCAGGCCCAGGTCGAGCAACAAGGTTTGCTGGCCGCTTTTCTGCACGACCAGCGCCAGGTGGGTGGCCAGCATCGCCCCATCGGCATTGCTCTGGGTGCCAAAGAGCACGGTCAGGCCACCCAGTTGTGCATTGTTGGTGACGGTGGGCAGGCGCTTGCTCAAGCGTCGCACCAGGCCCGCCACTTCACTGGAGCGCGAGCCGTAGGCCACGAAGTCGCGGGCGCCGGCCCGCATGGCGTTCAGCACAAGCTGGTTGTCCATGCCATCGCCCAGGGCGACGACGGCGAGCATCGGCTTGGCTTCCAGGGCGCCTTCGATCAATGCGCTCTGGGCCACGACGTTTTCGCGGTCCAGGCCGACGAACACCAGGTTGGCGAAGGTCACATCCACCAGCGCCAGCAGTTCGTCCAGGCTGCCGGTGCCGGCGCTGACGACTTGGCCAAGCGGCGCCAGGGCGCCCTGCAGCCACTCCAGGTCAGTGGTGTTGCGGGTGATGGCGAGAAAGGTCTGGCTCAGGCTATCGCTCATTGGGAAAGTCCACTGCGACGGTCAAAGTTGCCGTTTTCCAGGAAGAACAGCCGGTACCAGTTTGGGTCGTAGCTGCGTAGTTTCTCGCCGGGCAAGGAGGGCAGTTGGGCGTTGGCCGCCAACGGTTGCACCAGATGCGGCGTGACGATCATGAGCAACTCTTTTTCTTCGCGGCTGATATTGGAGTCGCGGAAAAACGCCCCGAGGATCGGGATGTCGCCCAGCCCCGGAAACTTGCTGATGGTGGATCGGTTGTTGCTGCTGATCAGACCGCTGATCACAAAGCTTTCGCCATCGGCCAAGGACACGCTGGTGTCGGTACGGCGGACGGTCAACGCCGGCACCTGAATGCCTTCGATCTGCACCGCGTTGCTGTAGTCCAGTTCGCTGACTTCTGGTGCCACCTTGAGCGAAATGCGATTGCGGTCAATCACCGTGGGGGTCAGGGTCAGGCGGATGCCGAACTCCTTGTATTCGATGGAAATCGTGTCGCTGCCCGCGCTGGGCACCGGGATTGGCACCTCGCCGCCCGCCAGGAAGGAGGCGCTCTGGCCGCTCATGGCCACCAAGCTGGGACGCGCCAGGGTGTAGGCAAAGCCGCTGCGTTCCAACGCGTTGATCATGGCCGAAACCCGCCCACCGCCAAAACCGACGTTGAAGCTTTGTGTGTTGACCGGCAATTTGAACACGCCTTCCGAAGGGGACAGCAGGTTGGGACTGCCGAGGAAAAAGTTTGCACCCGTGCCCAGCAGCCGGGTGCTGGCTTCCTTGAGCTTGGTACGGCTGACCTCGACAAAGCGGATATCGGTCTGCACCTGGCTGGGCAACAACGGGTCTTCCGACGGCGGCAGCGACACGCTGGTCAGCGCCGACGTGGCCTTGCCCTTGACGAACACCATGCTTTGGCGCGGCGCGCTGGCACAGGCGGTCCATACCATCAGGCTGGTAGCGCCGGACGAGACACCGGTCAGCAGAAAGTTCCGGTCACCGTTGACCCGCACATCGGCGATTTTCGGGTCGCCGATGGCCAGGCGCGTAATGGCCACCGGTGATTGCAGCTCTTGTTGCAGGCCTTCTCCCACCTCGACCACGGCGGGTAACTGACCCAGGGCACCGCAGTTGCCCGGCGCTGCCAAAGCCATGCCGACCGGCAGGCTCGACAGCATCAGGGCCCAGGCCATGTGCGTGAACAGGGGTGCGTAGCGATGGCTCATTCAAGGCATCCTTGCTCGATCACGGAGTTTGTGGTGCCGCTTGGGCACCGCGAATCACTTCAATGCCACGGCGTACGCCAGGCCCAGCGGTGCTGGCTTGGACGACGCGTTTGGGCGGGCCGGTCAAGGCCAGTTGGGTGAATTGGTAGAGGTTGCGGTTGGCGCTTTCCAGTCTCTCTGATGCGTCGCTTTCGCCAGCCCAATAGCGACTGAGCAGTTGTTCATCGGCGCTACGTACCGCCAGGCGCAACACGCCGGCTTGCGCCGCGAGCATCAGTCGGCTTAGCAGTGGCTCCGGCACGGCCAGCACCACGGTGCGTGCGCCGTATCGACGTTGGGCGGCTTGGGCGCGTTCTTCAGGCGTGACCGGGGGTGGCACAGCGGGTTTGCCATCGTTGGCCAGGCCCAACTGGTCACCGACGCTGAGCAGGCGCATGGCCGGAAGGACGATCTGCGCCGACTGCTCGACGTTACCGACATCCTGGCGCAGGAACAGCAGCACATCCACGTAATCGCCTGGCGTCAGTTGGCCCCCAGCGCCGCTCACCTCATCCACGGCCACGGCCAGGGCGCGCTCATTCGGGCGAATCATGCGGGCGAGCGGGCCGCCGGCGCTGAAGCTTTCTTCGGTGAGCCAAGTGCCTGCGCCCAAGGTCCGCAGGGGGATGCGACCGATGGCTTGATCGAGCTGGGTGAGGCTGCCGGCGGGCGCGGTGCGCAGTTTTTCCAGGATCAGGTCGGCGTCGGTCAGTGGCACAAAAGCGGGCACGTCATGCGCCAGCACCACCACCGGTTGGCGGGTCTGGTCTTCCACCGCAGCGACAGTGTTATCAACGGAAACGACAGGTACGGCGGGGGCTGCGACAGGCTCCGGAGCGCGGCTTAAAACAAGCCCCCAGTACCCGGCGATCAAGGCCCCGATCAGCAACAAGCCGGCCAGGACCATGCTGATGCGACTGTTCATGACGGCTCTCCCTTTCCCGTTGCACTGCACACCCGATTAATTCGAATGGGTTAATCCGCAACCTGGCTGTGATGAACATCTAACGATTTGGCTATTTGAAGGTAGCTCAGCTAGGACGAAATGCCATTACCCTGGAGAAAAATTATGTGAGCTTATAAACGCTGCCTTTATACGGCGCGTTTATAGGGGCTGACGTTACGACTAATACTTTATGATTAATTCGTTATTACAGTTGTGAGGCTGGGGTTTGTTGACAATGCTCTAATGGCACGCCGCGATTATCTGGTACTAGAGCCGTTCCGGCTTCCAGTGGCGTTTTAGGGAGAAGTCTTATGTTCCTTGACCTGGTGTTGAAGCTGTATGTCCAAACCCAACTATTCTTCAGTCGCAAAGAAGGAGCCTCAGGCATCGAATACGCCATTGTCGTAGCGTTGGTAGCGCTCGTTATAGTGGGTGCCGGGACGGGGCTTGGAACTAAGGTAAAAACCATTTTCACCAATATGACCACTAATATGCCGACCGGAACATGATTTAGTTGTGGTGGCCGTTATGATGATCCCCTCTTGAAGGTGATGCCATGAGCGCGTCTTCACGCCAGCAAATTCTATTGGTGGACGATGAAGAGGACGCCTTGATCGAACTCGCCGAATCCCTCGAAAACGAGGGATTTGTCTGTTTTACCGCCACCTCCGTCACCTTCGCCCTGCAAGAATTGACACTTCACCCCGACATCGCCTTGGTCATCACCGATCTGCGCATGCCCGAGGAAAGCGGTATCTCCTTGATCAAGCGCCTGCGCGAACACACCTCACGCTCACACCTGCCGGTGATTGTGATGTCGGGCCACGCCGAAATGGACGATGTGAGCGACATGCTGCGCCTGCAAGTGCTGGACCTGTTTCGCAAGCCGATCTATCTGGTTCGGTTGATTGATACGTTGAACAATCTGTTTCCCCTCCCGAAAACCAGGCTTTAGGCGCCCCACTAGCGCCTAAAGGGTAGGATCAGAGCTGATAACTGAAGCTCAACGTATACCGTGGCCGCCGGTTGAAACTGTCCAGCGCGATATCCGACATCGGCTTGGCCGCTTCCAGGGCGATGTTGTAGTACTTGTTGTCCCCGAAGCGCAGCCCGAGTGCAGCCGATGACAGGTCGCTGCTTCTGACAGGCAGATCGTTGAACCAGGTCTTGGCGCGGTCGAACACAATATAGGGCTGCAGAATCCTCACCCAGTCGCCAGCGCGGTTGTAGCTGTAGTTGACCTCATACGCCAGCCCCCAGCCCTTGTCACCGGAACCCTGGTCGTCAGGGTAGCCACGACCGAAGTTCTGCCCACCGAACGTGGCGCGTTCGCTGTCCGGCAGGGTGTCATTGCTCCAGTAAAAGGCTCCGGACAGGACGCCTTGCCAATTATCGAAGAACTTGTCGCTTTGTACGCCGGACAGGCGCAGACGGAAGAAGTCCAGGTCGGGCTTGAGCCCTTCGAAATCACTGTGGGTTCTGGCGCCCATGCCGTTGATGCCCTGGTACAGACCGGCGCTGACGATACGCAGTTGGCGGGTGTCGGACTTGCGCCAGTCACCCTCGAAGGCCAGGGCGCGCAGGTTGGTTTCAACGTCGAAACGCTGGGGGTAGCCCAAGAGTTTGTAGCTTGTGGTTTGGTCCACTGCGTAGAGGCGCGTGCCGAGGGTCAGCGATTCATTCGGTGAGGCTATCAGCGGGTGGCTGAGGCCGATGGAATAGCGATCGATGGACTGGTGCGGCTTGAGCTCGAAGCCGCCGTCCAGTTGCACGTTGGTTTTGGGGTCGGCGCGGTAGCGTTCGGCGGCGAGCGCCAGCTGGGTGCCTTCGGCATTGATGAACTGGCTGTAGCCCACACGGTAGTAGTGCTCTTTATCTTCGCCAGGCGGGAACAGCCCGCTGACGTTGAGTTGCTCGCCCATTGAGGTCTGGGAGTTGCTGGTGCCGGTAAGCAGGGCCTGCAGGCCTCCGCGGCTGTCATCGGTCATGCTCATGCTACTGGTGAAGGGCTTGCGGCTGGCAGTGATCTGCATGTGTGTGCCACCGTCGGTGGTGCCCGGCGCGGGTACTTGCGCTTGCAGTGTGACGCCGGGGATACGGCCCATGAGCGTGGTATAGCGCTCGAAGGTCTTGCGGGTCAGAGGGCGTTCGGTCAGGAGTTTATTGGCCAGTTTGTCGACGTAAGCCGAGACCGAGCCGATATCGCCAGTTTGCTGGTAGTCCTTGATATAGCCTTCCACCAGAATCACGCGCACCAGGCCATTTTCGAAGCTCTGTTGGGGCAGGAATGCGTAGGACAGCAGGTAGCCGTCCTGCTGGTAGCGACGGGTAACGCCACGGGTGGCTTCGATCAGTTGCGCCAGGTTGGTCTCATGACCAAACAACGGTTCGTAGGCCTTGGCGGTTTCGTCGAGCGGGTAGATGGTGCCACCCTCGATCTGCAGCTTGCGAATCGTGACCTTGGTGTCCATCAACAGCGGCTGGCCCTGAGTAGGCGGTGTTTCGGGCACCTGGGTCTGTGGCGTGGCCGGTCGATAGGCGTCGGCGGGAAGGTTGGGCACTGGCAGGTTGCGGATGGTGTCGTTGCTGTTGAGGAAGCTGGGAAGGGTCTCGGCTTGGGCGTAGGCACTGAGAGTAAGCAATAACAACGGCGTCAACACGCGCATAGGACACTCCATGGTCAACTGCAGCAGCGTTTCGGGCCCGCCGGGTTCTGGGACTCGGTTCGGGTGGGGCATGTTCCAGGCCCCATAAAAAAGACGAGAGACTTATTGGGGTCTCTCGTCTCAACCAAGCGTAGGCGCTGTAGGGGAGGCCGTCTAATCGGCCAGGTGCAATTCTATTTTTTGCCGGTCAGGCCGTTCAATAAACCGCCCAGGCCGCCGCCGGTATTTGCATTCGCGCTGCCACCCGCCGAGGCGTTGGCGCCTACGTTCAGTCCGCCAAGCAGACCGCCGCTGGTGCCGGTACCGCCTGTGACCAACCCACCGACCGAGCCTACGGTACTGCCCACCGCACTGACGGTGCCGCCGAGGGCATTGGTGATCGGGTTGGCGTTGGCCGCCGTCAGGTTGGCACCGATACCGCTGACGGCGCCACCGACTTGAGTCACCAGGCCATTGACCGGAGCGCCGATGCCCGTGGTGTTTCCGATGTTTTGCGTCAGGCTGGCGACACCGGAGGTCACTGGGTTAACGGCCGCGCCGACGTTTGTCGCCAAGCCGGCAACGGGCGACGTCGCTGCAGTATTGGCGACGCCATTGCCGCCAATGATTGTGCCGAGAGAAGCGACAGTGCCACCCAATGCTCCACCGGTCACGCCTGCCGCGCTCACGGTGCCATTGGTGTTGCCGGCATTCAGGCCATTACCGACGTTGGCGACCAGGCCACCCACCAACTCAGGCAGGCCGGGTTTCGAAGCGCCGCCCGCTGGGGCGACATAGCCGCCGGACTTGTCGAGCACGCCACCGACGCCGGTCAATGCACCGCCCACGATATTGGTCACCGGGTTGCCGGTACCCCCTGCGCTGGCAACCTGACCACCCAGGCCGGTCACAGTGGAGCCGACTTTATCCAGCAGACCATTGACCGGGTTGCCAAGACCGGTGGCCTTGCCGAGGTTGCCCGTGGTGTTTTCCACCAGCGAGACCACAGGCACCAACACTTTACCGCCGACCGTGTTAGTGAGAGAACCCAACGGCCCGGTGGTGCTGGCAGTGCTCAAGGTATCGCCGAGCATGGTGACGGTCTGGCCCACCTTATCGACCACGCCGCCGGCAGCACCGCCTACGCCGCCGGTCAAACCACCCACCACCGGAATGCCGCCCAGTGTGGTCGACAGGGATTTGCCGGTCGTCGAAAGACCGTCGCCCAGGTCGGCAACGCCGTTACCGACCCCCGCGACGGTAATGCCGAGGGAGTTGCTGTTGGTACCCAGAGAGCCCAGTCCGGCATTGACGCCAGTGCCAATGCTGGTGACGGCGTTGCCGGTAGCAGTGACGAGACCGCCAGCCGTAGTGCCAACGATGGGAACGTTGTTCAAGGTGTCGCCAAGGTCGCCGACCGCAGCGCCCACGTTACCGACAGTACCGCCCAGAGTGCCGGCAATCTGGCCAGTCACCAGGGGAGTGGTTGTCGAACCCGTGCCACCACCCGTACCACCACCTGTTCCGCCGCCGGTGCCACCGCCTGTGCCGCCACCAGTACCACCGCCGGTGCCGCCACCCGTACCGCCGCCGGTGCCGCCACCCGTACCGCCGCCGGTGCCACCACCTGTGCCGCCACCGGTGCCACCACCTGTGCCGCCACCCGTACCGCCACCCGTACCGCCACCCGTACCGCCGCCGGTGCCGCCATCTGTGCCACCGCCAGTGCCGCCACCTGTTCCTGCACCCGCATCGGGTGAGGACGATGCCACGCTGGATTTGTGCCCACCACCACCGCTGCTGCAGCCGCCGAGTGCCAGTGCTACGGCCAGGGCCAGCGCGGTACTTGCTTTCCAAAACACGACTTGAGTTTTCATGATTGAGTTCCTTGCACCTGTACAACCTTGGTTGTCTTCAAACACTCGCTACTTCTCGGGGTAGCAATGTGTTTGTCCGTATGGCTATCACAGCCCCGGCGGTGCGTTCGCTCAATGCTCTACTTGGTATTAACGATTTATATACGGCACGGGTGTACCGGTTAAGTAACTAATACCAAGGGTATAAGGCAAGGATGTATCAAGATGTATATGCGTTTTGAATCAATGGCTTGAATAAAAAAGCGGACGTGAAAAAGTCCGCTATTACTTAGGGTGTATATATACAATTAACCGGTTTCTTTCAGGCGATCGGCCACCACTTGCCTACCATATGTTCAATATCGCCCGCGCCTTTTAACCACAACTCACCGCTGGAGCCGGCGGCGCTGGTCAACAACGTCACTTCACCGGGCAGGCGCACGGGTTTTTTGAACTCGACGCTGATCTCGATATTGGCGGCGGGCAGGTGTTCGCCGAGGGCGGCAAGGGTGTGCGCCTTGTTCCACAGCCCGTGGGCGATGGCCTGGTGAAAACCGAACAGCTTGGCAGTGAGGGCGCTGAGGTGGATCGGGTTGTAGTCGCCGGAGACCCGCGCATAACGGCGGCCGATATCGGCGGGGGCTTTCCAGCGGGTCAGTTCGCTGACCTGAGTGGGGGAAGGCTGGGCGTCATCCTCGGGTTCACTTTCGAGCTTTACGCCCCGGCAAAGCATGCGGCTTTCGGCTTCCCACAGCAGGCCGAGGGAGTCCTCGACGGTGGTGATCAGATCAAAGGTCGCGCCCTTGGGATGGGGCTTGAGGTTCTGCGTGTGGACAGCGATGGACAACTCACTCACACCCCCGAGCGGGCGATGGATACGGATGCGGTTACTCAGGTGAATCAACCCCAGCAACGGGAAGGGAAAACTGTCGTCGGTGAGCAACTGCATCTGCAACCCGAACGCCAGGATATGCGGATAAGTCGCCGGCAGGATCGGGCTGTCGGCAAAACCGCAGACCTTGCGGTACGCCGCTACTTGCTCGAAGTTGATGCTCACCCGACAGCGCAACCCCTGCTCGGACAATATGTTGCCGGTGATCTTGCGCTTGAGCGCGGCGCGCCAATACAACGGCAGCAGGAATGGTGTAGTGCCTAGCGTCTTCCATTGCATGTTCATGCTCCCAAGAGGCTTTGCCCACACACTCGCAGCGCTTGGCCGCTAACCGCCCCGGAGCCCGGTTGGGCGAGCCAGGCTACTGCTTCGGCGACGTCCTGCGGCAGGCCGCCCTGGCCCAGCGAACTCATGCGTCGTCCGGCCTCACGCAAGGCAAACGGAATATGCGCAGTCATCTGGGTTTCGATAAAGCCGGGCGCCACGGCGTTGATACTGATGCCGCGCTCCTGAAGCAGCGGTGCCCAGGCCTGCGCAAGGCCGATCAATCCCGCTTTGCTTGCGGCGTAGTTGGTCTGCCCACGGTTGCCGGCGATGCCGCTGATCGACGCCAGCAACACCACGCGGGCGTTGTCATGCAGGGTGCCGCTGTCGAGCAGCGCCTTGGTCAGTACCTGCGGCGCATTGAGGTTGACCGCCAGCACCGCGTCCCAGTACTCCGGGGTCATGTTGGCCAGGGTCTTGTCGCGGGTGATCCCGGCGTTGTGTACCAGAATGTCGAGGCCATCAGGCAGGTGTTCGACCAGTTGGCTGGCGGCATCTGCAGCGCAGATATCCAGTGCGACAGTGCGTGCCCCCAGGCGCGCGGCCAGGGCTTCAAGGTCGGCCTTGGCCTGGGGCACGTCCAGCAAAATCACTTCGGCGCCGTCGCGGGCCAGGGTTTCGGCGATGGAGGCACCGATGCCTCGGGCTGCGCCAGTGACCAGCGCTTTGCGCCCGGCCAGGGGCCGCGTCCAGTCCTCGACGGGTGTGGCGCAAGCCTCCAGGCGAATGACTTGCCCCGAGATATACGCGCTTTTGGGCGAGAGGAAGAAGCGCAGCGCGCCTTCCAGTTGGTCTTCGGCACCGTCGCCCACATAAAGCAATTGCAGCACGCCGCCATTGCGCAGTTCCTTGGCCAGCGAGCGGCTGAAGCCTTCCAGGGCGCGCTGGGCACTGGCGGCGAAGGGGTCGCTGAGGCTTTCCGGCGCGCGGCCGAGGATCACCAGGTGGGCGCTGTTATCCAGGTTTTTCAGCAGCGGCTGGAAGAATTCGCGCAGTTGCTTGAGTTGATCGGTGTGCTGCAAGTCGCTGGCGTCGAACACCACGGCCTTGAGCTTGGGACCGTGACCGGGGATCCACGTCGACGTCTGCGCGCCGTAGGTATAAATCGCGTCGGTGAGCTTGTGGGCAAACGCCTGCACGTTGCCCGCCAGCGCGCCGCCGCCCAGCAGCAAAGCACCTTCCACCGGACGCAGGCGCCCGGCTTGCCAGCGTTCCAGGCGTACCGGTGACGGCAGGCCAATGGCGGCGACCAGGCGATGGCCGAGGCTTGAGTTGGCGAAGTCGATATAACGGTCAGACATGGAACGCTCTCCGAAGGCTGGGGTTCAAAGGGTTGACCACCCCGGGGCGGCAGTCGTTCGATTGAGCCTAGGCTAGGCTGAATGATTCCACCCACAACCTTCAGGGAGCTTTCCATGACTCAATTGCGCCGTGTGGCGATCATCGGCGGTAACCGCATTCCCTTCGCTCGCTCTAATGGCTCTTACGCCACGGCGAGTAACCAGGCCATGCTGACCGCCGCCCTGGAAGGCCTGATCGAACGCTACAACTTGCACGGCCTGCGCATGGGTGAGGTGGCCGCTGGCGCAGTACTCAAGCATTCGCGCGACTTCAACCTCACCCGCGAGTGCGTGCTGGGCTCGCGCCTGTCGCCGCAAACGCCGGCCTATGACATCCAGCAGGCGTGCGGCACCGGTCTGGAAGCGGCGTTGCTGGTGGCCAACAAGATCGCCCTGGGTCAGATTGAATGCGGGATTGCTGGCGGGGTGGACACCACCTCCGACGCTCCGATCGGGGTGAATGAAGGCCTGCGCAAGATCCTGCTGCAGGCCAACCGCAGCAAATCCGTGGCGGATAAATTAAAAGTCCTGTTACAACTTCGTCCCCATCACCTCAAGCCGGAACTGCCGCGCAATGGCGAACCACGTACGGGTTTGTCCATGGGGCAACACTGCGAATTGATGGCGCAGACCTGGCAAATTCCCCGCGCCGAGCAGGACCAGCTGGCGCTGGAAAGCCACCAGAAAATGGCCGCCGCCTATGCCGAAGGCTGGCATAACGATTTGCTCACCCCGTTTCTGGGCCTGACCCGCGACAACAACCTGCGGCCCGACCTGACTCTGGAAAAACTCGCGACCCTCAAGCCCGCTTTCGAGCGCAGCGAAAAGGGCACGCTCACCGCCGGCAACTCCACGCCGCTCACCGATGGCGCCTCGCTGGTGCTCTTGGGCAGTGAAGCCTGGGCTAAAGAGCGCGGTTTGCCGATCCTCGCGTACTTGCGCGATGGCGAAGCGGCGGCAGTGGATTTCGTCAACGGCGCCGAAGGCCTGCTGATGGCGCCGGTGTATGCGGTGCCGCGCTTGCTGGCGAGGAATGGTCTGACGCTGCAGGACTTCGATTACTACGAGATTCACGAAGCCTTCGCTGCCCAAGTGTTGTGCACGCTCAAGGCCTGGGAAGACGCGGACTACTGCAAGACACGCCTGGGACTCGACGCACCCTTGGGTGCTATCGACCGTAGCCGGCTCAATGTGAAAGGCAGCTCCCTAGCCGCCGGGCACCCGTTTGCCGCCACGGGTGGGCGTATCGTCGCCAATCTGGCCAAGTTGCTGGATGCGGAGGGCAAAGGCCGCGGGCTGATATCCATCTGTGCGGCGGGCGGGCAAGGGGTTACAGCGATCATAGAGCGCTGAAACTGGCCTATTGGTTGCATTCTTAAGTGATCAACGGTCGGTAGCCCCTCCCACCGACGCGCTGATTGCCGTATAACGAGTGCCATACGCGTATTTGGTAATAAAGGACCCACAATAAAAGCTGATGAAGACTCCTAAACGCATTGAACCCCTGATCGAAGACGGTCTGGTCGACGAAGTGCTGCGCCCACTCATGAGTGGTAAAGAAGCAGCTGTTTATGTGGTGCGCTGCGGCAACGAATTGCGTTGCGCCAAGGTTTACAAGGAGGCGAACAAACGAAGTTTTCGTCAGGCATCCGAATACCAGGAGGGCCGTAAGGTCCGTAACAGCCGGCAGGCCCGGGCCATGGCCAAGGGCTCCAAGTTCGGCAAGAAAGAAACCGAAGATGCCTGGCAGAACGCCGAAGTGGCGGCGTTGTTCCGCCTGGCCGGTGCGGGCGTTCGCGTGCCCCAGCCGTTCGACTTCCTCGAAGGCGTGCTGCTGATGGAACTGGTGGCCGACGAGTATGGTGATGCAGCACCGCGTCTGAACGACGTCACGCTGGAACCGGACCAGGCGCGCGAATACCACGCCTTCCTGATTTCCCAGATCGTGCTGATGCTGTGTACCGGCCTGGTGCACGGTGACCTGTCCGAGTTCAACGTGCTGCTCACGCCTACCGGTCCGGTGATCATCGACCTGCCCCAGGCGGTGGATGCGGCGGGCAACAACCACGCCTTCAGCATGCTGGAGCGGGACGTAGGCAACATGGCCTCCTACTTTGGGCGCTTTGCTCCGGAGTTGAAGAAGACCAAGTACGCCAAGGAGATGTGGGCGCTTTACGAAGCCGGCACCCTGCACCCGGCCAGTGTATTGACCGGCGAGTTCGACGAGCCGGAAGAGCTGGCGGATGTCGGCGGTGTGATCCGCGAGATCGAAGCGGCGCGGTTGGATGAAGAGCGTCGCCAGGCGATCCGCGCGGCGGATGATGCGCCATCGAGCAAGGTGCCGGACGAGCCACCGCCACCGCCGTGGATGCAGTGATCTCCAGATACATGGAGATCTAAAAATGTGGGAGCGGGCTCGCTCGCGAATGCGGTGGATCAGTCAGCAAATGTATCGACTCTCACCCCGCATTCGCGAGCAAGCCCGCTCCCACATTTGGTTTGTATGTATTCAGATAGACTCTCTCAGGCGCAACAGCTACCGGACGCCAATTCCTTGAGGATTGGGCAATCCGGCCGATGATCGCCTTGGCAGTGCTCTACCAGGTCCTGCAAGGTATCGCGCAGTTGTCCCAGCTCAAGAATCTTCTGGTTCAGCTCATCGATATGCTGGCGTGCCAACGCCTTTACATCGGCGCTGGCCCGTTGCCGGTCCTGCCACAGGGTCAGCAGCTTGCCGACCTCTTCCAATGAAAACCCCAGATCCCTCGAGCGTTTGATAAACGCCAGGGTGTGCAAGTCATCCTGGCCGTACACGCGATAGCCACTGTCGGTGCGATGCGCGGCTTTGAGCAGGCCGATGGATTCGTAGTAGCGAATCATCTTGGCACTCAACCCGCTCTGGCGTGCGGCTTGGCCGATGTTCATGGGCGCTGATCCTCCAGGTTCTTGGGCTTCCACGTCTTCAACAGTAACGCATTACTCACCACGCTGACGCTGGACAAGGCCATCGCCGCGCCGGCCAGTACCGGGTTGAGCAGGCCAAAGGCGGCCAGCGGAATGCCGATCAAGTTATACACAAAGGCCCAAAACAGGTTCTGGCGGATCTTGGCGTAGGTCTTTCGGCTGATCTCCAGTGCCGCAGGTACCAGGCGCGGGTCGCCGCGCATCAGGGTGATACCGGCGGCGTGCATGGCCACGTCGGTGCCGCCACCCATGGCGATGCCGATATCGGCGGCGGCCAGGGCCGGGGCGTCGTTGATGCCGTCGCCGACCATTGCGACAACCCCGGTTTTTTTCAGCTCGGCGACGGTGGCGGCTTTGTCGGCAGGCAGTACTTGCGCGTACACATCGTCGATGCCCAATGCCTCGGCCACCACGCGGGCACTGCCGCGATTATCACCCGTGAGCAAGTGGCTGCTGATGTGCTGGGCCTTGAGTTGCTCCACTGCTTCCAGCGCACCGGGTTTGAGCGTGTCGCCAAAGGCGAACAGTCCAAGCACTCGGGGTTGTGCGCCTTGTTCGATCAGCCAGGACAAGGTGCGGCCTTCTGCCTCCCAAGCCTTGGCGGAGTCGGCCAGATGGCCCGCGTTCAAGCCGCTTTCTTCCAGCAGGCGATGATTGCCCAGAGCCAGTTGCAGGCCGTCCAGCGTGCCGGCGATGCCACGCCCGGTCAGGGATTGGCTGGCGGTCACGTCCGTCACTGTCAGACCTTGTTCCTTGCAGGCGTCCAGCACGGCCTTTGCCAGCGGGTGCTCACTGCCACGTTGCAACGCTCCGGCTTGTTGCAGCAGCAAGGTTTCGTTGCCATCCACGGCTGCCAAGTGCGCAATCTTCGGCGCGCCGGAGGTGAGGGTGCCGGTCTTGTCGAAGACCACCGCGCTCACTTCATGAGCGCGTTCCAGGGCTTCGGCATCCTTGATCAGAATACCGTGGCGCGCGGCAACACCCGTGCCGGCCATGATCGCAGTTGGCGTGGCCAGGCCCAGCGCGCAAGGGCAGGCGATCACCAAGACCGCGACGGCATTGATGATTGCCGTTTCCAAGGGCGCGCCATACAGCCACCAACCCACCACAGTCACCAACGCCAGCACCAGCACGGCCGGGACGAAGACCTGGCTGACTTTATCCACCAGTTTCTGGATCGGAGCCTTGGCGGCCTGGGCGTCTTCCACCAGGCGGATGATCCGCGCCAGTACGCTTTCGGCACCGAGGGCCAGGGTGCGCACCAGCAGCCGGCCTTCGCCGTTGATGGCGCCGCCGGTAACCTTATCGCCGGGTTGTTTTGGCACGGGCAGGCTTTCGCCACTGATCAGGGCTTCGTCCGCATGGCTCTGCCCCTCGACCACCTCACCGTCCACCGGGAAGCGTTCGCCGGGTTTTACCACCACCAGATCATTGAGTTTCAGGGCATTGATGGCGACATCTTCTTCACGGCCCTCAATCACCCGAATCGCCCGCTCCGGACGCAAGGCTTCCAGGGCGCGGATAGCGCTGGCGGTCTGGCGCTTGGCGCGGCTCTCCAAATATTTACCGAGCAGCACCAGGGCGATCACCACCGCCGAGGCTTCGAAGTACAGGTGCGGTGCCATGCCGGGATGCGCGGTGAGCCATTCATAAATACTCAAGCCATAACCGGCGCTAGTGCCGATCGCCACCAGCAGGTCCATATTGCCAGCACCGGCACGCACGGCTTTCCAGGCGGCGACATAAAAGCGTGCGCCAAAGATGAACTGCACGGGGGTGGCCAGGGCGAATTGTGCCCATGCCGGCAGCATCCAGTGCAGGCCGAAGGGTTCCACCAGCATCGGCAGCACCAATGGCAATGCCAGCAGGATCGCCAGCATCAGCGACCAACGTTCGCGGTGCAGGCGCTGGGCTTGGTCCGCGTCGGTGGCGGTTTCGCTCTGGGGCAACGTGGCGGTATAGCCGGCTTTGTCGACGGCTGCGATCAACACGCCGGGGTCCATCTGGCCGAGCACTTCGACATGGGCGCGTTCATTGGCCAGGTTGACGCTGACGCTTTGCACCCCCGGCACCTTGCCCAGCGCCCGCTCGACCCGGCCGGCACAGCTGGCGCAGGTCATGCCGCTGATCGGCAGGTCAAAGGTGGTGGATCCATTCATGGGGCAGTCCTCCAAGAGAAGTTGCCCCTAGGATCAACCTTGACCTGTGGGGAAGGTCAAGCGTCTTTAATATTCCAATTCGGCAGCTTTCAGGTACATCCCATCCGGGCCCTGGGCAATGCGCAATTTGCGCACGTCACCGGCCTTGAGCGTGATGTTCTGCGCTGGCGGCGCCAACATCCCCGGCAGGCAGCCAGGGGATTGGCCTGGCAGCAGCTTCAGGCGCAACGAAAGATTGCCCGCCGGCAAGTTGAACGATGTGGCCTGTTCCTGGAACAGCCTACCCGCGAGTTGGTCATTCAGGTACAGGCCGATTTCGCAGTTGGTCGGCACTTCCAGGCGTTCCCGGGAAATGATCAGCACCGCATAGTCTTCTGCGGCGAAGGCTTGGGGCGCAGCGGCCGACAAGCTCATCAGGCCAGCAAGGGCAAAAAACGACCAGCGCATGGCGAATGCTCCGTGGTGTGAATCAAAGATGGGTGAAGCTTGGCCTTTGAAGCGGCCAAATACTAGCCCGGCAGAAATTTCCGGAACTTGACCTTGCCATCGTGGCAAGGTCGAGACTGGGTCCAACCTCATCAAAGGAGTCATGTCATGCAAGTATTCAGCGTTGAAGGAATGACCTGCGGCCATTGCGTTCGAGCGGTGACCCAGGCAGTGCAGAGCCAGGATCCGGCGGCCAGTGTGAAGGTCGACTTGGCCGCGAAGGAAGTGGGCGTCGAAAGCCGCTTGTCTGCCGAACAGGTGATCGAGGCGATCACCGAAGAGGGCTACAGCGCCAAGCTTGCCTGATACAGGTAAATAGTTAGCGAGCTATCGTGTTCAATGCACCCAAGCGCGGCTAGACTATCGGGCTGCCGTCTCACTTGGGTGCCCGATGAACCTCCGCATAATCCTGATTCTGGGTGCCTTGAGCGCCTTCGCGCCCTTGGCGATCGATTTTTACCTGCCGGGCTTCCCGGCCATGGCCAAGGCCTTCGCGACCGACGAAAAACACATCCAACTGACCCTGGCGGTGTATTTCGGTGGCCTGGCCATCGGCCAATTGATCTATGGCCCACTGGCTGACCGCTTTGGCCGACGCGGCCCGCTGCTCAGTGGGGTCACGCTGTTTACCCTGGCTTCATTTGCCTGCGCCTTTGCGCCTTCCCTGGAATGGCTGATCGGCGCGCGTTTTGTGCAGGCCCTTGGTGGCTGCGCTGGCATGGTGATCTCCCGCGCAGTGGTCAGTGACAAATGCGACGCGGTCGGCTCAGCCAAAGTGTTTTCCCAGTTGATGCTGGTCACAGGCCTCGCGCCGATCCTTGCACCGCTGGCCGGTGGACTGATGGTGGGAATATGGGGCTGGCAGTCGATTTTCCTCGCCCTGTCGATCTTCAGCGTGATGGCGGCCATCGCCGTGGCCGTCGGGCTGCCGGAAACCTTCCCGGCCCATCAGCCGCGCCAGCCGTTGTCCGGGTCGCTGCGTCGCTATGCTGCGCTGCTGTCGGACCGGGTCTACCTCGGCTATGCCCTCACCGGTGGTATCTCGATTGCCGGGATGTTTGCCTACATCGCCGGTTCACCTTTCGTCTTCATCCAGCTCTACGGCGTGCCTGCCGAGCATTACGGCTGGCTGTTCGGCTCCAACGCTGCGGGCTTTATCCTGGTGGCGCAGGTCAACGCGCGGTTGCTGTCCAAGCGTGGCCCGGCGTTCCTGTTGTCGCGCAGTGTGTGGGTCTACCTGCTGGCCGCGTTGAGCTTGCTGGGTATCGCGGCGCTGCGCACCGATGCGTTGTGGCCGTTACTGGTGCCGCTGTTTATTTGCATCGCCAGCCTGGGCTGCATTTTGCCGAATACTTCGGCCTGTGCCATGAGCGGGCAGGGTGCACGGGCCGGTAGCGCTTCGGCGTTGCTCGGTTGCATTCAGTTTGGCGTGGCGGCGGGGGCGGCGTCGTTGGTCGGAGTTTTGCACGACGGCACGGCGATGCCGATGGCGATGGTCATCAGCTTGTGCGGTGTGTTGGCGGTGACGATCGCAATGTCGACCCAGCGCCTGCAACGCAAACGGGCCTTGCAGGCGCAGGTCTGAACAGCGGATCAGCCAGCGGCGGAGCGTTGCTGGCTGCTTGGAAAACGGTGGGGCGCCTGGATACGGGCTTGCAGGGTGTCGGCAAAGGCACGGGCCTCTGCCTCGGTGCGGAAGGTGAAGGCGTCCTGGTCGAGACGGACTTGCCATTTATTGCCTGCGGATTTTGCTAACGCTTTTATCAGGATTTTCATTGCTGACTTCCTCACGTAAAAGAATCGTGGCAAAGGCGGCCAATATAAACCCGAATACCCTCAGAGATATGACAAAGGTCAACTGTCTGACTAGCGGTGTCGTCCATTACTTACATGAATAATGGACGACCCTGACAGCTATTTTTTCAGAAGCCTTCCAGCACGATCTTGCCCTTGGCCTTGCCGCTTTCCAGCAGTGCATGGGCACGGCGCAGGTTCGCCGCATTGATCACACCGAAGTGCTCACCCACCGTGGTTTTCAAGGTGCCGGCGTCGATCAGTTCGGCTACGCGATTGAGCAGGTTGTGCTGTTCGATCATGTCCGGGGTCTCGAACATCGAACGCGTGTACATGAACTCCCAATGCAGCGACAGGCTCTTGCGCTTGAGTTTGCTGACGTCCAGCGCCTTGGGATCGTCAATCAGCGCCAGCTTGCCTTGGGGTTGTAAGGCCTCCACCAACTGGTCCAAGTGATGATCGGTCTGGGTCAGGCTGGCGACGTGGGTCACTTGCGGATGGCCAGCGGCTTTCAGCGCTTCGCTCAGCGGTTGGCTGTGGTCGATCACCAGGTCAGCGCCAAGGGCCTTGGTCCACTCCTGGGTTTGCGGACGCGAAGCAGTGCCGATCACTTTCAAGGCGGTGAGCTGGCTGGCCAGTTGGGTCAGGATCGACCCCACGCCACCGGCAGCGCCGACGATCAGCAGGCTCTGGCCTAGGTCTTGTGTCCCTTCCTGCACTTGCAGGCGTTCGAACAGCAATTCCCAGGCGGTGATGGCGGTCAGCGGCAACGCGGCGGCTTCGGCAAAACCCAGGCTTTTCGGCATATGCCCGACGATGCGCTCATCCACGGTGTGCAACTCGCTGTTGCCGCCTGGACGCACCAGGGAGCCGGCGTAGAACACCTTGTCGCCGGCCTTGAACAGCGTCACGTCGCTGCCGACGGCCTTGACCACACCGGCCACATCCCAGCCCAGTACCTTGGCGGCGCCATTTTCCGGGGCGACGTTCTGGCGAACCTTGGTGTCCACCGGGTTGACCGAGATGGCTTTGACGTCCACCAGCAAGTCACGCGGGCCGGCGACAGGCGCAGGCAGTTCGATGTCTTGCAGGGCGTTTGGATCGTTGATCGGCAGTGAGGCGTAGTAAGCAATGGCTTTCATGATGGCTCCAGAAAAGGCGGGATCAGGCGAGAAATTTCAGGCGCTTGAGCTCGAAGTGTTCGAGCACATCAGCGGCCTTGGCGCGAAAGCTCTGGATATGTGCGCTCTGGTCGTGGTCGGCCAGCGCCGCGTCGTCGCTCCAGCGTTCGAGCATGTAGAAGGTTTCGGGGTGTTGCAGATCCTGGTGCAGGTCGTACTGCTCGCAACCGGCCTCCAGGCGAGTGGGTTCCAACAGGCCGCGCAGCAAGGTTTCCAGGGTGGCCTGTTGGCCGGGTTTGGCGATCAGCGTGGCGATGACGTTAAAGGCGGTGGTCATATTCAACTCCAGACACGTGATTAACGGATGCAGAGATGATTGGCTATTTCCTGCGCAGATAAAACCCGCTAAAACAGCAGTCTGTTTCAACAAAACTTTGATAATGAGTGCAAGTGCATGCTGCGTTTTGATGATTTGCAGTTGTTTGTGCGTGCGGCAGACCTTGGCAGCTTGTCCGCTGCGGCACGGGTGATGGACCTGTCGCCTGCGGTGGCGAGTGCGGCACTCAAGCGGATCGAACAGCAACTGGGTACACGCTTGCTGGCGCGTTCCACTCGCAGCCTGCGCCTGACGGCCGAAGGCGAGGGCTTCCTGGAATATGCCCGTGCGGCCTTAAGCTCGCTGGATGAAGGGCGACGCTTATTGGCCAGCGGGCAGGACCATGTCAGCGGTGTGCTGCAATTGTCGGCTCCGTCGGATTTCGGGCGCAATCAGCTATTGCCGTGGTTGGATGAGTTCCAGCGTGACTACCCGCAACTCACCGTGCGGCTGTTGCTGGGTGATCGGATTGCCGATCTGTTCCGCCAGCCGGTGGATATCGCCTTGCGCTATGGTGAGCCTGAGGACTCCAGCCTGATCGCGCTGCCCATCGCCCCAGACAATGTGCGTGTGCTGTGTGCCTCTCCCAGCTATCTCGCACGTTATGGCGAGCCTCGGCACCTGGAGCAACTGGCCCAGCATAATTGCCTGTTGTACATGCTTGGCAGCCGGGTCCACGATCATTGGACCTTTTACGATGGCAAGCGCGAAATCAGCCTGACCGTCACCGGCGACCGCTTCAGTGACGATGCCGATGTGGTCCGCCGCTGGGCGGTGGCGGGTGTGGGCATTGCCTACAAGTCCTGGCTGGATGTGAGTACCGACGTGCTGGCCGGGCGCTTGCGGCTTATCCTGCCGGAGCTGCGGGGTGAGCGCACGCCGCTCAATCTGTTGTGTGCCCATCGTGCGCAACTGAGCAAGCCCATCAATCTGCTGCGGGAAATGCTCGTGTCCCGCTGTACGACATTGACCGCCCAATTGCCAGTGCGATCCAGTGCGACGTAACGGACTCCATCAAAGTAGGAAAATTCACTCAGCTCCTGTCCCTCTCTACGCTGTCAGACGCGATGGAACCGGCGGTTTGCGCCCCTATACTTTGGTGCCTACCTCAGCAGAAAAATAAATCGACAGGGAGTGAAAAGATGGAAGCTGCACCTTGCATCAGTCAGATCGCCAGCTTGCTCGCCGAACCCAAACGTGCCGCCATGCTGTGGGCCTTGATGGATGGCTCGGCCAAGTCGCCCGTCGAGTTGGCAGCACTTGCCGGGTTGTCACCGACCTCTGCCAACGCGCATCTGGCGCGACTGACGGCAAGTGGCGTGCTGCGAGTCGAAGCCCAGCGTGGCAAGCGCTTGTTCCGTGTCGCGGCGCCTGATGTCAGCGCCGCTATTGATGCCTTGGCCAGGACCACCATGGCGTGCGCCGCACGCCGTGGGCCGCAGGCTTTAACGCCGGCCTTGGTTGCCCCGGCGTTGTTACGCCATGCGCGGTTGTGCCATGGCCACCTCGGCGGGGAATTGGGGGCGCAGCTGTATCAGCATCTTTTGGACGCGTGTTGGATAGAGTGCCATGAGCAGCGCGCCGATATCACCGTCAAGGGCGCGCAGCGCCTGGCAAACCTGGGGATTTTTACCCAAGCCCTGGCGTCGCCGCTGGTGTGTAATTGTTTCGATTGGAGCCAGCCCCAACCTCACCTGGGCGGTGCGTTGGGAGCGGGGTTGTTGCAACTGTTTCTACAGTCGAATTGGATCAGCGTGATCAATGACTCCCAGGCTTTACGGGTCAACGCCGCAGGACACAGGGAAATCACCCGATTGGCCATGTCTGTATGACATGGCCAATCCTTTTCTACTCAGTTATGGCTTTACGAGGCGCGCATCCAGGCTGTTCTGCGCCAGGCGTTTGGCCTGGTCCTGGGTCATGCCTAGCGAGGTGTACAGCGCGTGGAAGTTCTCGGTGACATAACCGCCGAAGTACGCCGGGTCATCCGAGTTCACCGTCACCTTTACGCCACGCTCAAGCATGTCGAGGATGTTGTGCTGGGCCATGTCATCGAACACGCACAGCTTGGTGTTGGACAACGGGCACACGGTCAGCGGGATCTGCTCGTCGATGATGCGCTGCATCAGGCGCTCGTCTTCGATAGCGCGCACGCCATGGTCGATGCGCTGGATTTTCAGCAGGTCGATGGCTTCCCAGATGTACTCGGGCGGGCCTTCTTCGCCGGCGTGGGCCACGGTGAGGAAACCTTCGTGGCGGGCACGGTCGAACACGCGCTGGAACTTGCTCGGTGGGTGACCCATTTCCGAGCTGTCCAGGCCCACGGCCACGAACGCATCGCGGAATGGCAGAGCGTGGTCCAGGGTTTTCTCGGCTTCAGCTTCGCTCAGGTGGCGCAGGAAGCTGAGGATCAAGCCGCTGGTGATGCCCAGTTGCTGCTCGCCATCTTTCAATGCGGCAGCGATGCCGTTGAGCACTACTTCGAACGGGATGCCACGGTCGGTGTGGGTCTGCGGATCGAAGAAGGGTTCGGTGTGAATCACGTTCTGCGCTTTGCAACGCAGCAGGTAGGCCCAGGTCAGGTCGTAGAAGTCCTGGGAGGTGCGCAGCACATCGGCGCCCTTGTAATACAGGTCGAGAAACTCTTGCAGGTTGTTGAAGGCATAAGCCTTGCGCAGGGTTTCGACGTCGTTCCACGGCAGCGCAATCTTGTTGCGCTCGGCAAGGGCAAACAGCAACTCAGGCTCCAGCGAGCCTTCCAGGTGCAGGTGCAGTTCAGCCTTGGGCAGGGCGTTGAGCCAATCGTACATTTTCTAAATTCTCATCAGGTGCAATGGCGGCATTCTACAGGCCATGGCCGAAATAATCGGCAAAACCTGACCAGCAGGATCGTTTTCGTTGCATTCGCGCAAGGGCCGCGTGAACTAAGGTGTAACGAAACGTTAGCGGCGTGACGCAGTCTGTACCCCATCAATGACTGATTTGCCGCACTAAAAGGCCCGGAATGCTCACATCTCTCAAGCAAGAAAAATTCATGCTGCTGGCGCTGATTGCTGCCATCGCCGCCTACCCGTTGGAGCACTGGATGCTGCACAGCGGGCAGATCACGGCGTTGTTGGCCGGCGTGGTGCTGATCGGTTTTATCGTGGTGGCGTCGATGCGCGTGGCCCATCATGCCGAGCAACTGGCGGAAAAGGTCGGTGACCCCTACGGCACCATGATCCTCACCCTCGCCGCCGTGCTAGTGGAAGTGGTGATCCTGGCGATCATGATGAGCAACGAGCCGTCGCCCACCCTGGTACGGGACACCATTTATTCGGCGGTGATGCTCGATATCAACGGCATCCTCGGCCTGGCAGCGCTGATGGGCGGCATCAAGCATGGCGAACAGTCCTACAACGATGATTCGGCCCGCACCTACAGCGTGATGATCCTCACCGCCATGGGTGTGTCGATGGTGGTGCCGGAATTCATCCCCGAAGCCGACTGGAAAATCTATTCGGCCTTCACCATTGGCGCGATGGTGGTGTTGTACACCCTGTTCCTGCGCATGCAGGTTGGGCCGCACAGTTACTTCTTCAGCTACAGCTACCCGGAAAAACGCCGCAAGAAGTTGCCGGAAGACGAGCAGGCGCCGCCGGTCAACCTGGCGTTCTCCATTGGTACCCTGGTGTTTGGGGTGATTGTGATCGGTGCGCTGGCCGAGGTGATGTCCAAGACCCTGGACCTTGGCCTGGAAGGCACGGGGGCGCCGCCGGTGATTACGGCGATTGTGGTCGCGGCCATTTCGGCAGCGCCGGAGATTCTGACGGCATTGCGCGCCGCGTTGGCCAACCGCATGCAGTCGGTGGTCAACATTGCGTTGGGTGCTTCGCTGTCGACGGTGATCCTGACGGTGCCGGTGATGGAGGCAATGGCGCTCTACACCGGCCAGCCGTTCCAGATGGCGATGACGCCGGTACAAACGGTGATGGTGTTTATCACGCTGATCGTCAGTGCGATCAACCTCAACGATGGCGAAACCAACGCCATCGAAGGGATGACCCATTTCGTGCTGTTTGCGACCTTTATCATGCTGTCGCTGTTGGGGTTGTAATCAGCCAGCGATCAATTGCCGCGCGGCCTGGGTGTGATCGGCGATCAGGCCTTTCAGGTCCAGGCCTTCGACCTGGCCGTCGATCACGCGCCATTTGCCTGCAATCATCACCCGGTCCGCACGGTCGGCGCCGCACAACAGCAGCGCCGAAATCGGATCATGGCTGCCGGAGAAGCGCAGCTCGTCTAGCTTGAACAGCGCCAGGTCGGCCTGTTTTCCGACGGCCAATTCACCGATATCCGTACGGCCCAGCAACTGCGCCGATCCTTTGGTTGCCCAGCCCAGCACGCCTTCCGGGGTGATCTTTTCCGCGCCGTAACGCAGGCGCTGGATGTACAAAGCCTGGCGCGCTTCAAGGATCATATTCGACGCGTCGTTGGACGCGGAACCGTCCACACCCAGGCCGATAGGCGCGCCGGCCGCGAGAAGGTCCAGGGTCGGGCAGATGCCGGACGCCAGGCGCATGTTCGAGCTTGGGCAATGGCAGATGCCGGTGCCTGCAGCGCCCAGGCGCGCAATTTCATCCGGGTTGAAGTGAATGCCATGAGCCAGCCAGGTACGTGGGCCGAGCCAGCCGACGCTGTCGAGGTAGTCCACGGTGCGCAGGCCGAAGCGCTGCAGGCAGAAATCTTCTTCGTCGAGGGTTTCGGCCAGGTGGGTGTGCAGGCGTACATCCAGGCGGTTGGCCAGTTCGGCGCTGGCTTCCATGATTTCCGGGGTGACGGAAAACGGTGAGCAGGGCGCCAGGGCGATCTGGATTTGCGCGCCGTCACCACGCTGGTGGTATTCGCGGATCAGACGCTGACTGTCTTCAAGGATGACTTGGCCCTGCTGCACCGTCTGTTGCGGTGGCAGGCCGCCGTCGGCTTCACCCAAACTCATGGAACCACGGGTGAGCATGGCGCGCATGCCCAGCTCGCGGACGCTTTCCACTTGTACGTCGATGGCGTTTTCCAGGCCGTCGGGGAACAAGTAGTGGTGGTCCGCCGCTGTGGTGCAGCCCGAGAGCAGCAATTCGGCCAATGCGACTTTGCTGGCGAGAGCGAGCTTTTCCGGGGTGAGTCGTGCCCAGACCGGGTACAGGGTTTTCAACCAGGGAAACAATGGCTGATTGACCACCGGCGCCCAGGCGCGAGTCAGGGTTTGATAAAAGTGGTGGTGAGTGTTGATCAGCCCCGGCAAGACCACATGCTCACGCGCCTCGAACACTTGGGCGCAGGGCAGCGCGGGTTCTTGGCCTTGGGCCAGCACTTCGCTGATCACACCGTCTTGCAGCACCAGGCCGCCACGAGCGTCGAGGCCGTTGGCCGTGAAAATCGCGAGGGGGTTTTTTAACCAGATACGGGTCGCAGGCATTGGCCGGCTCCTCTGAATGATGGGTTCAGGTTTGCCAGCTCAGTGTTGCCCTGTCTGCTGATCCAGGGTCGCCGGTAAAGGCGAGGGGGCAGTCTACGCGCGGATCGTTACCGACGGCAATCGGTCGATAACGATCCTCAGGGTTTTACCAGGCGATGGTGTCGCCTTTGTAATCGATGAAATGATGGCCGCCTTTGCCTGTGTAGGCGTTCACCTGGTCCACCAGGCCGCGCACGCTGGTGTCGACATCGATGTGTGCGTTTTCACCGCCCATGTCGGTCTTCACCCAGCCTGGGTGCAACGACAGCACGGTCAACTTATGGTCGCCCAGCTGGGTAATAAAGCTGTTGGTCATGGAGTTGAGTGCCGCCTTGCTGGCTTTGTACAGCGCCAGGTCGGAGCCGTCGGGGATGGTCACGCTGCCCAGTACCGAACTCATGAAGGCCAATACGCCGCTGTCTTTACGGATTTGCCCGACAAAACGCTGGGCCAGGTTGATCGGCGCTACGGCGTTGGTGAAGAACAGTTGGCCGACTTCTGCCAAGGTGGCGTGGCCCGGCTCTTGATTGGCGGGGCCCTTGACGCCGGCATTGACGAACAGCAGGTCGAAGGTCCGTTCCTTCAGGCGTTGGCTCAGGGCGATCACGGCTTGCTGGTCGTCCATGTCGAGTTTTTCGATCTTTACTGGGCCGACGGCCTTCAGGGCATCGGCCTTGCTCGGATCGCGCACGGTGGCGGTCACGTCCCAACCGTCCTGCAATAGTTGCTTGACCAAGCCAAGGCCCAGTCCGCGCGAGGCGCCGATGATCAATGCGGTTTTTGGCGTAGACATGAAAAGCTTCCTTTTAGAGTCGCGGTTCAGGGTGTTCAGCGTTGTAGCAGGATACGCCCACGGCTGAGGTCGGCGAGTTGAATTTGCAGGGTATCGATATGTGCTTCGCCCAAGGCGAGCTGCAACTCGACGCCGTTGGCGGTGAAGGTTTCTTCGACCACCAGCCCGCCCAGTTCAGCGACGCGCAGTTTAACCAGGTTCAGCTCGGCGAAAGCGCAGGCGCAACTCAAGGGCACGCGGCTGATCAGTTCGATGCGTTCGGCATTTTGCAGGCATTTATTGGCGCCTCCGCCGTAGGCGCGGGCCAGGCCGCCGGTGCCCAATTGGATGCCGCCGTACCAGCGAATTACCAGCACCGCGACCTGATCAAACCCTTGTGCCTCGATGGCCGCCAGAATCGGCCGTCCAGCGGTGCCACCGGGTTCGCCGTCGTCATTGCTGCGGTATTGGTCAGCGAGCTTCCAGGCCCAGCAGTTGTGCGTGGCGTTCAAGTCGCTGTGCTGCTCGAAAAACGCCTGGGCATCTTGTGGGCTGGTGATGGGGCCGGCGAGGGTAATGAATCGGCTTTTGCGTATTTCTTCACGAAACTCGCAAAGGCCGGTGAGCGTGAAAGGCATAAGTCGCTTCGTTTAATAGGCGGGCTTGACGCCACAGCCTTTGAGAATGATGTGGATCAGGTTGGTGCCGGCGTCTTCCATATCCTGCTTGGTCAGCTTGGTGCGACCGGTGACGCGGCAGATCTGGGTGGCGAAGTCGGCGTAGTGCTGGGTGCTGCCCCACAGCAGGAAGATCAAGTGCACGGGGTCGATCGGGTCCATCTTGCCGGCGTCTATCCAGGCTTGGAACACTGCCGCGCGGCCACTGAACCAGGCGCGGTAGTCCTGGCTGAAATATTCGGTAAGGCATTCGCCGCCGCTGATGATTTCCATCGCGAAAATTCGCGAGGCCTGGGGTTGGCGGCGCGAAAACTCCATCTTGGTACGGATGTAGCGGGTGAGGGCGACGGCCGGGTCATCTTCGGCGGTCAGCGTGTTGAAGGTGCTGTCCCACAGTTCGAGGATGTTGCTGAGCACCGCAATGTACAGGCCCAGCTTATTGGTGAAGTAGTAATGCAAGTTGGCCTTGGGCAACCCGGCACTGGCAGCGATGGTGTTCATGCTGGTGCCTTTGTAGCCATGGCGCGCGAACTCATCTTCAGCAGCCTGGAGAATCGCTTGTTCGTTCTTTTGCCGAATGCGGCTGGCGGGCTTACCGGCGTGGTTGCTGTGGGCAGGAACTTCGAGGCTCATGGAGGTTTCCGTGCTGATCGATAGAGACGACGTGTGCACAGATAACCCACCCTCAAGCCTCAGACAAGTCCTGATGCAATAAAACCGTCAAAGCGGTTCCAGGGTGTCGCTTTCCGGAGTGTGGTTTGCGGCAGTCGCAGTTGCTTTGGCTTCGGGTAATAACAGGCACAACACAATCGCGGTCAACCCGCCGCTGGTGATGGCGGAGTCGAACAGGTTTTGTACCAGCGTCGGCATCAGGTGCAGCAGGTTCGGTTGCGCTGCGATGCCCAGGCCGACGCCAAACGAGGTGGCGATGATCAGCATGCTACGCCGGTCCAACGGTGCCTGGGCAAGGATGCGCACGCCGGCGGCGGCCACACTGCCGAACATCACCAGGGTGGCGCCGCCCAATACGGGTTTGGGGATTTGTTGCAGTATCGCGCCAATCAATGGAAACAAGCCGAGGCAAAACAGCACCACGCCGATGTATAGGCCGACGTAACGGCTGGCCACGCCGGTAAGTTGGATCACGCCGTTGTTCTGCGCAAAGGTGGTGTTAGGGAAGGCGCTGAATGTCGCAGCGATCATGCAGCTCACGCCATCGCCGAGTACGCCACCTTTAAGCCGGCTTATATAAGAAGGGCCGCTGATGGGCTGGCGGGCGATCATGCAGTTGGCGGTGAGGTCGCCGACGGTTTCGATGCTGCTGATCAGATAAATCAGCGCAATCGGCAGGAAAGCGCTCCAGTCGAAGTTGAAACCGAAGCGAAACGGAATGGGCAGGCTGACCAGAGGCAGGTCGGGCAGGGCTTGAGGCACGAGTTTGCCGCTGAACCAGGCGGCGAGACTGCCGAGGGCCAAGCCGATGATAATGGCCGAGAGGCGTACCCAAGGTGTGTTGGAGCGGTTGAGCAGAATGATCGTCAAAACGACGAACACGCCCAGCGCAAGGTTGGTGGGCGCGCCGAAGTCGGGGGCGTTGAAGCCGCCGCCGAGATCAGTGATACCGACCTTGATCAAGCTGATGCCGATCAGGGTGATGACAATCCCGGTCACCAAGGGCGTGATGACTCGACGCAACTGGCCGATAAAGCGGCTCAGCACGATCTGCACTACAGCGCCGAAAAAGCACACCCCAAAGATCATCGCCATGATGTCTTCCGGGCTGCCACCACGTTGTTTCACCAGGAATCCGGCCGATAGCACTGCACCGAGAAACGCAAAGCTGGTGCCTTGCAGGCAGATCATCCCGGCGCCGATTCCAAATGGCCTACGCGCCTGAATGAAGGTGCCTACGCCGGAGACCATCAGCGCCATGCTGATCAGGTAGGGCAAATGGGCAGTGAGGCCCAGGGTGGAGCCGATGATCAGCGGCGGGGTGATGATGCCGACAAATGCAGCGAGCACATGTTGCAGTGCGGCGAGAAAAGCCGGGGCAGGTTTTGGGCGGTCGTTGAGGCCGTAGATCAGGTCGCTGCTGTTGGACGTTTCTGGTGGCATGGCGGGCAAACTCAAGGTCTATGTCCTTGGGTTATTGCAAAAAGCTGTCCAACTGCTCAGCTTTTAGCTGCTAGGCCGAGTTAGCGGGTTGCCGCGAGACTTTCCAGGAAGCTTTCCAGCACCAAATGGGGGCGTCGGCCCTTGCGCGTGACCGATGCGAGGCTTAAATCGTAAAAACGTGTAGTCGGTTTCAGCGCACGCAGTCGTCCTTGTTGTACCCACAGGCTGGCGTAATGGTCGGGCAGGTAGCCGATATAGCGGCCGGTGAGAATCAGGAAGGCCATGCCTTCGCGGTCCGAAGCGCTCGCGGTGCAGTTGAGGGCCTGGTAATGGGCCTGAATCTCGGCGGGCAGGCGGAAGGTTGGGGCGATCGCGTCTTGGGCATCGATGCGTGCGTCGCCCAACTGCTTGTTGTCGGCGTAGAACAGTGGGTGCCCAACGGCGCAGTAGAGCAGTGAACGCTCACTGTACAGCGGCTGGTATTCCAATCCCGATAGGGCGCTGGCCTGGGGCACCACGCCCACATGCAGGCGGCCGTCGAGTACGCCTTGCTCGACTTCGTTGGGGGCGATCATGCGGATCTGGATTTGCACGTCCGGTCCGCGCTCTTTGAGCTGTGCGAGCGCATGGGTGATGCGCATGTGGGGCAGGGTGACGAGGTTGTCAGTGAGGCCGATGATCAACTCGCCGCGCAAGTGCTGGTGCAAGCCGTTGACCTCGGTGCGGAAGCTTTCCAGGGCACTTAATAGTTGCAGGGCGGATTGGTAGACCTCGCGGCCCTCTTCGGTCAGCGAGAAGCCGGCGCGGCCGCGTTGGCACAGTCTTAATCCGAGCCGTTGTTCGAGATCGCTCATTTGCTGGCTAATCGCCGAGCGCCCGATGCCCAGCACGGTTTCCGCCGCTGAGAAGCCGCCGCATTCGACCACACTGCGAAAGATGCGCAGCAGGCGGATATCGAAGTCGCTGACTTGAGCCAGGGGATCGGGTCGACGGCTGCTCATAGTTTAGTGAAGGCCTGACTGAAGGTTAGAAGAGTTGAATTTCACCGACTTTATCGCCATGGCAATTTAGCTGCAACAACGCTTTTCAATCCCGACGCTGCCTTTTGCCCCGCGAGGTTTTGCTGATGAACATGCCCGAAAACGCCCCATCGTCCCTGGCCAGCCAATTGAAGCTGGACGCGCACTGGATGCCGTACACCGCCAACCGTAACTTCCAGCGTGACCCGCGCCTGATCGTGGCGGCCGAGGGTAGCTGGTTGACCGATGACAAGGGGCGCAAGGTGTACGACTCGTTGTCGGGGCTGTGGACCTGTGGCGCCGGGCATACCCGTAAGGAAATCCAGGAAGCGGTGGCCAAGCAATTGGGCACTCTGGACTATTCGCCAGGCTTCCAATACGGTCATCCGTTGTCCTTCCAACTGGCGGAAAAGATCACTGACCTGACCCCTGGCAACCTGAATCATGTGTTTTTCACCGACTCCGGCTCCGAGTGTGCCGATACCGCGGTGAAGATGGTGCGGGCCTACTGGCGTCTGAAAGGCCAGGCGACCAAGACCAAAATGATCGGTCGCGCCCGTGGTTATCACGGCGTGAACATCGCTGGCACCAGCCTGGGCGGCGTTAACGGCAACCGTAAGATGTTTGGTCAGGCGATGATAGATGTTGACCATCTGCCGCACACCTTGCTGGCGAGCAACGCCTTCTCCCGTGGCATGCCGGAGCAGGGCGGTATCGCGCTGGCGGATGAGCTGCTCAAGCTGATCGAGTTGCATGACGCATCGAACATCGCCGCTGTCTTTGTCGAGCCAATGGCAGGTTCTGCGGGCGTGCTGGTCCCGCCAAAGGGTTACCTCAAGCGTCTGCGTGAGATCTGCGACCAGCACAACATCCTGCTGGTGTTTGACGAAGTGATCACCGGCTTCGGCCGTACCGGTTCGATGTTTGGTGCTGACAGCTTCGGCGTGACCCCAGATCTGATGTGCATCGCCAAACAAGTCACCAACGGCGCGATCCCGATGGGTGCGGTGATTGCCAGCAGCGAGATCTACCAGACTTTCATGAACCAAGCCACGCCCGAGTACGCGGTGGAATTCCCCCACGGCTACACCTACTCGGCGCACCCTGTCGCCTGCGCCGCCGGCTTGGCGGCATTGGACCTGTTGCAGAAGGAAAACCTGGTGCAGAGCGTCGCTGAGGTCGCACCGCACTTTGAGAATGCGCTGCATGGCCTGAAGGGCGGCAAGAACGTGATCGATATCCGCAACTACGGCCTGGCCGGTGCGATCCAGATTGCCCCGCGTGACGGCGATTCGATCGTGCGCCCATTCGAGGCCGGCATGGCTTTGTGGAAAGCCGGTTTCTATGTGCGTTTTGGCGGTGACACCCTGCAGTTCGGGCCAACCTTCAACAGCAAGCCACAGGACCTGGATCGCCTGTTCGATGCGGTCGGCGAAGTGCTGAACAAGATCGACTGATTTCTCCTTCTATATAGAACAACTTTTCAGGAGCCCCGCATGAGCCTTATCCAGCATTTGATCAACGGTGAGTTGGTCAACGACAGCGGTCGCAGTGCCGACGTGTACAACCCGTCCACCGGCCAGGTGATCCACCAAGTGCCGTTGGCCAGCCGTGAAACCATTCAACAGGCAATCGACTCGGCCAAGGCGGCGTTCCCGGCCTGGCGTAATACTCCAGCGGCCAAGCGTGCCCAGGTGATGTTTCGTTTCAAGCAATTGCTGGAGCAGAACGAAGCGCGTATCTCGCAGTTGATCAGCGAAGAGCATGGCAAGACCTTGGAAGATGCCGCGGGTGAACTGAAGCGGGGGATCGAAAACGTCGAGTACGCGTGCTCTGCGCCGGAAATTCTGAAGGGCGAGTACAGCCGTAACGTAGGACCGAATATTGATGCTTGGTCGGATTTTCAACCACTGGGCGTAGTCGCTGGCATTACGCCGTTCAACTTCCCGGCGATGGTGCCGTTGTGGATGTATCCGCTGGCGATTGTCTGCGGTAACTGTTTCATCCTGAAACCATCGGAGCGTGATCCGAGCTCCACACTGTTGATCGCGCAGCTTTTGCAGGAAGCCGGTCTGCCTAAAGGTGTGCTGAGTGTGGTGCACGGCGACAAGGGCGCAGTGGATGCGCTGATTGAAGCGCCGGAAGTGAAAGCGTTGAGCTTCGTGGGTTCGACGCCGATTGCCGAGTACATCTATTCGGAAGCGACCAAGCGTGGCAAACGCGTGCAGGCACTGGGTGGTGCGAAGAACCATGCGGTGCTGATGCCGGATGCGGATTTGGATAACGCCGTCAGCGCGTTGATGGGCGCTGCTTATGGTTCTTGCGGTGAGCGCTGCATGGCGATCTCGGTAGCCGTGTGCGTGGGCGACCAGGTAGCGGATGCGTTGATTGCCAAACTGGTGCCGCAGGTCAAGGCGCTGAAAATCGGTGCGGGCACTTCCTGCGGCCTGGATATGGGGCCGCTGGTGACAGGGCAAGCCCGAGACAAGGTCAGTGGCTATATAGAAGACGGCGTGTCGGCGGGTGCCCAACTGGTGGTTGATGGTCGTGGCTTGAGTGTTGCCGGACATGAAGAGGGTTTCTTCCTCGGTGGCAGCCTGTTTGATCGTGTGACGCCAGAGATGCGTATCTATAAGGAAGAGATCTTTGGGCCCGTGCTGTGCGTTGTGCGGGTGAATAGCCTGGAAGCGGCGATGCAGCTGATCAACGATCACGAATATGGCAACGGCACCTGTATCTTTACCCGAGATGGTGAAGCGGCGCGTTTGTTCTGTGACGAGATTGAAGTGGGCATGGTCGGCGTGAACGTTCCTCTGCCCGTGCCGGTGGCGTATCACAGCTTTGGTGGTTGGAAGCGTTCGCTGTTTGGTGACCTGCATGCATATGGGCCGGATGGGGTGCGTTTCTATACCCGTCGCAAAGCGATCACCCAGCGCTGGCCGCAGCGGGCCAGCCATGAAGCGTCGCAATTTGCTTTCCCTAGCTTGTCTTAAGGCAAGCTGAAAGCCGGCCCCTCGGGGCCGGCTTTCGCGTTTTTGGGGCTTTTCTGACTTATATGACAGAAATATGAAGAAAGGCATTGACGGCAGATTCTGGATGTCTATAATTCGCCCCACTTCCGGCGCAGTCGAAACGGAAAACTCCTTGGTAAACAATGAGTTATGTAGGTTTCGGCAGCGGGTTGCTTCAGCTCATCGAAGCCAAAAGGAAGTTGAAAAAGAGGTGTTGACAGCAGCGTGTAACGCTGTAGAATTCGCCTCCCGCTGACGAGAGATCGGAAGCGCAAGTGGTTGAAGTTGTTGAAGAAATCTTCGAAAGCTTCTGAAAATAATCACTTGACAGCAAATGAGGCTGCTGTAGAATGCGCGCCTCGGTTGAGACGAAAGATCTTAACCAACCGCTCTTTAACAACTGAATCAAGCAATTCGTGTGGGTGCTTGTGGA
>Ga0209070_100213_pt1 | contig 65534 bp, 36 predicted proteins | sample SynthPrep_5_END__FD_187205 | JGI IMG/M metagenome (GOLD analysis project Ga0209070, IMG submission 187205) | Synthetic microbial communities from Ohio, USA - SynthPrep_5_END_DS10_MetaG (SPAdes) (version 2) | ecosystem: Engineered > Bioreactor > Aerobic > Activated sludge | place: USA: Ohio... | reverse complement strand
GGAACCACCTGATCCCATCCCGAACTCAGCAGTGAAACGATGCATCGCCGATGGTAGTGTGGGGTTTCCCCATGTGAGAGTAGGTCATCGTCAAGATTAAATTCCGAAACCCCAATTGCGAAAGCAATTGGGGTTTTGTTTTTGTAGAAGTTCCCGATTTTGCTGGCACGTTCGGCTATTGAGCCAACGGTCCGGCCACCGAATTTCTTGACGACCATAGAGCATTGGAACCACCTGATCCCATCCCGAACTCAGTAGTGAAACGATGCATCGCCGATGGTAGTGTGGGGTTTCCCCATGTGAGAGTAGGTCATCGTCAAGATTGAATTCCGAAACCCCTGTCTGCTGACGCAGACAGGGGTTTTGTTTTTGTACGTCTGAAAGCCTTGAGGCTTACATCCGAGCGAGGTCTCCAGGTCACCTAGCAGGTGAGCTGAGTCCCCCTCCAGCCCCCAACCTATGCTCCACAGCATCAGAACAGAGCGAAGCACCTCCGCTCTGTCCCTCACCTCACCGCTGACGCATCTTGCTGCTTCTGCGGGCCAGCCATTTACGCCACCAGATGTAGATCCCGGTGACGGACAACATCGCAATCACCAATCCCAACACCGCAATAAGTACCTGCCCGGTAAAGCCGATGATCCGGCCACCATGGATCGGCAGTTGCAGCCGATAGAAACGTTCGCCCAAGGTGCCTTGCCCGGCGATCTCCTGCCCCAGCAGGCGCCCATCGGTGCCATGAAAGAACAACCACGACTTACCATGGGCCTCGGTATCGTGCTGACCGAAACCGGCGCCATAGAAGTTGTATTCGAAGCTGTAATACAGCTCGCCGATCGCTGCTGTCAGGCCCAGCCGTTTGCCTTCTTCCTGGGCGCGTTCATAAGCCTGCTGATAGGTGAGCCGGGTAATCCCCAACTGATCGCTGGGCATGCGCCCACGAGCTTCATAGACGCTCGGTTCGATCGGTGAGAGTAAGGAAACCACCGGCTTGAACACCTGGCTCGGCAGGTTCATCGCCACGCTGCTGATCGCTATCGGCAGCAGCAGTAACCACAGCCATAACCCGCCCGCCCGATGCAGATCCATGTTGAGACGATAAGCGTGCCCGCCCTTGATCTTCCAGGCGGTCGACCACTTCTTCCAGAACGGCCGGCCACGGGGCAGGGTGAGGAACAAGGCGATGAAGCAATCGACGACCCAGAAGATCGCCACCAGCCCCATCAACACCAGTCCCCAGTTACCCGGCAGCGTCAGGTTGTAGTGGAACTCGAGAATGAAGGGGATGAGATTCTCCCGCTGAAAACAGCAGGCACCCCAGAACCGCTTGCCGGTCTGCTCGCCACTGACCGGGTCCAGATAGAACACCTGGTTGGGGTCGTCGAAGGGTTTGCCCGTGGCCGGATCGTTACGGGGAACCGCTGCGAGCAGCGCGGTATGTCCGGGCTCGTTGGGGTACTCCATGTACCAGACCTGCAGGCGCGGATACTGCGTCTGCACCCGGTCGACCAGGCTTCCAGGCGGCAGTGCCTGACCCTCGGCGGGGGCCTCGTAGAACTCCGGGTTGAGCCACTCGTCCAGCTCGTGATTGAAGGCCAGCAGGCTGCCGGTCAGCCCCGCCAGCAGCAGAAACACCGCGGTGGCCAGGCCGATATAACGATGCAGTAGAACCAGAATTGCGCGCATGGAATTTTCCCGTAGAGACGACAAAGCCAGCGTGTGCGCTGGCTTCGGGGGAATGACAAATGATTAGAACTGGTAGCTGACCGTGGCCGCGACGTTCCGCTCCTCGCCCATGTAGCAGAAGCTCAGGCTGGCACAGGAGGCGATGTAGGATTCGTTGGTCAGGTTGTTGGCATTGAGCCGGACATCCACGCCCTTCAGGCCGACCTTGCCCAGGTCATAGCCGACGGAGGCATCGAACAGGGTGTAGGACGGCACCTTCATGGTGTTCTCCGCATCCGCCCAGCTGTAGCCCACGTACCGCACGCCACCACCCAGGCGCAGGCCGTCGAGCGAGCCGCTGTCGAACTTGTAGTCGGCCCAGAGCGAAGCCATGTGTCGCGGCGCCTGGGTCGGTGAGTTGCCCTTGTTCTCGATGATGTCGGTGGCCGTGCTCAAGGTGCTGATCATCGACTTCGAGTACTCGATATCGGTGAAGGTGTAGCTGCCGAGCAGCTTGAGGTTGTCGTTCAACTGCAGGTGCGCTTCCAGTTCCAGGCCCTGGGAGCGCACGGCGCCGACCGCGCGATAGAAGTTTTCCTGAGGCAGCTTGGTGGCCAGGTTTTCCTGGTCGATGCGGAACAGCGACGCGGTGTACAGGTCATCCGTGCCCGGTGGCTGGTACTTCAGGCCCAGTTCCCATTGGGTGCCATCGGTGGGGGCCAGCGGGTTACCGGCGCTGTCCGCGTAAGAGTTGGGATTGAAGGATTCGGAATAGCTGATGTAAGGCGCCAACCCGTTATCGAACAGGTACAGCGCCCCGGCGCGGCCCGTCAGCTTGGTGCGCTTGTCATTGATCTCGGTGCCCACCGGGCGCGAGGCTTCGGCCAGGCGGTTCTCGTCCGAGGTTTCCACCCAGTCCTGGCGCAGGCCCAGGGAGAAGCGCCACTGGTCCATCTCGATCAGGTCTTGCAGGTAGACGCCGGTCTGCTCGAGGCGACGCAGATAGCTGACGGGGTCGTAGTAACTGATGGCCGAGTTGCCATAGACCGGATCGAACGCATTGATCGGCGCCACCGAGCCGCTGGTCCAGTCCACCACCGTCTTGCGCCGCTGGTAATCCGCGCCCATCAGCACCGTGTGCTTGGTCGCGCCGGTGAGAAATTCGGCCTGCAGCATGTTGTCGACGATGAACGCATGCAGCTTCTCGTCGCCGCCGGTGTAGTAGCGGTTCAGCTCGTTGCTGGTCGGGGTGGTCCAGCCGTAGCCGTAGACCTGGTCCAGCTTCACCTTGGAGTCCAGGTAGCGGAAGTTCTGCCGCGCGGTGAAGACATCGTTGAAGCGATGTTCGAACTGATAACCGAACGACTGCTGATCGCGCTTGTAGCGATCGATGCCCGGTTCGCCTTCGAAGAAGTTCTCGGAAATCCGCCGGCCGTTGCGCGGGTGCAACGCGCCATCGGCCGGCATGCCGCTGTGGTAGCCGCCGTCCGGATCGTGTTGCAGGTACGCCTGCAGGGTCAGCGAGGTGTCATCGGTGAAGTCGATGCTCAGGGTCGGTGCCAGGGCGTAGCGTTTTTCCTTGTTGTGGTCGAACTGGGTATCGGAGCGGTCCGCCAGCCCGGTCAGGCGATAGGCGATGCGCTTGTCGTCGTCCACCGGGCCGCTGAAGTCGAAGCCCATACCGCGCTGGCCCTGGGTGCCGACCGTGGCCTGGATCTGATGGTAGGGCTCGAACAGCGGCTTCTTGCTGGTCAGTGCCACCAGGCCGCCCGGGGAGCTGCGGCCGTAAAGCACCGACGAAGGCCCCTTGAGGATGTCCACCCGCTCCAGGAAGTACGGGTCGACCTGCATGGTGCTGTAGGTGCCGCTGTCGCCCATGGACTTGAGGCCGTCGAGGTAGATGTTGTCCACCGAGCCGTCGTTGAAGCCGCGCATGGCCACGTAGTCGTACCTGTGGGTCGCGCCGTAGGGGTTGGTCAGCACGCCGGGGGTGTAGCGCATGGCCTGGGACACGGTTTGCGAACCCTGGTCGTCCATTTGTTCGCGGGTCACCACGGAGACGCTTTGCGAGGTTTCCAGCAGCGCGGTACTGGTCTTGGTGGCGATCTGGCTGTGGGTGGCGTTGTAGCCTTCCATGCTGCCCAAGGCATTGCCCAGGGCGAAACCCTTGATATCGGTGGTCGGCAACGCCAGGGCGTCGGTCTCGGGCAAGGCCCGCAGCACATAGCTGCTGCCGTCCTGGCTCAGCGCTTCCAGGCCGGAGCCATTGAGCAACTGGCCCAGGGCCTGGTCGGTGGAGTACTCGCCCTTCAGGCCGGCGGACTGGCGCCCCTGGAGCTGCGCCGGGGTCATCGACAGGGTGATGCCGGCCTCGCGGGCGAAGCGGTTGAGTACCTCGCTCAGGGCACCACCGGGGATGTTGTAGCTGTGGCTGAGGCTGGCCGCGCCAGACTCGGCCGCCTGTGCCAGGCAAGGCAAGGCGGCGACGCCCAGCGCCGAGGAAAGCAGGGCCACGCGCACGGCATGGCGCAGGCCAAGGGTGGGCCGTGCAGAAGAGGAGTGGTGGAAGTGCACAATCATGGAAGGGTTCCGTTGAGTCGCTGAAGGCAGATGGAAGTGCTTACTGTCTAAGCCGGACTCACGGGAAAAAGCCGCCAAAAAAATTTCAACGGGTTGAAGCGTCTCAGGCCAGACGTTCCAGGGTGACCCACCAGCGGGTGCGATAACGCAGGCGCACGGGCAGGGTTTGCGGGAGGATCGCCAGCAGTTTGTCGGTGTCCTCCAGGCGGAACACGCCGGACAGGCGCAGGTCGCCGATCTCGTCGGCACAGCCCAGGTAACCGTGGCGATAACGCCCGACCTCATGGAGGAAGTCCGCCAGCCGCATATTGCAGGTGACGATCAGGCCATCGGCCCAGGCGCCCACGTCCATGTCCAGCGGCGGCACCGGCACTGCCTGGGACGCACTGACCCGATAGCTTTGCCCGGCCTGTACCCGGGCCGAGGTGCCATCGGCGGTATGCGGCGAATGAATCGCAACGCTGCCGGCGGTCACGCTCAGGCGCGTGCAGTCGCCCTCCATGCGCACCACGAAACTGGCGTCGAACCCTTCGAACAGACCATGGCGGGTCCGTACCAGCAGCGGCCTGGAAGGGCTCGCCTGCGAGTCCGGGCCGCAGGTCAGCATGATTTCCCCACGGCTGAGCCGGATCAGCCGTTGCCGGGCATTGAAGTCCATGTCGGCGGCGCTGTCGGTGTTGAGCTCCAGGCGCGAGCCGTCCGGCAACTGGAAGCCGCGGCGTTCGCCGGTGGCGGTGGCAAAGTCGGCGTTCCATTGCTGCCAGGCCAGTTGCTCCTTGCCCAGCCACGCGGCGGAGCCCACCAGCATGACGCCGCCGAGCAGCTTCAGGGCCTGGCGTCGGTCGAGGCGCTGGGCGCTGTTTTCCAGGGTATCGAAGGCCACCTGGGCACCGGGCACGGCCCGCAGGTTGCTGTGCAGTTCCTGCTGCAGCGATTGCACCCGTTGCCAGGCCAGCTCGTGCTCGTGATGGGCCGCGCGCCAGGTATCGCATTGCTGCAGCAGCCGGGGGTTACCGGCATTGTTGCGCAGGCGCAGCATCCAGTTGATGGCCTGCTTGACCACCAGGTGCCTGGGGTCCACGGGCCGGCGCAGATTGATCGAGGGGTTATCCACAGCGCTCACGCCTCATAGCGCAGCAGGTAGCAGTGGAACAGCGCGTCGGCCACGTAACGCTCCACCGAACGCAGGGACAGCCCCATCTGTTCGGCGATCTGCTTGTGGGTCAGGCCTTCGCACTGGGCCAGCAGGAACGCTTTGCGCACTTTCGGCTTCAGGCCTTCGAGCATGCGCGCGATGCTTTCCAGCAGCTCCAGCACCAGGGCGCGGGCTTCCTCGCTGGGGGCTTGGGCTTGCGGCAGATGGGCGATGGTTTCCAGGTAGGCGCGTTCGATTTCCTCGCGGCGCCAGTGGTCGATCACTAGGCCGCGGGCGATGGTCCGCAGGAAGGCGCGCGGGGCCTTGAGTTCCAGGCGTTCGGTGCGCTGCAACAGGCGCACGAAGGTATCCTGCGCCAGGTCGGCGGCATCGGCGGCGTTGCCCAGCCGGCTGCGCAACCATGTGTTGAGCCAGCCATGGTGATGGCTGTAAAGCGCCTGTACCGCGAACTCAGGTGATGACATGGATGCGACTGCCTGGGTGTCACAAATGATAATTAGTCTCATTGTCATCAAGGGTTTGGGATTTTGCAACAGCCGCAGGGCGGCCGGCTACGGAAAAGTTCGATGCGACCGCTCTAGCCTGCCGTTCAGCGGTTTTTTGCAGATAACAGGTACATTTCTGACAAATCGCTAAGATTTATCCGTCTCGTGCCGACAGACAGTGAGACCCATGCGTGCACCAAAGTAGAGCGGTCGTAGAACGCCGCCTGCGTTGTTACATGGAAAGTTGCATCCCGTACGCATCCCCACTTTCGGCATAAGAAGTCCCATGACATGAATCTCAAGTTCAGCCATAAAATCCTTTTGGCCGCCTCCGGTGTAGTGGTTCTGGCATTCGCGTTGTTCACTTTGTACAACGACTATCTGCAGCGAAACACCATTCGCCAGAACCTCGAATCGTCCATCGAACAGGCGGGTGACCTCACTTCCAGCAGCGTCCAGAACTGGATGAGCGGACGCATCCTGGTGCTCGAGAACCTCTCGCAGAATGTCGCCCACCAGGGCGCCAACGCTGACTTCCCGGGGCTGGTGGACCAGCCGGCGTTCACCACGAACTTCCAGTTCACCTACGTGGGCCAGGTCAACGGTGTGTTTACCCAGCGGCCTGACGCGAAGATGCCGGACGGCTACGACCCGCGTCAGCGTCCCTGGTACAAGCAGGCCGTGGCGGCCGACAAGACCATGCTGACCCCGCCCTACATGGCGGCTGTCGGCGGTCTGGTGGTGACCATCGCCATGCCGGTGAAAAAGGACGGCCAGCTGCTGGGCGTGGTGGGGGGCGACCTGAGTCTGGAAACCCTGGTGAAGATCATCAACTCGGTGGACTTCGGCGGCCTGGGCCATGCCTTCCTGGTCAGCGCGGACGGGCAGGTGATCGTCAGCCCGGACAAGGACCAGGTGATGAAGAACCTCAAGGATGTCTACCCGGGCGCCAACGTGCATATCCAGAAAGGCACCCAGGAAGTGCTGCTCAACGGCCAGGAACGCATCCTGTCGTTCACCCCGGTGACCGGCCTGCCGAATGCCGAGTGGTACATCGGCCTGTCCATCGACCGTGACAAGGCGTTCGCCCCGCTGAGCAAGTTCCGCACCTCGGCGCTGCTGGCGATGTTCATCGCCGTGGCCGCGATTGCCGTGCTGCTGAGCCTGCTGATCCAGGTGCTGATGCGTCCGCTGACCACCATGGGCCGCGCGATGCAGGACATCGCCCAGGGCGAGGGCGACCTGACCCGCCGCCTGGTGGTGGAGAGCAAGGACGAATTCGGCGTACTGGGCGGCTCGTTCAACCAGTTCGTGGAACGTATCCATGCGTCGATTTCCGAAGTGTCCTCGGCCACCCGCCAGGTGCATGATCTGTCCCAGCGCGTGATGGCCTCGTCCAACGCGTCGATCATCGGTTCCGACGAACAAAGCGCGCGCACCAACAGCGTGGCCGCGGCGATCAACCAGCTGGGCGCCGCCACCCAGGAAATCGCCCGCAACGCCGCCGATGCCTCGCAGCACGCCAGCGGCGCCAGCGAGCAGGCCGACGATGGTCGCCAGGTGGTGGAACAAACCATCCTGGCCATGACCGAGCTGTCGCAGAAGATCAGCCTGTCCTGCACCCAGATCGAAACCCTGAACGCCAGCACCGACAACATCGGCCACATCCTCGATGTGATCAAAGGCATCTCCCAGCAGACCAACCTGCTGGCGCTCAACGCGGCCATCGAAGCGGCGCGCGCCGGTGAAGCCGGTCGCGGTTTCGCGGTGGTGGCCGACGAGGTCCGCAACCTGGCCCATCGCACCCAGGAATCGGCCGAGGAGATCCACAAGATGATCACCTCGCTGCAGATCGGCTCCCGCGAAGCGGTATCGACCATGAACGCCAGCCAGGCGTCCAGCGAAGAGAGCGTCGAAGTGGCCAACCAGGCCGGTGCGCGGCTGGTCAGCGTGACCCAGCGCATCACCGAGATCGACGGCATGAACCAGTCGGTGGCCGCCGCCACCGAAGAGCAGACCGCCGTGGTGGAAACCCTCAACGTCGACATCAGCCAGATCAACCTGCTGAACCAGCAGGGCGTGGCCAACCTCAACGAAACCCTGAAGGATTGCGACGCCCTGTCGCTGCAGGCCAACCGCCTGAAGCAACTGGTGGACAGCTTCAAGATCTGACCCGCACTGCCCTGAAAAACGCGATGAGGCCGGTATGGCTCATCGCGTTTTTTTTTCCTGCTCCACCGGCCCAGCGGCACCCCTTGCCGTTCTTCGGACTGCCTCCTTCTCCACCGGCCTCCGAACCCCTGTAGCCGCTGCCGCAGGCTGCGAAAAGGCCGAAGGCCTTCCAGCGATCCCCAAATCTTGCGCCGCCTTCGGCGTCGATCGCAGCCTGTGGCAGCGGCTACAGGGGCATTTCCAGTGTTACTCGAACATCCTTTGCACATTGCCCATTGCCTCATCGGCAAACCCTTGCAGGAACCCCTGGAAGGCCGCCACCTCGGCACCGCCTTCGGCCGGGTCGGCGACGATGCGCCAGGTGGCGCGCGCCCGTTCGCCGGGCAGGGCTTCGACGCTCATGGCTGCCCACAGGTTGCCGATGCCCAGGGTGTCGTAGATCAGGCTCCAGGTCATGTACCGCGCCTGGTCGTCCCGTGAGTTGAGTTGCTCGATCACGATGTTGCCGTCGTGGAAGAACTTCTTGCGCACCGAGCGCACGCCTTCGCCGGTCATTTCGATGTGCGACAACGCGGGAATGAAGGCCGGGAAGCCGGCGAAGTTGCCGACGATGTTCCAGACGCTTCGGGCATCGGCGCCGATGTCCACGGTGGACAGGACCTGGCAGGCGTTCGGGTTCTTGATCAGGGTGTCGGGTTGCAGGTTTTTCATGGTGTTCTCCAGCGTGGGTGGGTTCAGATAAAACGGATGTCTTTCAGGTATTGGCAGCCCTTGCGCAGCAGCGCCGGGTCCTTGGGTGGGTAGTCGGCGCCCATGCGCCGCACCCCGGCCTCGGCGTTGGCGTGGCCGATCAGCGAGATGTCGCCGATGTCTTCCTCGAAACCGTTGAGGTAGAAGCCTAGGACGCCGAACAGCGCGTTGTCGCGGTCGACCCGGCCCAGCTGGCGCTGCCAGTCGGCGACGCTGACCATGCGGAACTCGCGCCCGGCCTCGCGGAACGAGGCGACATAGGCCTCCCAGCTCAAAGGCCGCGGGTTGTGCAGGTTGAACACCGCGTGGGCCGGCTGATAACGGCTGGCGTGGAAGGCGATGAAGCGGGCGAGGAAGTCCACCGGCATCAGGTCGAAGTTCATCGCCAGCTGCGGCACCTGGCCCAGTTGCAGCGAGCCCTTGAGCATCAGCATCAGGCGGTTGCGGTGGGGCTGGCAGACCCCGGTCTGGCTGTTGAAACTGATGTTGCCCGGGCGATAGAGATTGACCCACACCCCCTGTTCGCGGGCCCGTTGCAGGATCCGCTCGCCGACCCACTTGGACAGGTTGTAGCCATTGCGGATGTAGATCGGCGGCGTGGCCGCGGGCGGCTGTTCGAGCACCCGGCCCTGGGCGTCGATGCTGCTGGAGGCGGACAGGGTCGAGACGAAGTTGAAGACCTTCTTGCTGCGCCCTTCGCACAGGCGCAGGCACTCGAACAGCGGCTCGACGTTGTCGCGCGCCAGCGCCGGGTAATCGAGCACGTGATTGACGTTGGCGGCGTTGTGCACCAGCGCGCCGTATTCGCGGTCGATGCGTTCATACACATCCGCCGCCAGCCCCAGCCGTGGCTGGCTGATATCGGCGGCATGCACCCGCACCCGGCTCAGGTCCAGATGCTCCAGGCGGTTGTCGCGCAGGGCCTGGGCAAAACGTGCGGCGGCCGATTGCGTGGGCGTTTCCCGCACCAGGCACGCCACCTCGCTGGCGCCCCATTCCAGCAGCGCCTGGACGATGTGCACGCCGAGGAAACTGTTGGCGCCGGTGACCAGCACCTTGTGCACATCGCCCAGTTGGCTGATGGGCAGCACTTGCAGGTCGAGTTCGGCGTTGGCATCGGCGAACACCGGGTCGAGGGAGGCGTCCGGGCCGTCATGGGCGGCGCCGTCGATCAGGGTTGCCAGGTTGCTCAGGGTCGGCGCCTCGATAAAGCGGTTGATCGACAGGCCGCGGCCGAACTGTTCGCGCATCGCCAGCAGCAGGCGCGACAGCAAAATCGAGTGGCCGCCGAGGTTGAAGAAGCTGTCGTCGGTGCCGATGTCTTCGGCCGGCAGTTCCAGCAGTTCGGCCCACAATTCCAGCAGGCGCCGTTCAGTGGCGTTCTGTGGCAGGCGTCGCTGGCGGTTGCTGCCGGATGTACGCGGCAGGGCCAGCAGGGCGCGGCGGTCGACCTTGCCGTTGGCGGTGCATGGCATGCTCGGCAGCTCGATGTAGGCGCTGGGCTGCATGTAGTCCGGCAAGCGCTGGCGCACCTGTTCGCGCAGGGTTTGCAGTGCAGCGCTGGCGGCGTTCGGCTGGGCCAGGTAGGCGAGGATCCGCCGCTGCTCGTCGATCACCACTGCCACCTGGCGGAACAGCTGGCCGTCGCGCAGGCAATGCTCGATCTCCTCGGGTTCGACCCGGAACCCGCGAATCTTCACCTGGTTGTCCCGTCGCCCGCAGATCTCGATGCCACTCTCGGTCCACTGGCCGATGTCCCCGGTGCGATAGACCCGCAGTCGGCGCCCGTCCGGCAGGTCCAGGGTCAGGTAGCGTTCGGCGCTCAGCGCCGGGTTGTTCAGGTAGCCGAGGCCGACACCGGGCCCGGCCAGGTACAGCTCGCCGGGAGTGCGGTCGGGCAGCGGTTGCAGCTGTTCGTCGAGGATCAGCACCTGGCTGTTGGCGATCGGCAGGCCGAGGTTGCGCGGGTTGTCGTCGACGCGCAGGCGGCGGGTGGTGGCCAGTACCGTGGTTTCGGTCGGGCCGTAGATGTTGTGCAGCGCGCACTGGTCGGCCAGGCGCTGGATGACGAAGGGTTCGCAGACGTCGCCGCCGGTCACCAGATGCCGCAGGCCCAGCGGCTGCTCCAGGGGCAGGATGCTCAGCAGCGCCGGCGGCAGGAAGGCGTGGCTGACCCGCTGGCGCTGGAGCAGGGCCAGCAGTTGCCGCGGGTCGCGCCGCTGGTCCTGGTCGGGGACCACCAGCAGCGCGCCACACAGGAAGGTGGGCAGGATATCCAGCAGCGAGGCGTCGAAGTTGATGGTGGAGAACTGCAGCACCCGGCTGTCTGGTTCCAGCTCGACATGGCCGCTGTACCAGGCGCAGAAGTGGCTGAGATTGCCCTGGCTGAGCAACACGCCCTTGGGTTGGCCGGTGGTGCCCGAGGTGTAGATCGCCACGCAGGGCGCCTCTGGCGGCGGTGCCTGGCGCAGCAGCGGGAGGCAGTCCTCGGCGGCGTCATGCAACAGGGGGCGTACATCGAGTTGCGCCATCTCGAGGTCGGCCAGGTCTTCGCAGCCGTCGTGCAGCAGCAGGGTGGCGCCGGCGTTGTCGAGAATGTAGCGCCGCCGTTGTGCCGGATGCTCCGGGTCCAGGGGCAAGTACACCGCGCCACAGCCGAAGGTCGCAAGAATCGCGGCATACAGCGCCGCCGACTTGGGCAGGCACAGGCCGATCACGAGTGGTCGGTCAGAGGCTGGAGGCAGGTGTCGCAGCATCTGCCGCTGCAGGTTGCGGCTCAGCTGGTGCAGGGTCTGGTAGCTGTAGTCGACGCCCTGGATATTCAAGGCCGGGCGCTGGGCGAAGGCCAGCAGGCTCTGGTCGAGGCGCTGGGCGATCGGCACCTGCATCTCGCGCAGCAAGGCCGGTGCCGGCTGTGGGTTATGCCGGTGCTCGAAGGCCAGCGAGTCCAGGCGTTCCAGGCCCAGCAGCGGTTCGCTGGGTTCGTCCAGGGCCGCGAGCTGCTGGAAAAACGCCGCGCCGCGAGAAAAACCACTGACCAGCCGCGCGGTGCTGGCGACCAGCCTAGCCACCGCGCTGCCGCGCAGGGCCTGGCCATTGCCGCTGGCCTCCGGTGGCAGGCTCGCCTGCTCGATCAGCCGAGTGTCGTGGCGGTGGAACAGACGCACCTGCGGCAGCCCGGGCGCCGCTTGGGCGATCAGGGCGATGCGCAATTCCAGGCGCGCGGTGTCCGCCGCAAGGCGCGGTGAATCCCTCAGGCTGCCGTCGTCGATCAACAGATGGGGCCGCAGCCCCTCGGCGTTGGCGATGGCTTGCGGCGAGTCCAGCCGCCGCACCAGATGGCCGTGGTGCTCCAGCTCCATGGCCAGTTCGTTCAGGGCCTGGCTGCGGCCCGTCAACACGATGTCGAGGCGTCTCATGCTCGGGTCCCTCCGTTAGGGCAGGTAATCGGCCAGTGCGTCCTGGACGCAGGCCGAATCCAGCATCGAACTGCTGCGCAAGAAGCGCAGGATGTTGGCGATCAGCGGGTGATGGTGGTTGATCGGGTAGGCCAGGGCGGCGGCTTCCTCGCGCAGCGCCTGCTTGATCGGGGCGGCGACGGGCAGTTGCTCGATCAGCCGCAAGTCGAAGTCCTTCTGGATGTCGTTGGTCAGGTACTGGGCGATGAACACCGGCAGCACCCGGGCGATCTCTGCGCGGTCGGCATCGCTGGCGCCGTGCCAATAGATGCGCACCAGCCGCGACCAGAAACCCGAATGCCGGCCTTCGTCCTGCAGGTGGTCGGCCATCAGGCCCTTGATCGACTGCTTGACCGTGTCGTCCTTGGCGAAGGCGGCGACATCGTTGGTCACGGTGTTTTCGGCGATGGCCACGCAGACCAGTTCCATCGCGTCGCGCAGGCGGTCGGGGGCCAGCCGCAGGGCGGCGGGGATGGCCCGGCTGAGTTCGATTTCCCGGGGCAGCTCGATGGGCTCGATGCCGCTCATGGCGATGGTCTGCTGCATGAAGTCCATCGCCACCAGCGCGTGGTAGTCCTCGTCCACCACCACGGTCATGGCGTCGTAGCGACAGGCGAAGGGGAAGACAATGGCGAAGCGATTCTTGGCGATGTTGCGGGCGGTCTTGTCCACCAGCTCGGTCTCGAAGATCACCACGTCGTTGATGAACTTGTAGAGGCTTTGCACCAGCACGAAATCCCGCAGGTGGGCACAGTGGTCGAGGAAGCTCTGGCTGTGCACCAGGGGCTGGCGACTCAGGGGATAGATCAGCTTGTCGTCGTCCTCGAGCATGCGCCGCGGCCGGGTGCGGATGGTCGCGCGCTCTTCCCAGGTGTCGGCGAAGGATTGGTAGTCGAGGGCGTTCATGCGCTCACCCCGATCGCCGATTCGGCCATGCTCAGGCGCAGCCCGTCCCACAGGGCGATGCGGCTGTCCACCGCGGCGATGGCCGCCGCGTACACCTCCTGCTGGCGTTGCGGGTCGCCAGCCACCAGCCGCTGCAGCAGCTGTTCCGCGGCCGGGCCGTGGTCGTCGGAGTCGACCTCGATATGGCGTTGCAGGTAGTAGCGAAAGGTCGGCGCCTGCTCGATACCGATGCCCCAGTCGTCGAGGATGCGCTGGAACATCCGCGGGATGACGCTTTCCCGGCCATGGAGAAAGGCCGCCGCCACGCAATGGGCCGGCGCCTGCACGGCGGTGTGCAGGGTCTGGCGGACAAAGGCGCTGGCGGCCGGGTCGGCGTCGACGCTGTGCAGGGCGGTGTCGAAACTCACGCCCTCCTGTTGCAGCGCGACGAAGCGTTCCACGACCCCGGTGGTGGCGCCGACTTCGCGCATGGCGTCCAGGTACAGCTCGAAATGGCTGTAATGGCCTTGCCCGGGGCGATCGTCGGATTCTTCGCCGAGCACGATCTCGTTGATCAGCCGCGCGGCGCGAGGATCCCGCGGCGGTAGCCAGGGCAGGCGCACGCAGGTCAGTTCCTGTTGCAGGCGCTTGGTCAGCGACATGAAGTCCCACACGGCGAAAACATGGGCCTGCATGAAGCGTTGAAGAACCGCGAGTGTGTTGATTTCGGCAAAAATGGGATGGGCGCTGAGTGTGGCCTTGCGGGCGTCGAGAAGTTCTTTGCTAGCGTTCATTTAGGCTGCCTGTCTGAGATGTCAAAGTGTGTTTTATTGGCCGATTAGTTGCGGCTCGTATAGGTGTTTTAACCAGTGCTTATTTGTTGCGGGCGAGCAGGGGCCTCAAACCTGAGTTGATAATCTGGAAAGTTTTATAGTGCTGGCCGGTCTATCCGTTAAAGAACCGTCGTCTTGGCGTTATGGGCTTTCGATAGCCAATAGAACCGAGGCTTGCCAGGTGATCATGAACGGCTGCTCGACGTTGTTTAATGTCGGCGGAGAAAAAACTAATACAGGAGAAAGTGTCGGGCAAGTTGTTTTTATAATACTTTTCTAACTTGTATTTTTGTCGTGCGACAAGTTGCTGCAAAACTTCTGGTTCAAGTTTTGTTGAGATGAAGTTGCCCCTTCCGACTTATATAGGTCAGAATTTTTAACGCTGAGTGAGTGCCTCACTCGAAGCAAACTTCGAAGCGCTGAGTTGAAGTCGTTGAATATCTGGGAGAAGGCATGCGGGAGCCGATCCCGGTCATGCCCTCCAGTCGCTGGGCTCCTTGCGTGGGTCTGCAGATCGACGTGTGCGGACAAGCCTGCGCGCCACTCACGTCCCTTTTTCAGTCGGCGACAGCAAGAGTGGGCCCAAATCGCCGGCTGAGCCATCGTCGGCGGGCCTGGGAGGGCAGGAGCGGGGGAGGAAGATGGCGGATTATTCGCCGAGCAGGCCCAGGTGGATATTGATGATCTGCAGCAGGCGCTGGCGCTGGGACTTGATGAAGAAGTGATTGCCGGCCACCTCGATCAGCTCGAACTCACGGTGGGTGAACTCGCGCCAGTTGGCCATGTTGCTGGCGGGGGCCAGCGGGTCCTCGCTGCCATAGAAGGCGGTGAGGGGAATGTCGAGGTTGCCGCTCGACAGATCGCGCCAGGATTCGAACAGCTTCAGGTCGGCGCGCAGCAGCGTTTCGTACTGGTTCCGGCTGGCCTGGTCGCGGGGGATTTCGATCGGCGTGGCGCCCAGCGACAGCATGGCTTCCTGGAAGGGCGCCGCGGGCAGCATGTGCAGCAACGGCCGGGGCGATGGGTAGTCGGGGCTGCGGCAGGCGGAAATGAACAGGTGGCGGGTCTGGCCGGGGTAGTGCGCCTGGGCGTGCTTGGCGGTTTCGTAGGCCAGCATCCCGCCCAGGCCATGGCCGAACAGGGCGTGGGGCTTGGCCAGCAGAGGGCGCAGTGCAGAGAAGGTGTCGGCCAGCAGCCGCGGCCAGTCGTCGAGCGGGGTTTCGGCCTGGCGGCTGCCGTGGCCGGGCAGTCGCACCAGCACCAGCTCGATGTGTCCGCCCAGCCCGGTGGACCAGTTGCGCAGTTGTTCCGGGTCCGCGCCGGTCTGCGCAAAGCAGATGAGTCGGGTTTTCGCCGGCTCGCCGGAGTTGAGCACCATCAGCCATTTGTCATTGCGCGCGTGCACTGCTTTTCCTTAAGCCGGTGTGCCGGTCATTGAGTGTTGCATGGTGGCCGCGTCATGCCGCCGTTGTCGCTGTCAGCCCTCGGCGGTCCGTTCGAGGTAGTCGCGAATGGTCTTCGCGGCCTTTTCCAGATGGCCGCGCAGCACCTCCACCGCTCGCTCGACGTCCTTGGCCTCGGCGGCGTCGGTCATGGCGTTGTGGTCGTCCTGGGTCAACTTGCCCAGGCCCATGGAGGACAGATGGAAGCGCAAGAAGCGTTCTTCCTCGTTCAACTCGAGCTCGATCAGGCGCAGCAGCTTCTGGTTCGGCGCCCGGTGGTACAGCGACATGTGGAACAAGCGGTTGAGACGGCCGATTTCGGCGTGGTCGGTTTCGTTTTCCAGCTGCGCGATGTAGCCACGGGCCTGGGCGATGTCCTCGGCGTCGAGCAGCGGGATCGACAGGCGCAGCGCCTCCAGTTCCAGCAGCAGGCGCAGGCCGTAGGTTTCCACCGCGTCATAGCCGATCAGTTCGGCGACCACCGCGCCTTTGTGCGGCACCACGTGCAACAGCGATTGCGCTTCGAGCTGGCGCAAGGCCTCGCGCACCGGCATGCGGCTGACGCCGAAGAGGTCGGCCAGATCCTGCTGGCGCAGCGCCGTGCCGCTGGGCAGGCGGCCGTCGAGAATCGCCGCGCGCAGGGTTTCCTCGATCACCGAGCGCGCGAGGTGGGCGGGGATTGGCCCGCTGACTGCGATCTTGCTCAAGGGCCTCGGTTTTTCTGTCACGTTAACGCTATCCTGTTTTCTGAGGTTTGGATCCAATGGACGCTAGATAGCCCCCTGCAGCTTGTCAAACCAGCCGTCTGGGCCCTGTCATGGATTTTGCCGGCGCTGATTCTCGGGGCAGCCCTCCTGAGGCTCAAGCACTGGCCGATAAACGAACAGGTCCCTGCTTTCAGCTTAGCGTCTCCAGAGGGGCTGTGATTGTAAGGTGCCATTGTCTTTTGGCGGACCAACCTGCACCATCCTTCGACCCACGACAGCTCCCATGGACTCTTCGCATTGGCGGCACGTTTAGCTCTTTCTCAGACCCTGCGCTGGCTGTTTTCGGCGCTGCTGCTGGCCGGCTTGCTGCTGGGTGGCCTGCAGGCCGATTGGGACTTTTCGCAGATCAGCCGCCGCGCCACCGCACTGTACGGGCCGCTGGGCGAAGGGCAGAAGCGCATCGACGCCTGGCAGCAGCTGCTGGCGACCCAGAACCAGGCCAGCGAGATGGAACAGCTCAAGGTGGTCAACCTGTTCTTCAACAAGAACATGCGCTACGTGGAAGACATCGACCTGTGGCATCAGGTGGATTATTGGGAAACCCCGGTCGAGGCCCTGTGGAAGGGCGCCGGCGATTGCGAGGACTATGCGATCGCCAAGTATTTCAGCCTGCGCCACCTCGGTGTTTCCAGTGACAAGCTGCGCATCACCTACGTCAAGGCCCTGCGCCAGAACCGCGCGCACATGGTGTTGACCTACTATTCAAGCCCGGAGGCCATGCCGTTGGTCCTCGACAGCCTGATCGACGCCATCCAGCCGGCCAGCCAGCGTACCGACCTGCTGCCGGTGTACGCCTTCAATGCCGAGGGCCTGTGGCTGCCCGGCAAGGGCAGCAAGAAAGTCGGTGATACCAAGCGCCTGTCCCGGTGGCAGGACGTGTTGAAGAAAATGCAGGCCGAAGGTTTTCCGGTCGAGACGACTCACTAGGAGCACGAGCTCAGATGTCTTTGTTCAAACAACTGTTGATCGCAATCTGTCTGTTCCTGGTGGTCGCCTTCAGCGGCAGCTTCATGGTCAGCCTGGAAAGTTCGCGCACCCAGTACGTCAACCAGCTGCGCTCCCATGCCCAGGACGCGGCCACGGCGCTGGCCTTGTCCCTGACCCCGAACATCGACGACCCGGCGATGGTCGAGCTGCTGGTCAGCTCGATTTTCGACAGCGGCTACTACTCGAGCATCCGCGTGATCAACCAGGTCACTGAAGAGGTCATGGTCGAGCGCAGCGGCACGCCCGAGGTCAGCGACGTACCGGACTGGTTCGTCAAGCTGATCGGCCTGGAGCCGGCCGGTGGCGACGCCCTGGTCAGCCGTGGCTGGCAACAGGCGGCGCGGGTCGAAGTGGTCAGCCATCCGATGTTCGCCGTCGCCAAGCTCTGGCAAAGCGCCCTGGGCAGCCTCGGCTGGCTGCTGCTTTGCGGTGCCGTGAGCGCGGTGCTGGGGGCCTTGCTGCTGCGCCGCCAGCTCAAGCCGCTGGACTACATGGTGCAGCAATCCCACGCCATTGCCCGCCGCGAATTCCTCAGCCTGCCCGAGTTGCCGCGCACGCCGGAACTGCGCCGCGTGGTGCAGGCGATGAACCAGATGGTCGAGAAACTCAAGGCGCTGTTCCAGGAACAGGCCGAGCGCAGCGAAAGGCTGCGGGTCGAGTCCTACCAGGACAACCTGACCGGCCTGGCCAACCGTCGTTACTTCGAGATGCAGCTCAATGCCCGGGTGAGCAACCCGGAACAGGCCAGCTCCGGCTACCTGCTGTTGCTGCGGGTCAAGGACCTGGCCGGCCTGAACCAGCGCCTGGGCGGGCAGCGCACCGACCAACTGCTGCAGGCGGTGGGCGAACAATTGCAGCGTGAGTGCGCGCGGTACCCGGAAACCCACAACCTGGTGACCCGCATCCGCGGTGGCGAATTTGCCGTGCTGGCGCCGGGGCTGGTGCGCGAAGAGGCGCTGCAGCTGGCGCAGAACCTGGAAAACGCCTTGGCCAGCCTGCACGCCACCGGCGCCACCGACGTGGCGTCCGTGGCCTCCATCGGCCTGGCGCCTTTCGTCCATGGCGACTCACCGCAGGCGGTGCTCGGCCTGGGCGACCAGGCCCTGGCCCAGGCCGAAGCCCAGGGCGATACGAGCTGGGCCTGCCTGGACCACGACGCGGCGGCCAGCGTCGGCGACGACCATCACGCCTGGCACACCCTGCTGGACGGGGCCTTGAGCCAGCAGCGGTTCGAGCTGTATTTCCAGCCGGTGGTCGCGACCCGCGATACCGCGCTGGTGCTGCATTACAAGGTGCTGTCGCGCTTGCTCGACGAGCAGGGCCAGACCATTGCCGCCGGACGCTTCCTGCCGTGGCTGGAGCGCTTTGGCTGGACCTCGCGCCTGGACCTGCTGATGCTCGAACAGGTGCTCAAGCAGATGGCCGGGCATCAGGACTCGCTGGCATTGAACCTGTCGGCCGCGACCCTGGCCGACCCGCAGGCCTTGAACAAGGTGTTCGAGATCCTGCGCCAGCACTCCAGCCTGGGGCCGCGCCTGACCCTGGAGATCGGCGAAGAGCAGTTGCCTGAACAAGCGCTGCTGGAGCAACTGACTCGTCGCCTGCGCGAGCTGGGCTTCTCCCTGAGCCTGCAGCGTTTCGGCGGGCGCTTCAGCATGATCGGCAACCTGGCGCGCCTGGGCCTGGCCTACCTGAAGATCGACGGCAGCTACATCCGCGACATCGACCAGGAAAGCGACAAGCGCCTGTTTATCGAAGCCATCCAGCGCGCCGCCCACAGCATCGACCTGCCGCTGATCGCCGAGCGCGTGGAAACCGAAGGGGAGTTGCAGGTGATTGGCGAGATGGGCCTGTACGGCGTCCAGGGCCGCCTGGTCGGCGAGCCCGCGCCCTGGCGCTGAGGCGCTGAACGAAGATCGCCGGCCAGCGGCACCCGCGCAGGTGCGGGAACCGCTGGCCGGCGATTATCAGATCAGGCCGGTTTCGTCGTCGTTGATCAGGTGGCTCAGGCCACCCAGCGCCTCACGCGCCTGGGTCCGGTCCATCAGCTTGGCCTGGGCCGCCGGTGGCAGGTCGGTGACGCGGATCACGCCCTTGCTGGTCAGCACCTGAATCAAGTCGTCGAGTACCCGAATCATTTCCAGGTCGCTCTGCTTGAGTTGTTTCAGGCTGACTTCCACCACCTCGTTGGCGAACCACTGCTGGATCTCATTGTGGTCGGCCGCCAGTGTTTCCGTGGCCTCGGCGTAAGGTGTGGCCTCCACGCGAACCAGTTGGCCCTGTGCATCGCGTTGCACGTAGAACATGGGGAATCCCTCTAGATATGGTCCGGCATCATGCTGTCAGCAGCATAGGCCAACGGCGCGCTTTGGTCGCGAGTATGCGACGTGGCGGCACAATCGTCACGGTGGGAAGAACCGGCCACCCAGGACGGGTGGCCGGTCGACCGTGGATCAGCTGTTGTTGTGATCGATCTTGATGGTCGGGTCGCTACCGGCGATCAGCGAGCTGATGTTGGTATTGGACCAGTTGTTGCCTTCCAGCTTGATCGTCACGTCCGCGTTGGCGATGCCGCCGGCCGCGTTGAGCTTGCCTTCGGAGCTGACTTGCAGGGTCGAGGTACCGTCCACCGTGGTGATCTTCAGGAAGTTGTCGATGGTGCTGCCGGTCTCGCCCTGCAGCAGATCGCGCAGGTCGATGCGGTCGCCTTCGCTGGCCTTGAAGTCCTTGATCACATCATTGCCGGTGTCGCCGGCCTTCCAGACGAAGGTGTCGGCGCCCGATCCGCCGATCAGGATGTCGTTGCCCGAACCGCCAATCAGCGTGTCGTTGCCGGTACCGCCCAGCAGGATGTCGTTGCCCTTGCCACCGTCGAGCAGGTCGTTGCCGCCCTGGCCGAAGAGGATGTCGTTGCCGGCGCCGCCCAGCAGCGTGTCGGCACCGTCATGGGCACCGGACACATCGAACTGGGTGTAGTGCTCGGTGATGTACTGGTGCACGTTGCTGGTGGTGACTTTGCTGGCGTCCACGCCGGTCTGCTGGGCCACGAAGGCCTGCATGGCCTGGTAACCCTCGCCGGCGATGCCGTTGAAGCTCACCAGGTCGCCGAACAGGATGTCGTTGCCGTTGCCGCCGCTGGCGATATCGGCCCCCGGCAGCGTCGCCTCGGTGTGGCCGAGGATGGCGTTGGCCAGGTCCGACGGGTCAATGTTGGTCTGTGGCTTGCCATCGCTGTCGTACGGCTTCAGGTCGTTGAGGCTGACGTCGTTGTTCAGGCCGATCGCTTCCACCTGCGACAGACCGCTCAACAGGGCGAAGCCGCTGTTGGAATTGCTGAGGGTGGTGCTGTCGGTACTGCTGCCGGAACCGCTCCGGTTGGACAGCTCGTAGGTGCCGTCGCCCTGGGCGTGCAGCATGCCCAGGGTCGCGGTGCTCCACGAGCCTCCCGAACCCCACCAGTTGGCGGTGTAGGTCTGCATGGTCACGGTGCCGTCGGTACCGACGCTCATGTAATGAGTGTTGTCCAGGTACTTGCCGAAGGTATCCCCCAGCTTGAAGTTGGTGGTGGTCAGCACGTCGTCGAGCTTCGCACCGCCCGAGTACAGCGTCGGGTTGGTCTGTTCGCCGGACTGGTAGTACGTCGGCTTGCCGTCGGTAATGAAGTACGTGAGGTTGGTGGCGTTGGTATTGCCAGTGGCCTGGGCGCTCTGGAAGAAGTTGGCCGTGGTCTTGAACACGTCTTCGTAGTTGGTGCCGCCGCCGGACGCCATGGAGTCCAGGACCGACTTGAGCTGGGTCAGGGCGTTCGGATCGTTGAGGTTCACCGAGATCTGTTTGTTGACCTGGGTATCGAAGTCCGCCAGGAAGATGTTCACGGTGCCCGAGGTGCTGGCGCCGAGGCTGTTCTTCAGCGAGTTGAACACGGTGGTCAGCGAGTTCTTGGCCGCGGTGAGCGAGGCGTCGCTCATGCTGCCGGAGCTGTCGACCATGAACGCGATGTTGTAGTTCTTGCCTTGCACCACGTTCAGGCCGGCCACGTCGGCGACCATGATGTCGTTGCCCTCGGTGCCGACGAAGTTGGTGTCGTCGGCCGCGGTGCCCAGGCTGGCGCTGTAGGTCGCCGGGGACACGGTGACCGGGATCTGCGCCGTGCTGCTGGCCGAACCGCCCAGGAACTCGGTGGAGGTCGAGGTCACGGTCAGGTTGAACGAGCCGTTGTAGTACGGCGGCGGGGTGATCGTCAGCGTACCCAGGTTCCAGCCGGTGACATTGGCTTCGCTGACGCCGCCGCCGGCGGTGAAGGTATGGCCCGCGCCATCGCTGAGCACCGAGCCCGCCGGAATGCCGCCGATCTTCACGCTCAGGCTTTCCGAGCCGTCGGTGTCGGTCAGGGCGGTGGTGATCTTCGCCAGCTTGACGCTGCCGCCTTCGGCCCCTTCGTTGTACTTGTAGCCGTCGTAGTAGCCTTCGCCGTTACTGCCATGCAGCTCGGAGAGGGTCACGCCGGCATTGTTCAGCGCGGCTTCGTTCGGGTACATCGGGATGTTGGCGTTGCTCAGGTCGACCGCCGTGCCGCCGTTGACCGACAGGTTGACGTCATAGCTACCCGGGCCGCTCTGGTTGGCGTGGTAGATGTCCAGGGTGTAGTAGCCGCTGGTGGTCGGGGTGAACGAACCACTGATGCCGCCGCCGTTGCCCCAGAGCGCGGTGGCCACGTTCTTGCCGCCGATGGTGATCAGCAGGCTGTCGTCGCCGGTACCGCTGAAGCTGTAGGTCTTGCCGGCCTCGAGGTAGATCAGCCCGGAGGTTTTCGAGCCGCTGCCGCCGGCCACGCTGCCATCGGACTGGGCATTGGTCACCGTGGTGCTGCTGGTCGGGTTGCCGGACTTGTCGAAGACCGCTTTCAGCGCATCGCCGGTAATGCCGTTGCCGTTGGTGCCCAGGCCGTTGAGGCTGGTCCAGGACTCCTTGAGCAGGCCGACCGAGTTCACGCTGTTGCTCGCCACGTTCAGGGTCGGCGCGTCGGCCACCGGGGTGATGTCGATCTTCACGGTGCCGGTATTGCCCAGGGCCTGGCCGTCGGTTGGCTGGAACTTGATCTGTGCGTAGTCGGCCTGTTGGTTGCCCACGCCGCTGCCGTTATAGCCGTCGACGCCCGACTCGTTGGCATCCGGCGTGAAGCGCAGCTTGCCGGCGTCGATATCGGCCTTGGTGAGGGTCTGGTTGAGGGTCACGTCCTTCCAGGTCGAACCGTCCAGGTACTGCAACTTGCCGTCGCCCGGCAGTTGGGTGATTTTCACGCCCAGGCTGGCCGCGGGGCTGTCGACGTCGCTGACGCCGAAGGTGGCCCAGTTCAGGGTCAGGGCGGTGTCCTCGGTGCCGGTCACGGCGCCGCCGGTGGCCACTGGCGCGTCGTTCACCGCGACCACGTTGACCGTGGTGGTGGCGACGTTGGAGTAGTTGCTGCCATCGGTCACCGTCACGGTGATGGTCCGCGGCGTGGTGCTCGGGTCCTCACTGTTGTTGGTGAAGGTGATGTTCTTGATCTGCTGCATGTAGTCGGCCAGCGTCGCATTGCCCGACAGGGTCAGGGTGATGGTGCCGGTCTGGCTGTTGGCATTGATGGTGATGCCGTTGACGCTGTTGCCCAGGTTCAGCGAGTCGCCCGGCTGACGGTTGGTCAGCACGATGGTGGCGCCGGTCAGCATCGTGCTGTCCGGGTCGGTGATCGACAGGTCGGTATCGCCAATGGACACGCCTGGGCCGCTGGTGCCTTCGGTGAAGGTCACCTTGTAGTCGGCCCCGGTGGCGCCGCTGGAGTTGTTGGCATCCAGGTCGAGGACCGGTGGCGCATCGTTGTCGATGATCGAAGTGGTGACGCTGCCATTGGTGCCGCTGACCACCAGGTTCTCGAAGTTGCCGCCGGTGGCCGAGTCGATCTTGACCACGAAGTTTTCCGTGCCCTCGGTGATCTTGTCGTCGATGGTGGCGACGTTGAAGCTGGCGCTGCTGGAGCCCGCCGGGATCTTCACGGTGTACACGCCGGTGAAGTCCGAGCCGTCGGCGGCGGTGCCGCTGTAGCTGATCTTCAGGGTGACCTCGGTTTGCGCCGGGCTGGTCAGGCTGACGGTGTAGGTCGCGGCTTGGCCTTCGGTGACCGAGGTGCTGCCGTTGATGCTCACAGTGGTGGTGTTGATGGTGTCGGTGACGCTGGTCACGGCCGGCGTGGTGCTGGGCACCAGGTTCTCGAAGTTGCCGCCGGTGGTGCTGGCGATACTGGCGCTGACGTTGCCGGCGTCGATGTACACATCGTCGCTCGGCGCGGCCACGGTCACGCTGCCGCTGGTGGCGCCGGCGGCGATGTTGATCACCGCGCCGTTGCTCAGGGTCACGGTCATGGCCGTGCCGGCGGCGTTGGTCAGGGTCGCGGTGTAGACGATCGAGCCGCCCTCGGCCACGGTGTTGGTGGCGCTGAGCGACAGGTTGGTGGTGTCCGGGGTGTCGGTCACAGTGGTGCTGACCGGCGTCTTGTCGGCCGCCAGGTTCTCGAAGTTGCCGCCGCTGACGGTGCTGATCGAGTTGCTCAGTGGCGTGTGGCCAACCAGGACATCGTTAGGCGCGGTGATGCTCACCGACCCGGTGGTCTGGCCGACGGCGATGGTGATCTTCTCGCCATTGGCCAGGGTCACCACGACCGGGCTGCCGGTGACCGGCGAGGTCACGGTGGCGGTGTAGGTCACGGCGCCGCCTTCGACCGCCGACGGCGTCGCCTTCAGGCTGACGGTCGAGGTGTCGATGGTGTCGGTGACGTTGGTGACCGCAGGCGTAGTGCTCGGTACCAGATTCTCGAAGTTGCCGCCGGTGGCTGTCTGGATCGTGGCTTGCACGGTGCCGGCGTCCTTGTAGACGTCGTCGCTTGGCGCGGCCACGGTCACGGTGCCGGTGGTGGCGCCGGCGGCGATGTTGATCACCGCGCCGTTGCTCAGGGTCACGGTCACCGGAGTGCCCGCGGCGTTGGTCAGGGTGGCGGTGTAGACGATCGAACCGCCTTCGGCCACGGTGCTGGTGGCGCTGAGGGTCAGGGACGTAGTGTCCGGTGTATCGGTGACCGTGGTGTTGGCCGGATTGCTGTCGACCGCCAGTTTTTCGTAGTTGCCGCCGGTGGCGTTGGTGATGGTGGTGCTCAGGGAGCTGCCACCCGCCAAGGCATCGTTAGGCGCCACGAAATTCACGGTACCGCTGCTGGCGCCGACCGGAATGGTGATGGTCTGGCCGTTGGAAAGGGTGACGACGACCGGCGAGCCGGTGACCGGAGCGGTCACGGAGGCGGTGTAAACCACGGTACCGCCTTCGGCCACATTCGAGGTCGCGGTCAGGCTGACGGTCGAAGTGTCGATGGTATCGGTAACGTTAGTCACAGCCGGTGCAGTGCTCGGCACCAGATTTTCGAAGTTGCCGCCGGTGGCGGTCTGGATCGTGGCTTGCACGGTACCGGCGTCTTTGTAGACGTCATCGGCTGGAGCGGCCACGGTCACAGTGCCAGTGGTGGCGCCGGCGGCGATGGTGATCACCGCGCCGTTGCTCAGGGTCACGGTCACCGGAGTGCCTGCGGCGTTGGTCAGGGTGGCGGTGTAGACGATTGAGCCGCCCTCGGCCACGGTGTTGGTGGCGCTGAGGGTCAGGTTGGTGGTGTCCGGGGTATCGGTAACCGAGGTGTCGGCAGGCTTGCTGTCGACATCGAGTTTTTCGTAGTTGCCGCCCGTTGCGCCAGTGATGGCGGTGCTCAGGGAACTGCCGCCAACCAGTGCGTCGTTTGGCGCCGTGTAATTCACAGTACCGGACGACTCGCCCACCGGGATGGTGATGGTCTGGCCGTTCGACAGGGTTACCACGACCGGCGAACCCGTCACCGGCGCGCTCACGGAGGCGGTGTAAACGACAACGCCACCTTCGGCCACGGACGGCGTGGCCGTCAGCGAAACGGTGCTGGTGTCGATGGTGTCGGTCACATTGGTGACCGCAGGCGTGGTGCTCGGCACCAGATTCTCGAAGTTGCCACCGGTGGCGGTCTGGATCGTGGCTTGCACGGTGCCGGCGTCTTTGTAGACGTCATCGGCTGGAGCGGCCACGGTCACGGAACCCGTAGTTGCACCGGCGGCAATAGTAATCACCGCGCCGTTGCTCAGAGTGACGGTCACTGGCGTACCAGCGGCATTGGTCAGGGTGGCGGTGTAAACGATCGAACCCCCTTCAGCGACAGTGTCGGTCGCTGTCAGGCTCAGATTGGTGGTGTCCGGGGTGTCGGTAACCGAGGTTTCAGCTGGTTTGCTATCAACGTCGAGTTTTTCGTAGTTGCCACCGGTGGCGCCGGTGATGGTGGTGCTCAAGGAGCTACCGCCGGCCAGGGCATCGTTCGGCGCCGTGAAGTTCACGGTGCCGGACGACTCACCCACCGGAATGGTGATGGTCTGGCCGTTCGACAAGGTTACGACTACAGGCGAGCCAGTCACTGGCGCGGTCACGGACGCGGTGTACACCACCACGCCACCTTCAGCCACGGACGGCGTGGCGGTCAGGCTGACAGTCGACGTATCGATGGTGTCGGTCACATTGGTGACCGCAGGCGTGGTGCTCGGCACCAGGTTCTCGAAGTTACCGCCGGTGGCGGTCTGGATCGTGGCTTGCACGGTGCCGGCGTCTTTGTAGACGTCATCGGCTGGAGCGGCCACGGTCACGGAACCCGTAGTTGCACCGGCGGCAATAGTAATCACCGCGCCGTTGCTCAGAGTGACGGTCACTGGCGTACCAGCGGCATTGGTCAGGGTGGCGGTGTAAACGATCGAACCGCCTTCTGCCACGGTATCGGTCGCAGCCAGGCTGAGGGTGGTGGTATCCGGAGTATCGGTGACCGAGGTATCAGCCGGCTTGCTGTCGATAGCCAGCTTCTCGTAGTTGCCACCCGTAGCGTCCTTGATGGTGGTGCTCAGGGAGCTGCCGCCGGCCAAGGCATCGTTAGGCGCGACGAAGTTCACAGTACCACTGCTGGCGCCGACCGGAATGGTGATGGTCTGGCCGTTGGAAAGGGTGACGACGACCGGCGAGCCGGTGACCGGAGCAGTCACGGAGGCGGTGTAAACCACGGTGCCGCCTTCGGCGACGCTAGGAGTAGCGGTCAGGCTGACGGTCGAGGTATCGATAGTATCAGTGACGTCAGTCACTGCCGGCGTGATGCTCGGCACCAGGTTTTCAAAGTTGCCACCGGTGGCGTCCTGAATGGTCGCTTCGACCTTGCCGGCATCCTTGTATACATCGTCAGCAGGCGCTGCGACGGTCACGGAGCCCGTGGTTGCGCCGGCGGCGATGGTGATCACCGCGCCATTGCTCAGGGTCACGGTTACTGGAGTGCCCGCGGCATTGGTCAGGGTAGCGGTGTAAACGATCGAACCACCTTCAGCGACGGTGTCGGTCGCTGTCAGGCTCAGATTGGTGGTGTCCGGGGTGTCGGTAACCGAGGTTTCAGCTGGTTTGCTGTCGATAGCCAGCTTCTCGTAGTTGCCACCCGTAGCGTCCTTGATGGTGGTGCTCAGAGAGCTGCCGCCGGCCAAGGCATCGTTAGGCGCGACGAAGTTCACAGTACCGCTGCTGGCGCCGACCGGGATGGTGATGGTCTGGCCGTTCGACAGGGTCACCACGACCGGCGAACCAGTGACTGGTGCAGTCACGGACGCGGTGTAAACCACGGTGCCGCCTTCGGCGACGTTAGGCGTCGCGGTCAGGCTGACAGTTGAGGTATCGATGGTATCGGTGACGTCGGTCACCGCCGGCGTGGTGCTCGGCACCAGGTTTTCGAAGTTGCCGCCAGTGGCGTCCTGGATGGTCGCTTCGACCTTGCCGGCGTCCTTGTACACGTCATCGGCTGGCGCCGCGACGGTGACGGAGCCGGTAGTGGCGCCGGCCGCAATGGTAATCACCGCGCCGTTCGACAGAGTCACGGTCACCGGAGTACCGGCAGCGTTAGTCAGGGTCGCGGTGTAAACGATCGAACCACCTTCAGCAACAGTGTCGGTCGCTGTCAGGCTCAGATTGGTGGTGTCCGGGGTGTCGGTCACCGAGGTGTCGGCAGGTTTACTGTCGACATCGAGTTTTTCGTAGTTGCCACCGGTAGCACCGGTAATGGTGGTGCTCAGGGAGCTGCCACCCGCCAGGGCATCGTTTGGCGCCGTGTAATTCACAGTACCGGAGGACTCGCCCACTGGGATGGTGATGGTCTGGCCGTTGGACAGGGTTACCACTACAGGCGAACCGGTCACTGGAGCAGTCACGGACGCGGTGTAAACCACGGTACCGCCTTCAGCCACAGATGGAGTAGCGGTTAGCGACACAGTCGAAGTGTCGATGGTGTCGGTCACGTCGGTGACGGCTGGAGTCGTGCTCGGCACCAGACTCTCGAAGTTGCCGCCAGTAGCAGTTTTGATTGTGGCTTCTACGGTACCGGCATCTTTGTAGACGTCGTCCGCAGGAGCGGCCACGGTCACGGAGCCAGTCGTAGCGCCGGCGGCGATGGTAATCACTGCGCCGTTGGAGAGCGTTACGGTCACCGGAGTGCCCGCGGCGTTGGTCAGGGTAGCGGTGTAAACGATCGATCCACCTTCGGCGACGGTGTCAGTCGCCGTCAGGCTCAGATTGGTGGTGTCCGGGGTGTCGGTAACCGAGGTCTCGGCAGGCTTACCGTCGACGTCCAACTTCTCGTAGTTGCCGCCGGTTGCACCGGTAATGGTGGTGCTCAGGGAGCTACCGCCGGCCAGGGCATCGTTTGGTGCGGTGAAGTTCACAGTGCCCGACGACTCGCCGACCGGGATGGTGATGGTCTGGCCATTCGACAGCGTCACCACGACTGGCGAACCGGTCACTGGCGCGGTCACGGAGGCGGTGTAAACCACGGTGCCGCCTTCGGCCACAGATGGAGTAGCAGTCAGCGAAACAGTGCTGGTGTCGATGGTGTCAGTGACATCGGTGACCGCTGGGATGGTGCTCGGAACCAGGTTCTCGAAGTTGCCGCCTGCAGCATCGTTGATGCTGACTTCGACTTTGCCGGCATCCTTGTACACATCATCAGCTGGAGCGGCCACGGTCACGGTGCCGGTGGTGGCGCCGGCGGCGATGGTGATTACCGCGCCATTGCTCAGAGTCACGGTCACAGGCGTGCCCGCGGCGTTGGTCAGGGTGGCGGTGTAAACGATCGAGCCACCTTCTGCCACGGTATCGGTCGCAGTCAGGCTGAGGGTAGTGGTATCCGGCGTATCGGTAACCGATGTGTCGGCAGGCTTGCTGTCGACATCGAGTTTTTCGTAGTTGCCGCCGGTGGCGCCAGTGATGGTGGTGCTCAGGGAGCTGCCACCCGCCAAGGCATCGTTTGGTGCGGTGAAGTTCACGGTGCCGGACGACTCACCCACCGGAATGGTGATGGTCTGCCCATTCGATAGGGTGACCACGACCGGCGAGCCGGTGACTGGAGCGGTGACCGATGCGGTGTAAACCACGGTGCCGCCTTCGGCCACAGATGGAGTGGCGGTCAACGAAACAGTGCTGGTGTCGATGGTGTCGGTCACGTCGGTGACAGCCGGTGTGGTGTTCGGCACCAGGTTCTCGAAGTTGCCGCCAGCGGTCTCTTTGATACTGACTTCAACCTTACCCGCATCCTTGTACACATCGTCCGCTGGGGCGGCGACGGTGATAGAACCAGTAGTAGCGCCTGCAGCGATGGTGATCACCGCGCCGTTGCTAAGAGTTACGGTTACCGGAGTCCCGGCCGCATTGGTCAGGGTGGCGGTGTAGACAATGGATCCACCTTCAGCAACAGTGTCGGTCGCAGTCAGGCTCAGAGTGGTGGTGTCCGGGGTATCGGTAACCGAGGTCTCGGCAGGTTTGCTGTCGACATCGAGCTTCTCGTAGTTGCCACCCGTTGCAGCGGTGATCGTGGTGCTCAGGGAGCTACCGCCGACCAATGCATCATTGGGCGCAGTGAAGTTCACGGTGCCGGAGGATTCACCTACCGGAATGGTGATGGTCTGGCCGTTGGACAGGGTGACAACGACTGGCGAACCAGTAACCGGCGCAGTCACGGAGGCGGTGTAAACGACAACGCCACCTTCAGCTACAGACGGCGTTGCAGTCAGGCTGACGGTCGAGGTGTCGATGGTGTCAGTGACATCAGTCACAGCCGGAGTGGTGCTTGGAACGAGATTCTCGAAATTACCGCCAGCGGTCTCTTTGATGCTGACTTCGACTTTGCCGGCATCTTTGTAAACGTCATCTGCGGGGGCTGCGACGGTCACGGAACCAGTAGTGGCACCTGCTGCGATAGTAATCACGGCGCCGTTGCTCAAGGTCACGGTCACTGGAGTGCCCGCGGCATTGGTCAGGGTAGCGGTGTAAACGATCGAACCGCCCTCGGCCACGGTTTCGGTGGCGCTCAAGGTCAGGTTGGTGGTGTCCGGGGTATCGGTCACCGAGGTGTCAGCAGGTTTGCTGTCGACATCGAGTTTTTCGTAGCTGCCACCGGTTGCACCGGTAATGGTGGTGCTCAGGGAGCTACCACCCACCAAGGCATCATTCGGGGCTGTGAAATTCACAGTACCGGAGGACTCGCCCACTGGGATGGTGATGGTCTGGCCGTTCGACAGAGTGACGACTACCGGCGAACCGGTCACTGGAGCAGTGACGGACGCGGTGTAAACCACGGTACCGCCTTCAGCCACAGACGGAGTAGCGGTTAGCGACACAGTCGAAGTGTCGATGGTGTCGGTCACGTTGGTGACGGCTGGAGTCGTGCTCGGCACCAGATTCTCGAAGTTGCCGCCAGTAGCAGTTTTGATTGTGGCTTCTACGGTACCGGCATCTTTGTAGACGTCGTCCGCAGGAGCGGCCACGGTCACGGAGCCAGTCGTAGCGCCGGCGGCGATGGTAATCACTGCGCCGTTGGAGAGTGTTACGGTCACCGGAGTGCCCGCGGCGTTGGTCAGAGTGGCGGTGTAAACAATCGAACCACCCTCAGCCACAGTATCGGTCGCGCTGAGGGTCAGGCTGGTGGTGTCCGGGGTATCGGTGACCGAGGTGTCGGCAGGTTTGCTGTCGACGTCGAGCTTCTCGTAGTTGCCGCCAGTCGCACCGGTAATGGTGGTGCTCAGGGAGCTACCACCCACCAAGGCATCATTCGGGGCTGTGAAGTTTACGGTGCCGGAGGATTCACCTACAGGGATGGTGATGGTCTGACCATTCGACAGCGTCACCACGACTGGCGAACCGGTCACTGGCGCGGTCACGGAGGCGGTGTAAACCACGGTGCCACCCTCGGCGACGCTAGGAGTGGCGGTCAGGCTGATGGTCGAGGTATCGATAGTGTCGGTGACGTCAGTAACGGCTGGGGTGGTGCTCGGTACCAGGTTTTCAAAGTTGCCGCCGGTGGCGTCCTTGATGGTCGCCTCGACCTTGCCGGCATCCTTGTACACATCGTCAGCAGGCGCTGCGACGGTGACGGAGCCAGTGGTAGCGCCTGCTGCGATGGTAATCACTGCACCGTTCGACAACGTTACGGTTACAGGCGTGCCGGCCGCATTGGTCAGGGTGGCGGTGTAAACGATCGAGCCACCCTCGGCGACAGTGTCAGTCGCCGTCAGGCTCAGAGTAGTAGTGTCCGGGGTGTCGGTCACCGAGGTTTCGGCAGGTTTGCTGTCGACGTCGAGCTTCTCATAGTTGCCGCCAGTCGCACCGGTGATGGTAGTGCTCAGGGAGCTGCCGCCCGCCAGTGCGTCGTTAGGCGCGACGAAATTCACGGTACCACTGCTGGCGCCGACTGGGATGGTAATGGTCTGGCCGTTGGACAGGGTCACCACAACTGGCGAGCCAGTCACTGGCGCAGTCACGGAAGCGGTGTAAACGACAACTCCACCTTCAGCAACGCTAGGCGTCGCGGTCAGGCTGACGGTCGACGTATCGATGGTGTCGGTGACGTCAGTCACAGCCGGAGTAGTGCTTGGCACCAGGTTCTCGAAATTACCGCCAGCGGCGTCCTTGATGGTGACTTCAACCTTGCCAGCGTCTTTATAGACGTCATCGGCTGGGGCGGCCACGGTCACGGAGCCTGTGGTTGCACCCGCAGCAATGGTAATCACCGCGCCGTTCGACAATGTCACGGTTACCGGCGTGCCAGCGGCATTGGTCAGGGTGGCGGTGTAAACAATCGAACCACCCTCGGCGACGGTATCAGTCGCTGACAGGCTCAGAGTGGTGGTGTCCGGGGTATCGGTAACCGAGGTGTCGGCAGGCTTGCTATCAACATCCAGCTTCTCGTAGTTACCGCCGGTTGCACCGGTAATGGTGGTGCTCAGGGAGCTGCCGCCAGCCAGGGCATCGTTTGGTGCGGTGAAGTTCACGGTGCCGGAAGATTCGCCGACCGGGATGGTGATGGTCTGGCCGTTGGACAAAGTGACCACTACTGGAGAGCCGGTTACTGGCGCAGTCACGGAGGCGGTATAAACCACAGTGCCACCTTCAGCCACGGACGGCGTCGCGGTCAGCGAAACAGTCGACGTATCGATGGTATCGGTGACATCAGTCACAGCTGGGGTAGTGCTTGGTACCAGGTTTTCGAAGTTACCGCCTGCAGCATCCTTGATGCTGACTTCGACTTTACCGGCATCTTTGTAGACGTCATCGGCTGGAGCAGCCACGGTCACGGAACCCGCAGTTGCACCGGCGGCAATAGTAATCACTGCACCGTTCGACAAAGTCACGGTTACAGGCGTGCCAGCGGCATTGGTCAGAGTCGCGGTGTAAACGATCGAACCACCCTCGGCCACGGTGTCGGTGGCGCTGAGGGTCAGGTTGGTAGTGTCCGGGGTATCGGTAACCGAGGTGTCGGCAGGCTTGCTATCAACATCCAGCTTCTCGTAGTTGCCGCCGGTAGCGCCGGTGATGGTGGTGCTCAGGGAGCTGCCGCCAGCCAGGGCATCGTTTGGTGCCGTGAAGTTCACGGTAGCGGACGATTCACCTACGGGAATAGTGATGGTCTGGCCGTTGGACAGAGTTACCACAACCGGCGAACCGGTCACCGGCGCGGTCACGGAGGCGGTGTAAACCACGGTGCCGCCTTCGGCTACAGACGGCGTCGCGGTCAGGCTGACGGTCGACGTATCGATGGTGTCAGTGACATCAGTCACGGCCGGGGTAGTGCTGGGTACCAGGTTCTCGAAGTTGCCGCCTGCAGCATCTTTGATGCTGACTTCGACTTTGCCGGCATCCTTGTACACATCGTCAGCCGGGGCTGCGACGGTCACAGAGCCGGTGGTCGCACCGGCAGCGATTGTGATGATCGCACCGTTGCTCAAGGTCACGGTTACAGGCGTGCCGGCCGCATTGGTCAGCGTCGCGGTATAAACGATCGAACCGCCTTCAGCGACAGTGTCAGTCGCTGTCAGGCTAAGGGTGGTGGTATCTGGCGTATCGGTAACCGAGGTCTCGGCAGGCTTACCGTCGACGTCCAGCTTCTCGTAGTTGCCGCCGGTTGCACCGGTAATGGTGGTGCTCAGGGAACTACCGCCAGCCAGGGCATCGTTTGGTGCCGTGAAGTTCACGGTGCCGGAAGACTCACCCACTGGAATAGTGATGGTCTGTCCGTTGGACAAGGTCACGACTACTGGCGAGCCGGTCACTGGAGCCGTTACGGACGCGGTGTAAACCACGGTGCCACCCTCGGCGACGCTAGGAGTGGCGGTCAGGCTGACGGTCGAGGTATCGATAGTGTCGGTGACGTCAGTCACAGCTGGGGTAGTGCTCGGAACCAGGTTCTCGAAATTACCGCCAGCGGTCTCTTTGATACTGACTTCAACCTTGCCCGCATCCTTGTACACATCGTCCGCCGGGGCTGCGACAGTCACGGAGCCTGTGGTGGCACCCGCTGCAATGGTGATCACCGCACCGTTCGACAGAGTCACGGTGACTGGCGTGCCCGCAGCATTGGTCAAGGTCGCGGTGTAAACGATCGATCCACCTTCAGCGACAGTGTCGGTCGCAGTCAGGCTGAGGGTAGTGGTATCCGAAGTATCGGTAACCGAGGTCTCGGCAGGTTTGCTGTCGACATCGAGCTTCTCGTAGTTGCCACCCGTTGCAGCGGTGATCGTGGTGCTCAGGGAACTACCGCCTGCCAGGGCATCGTTTGGCGCGGTGAAGTTCACGGTGCCGGACGACTCACCCACTGGAATGGTGATGGTTTGTCCGTTGGACAGGGTCACCACGACTGGTGAACCGGTCACCGGCGCGGTCACGGAGGCGGTATAAACCACGATGCCGCCTTCGGCCACGGATGGAGTGGCTGTCAGCGAAACAGTGCTGGTGTCGATGGTGTCAGTGACATCGGTGACCGCTGGGGTGGTGCTCGGAACGAGGTTCTCGAAGTTGCCGCCCGTAGCATCCTTGATGCTGACTTCAACCTTACCAGCGTCTTTGTAGACGTCATCGGCTGGAGCAGCCACGGTTACGGTGCCCGTGGTGGCGCCGGCGGCGATGGTGATTACCGCGCCATTGCTCAACGTGACCGTCACAGGTGTGCCGGCGGCATTGGTGAGGGTCGCGGTGTAAACGATCGAACCACCTTCGGCCACGGTGTCTGTGGCGCTCAAGGTCAGGCTAGTGGTGTCCGGGGTGTCGGTCACCGAGGTATCGGCCGGCTTGCTGTCGACATCCAGTTTTTCGTAGTTACCGCCAGTCGCGCCAGTGATGGTAGTGCTCAGGGAGCTACCGCCAGCCAGGGCATCGTTTGGTGCGGTGAAGTTCACGGTGCCCGACGACTCGCCGACCGGAATGGTGATGGTCTGGCCGTTGGACAGAGTTACCACAACCGGCGAGCCGGTTACTGGAGCGGTGACCGACGCGGTGTAAATCACCACGCCACCTTCCGCGACGCTAGGAGTAGCGGTCAAGGAAACAGTGCTGGTGTCGATGGTGTCGGTCACGTCGGTGACGGCCGGTGTGGTGTTCGGCACCAGATTCTCGAAGTTCCCGCCTACGGCGTCTTTGATGCTGACTTCAACTTTGCCGGCATCCTTGTACACATCATCAGCTGGAGCCGCGACGGTGACGGAGCCGGTGGTTGCACCGGCAGCAATGGTGATCACTGCGCCGTTCGACAGGGTCACGGTTACCGGAGTGCCAGCGGCATTGGTCAGGGTCGCGGTGTAAACAATGGACCCACCCTCGGCGACGGTATCGGTCGCAGTCAGGCTGAGAGTAGTGGTATCCGGAGTATCGGTAACCGAGGTCTCGGCAGGCTTGCCGTCAACGTCGAGTTTTTCGTAGTTGCCGCCAGTCGCACCGGTGATGGTAGTGCTCAGGGAGCTACCGCCAGCCAGGGCGTCGTTTGGTGCGGTGAAGTTCACGGTGCCGGACGACTCACCCACTGGAATGGTGATGGTTTGTCCGTTGGACAGGGTCACCACGACTGGTGAACCGGTCACTGGGGCGGTCACGGACGCGGTGTAAACCACGGTGCCGCCTTCGGCCACGGACGGCGTCGCGGTCAGCGAAACAGTCGACGTATCGATGGTATCGGTGACATCAGTCACAGCTGGGGTAGTGCTTGGTACCAGGTTTTCGAAGTTACCGCCTGCAGCATCCTTGATGCTGACTTCGACTTTACCGGCATCTTTGTAGACGTCATCGGCTGGAGCAGCCACGGTCACGGAACCCGCAGTTGCACCGGCGGCAATAGTAATCACTGCACCGTTCGACAAAGTCACGGTTACAGGCGTGCCAGCGGCATTGGTCAGAGTCGCGGTGTAAACGATCGAACCACCCTCGGCCACGGTGTCGGTGGCGCTGAGGGTCAGGTTGGTAGTGTCCGGCGTGTCAGTAACCGAGGTCTCGGCCGGTTTGCTGTCGACATCCAACTTCTCGTAGTTGCCACCGGTGGCGCCAGTGATGGTCGCGCTCAGGGAGCTGCCGCCGGCCAGGGCATCATTCGGTGCCGTGATATTGACGGTACCGGAGGATTCACCCACTGGAATGGTGATGGTCTGGCCGTTGGACAGGGTCACCACAACCGGCGAGCCAGTCACTGGCGCAGTCACCGACGCGGTGTAAACCACTGTGCCGCCTTCAGCCACGGACGGCGTCGCGGTCAGCGAAACAGTCGAGGTGTCGATGGTGTCGGTGATGTCCGTCACCGCCGGCGTGGTGCTCGGCACCAGGTTTTCAAAGTTGCCGCCGCTGGCGTCCTGGATAGTCGCTTCGACCTTGCCAGCGTCCTTGTAGACGTCATCGGCGGGCGCGGCAACGCTCACCGAACCGGTGGTCGCGCCAGCGGCAATGGTGATCACTGCGCCGTTGCTCAGGGTCACGGTGACCGGCGTGCCGGCCGGGTTGGTCAGGGTGGCGGTGTAGACAATCGAGCCGCCTTCGGCGACCGAACCACTGGCCGACAGGCTCAGTCCGGTGTCGTCCACGGAGTCGGTGATGGTGGTTTGCGCCGGCGTGGTGTCGGGCGTCAGTTGTTCGAAGTTGCCACCGGTGGCGCCGGTAATGCTGGTGCTGACTGTGCTGCCGTTGTTGTAGACGTCATTGGCGGGGGTATCGACCACGACGGTGCCGACGGTTTTGCCGGCCTCGATCACGATGGTCGAGCCATTGGACAGGGTCACGGTAACCGGGGTCTGCGCCGGGTTGGTCAGGGTCGCGGTGTAGGTGATCTGGCCACCCTCCACAACGCTGCCGGTAGCGGTCAGGCTCAGGCCGGTGTTGTCCACCGAGTCGGTGATGGTGGTCTGTGCCGGCGTGGTGCTCGGTACCAGGTTCTCGAAGTTGCCGCCGGTGGCGCCGGTAATGCTGGTGCTGACCGTACTGCCGTTGTTGTAGACGTCGTTGGCCGGGGTATCGACCACCACGGTGCCGGTGGTTTTACCGGCGTCGATGGTGATGGTCGAACCGTTGGACAGGGTCACGGTGACCGGCGTCTGCGCGGGGTTGGTCAGGGTCGCGGTGTAGGTGATCTGGCCACCTTCGACGACGGTGCCGGTGGCCGACAGGGTCAGGCCGGTGGCATCCGGCGAGTCGGTGATGGTGGTCACCGCCGGCGTGGTGCTTGGCACCAGGTTCTCGAAGTTGCCGCCCGTGGTGCCGGTAATGCTGGTGCTGACCGTGCTGCCGTTGTTGTAGACGTCGTTGGCCGGGGTATCGACCACCACGGTGCCGACGGTCCGGCCGGCGTCGATGGTGATGATCGAGCCGTTGGACAGGGTCACGGTGACCGGCGTCTGCGCCGGGTTGGTCAGGGTCGCGGTGTAGGTGATCTGGCCGCCTTCGACGACGGTGCCGTTGGCGGTCAGGGTCAGGCCGGTGTTGTCCACCGAGTCGGTGATGGTGGTCACCGCCGGCGTCGGGTTCGGTACCAGGTTCTCGAAGTTGCCGCCGGTAGTCCCGGTAATGCTGGTGCTGACGGTGCTGCCATTGTTGTAGACGTCGTTCGGCGGGGTATCGACCACCACGGTGCCGACGGTCTGGCCGGCGTCGATGGTGATGGTCGAGCCATTGGACAGGGTCACGGTGACCGGGGTCTGCGCCGGGTTGGTCAGGGTCGCGGTGTAGGTGATCTGGCCACCCTCGGTCACGCTGGAGCCCGCGGTCAGGGTCACGGTGGTGGTGTCCACGGTGTCCGTGACCTGGGTGACGGCTGGCGTCGGGTCGACGGTCACGACCAGGCCACCGCCGCCGGTAGTACCGGTGACGCCCACGCTGATCTCTTTCGGGTCGTTGTAGACGGTGTCGTTCGGTGCCAGCGGCACGTTGACGGTGCCGGTCAGTTGCCCGGCCGGAATCACGATCACCGAACCGTTGGACAGGGTGATGGTCAGGCCGGTCAGCGGTGCCTGGGTCAGCGTGGCGGTGTACACCAGTACGCCGCCGGCTTCGGTAATGGTCGGGGTTGCGCTCAGGCTCAGGGTCGAGTCGCGCAGGATCTCGGTGGTAGTGCTGCTGTCATTGGTGGTCAGCGCACCGGTGGTGTCTTGCGCCGCGGTGCCCGCCGCACCGAGGCCCACGGTCGGGAAGCCGATGGTCGGGTCGACCCGGCCTGCCGTGGCGTCGAGCATCACGAAGCTGTGGCCGCCGCCCGCAGCGCCGCCGGTACCCGCGGCGGTCGGGCCGGCCGCGGTGGCTTCCAGCTCGGTAGTCGGGTCCGCGCCGGCGACGATTGCCTGCTGCAGCTCAGCGACCGACGGCGCAGCTTGCTCGGCGGCCTCGGCCAGGTCGGTGCTGGAGTCCGGAGCACTGCCGCTCCATTGCGTTTCGCGACCCAGGTCCAGGGTCCGGCCATCGGCCAGTTCCAGGCTGACGGCGCCCGCCAGGCCGGTATCGACCTGGTCGCCTACATACAGGCGATCACCCTCAACGAGTACGCGGCGAACCCCTTCGGGGGATACGACGAAAACTTGGCCAACAATGCTTTTGACGGTAGCAACAACACTGCTCATTGAGGATTCTCCGGGGGGTACCGTTCAGTAGACTTCCATGTTCCTGACGGGCATACGCCGACGCAGTCTGGACGTTCTTCAGAGTGTAGAAACACGTGATTTTGACGCGAACATTTGTCAATAAATTGGCTATATTTTTTTGCTATTAACCATATGCCAAACTATTGACCTTCTGAGTGTCATCCTAAACAATCGTCAAGGTAATGTCACATTGATATTCATGCGGCGACCTGTCTAAAAGTGTGTGACCCAGTTCATGGTTTGAACTTTCCGATATACGGTCATTCCGGTTGCCATCATCCGATGCAGCGCCTCGTTTTGCTGTGATTTGGGACAAGAAGTCCTGGGAACCCCTCTATGCGTCCGCAGTTGTTCAAAGCCTTACCCTTCGTACTCGCCGCCAGTTTCGCCCAAGCACAAACCCTGCCCGAAGCCATGCAGAAAGCGCTGGATGTCCATCCGGAAATCCAGGCCGCGGTGAACAGCCGCCTGGCAGCCGATTACCAGCTCAAAGCGGCCAAGGGCGGCTATTTGCCGCGGGTCGATTTGCTGGGCGGTTATGGTCGTGAAGGCACCGACAGCCCGACCACCCGTGCAGGATCGAGCAATCACTGGGAGACGCTGAACCGCAGCGAGTCAAGTTTACGTCTCCAGCAAATGGTTTTTGACGGTTTTGCCACCTCCAGTGAGGTGGGGCGTCAACAAGCCACCGTCAATTCCCGGGCGTACTCGTTGCTGGGCACTTCCGAGCGCACCGCGCTGACCGTGGCCCAGGTGTACCTGGATGTGTTGACCCGGCGCGAGTTCGTGCGCCTGGCCGAAGACAACATGCGCAATCACGAGCGCATCTACGATCAGATCCAGCTGCGCACCCAGCGCGGCGTCGGCAGCCGCGCAGACCTCGACCAGGCGGAAGCGCGCATGGCCCAGGCGCGCAACAACCTGATCACCGAACAGACCAACCTGGCCGATGCCCAGACCAACTACCTCAGCGCCGTCGGCCAGATGCCGGATCAGCTGGAGCGCCCGGTCGGCTTCATGGCCCTGCTGCCGGCCAGCCTCGACGAAGCCCAGCGCCAGATGCTGGAAAACAGCCCGATCCTGCGCTCGGCCGAATCCGACATCGTCGCCGCCGAGAAGCAGTACGAAGCCGCCAAGTCGACCTTCTACCCACGCTTCGATGCCGAGCTTGGGCGTACCGCCGACAACAACCTGGACGGCATCGACGGCCACAACAACGAATGGCAGGCCATGCTGCGCATGCGCTTCAACCTGTTCGCCGGCGGCAGCAACAAGGCCGACCTGGAATCCAAGGCCTATCAGTCCACCCAGGCGCTGGATATTCGTAACAACGCCCTGCGTGTTCTGAATGAAGAGCTAGGCTTGGCATGGAACGCCTTGAACAACGCCAATGCGCAAGTGCCGATCGCCCAGCAATATGTCGATCGCAGCGCCAGCGTGCGTGAGGCGTATCAGAAGCAATTCAGTTTGGGCGAGCGCACTTTGCTCGACTTGCTCGATAGCGAGAATGAACTGTTCACCGCCTCGCGTCGGTTGGCGGAAATCAAGAACATTCAGTTATTTACTCAATATCGAATCAAGGCGACCATGGGCGAATTGCTCAAGAGCCAGGGAGTGGTCGCACCCATGGCTTCCGTCGTGCAGAACGATGTGAAGCCCAAGGTCCAACTGCCTGGGATGAATTGAGTACTTTTCATCCAATAGACAGTTAAAGAGTGCCGAGCGTGGAATCAGAAGTCAGTCGAGTGCAACTTAGCCATGATCCACGCGGCATGCATGACGACCCGCTGCTGGATGCCCTGCTAACCCTGTGCTCCTTGCATCAGAAGCCGGCCAGCGCGGCCATGCTGACCACCGGCCTGCCTTTACCCTCCCAGCGCCTGAGCGCCGAGTTGCTGCCGCGCGCCGCGGCTCGCGCCGGCCTGCAGGGGCGTTTGCTGCGGCGCAAGCTGGAGCAGATTCCTGCCATCGCCATGCCGGCCATGCTGTTGCTCAAGGACGGCCGCAGCGCCGTCCTGCTCGGCTGGCAGGGCGAAGACAAGGCCCGCCTGCTGCTCAGCGAGAGCGACGGCGGCGAGGTCAGCGTCAGTCGCCAGATGCTGGCCGACGACTACAGCGGGCAAGTGTTCTTCGCCCAGCCCCAACACAAATTCGACGTCAACCACGGCTCGTTGATTCCTCGCGCCCGCTCCTGGTTCCGCGACACCTTGAAGCGTTCGCGCTGGCTGTACGCCGACGCCATCGCCGCCAGCCTGCTGATCAACGTCATTGCCATGGCCGCGCCGCTGTTCGTGATGAACGTCTACGACCGCGTGGTCCCCAACCAGGCCGCCGCCACCCTGTGGGTGCTGGCCATCGGCATCACTGGCGCCTATCTGTTCGACCTGATTCTCAAGAGCCTGCGCAGCCTGTGCCTGGACCTGGCCGGCAAGAAGACCGACCTGATCATCTCGGCCACGCTGTTCGAGCGCATCGTCGGCATGGCCATGAAGTACCGGCCGGCGCGGGTCGGCAGCTTTGCCCAGAACATCCACGAGTTCCAGAGCCTGCGCGACTTCCTCGCCTCGCTGACCCTCACCAGCCTGATCGACCTGCCGTTCACCCTGCTGATCTTCCTGGTGATCGCCATCCTCGGCGGGCACCTGGTGTGGATTCCGGTGCTGGCCTTCCCGATTGCCCTGGGCATCGGCTATGCCCTGCAGAAACCGCTGATTGCCACCATGGAAAAAACCATGGCCCTGGGCGCCGAGCGCCAGTCGAGCCTGATCGAGACCCTGGCCGGGCTGGACGCGGTGAAGGTCAACAACGCCGAAAGCGAACGCCAGTACCAGTGGGAACAGACCATCGGCACCCTGGGCCGCCTCGAGCTGCGGGTGAAGATGCTCTCCAGCCTGGCGATGAATATCACCCTGCTGATCCAGCAACTGGCCGGGGTGATCATGATCGTCTTCGGCGTGTACCAGATCATCGACGGCAACCTGAGCATGGGCGGGCTGATCGCCTGCTACATGCTCAGCGGCCGCGCCCTCAGCCCGCTGGCCTCGTTGTCCGGCCTGCTGACCCGCTACCAGCAGGCGCGGGTAACCATGACCTCGGTCGACCAGATGATGGAGCTGCCCCAGGAGCGCAACTTCGACGAGCGCCCCCTGAGCCGCAACGTGCTGCAGGGCGCCATCGAATGCCGGCAGCTGAATTTCACCTACCCGGGGCAGCAGAATCCGGCGTTGAAGAACATCAACCTAGTGGTCAAGCCGGGCGAGAAGATCGGCATCATCGGCCGCAGCGGCTCGGGCAAGAGCTCCCTGGCCAAGCTGCTGGTGGGCCTGTATGCCCCGGACTCCGGCGCCTTGCTGGTAGACGGCGTGGACATCCGGCAGATCGACGTCAGCGAATTGCGCCACAACATCGGTTATGTGGCCCAGGACATCCAACTGCTGGCCGGCACCCTGCGTGACAACCTGACCTCCGGCGCCCGTTATGTCGAAGACGAACTGGTGCTGCAGGCCGCCGAACTGGCCGGCGTCCACGAGTTCGCCCGCCTGCACCCGCAGGGCTACGAGCTGCAGGTCGGCGAGCGCGGGCAGAACCTCTCCGGCGGCCAGCGGCAGAACGTCGCCCTGGCCCGGGCCCTGCTGCTCAACCCGCCGATCCTGCTGCTCGACGAACCGACCAGCGCCATGGACAACACGGGTGAAGAACGCTTGAAACAACGCCTGCAAGCCGTGGTGGAAGCCAAGACCGTGGTGCTGGTCACCCACCGTGCCTCGCTGCTGTCGCTGGTGGATCGCCTGCTGGTGATCGACCGCGGGCAGATCCTCGCCGACGGGCCGAAAGCAGTCGTGATGGAAGCGTTGAAGAAGGGGCAGATCAGTGTTGCTTAAATCCGGTTTCAAAGACTCGATCCTGCGCTACTTCAAAGGCACCGAATCGCTGCACGACCAACCCCTGCCCGAGGTCAACAAGGCGCTGATCGAGGATGCGCCGCGGGTTATCCGCCTGACCATCTGGGGCATCATCGGCTTCTTCCTGTTCCTGCTGCTGTGGGCCAACTTCGCGGTGATCGACGAAGTGACCAAGGGCGAGGGCAAGGCGATCCCGTCGTCCAAGGTGCAGAAAATCCAGAACCTGGAAGGCGGTATCGTCTCCGAACTGTTCGTCAAGGAAGGGCAGATCGTCGAAGCCGGCGCCCCGCTGATCCGCCTGGACGACACGCGCTTCAAGTCCAACGTCGGCGAGACCGAGGCCGATCGCCTGTCGATGCTGCTGCGGGTCGAGCGCCTGAGCGCGGAGATCGACAACCGCGAACTGAATTTCCCGGCCGATGCCATGGCCGCCGTGCCTGGCCAGGCGGCCAGCGAAAAGTCGCTGTATGAAAGCCGTCGCCAGCAGTTGCACGACGAAGTCGGCGGCCTGCAGGAACAACTGATCCAGAAGCAGCAGGAACTGCGCGAGTTCACCTCCAAGCAGGCGCAGTACCGCCAGCAACTGAGCCTGCAGCGCCAGGAAATCGCCATGTCCGAGCCGCTGGTGGCCCAGGGCGCGGTGTCGCCGGTGGAAGTGCTGCGGCTCAAGCGCGCCGAAGTCGAGACCCGTGGGCAACTGGACGCCACCACCCTGGCGATTCCCCGTGCCGAGTCGGCGATCAAGGAAGTCCAGCGCAAGGTCGACGAAACCCGCGGCAAGTTCCGCAGCGAAGCCCTGACCCAGCTCAACGAGGCGCGCACCGAACTGAACAAGGCCAGCGCCACCGGCAAGGCCCTGGAAGACCGGGTCAGCCGGACCCTGGTCACCTCGCCGGTGCGTGGCATCGTCAAGCAACTGATGGTCAACACCATCGGCGGCGTGATCCAGCCGGGCAGCGACATGGTGGAGATCGTGCCGCTGGACGACACCCTGCTGGTGGAAGCGAAGATCCGCCCGCAGGACATCGCCTTCCTGCACCCGGGGCAGGAAGCGGTGGTCAAGTTCACCGCCTATGACTACACCATCTACGGCGGCCTGAAGGCCAAGCTGGAACAGATCGGCGCCGACACCATCACCGACGAAGACAAGAAGACCACCTACTACGTGATCAAGTTGCGCACCGACCGCAGCCACCTGGGCACCGATGAAAAGCCGTTGCTGATCATCCCCGGCATGGTCGCCTCGGTGGACATCATCACCGGCAAGAAGAGCGTGCTCAGCTACCTGCTCAAGCCGATCATCCGCGCCCGTGCCGAGGCGCTGCACGAGCGTTGATGCGGTAGCCGCTGCCGCCTGCGTCTGATCATGCTGCGGATGGGCAGGATATGAGCGGCGTCGATCTTCGATCCATTCGCGAGCAAGCTTCGCTCCTACAGAAGGCACCGCGCGGCTTCTGTAGGAGCGAAGCTTGCTCGCGATGGCGCCTGTGGATTCACCATTGAATTCCCCCGCCTGAATCGCCATATCGTTATTCGTTAACGGTATTTAAAATTAAGTTCTTATATCTATAAGGTCGACTCCCTGCGTACCTGCCGACCAATCGGCGCGCCGCACGAAATGAACCCACACGGGACCTCCGTGAGTTTCTGATCGACGCGCGCGCCACCGGGCGTGCTCTGCGTGGGAGTGATTTATGTCCGTACCCTCTCCAAGTGCCGCGCCCATCGCCGCACAAGCTTTTGATATCCGCCCGTTCCGCGGCGCCGTCGGTGCCGAGATCGTCGGCCTGGACCTGGCCCGGCCGGTCAACGACCAGGACTTCGCGCGCATTCACCGCGCGCACCTGGATCATCACGTCGTGGTGTTCCGCGACCAGCGCATCACCCCCGAACAACAGATCGCCTTCAGCCGCCGTTTCGGCGTACTGCAGATCCACGTGCTCAAGCAGTTCCTGCTGGCCGGGCACCCGGAAATCCTCATCGTTTCCAACATCATCGAAAACGGCCAGTCCATTGGCCTGGGGGACGCCGGCAAGTTCTGGCATTCCGACCTCTCCTACAAGGAACTGCCGAGCCTGGGCTCGATGCTGCACGCCCAGGAGCTGCCAGCCGAGGGTGGCGACACCTTGTTCGCCGACATGCACAAAGCCTGGGACAGCCTGCCTGAAGCGCTGCGCAAGGCGGTCGATGGCCGCTCTGCCGCGCACTCCTACACCGCGCGCTACAGCGAGACCAAGTTCGAGGGCAACTGGCGCCCGACCCTGACCCCGGAGCAACTGGCCCAGGTCCGGGAAGTGGTGCACCCGGTCGTGCGCACCCACCCGGAAAACGGCCGCAAGGCGCTGTTCGTCAGCGAAGGCTTCACCACCCGCATTGTCGGCCTGCCGGAAGACGAGAGCCGCCAGCTGCTCGCCGAGCTCTACGCCCACAGCGTGCTGCCGGAAAACATCTACCGCCACCCATGGCAGCCCCATGACCTGGTGTTCTGGGACAACCGCTCGCTGATCCACCTGGCCGCCGGTTGCCCCAGCCACCTGCGCCGCAAGCTGTATCGCACCACCATCCAGGGCGACGCCCCTTACTGATCGGCCACCCACGGCAGGAGAAACACCATGTCCCAACCTACTCAACGCCTCCCGCGCCTGGGCAAACTGGCGGCCGCCATCGGTCTGGGCTTCAGCCTGCTGGCCGCTGGGCTGGTCGCGCCGACGGCGGCCCATGCCGAAGGCGAGATCCGCATCGCCGAACAGTTCGGCATCGTCTATCTGCTGCTCAACGTGGTGCGCGATCAGAATCTGATCGAAAAACACGGCAAGGAAGAAGGCATCGACATCAAGGTCGACTGGACCCAGCTGTCCGGCGGCGCGGCGGTCAACGACGCCTTGCTCTCCGGCTCCATCGACATCGCCGGGGCCGGCGTCGGCCCGCTGCTGACCATCTGGGACCGCACCCACGGCAAGCAGAACGTCAAGGCGGTGGCGTCGCTGGGCAACTTCCCTTACTACCTGGTGAGCAACAATCCCAAGGTCAAGACCATCGCCGACTTCACCGAGAAGGACCGCATCGCGGTGCCGGCGGTGGGGGTCTCCGTGCAGTCGCGGTTCCTGCAGTACGCGGCGGCCAAGCAATGGGGCGACAAGGAATTCAATCGCCTGGACAAGTACACCATCGCCGTTCCACACCCGGACGCCACGGCGGCGCTGATCGCCGGCGGCACCGAGCTGACCGGGCACTTCTCCAACCCGCCGTTCCAGGACCAGGCGCTGGCCAACCCGAATGTGCATGTGGTGCTCAATACCTACGACCTGCTGGGTCCGAACTCGCCGACCGTGCTGTTCGCCACCGAGAAATTCCGCAGCGAGAACCCGAAAACCTACAAGGCTTTCGTCGAGGCGCTGGCCGAGGCCGCCAACTTCGCCCAGAAGGACAAGGGCGCGGCGGCGGATACCTACATCCGCGTGACCAAGGCCAAGATCGACCGCGAAGCCTTGCTGAAAATCATCGACAACCCGCAGTTCGAATTCACCGTCACCCCGAAAAACACCTACCCGCTGGCTGAATTCCTCTACCGCGTGGGCGCGATCAAGAACAAGCCGCAATCGTGGAAGGACTACTTCTTCCAGGACACCACGCCGCTGCAAGGGAGCTGATCGCCATGAACGCCCCCTTGCAAGGCCACACGGCCAGCAACCCGACCACGGCGGCCCAGGCGCTGCTGGCGGTCGACCAGGTCAGCCTGGAATACCGCACCCCGCAGTGCGTGGTGCGGGCCACCCACCAGGTCAGTTTCGAAATCGATCCCGCCGACCGTTTCGTCCTGCTCGGGCCCTCGGGCTGCGGCAAGTCGACCCTGCTCAAGGCGGTCGCCGGCTTCATCCAGCCCTGCGAGGGCGAGATTCGCCTGCAAGGACAGCGGGTCAGCCAGCCGGGGCCGGACCGGATCGTGGTGTTCCAGGAGTTCGACCAGCTGCCGCCGTGGAAAACCGTGAAACAGAACGTGATGTTCCCGCTGCTGGCGTCGAACACCCTCAACCGTCGCGAGGCCGAGGAGCGCGCGCTGCACTACCTGGACAAGGTCGGCCTGGCGGCGTTTGCCGACGCCTACCCGCACACCCTGTCCGGCGGCATGAAGGCGCGGGTGGCGATAGCACGCGCCCTGGCGATGCAGCCGAAGATCCTGCTGATGGACGAACCCTTCGCCGCCCTCGATGCCCTGACCCGGCGCAAGATGCAGGAGGAGTTGCTGCTGCTCTGGGAAGAGGTGCGCTTCACCCTGCTGTTCGTCACCCACTCCATTGAGGAAGCGCTGGTGGTGGGCAACCGCATCCTGCTGCTGTCGCCCCATCCGGGGCGGGTGCGAGCGGAAATCCACAGCCATCAGTACGACCTGCAAAGCCTCGGCGGCGTGGCGTTCCAGCAGACGGCGCGGCGTATCCACCGGCTGCTGTTCGACGAAGGCCAGTCGCCGGAAACCGAGCGCGAGCTGGATTTCACCGATATCCGTATCGCTTATTGAGCCTTTAAGAGGAACGCCCGATGAGCCATTCATCACCTGTTCGCCAGGAATACGAAGTTGCCCTCGAACCCTTGCTGGCGGTGCCGCTGGAGCGTGAGTTGCCGCTGGGCCAGCGCCTGTGGCAACAAGGCTGGCTGCGCAAGAGCCTGATCCTGATCGTGCTGGCGCTGCTCTGGGAGGCCGTGGCCCGCTACCAGAACAACGACCTGCTGCTACCGAGCTTTTTGCAGACCGCCAGCGCGCTGTACGACGGCCTGCTCAGCGGCGAGCTGCTGGGCAAGGTCGGCATCTCCCTGGTCGTGCTGCTCAAGGGGTACCTGATCGGCATCGCCCTGGCCTTTGCCCTGACCACCCTGGCGGTGTCGACCCAGGTGGGCCGCGACCTGCTGAGCACCCTGACCTCGATGTTCAACCCGTTGCCGGCCATCGCCCTGTTGCCGCTGGCCCTGCTGTGGTTCGGCCTGGGGGAGAACAGCCTGATCTTCGTGCTGGTGCATTCGGTGCTCTGGGCCCTGGCCTTGAATACCTACGCCGGCTTTCTCGGGGTTTCCGAAACCCTGCGTATGGCCGGGCGCAACTACGGGCTCAAGGGCATGCGCTTCGTGCTGTTCATCCTGATCCCGGCGGCGCTGCCGTCGATCCTCGCCGGCCTGAAAATCGGCTGGGCCTTCGCCTGGCGCACCCTGATCGCCGCCGAACTGGTGTTCGGCGCCACCAGCGGCAAGGGCGGCCTGGGCTGGTACATCTTCCAGAACCGCAACGAGCTGTACACCGACAAAGTCTTTGCCGGCCTGGCGGTGGTGATCCTGATCGGCCTGCTGGTGGAGAACCTGGTGTTCGACACCTTGGAGCGGGTCACCGTGAAACGCTGGGGCATGCAACGCTGAGCCCGTAGCGCCTGTAGCCGCTGCCGAGCCTGCGAGGCTGCGCTCGACGGCGCAGCCGACGCAAAACCTGACAGCACATTTTGTCTGGCACACCGCATGCGCAGGTCTGGCGAGGACTTTGTCCTCGATCGCAGCCTGCGGCAGCGGCTACACAGAGTGGTGTCCCTGGCTGAAATGACCCTGCTAGCATTGCGCCTGACTCATTCCCGATTAGCCACGAGTGCTCAGCATGCAACTCCCGGACATGAACCTTCTGGTCGCCCTCGACGCCCTGCTCGACGAGGGCAGCGTGGTCGGCGCGGCCCGGCGCATGAACCTCAGCCCGGCGGCCATGAGCCGGACCCTCACGCGGATCCGCGAGGCGCTGGGCGACCCGATCCTGGTGCGCGCCGGCCGCGGCCTGGTGCCCACGCCCAAGGCCCTGGAGCTGCGCGGCCAGGTCCGCGACCTGGTGGAACAGGCGGCGCTGGTGTTCCGTTCCGGCGACCAGGTCGACCTCGGCACTCTGCGCCGGCGCTTCAACGTGCGCGCCAACGACTTCTTCGTCGGCGTCTATGGCGGCCGCCTGATCGATACCCTGGAGCGCCAGGCGCCCCATTGCGAACTGCGTTTCGTCCCGGAGGGCGATGGCGACGACGAGGCCCTGCGCGAAGGGCGGATCGACCTGCGCATCAGCAACACCCGGCCGCTGACCCCGGAAGTGAAGGTGCAGAACCTGTTCTCCACCACCTTTGTCGGCCTGGTACGCGAGCATCATCCGTTGCTCGACGAGGAGATCACCGCCGAGCGTTTTGCCGCCTTCCCGCACATCAGCATGTCCCGTCGTGGCATCGCCCGCGGGCCGATCGATGTGGCGCTCGGCGACCTGGGCCTGCAGCGCCGGGTGCCGCTGATCGCGCCGAGCTTCCATGCCGCGATGTTCATGCTGCCGGACTCGGACCTGATCCTGCCGGTGCCCAAGGAAACCCTGCTCAGCGTGTCGCGCCTGGGCCTGCACCTGCGTTCCTTCGCCTTGCCGATTCCCCTGCCGACCCTGGTGCTGACCCAGGCCTGGCACCCGCGCTACGACAAGGACCCGGCGCACAAATGGTTCCGCGAAACCCTGCGCGCCTCCTGCAACGAAACCTGGCACTCCGCCCAGCCCTGAAAACCATGTCTCTGTAGGAGCGAGGCTTGCCCGCGATCCGCGAAGCGGCCATTTATCGCGGTGCCAGGTCTGGCCCTATCGCGAGCAAGCTTCGCTCCTACAGGTTTCGGGGGGGCGCAATCATTGCGTGCGGTGCACTTATAAGCTGTCGATAAGTCAGTTTTCGTCAGCTGTCGGGCTTTTTACACTGCTTCGGTATTTCTATCGGAGTCGTTCCCTTCATGAGTTCCCTCGCCGTGGCTGTGCCGGCACCCGTTGAAGTGGCCAGCAAACCGGCAGCTGCCAGCCCCGCGGTCTTCGGCCCGCGAATCATCATCGGCCTGCTCGGCGTATTGCTGGCGGTGCTGGTGTCGGGCCTCAACGAAATGGTGACCAAGATCGCCCTGGCCGACATCCGTGGCGCCCTGGCCATCGGCTATGACGAAGGCACCTGGCTGGTGGCCAGTTACACCGCCACCTCGGTGGCGGCCATGGCCTTCGCCCCCTGGTGCTCGGTGACCTTCTCGCTGCGCCGTTTCACCCTTTGCGCCATCGCCCTGTTCACCGTGCTGGGCGTGCTCTGTCCGTTCGCCCCGAACTACCACAGCCTATTGCTGCTGCGCACCGTGCAGGGCCTGGCCGGCGGCGCGTTGCCGCCGATGCTGATGACCGTGGCGCTGCGGTTCCTGCCGGCCAACGTCAAGCTCTACGGCCTGGCCGGCTACGCCCTGACCGCTACCTTCGGCCCGAGCCTGGGCACGCCGCTGGCCGCCCTGTGGACCGAATACGTCGGCTGGCAATGGGCGTTCTGGCAGGTGGTGGCGCCGTGCTTGCTGGCGATGCTCGCGGTGGCCTACGGCCTGCCCCAGGACCCGCTGCGCCTGGAGCGCCTCAAGGCCTTCAACTGGCGCGGCCTGCTGCTGGGGTTCCCGGCGATCTGCATGCTGGTGATCGGCATCCTCCAGGGCAATCGCCTGGACTGGTTCGGCTCGCCGCTGATCTGCCTGCTGCTGGGCGGGGGGGCGTTGTTGCTGGTGCTGTTTCTGATCAACGAATGGTCGCAGCCGATTCCGTTCTTCAAGTTGCAGATGCTCGGCATCCGCAACCTGTCGTTCGCCCTGCTGACCCTGGCCGGGGTGTTGGTGGTGCTGACCGCGGTGATCATCATTCCGTCCAGTTTCCTGGCCCAGGTCCAGGGCTACCGGCCGTTGCAGACCGCCCCGGTGATGCTGGTGATGGCCCTGCCGCAGCTACTCGCATTGCCCCTGGTGGCGGCCCTGTGCAACCTGCGCTGGGTCGATTGCCGCTGGGTGCTGGGCATCGGCCTGACGATGCTGGTGCTGTCGTGCCTGGGCGGCGCGCAGCTGACCTCGGCGTGGATTCGCGACGATTTCTACGTGCTGCAACTGTTGCAGATCTTCGGCCAGCCGATGGCGGTGCTGCCATTGCTGATGCTTTCCACCGGCAGTATCCAGCCGATCGAGGGGCCGTTCGCGTCCTCCTGGTTCAACACCGTGAAAGGCCTGGCGGCGGTGATCGCCACCGGCGTGCTGGATGCCCTGACCACTCACCGCCTGCACTTTCACTCGACCATGCTGGTGGACAGCCTCGGCAACTCGCCGCTGAGCGCCGTCGACGCCAGCAACCTCGCCCAGCGCCTGCACCGACAGGCCGTGGTGCTGACCTCCGCCGACCTTTACTACGTCATGGCTGGCGTGGCGGCGGCCTTGATCCTGCTGATTTTCTGGCTGCCGACGCGGATCTATCCGCCACGCGCGCCGACTTGAACGTTCACTGAGACAGAAGGTTTTTATGACGATCCACATCAAACACAAAATCGCCGTCAGCGTGGCGGCGGTCGCGGTCCTGGGTGTGCTGGTGTACCTGGTCACCGGCAAGGCCACCGAGCAGACCACCAACGATGCCTTTGTCAACGCCGACTACACCCTGGTGGCCCCGCGCGTGGCGGGTTTCATCAAGGAAGTGCTGGTGGAAGACAACCAGCGGGTCAAGGCCGGCCAGTTGCTGGCGCTGATCGACGATCGCGACCTGCGCGCCGCGGCCCAGGCGGCGGACGCCGAAACCCTGGTGGCCAAGGCGCAGTTGCAGAACGCCCGCGCCACCCTCGACCGGCAAAGCTCGGTGATCGCCCAGGCCCAGGCCTCGGTGGTGGCCGCGCGGGCGGAAATGGCCTTCGCCGAACATGAACTGAACCGCTACAACCACCTGGCCGGGGTCGGCGCCGGCACGGTGCAGAATGCCCAGCAGGCCAGGACCCGCATCGACCAGGCCAGCGCGCGGCTGGCCACGGCCACCGCGGCGCTGGCGGCGGAACGCAAGCAGGTGGAGATCCTCACCGCCCAGCGCGACGCCGCCGAGGGCGGGCTGAAGCGCGCCCAGGCGTCCCTGGAAATGGCCAGCTACGAGCTGTCCTACACGCGTATCGTCGCGCCGGTGGACGGCATGGTCGGCGAACGCGCGGTGCGGGTCGGCGCCTACGTCACGCCGGGCAGCAAGATCCTCGCCGTGGTGCCGCTGGAGCAGGCCTATGTGGTGGCCAACTTCCAGGAAACCCAGCTGGCCCACATGCACCCCGGGCAACCGGTGCAGGTGCGGGTCGACAGCCTGGACGGCGAAACCCTGCACGGCCGGGTCGAGAGCCTGGCGCCGGCCACCGGGGCGACCTTCGCTGCGGTCAAGCCGGACAACGCCACCGGCAACTTCACCAAGGTGGTGCAGCGCATTCCGGTGAAGATCCTGCTGGAGCCCGGCCAGCCGATGGCCGAGCGTCTGCGGGTCGGGATGTCGGTGGAAGCGAGCGTCGATACCCTGGGTAAGGCCAGCTCCGCGCGTGAGGTGGTGAAGCGATGAGTCGTCTGCTCCAGCCGGTATTCGCCCTGAGCCTGTTGTCCCTGGCCGCCTGCAGTGTCGGCCCGGATTTCCAGCGCCCCGAAGGGCCGCGGGTCGAGGCCTGGGCCACCCCGCAAAAGGTTGCGCCGAGCCAGGTGGTGAGCAGCCCCCTGGACGAGCGCTGGTGGGAGGTCTTCAACGATCCGCAGCTGTCGGCCCTGAGCCGGCGCGTGCTGACCGACAACCTCGACCTGCAACTGGCCACCAGCCGCCTGCAACAGAGCCGCGCGGCGCGCCAGGTGATCACCGCCGAGCGTTATCCGACCAGCAGCGCCAGCGGCGGCTATGCGCGTAAACGCAACAGCGGCGAAGGCCTGAACGATCCGTCGGGTCATGAAGGCAAGTCCGCCTTCAACCTGTGGGACGCCGGCTTCTCGGCGTCCTGGGAGCTGGATTTCTGGGGCCGCGTGCGGCGCGAAACCGAGGCCGCCGACGCGACCCTGGAAGTCGCGGAGAACGACCGGCGCGGGGTGCTGCTGGCGGTGCTGGCCGAGACCGCCCAGGACTACATCCAGCTGCGCGGCGTGCAGAGCACCCGCGCGGTGACCGAGCAGAACCTCGACGTCGCCCGCCACAGCCTCAAGCTCTCGCAGCTGCGCCTGGCCGACGGCGTGGCCACCGACCTGGACGTGGCCGAAGCCGCCGCGCAGGTGGCGACCATCGAGTCGCAACTGCCGGCCTTGCAGCAGCGCCAGGCGCAACTGATCAACGCCCTGAGCCTGCTGATGGGCGAGCCGCCCCAGGCCCTGCACGCCGAACTCGCGGCGGATGCGCCGGTGCCGCAAACCCCGCGCCAGGTCGCCATCGGCCTGCCGTCGCAACTGGCCGAACGCCGTCCGGACATCCGCCAGGCCGAAGCCCGCCTGCATGCCGCCACCGCCAGCATCGGCGTGGCCCAGGGCGACTTTTATCCGCGCATCACCCTGTCGGGCAACTTCGGCTCCCAGGCCATGCAGCTGTCGGACTTCGGCTCCTGGGGCTCGCGCCAGTTCGGCATCGGCCCGCAGTTCAGCCTGCCGCTGTTCGACGGCGGCCGCCTGCGCGGCATGCTGCATCTGCGCGAAGCCCAGCAGCAGGAAGCGGCCGTCGCCTACCAGCAGACCGTGCTGCGCGCCTGGCATGAAATCGACGACCAGCTGACCCGCTACAACAGCAGCCAGCTGCGCCGCGACAGCCTCGCCGAAGCCGTGCGGCAGAACCAGATCGCCCTGCGCACCGCGCAACAGCAATACGTCGAAGGCGTGGTGGACTTCGTCAACGTCCTCACCGTCCAGGGCGCCTTGCTCGCCACCCAGGAACAACTGGTGGAAAGCTCGACCGGCGTTTCACTGGCCATGGTCGGCCTGTACAAGGCCCTGGGCGGCGGCTGGGAGTCGGTGTATCCGTTGGCTAGCGCGGGTTCTGCAAAAACACCACATACCCCCTGAACCACGGGCTGTCTCGCAGATAGCCCGGCTCCTGCCATTCGCCGCCCTGGATCAACCCCACCTTGAACGGCAGGCCCATGCGGTCGAGGCGGGGCAGGTAGGCGGCGTAGTTGGGGATGCTGTGGCGGCCCTGGTAGGTCTGCACCACCACTTCGTCGACGACGCCCTTGAGCCCGGCGATGGCCTCGGGGTTGGCGTTGCTGCTCCAGTCCATCAGGCCGGTGATGCTCAGGCGGTACTGCGCAGGCAGGCGCTGGCGCAGGTCGCGCAGGAAGCTGGCGTACTCGTCGAGGTAGCGGGTGCGGGCGTCGAAATCGATCTGGATGCCGACCACCGGGTTGCCGGCCTGCTGCCAGCGCTGCACCTGGCCCAGCAACTGGCGGTAGACCGGTTCCGGCCAGTGCAGGGTGTGGGCGCGATAGACCACCCAGACCTCGCCCTGGCGCAGGCGCGGAATGGCCATGCCCTGGGCGATGAAGTGCACGTTGCCGCTCGGGTCGCGACGCGAACGGCTGATCTGCCCTTGCAGGATGTACAGGGTCTTGGCCTGGTTCAGCACCGGCTGCGGAGCGACGCCGCTCCACAGCCAGAAGGCATCGTGATCGCGGGCGTCGACCGCCGCCTGGGCACCGCCGGCCAGCAACAGCCAGACCGGCAGCAGGCATCGCCAGAAGCGGCTCATGCTTACCAGTAGTACTGCTGCGACTTGCCCCACTGGGTGTCGGCGAAGGTGCCTTTGAGCTGGCGGAACCAGGCCTTGCGTACCGCGGGCTCCACGTCTTTGCCGCCACAGCGGTTGTTGCCCGAGGACGCAAAGCAATTGATCGCGCGGTACAGGGCGTAGGCACGGTCGTCGCGTGGCGCCTTGCTGTTGGCGATCACCTGTTTGTAGCCCTCGAGGCGGGAGAACGGTTCGCCCTTGAAGGCCGACGGCGTGCCGCCCAGGGACTGCTTGTCGGGCTGGCTGTCCAGCGGCATGCCGTCCAGGCCGTTGCGCAGGATGAACTCACCGAGGCAGTTCAAGCCTTGCGGGCTTTTCCCATCCTTCTCCAATGCCGTCGCGGTTTCTGCGATGCTCGGGCAGACGTAGCCGGACTCGGCCTCTTTGCCGTTCCACTGGAACAGCTTGAGCGACTGGCCGTTGCTATAGACGTAACCCAGGCTGTAGCCAAGCTTGTCTTCAGGGGCGCTGGCGGGAAGCTGCGCAAGGTCGCTGGCAAAGGCCGCGTACTGGCCGCGCAGCAGGTCCTTGTAGAGCAGCACGAACTGCGCGGTATTACGTTCCACCGGGTCGGCGGCCTGGCTGATCTGCTGGCGCAGCAACTCGGCGTCGGCCACATGGCGCAGCAGGGTGAAGCGCACCTGCGGGCTTTGGATCGGCGAGTCGGCGGCGAACACCTTGGCCAGTTGCTGGTTGCGCTCGTAGTTCATGGCCAGGGCCAGTTCCAGCTGTTCCCGTTGCAGCGGTTGCTTGGCCAAGGGCAGCAGTTGCAGCCACAGGGCTTGTGCGCCCGGGCCGTCGTTCTTCGCTTCCAGGGCCAGGCCGCGCAGGGTCTGCTGGCTGAAGGCGAGGTAGTCGAGGTTGGCCGCAGGCTCGGCGGGCAGAAGTTTCAGCGCGGCGTCCGGGTCGTTGTCGACGTACAGGGCGAAGGCCGCTTGCAGGTAGTCATACAGCGCCGGTTGCCCGGCGAAGACCGCCTTCTGTTGCTGCAAGGCGGCGCGGGTCAGCCGGCCTTCGGCTTGCTCGCGCATCCACATCAGGTCGTTGACCGCCAGCAGCAGGGGCGTGCTGACCGGGTTGCGGTTGACCATCAGCAGCTTGGTGTCGACTTCTTCCACCAGATCGTCCAGCGACAGGTTGCGCTGCTCGTCCTTGGCCTGGGTCATTTGCCAAGCGTAGTCGGCGGCGAGTTTGTCGGGGTTGCCGTCCAGCCAGTGCACCCGGCGCAGCAGGCCCTTGGCCGAGGCGACGTAGGCACCCTGTGGATAAGTTTGCAGGTAGGCGTCGAAGCCGGCTTCGGCCTGTTGCAGGGTGGACTTATCCACATGCTCGAGCGCCGGCATGCCGTATTCGTCGAAGGCGTTTTGCTGGGCGCTGTTGAGGAGCGTACGGGCGTTCATGTACAGCGCGGTTTCTTTCAGCCAGGTATTCGGACTGTCCTTGAGCGTGGCGAACGCCGCGCCGGCCTCGCTGAAGCGGCCGCTGTAGAAGTTGCCGGCGGCCTGTAGATAAGTGGCGAAACCCTTGCCCAGTGGTGTCTGCAGATCGGTCGGCAGCAGGCTGGCCAGTTGCGGGCTGTCCCAGTTGCAGGCGGCGAGCAGCTTGACCCGGCTCTGCGCCAGTGCCTGGCGTTCGCTGGCCGGCAGGTCGGCGGCGATCAGTTGGTCGACAAACACCTGGGCGCTGGCGTCCGAGTTGCTGCGGCAGCGGCTGCCTTCGCCGGACAGAAACGCATCGCCGGCCGCCTGAGGAGCTTCGCGCACCACCTGCAAGGCTTCCAGGCGGCCGTTGAGGTCAGTGTCGGCGCTGGCTGCCGGTGCATCCGCCGCTTCGGGGTCGGGCGCCGGGTTCAGGCGAGACACCGAAAACGGCACCGGCCCATACCCTTCGGCCAGGTCGTCGGCGTCCAGCGCTTTCGGCGCCAGGGGCAAGGCACCAGTGTCGGCCAGTAACAGGCGCAGGTTCACCCGGCTGTCGTTGCCCGGGTTGAGAAACGGCAGGCTGCTACAGCTTTCGAGGTTTTTTTTGAGCAGGGTCCAGTGCGGGTAACAGGAATCGTCGGAGCTGGCCTGGGCCTGATTGCAGAGGAGGGCGCCGAGCGCCAGTGTCAAAGACGACAAAAGACCGATACGCATGAATTGTCCTTAATCCGAAACTATGGGAGCCGAAGGTCCAAGTGTGGTGCAAATCATACAGAAGGCATTCGCTGGCATCTAAAATACCCACACGACCCGATACACGCCGCGCCGGACAAGGCATCTATGCTGTCAGGCGGGTGCTCGATGCCGTTGTCGGGATCGATAAAGATAGTGGCCACTTGCTTGACGCTTGCGCTTGCTGTCTTAGACTCCGCCCATCCGTCAGGGAGTTACGGTTATGCGGCGATTTCATGGATTGGGATTGGGATTGACCTGTCTGGCGTGCCTTGCACAGGCGCAGACACCTGCGCCAGACGACCCGCTGCTCAGTGACAGCGCTGCCGGCGCCGCCGTGGCCAGCGGCAGCGAAGCGCGCGGCGTGCTGCGGGCCAAGGATCAGGCGGTACTGGCCGGCGAACTGTCCGGGCGCATCGTCGAGTTGCCCTACAGCGAAGGCGAGTCCTTCAAGAAAGGCGAGGTGCTGGCGCGCTTCGATTGCTCGGCCTACCAGGCCCAGCTCAATGCCGCCCAGGCCGCCAGCCGTGGCGCCAACGAAGAGCTGGCGCACAACCGCCAGCTGGCTTCGCTCAACTCGGTCGGCCGCTTCGAAGTGGCGCGAGCCGCGGCCAAGGTCTCCGAGACCCAGGCGCAATCCCAGGTCTACCAGGTGCAGGTCAAGCGTTGCAGCGTGATCGCGCCGTTCGACGGGCAGGTGGTGGCGCGCAAGGTACAGCGCTACGAAAGCGTGACGGCCGGCTCGCCCTTGCTGGAAATCGTCGACAACCGTTCCCTGGAAATCCACCTGCTGGTGCCGTCGAGCTGGATGGGCAAGCTCAAGGCCGGGCAGACCTTCAGCTTCGTCCCCGATGAAACCGGCAAGCCGCTGGCCGCCACGGTCAAGCGCCTCGGCGCGCGGATCGACGAAGGCAGCCAGACGCTGCTGCTGGTGGCGGCCGTACCCAACGCCGAGGGCCTGTTGGCGGGCATGAGCGGCACGGCGCGGTTCGCGGAGCTCAAATGAACGCGCCGGTAGCGGGCGCCGCCGAGCAGGTTTTCGCCCGGTTCCTCGACCTGGAGCGCCAGACCCGCGCCGCGCGCACGGTCGAGCAATTGGCCTACAGCCTGGTCAACGACAGCCAGGCACTGTTCGGCTATCGCCACGCGGCGCTGGTGATCGCCGGCAAGGTCCGCGCGGTGACTGGTGTCAGCGCGCTCGATCCGAATGCGCCCTTCGTGGCTTTCGTCGAACAGGCGGTGGCCCAACTGTTCAAGCTCGAACTCGCGCAGCAGGCGCGGGTGGTCGCGGCCGAGCAACTGAGCGCCCCGGTACGGGCCGACTGGCAGAGCCTGTCGGCGGCGCAGGTGTTCTGGTTGCCGCTGATCGATCGTCAGGGCGCGCTCTTTGGTGGCCTGTGGCTGGCCCGCGACAATCCGTGGAACCCTTCCGAACAGGTATTGCTGGCACAACTGGGCGACACCTACAGCCACGCCTGGCTGGCGCTGCAACCGCGCAAGCCGTGGCGCCTGCGCTGGAACCGCAAACGCCGGCTGGCGCTGTTGGCGGTGGTGTTGCTGGGCTTGCTGATTCCGGTGCGGCAGTCGGTGCTGGCGCCGGCCGAAGTGGTGCCGCTGGGCGGGCGTGTGGTGGCGGCGCCGCTGGACGGGGTGATCGCCGAGTTTTTGGTCAAGCCTAACCAGACGGTGAAGACCGGCGACCTGCTGCTGCGTTTCGAAAACACCACCCTCAATGCCCAGGCCGATGTCGCCGCCCGCGCCTTGGGCGTGGCCGAGGCGGAACTGAAGGCCAATTCCCAGCGGGCCTTCGCCGATGCCGAATCCAGCTCGAAGATCGACCTGCTGGCGGCCCGGGTCGAACAGAAACGCGCCGAACGCGATTACGCCCGCGAATTGCTCAAGCGCAGCGAAGTACGGGCCGAACGCGACGGCATCGCGGTGTTCGCCGACGCCGAGCGCTGGACCGGCAAACCGGTGCAGACCGGCGAGCGCCTGATGGAAATCGCCGACCCCAACCAGGCCGAGTTGCGCATCGAACTGGCCGTGGGCGATGCCATTGCCCTGGAGCCCGGCGCGCAGGTGGCGCTGTTTCTCGACAGCGACCCGTTGCAGCGCCATCTGGCCAGCCTCGAACGGGCGGCCTACGAGGCGCAGCCGACGCCGGGCGGGCAATTGGCCTACCGCCTCGATGCGCGTTTTCGCGACCCGCCGCCGCGGATCGGCCTGCGCGGCACGGCCAAGCTCTTCGGTGAGCGCGCGCCGCTGGCGCTGTACCTGCTGCGCCGCCCGCTGGCCGGTCTGCGGCAGAGCGTGGGCCTGTAATGAGCCTGCCGGGCCTGCGCGCGGACTTGCAGCTGTCGCCGGCGGCGCCGGCGCTGGACGGTTCGCCGCGCTGGACCCTGGCCGACCCGGTGCGCGGCCGCTATTTCAAGCTCGGCGCAGCGGCGATGCGCTTGCTCAGGCACTGGTCCCTGGGGGACGCCGGGCAGGTGCTGCGCGCCGCCAACCGCGAGCTGGGGCTGCCCCTGGGCGGCGCGGAACTGGAAGAGTTGCTGGGCTTTTTGCGCAGCCATGACCTGATCACCGCCCTCGATCCGCAGCAGCGCGCCAGCTATGAGCTCAAGGCCGCCGCCCAGCACCAGAGCCTGTGGCAGGTGCTGCTGCACCAATACCTGTTCTTTCGTATCCCGCTGTGGCGCCCGGACGCCTTTCTCAATCGCGCCTGGCCGTGGCTGGCGCGGTTCGGCCCGGGGTTGCTGCGCTACGGCTTGCCCCTGACCCTGGGGCTGGGAGTGTTTTTGGTGTCGCGGGACTGGCAGCGCTTCCTGGCGACCTTTCCCCACCTGTTCAGCCTCGGCGGCGCCCTGGCGTTTGGCGTGGCGCTGTTCTTCGCCAAGCTGTGCCATGAGTTCGGCCACGCCTTCATGGCCAAGCGCGCCGGTTGCCGGGTGCAGAGCATGGGGGTGGCGTTCATGGTGCTGCTGCCGATGTTCTACACCGACGTCAGCGATGCCTGGCGAGTCAATGACCGTCGCGCGCGCTTGCTGATCGGCGCCGGCGGCGTGCTGGCCGAGCTGCTGCTGGCCAGCATCGCCCTGCTGGCCTGGTCGCTGCTGCCGGACGGCCCGGCGCGCACCGCGGCCTTCATGCTCGCCAGCGCCACCTGGATCACCACCCTGGTGATCAACCTGAACCCCTTCATGCGCTTCGACGGCTATTTTCTGCTCAGCGATTTCTGGGAGGTGGACAACCTGCAAGGGCGGGCCTTCGCCCTCTGTCGCTGGCGTCTGCGCGAGGCCTTGTTCGGCTACCGGGAGCCGGCGCCGGAGCCCTGGTCGCCGGCCATGCAGCGGCGTCTGCTGTGGTGGGGTTATGGCTCGTGGCTGTGGCGCGCGGTGCTGTTTTTCGGGATTGCGCTGGCGGTGTACCACCTGTTTTTCAAGCTGCTGGGCATCTTCCTGATGCTGGTGGAACTGGTCTGGTTCATCTTTTTGCCCATCGTGCGGGAATGGCGCGAATGGTGGACGCACCGCGAACAGGCCCACGCGCCACGGGTATTGCTCAGCGGCCTGGGGTTGTTGGCGGCGCTGCTGCTGGTGGCGGTGCCCTGGCGCGGCTCGGTGGAGGTGCCGGCGATGCTCGAAGCCGGACGCGCCAGCGCCTTGCATGCGCCGGTGGCGGCGCGGGTCCGGCAGGTCAATGTCAGCGACGGCCAGGCGGTGAGCAAGGACCAGGTTTTGGTTGAGCTCGAATCCCCGGACCTGGCCTCGCGCCAGGCCATCGCCCGGCGGGAAATCGAGATCCAGCAATTGCAGATGCGCCGCCGCGCCGGGCGCAGCGAGACCGCCGCCGATGCCGGGATCGTCGAGCAGCAGCTGGCCGAGGCCGTGGCCGAATACCGCGGCCTGTCGGCGCAACGCGAGCGCCTGCTGCTGCGCGCGCCCGAGGCTGGCCAGCTGCGCGACTTGCTGCCGCAACTGCAGGTGGGCCGCTGGGTTTCGCCCAAGGAGCCGCTGGCCCGGGTGGTCGAGCCGGGCGCGCGCTTGCGTGGGTTTCTCGCCGAGGCCGACCTGTGGCGGGTCGCGTCGGGCGCCACGGGGCGCTTTATCGCCGACGACCCGATGCACCCGGCGCTCGAGGTGCAATTGACCGAAGTCGATACCAACGGCGTGGCGTATATCGATCAGGAGGCGCTGACCTCCGATCACCATGGGCCGATTGCCGTGCGCCGCGATGAAAACCGCCGCGCCGAACCGGTCCAGGCGCAGTACGGCGCGCGGCTCAAGGTGCTCGATGCCAGCGTCACCCCGAGCCAGCCGCTGCGCGGCGTGGTGGTGTTGCAGGGGCGTGGCGAGTCGCTGCTCGGTACGGCCTGGCGGCGCCTGGCGGCGCTGGGCGTGAGGGAAAGCGGGTTCTGAAACAAGGAATTTTCAGGGAGAACGCATATGTTGCATAAGGATTCGGCCATGTCCGATGGCTTGGTGATACGTCCGTCGCGGCCCACCGACGGACCGTTCCTGCAAAGCCTTTACCGTTCGGCGCGCAGCGATCTGCAATGGATCGATGGCGAACAGGAGCAGATCGAGCAGGTGATCGCCCAGCAGTTCCAGGTCCAGGAGCAGGGAGCGGGGGAGAACTTCCCTGGCGCCATGCACTACGTGATCGAAAAGCTCGGCAGCGCCATCGGTGCCCTGACCACCGATTTCGGCGCCAATGAAATCCGTGTGCTGTACCTGGCGTTCATTCCCGCCGCCCGCGGTCGCGGTTATGGGCGCACGGTGCTGCAAGGCGTGCAGAAAGCCGCCGAGCAGGTGCGCTGCCCGGTGGCTACGGTGGTCTGGGCCAGCAACCCCCATGCGCGCCGGCATTACCTGGCGCTGGGGTTTCAGGTCGAGGAAGCCAATCCGGCGGCCGAGCGGCTGGTGTGGTACCCCGGTCCGCGCGGCTGAGCGGTGCAACCCCGCGGGTTCGAGCCGGTGCCCGGGGCGCTGCCGCCAGGCACGCTCGGTTCAGTTGAAGGCGATATAGAAATAGCCCAGCGTCGGATCGCGGCCCAGGGCCGGCACCCGTGACACGAACATGCCCTGCAGGTGGCCGACGCCGGGCAGTTCCAGGTCGCACAGGCCGTCGACGAACGCTGTCGGCGCCAGGCTGTTGAGCTCGACGCAGAAGGGCATGCGCGGGCTGTTCGGCATGCGGGACTGGGGAGTGTCCTTGATGGACTCGATATGGACCGGCAACACGCTGCCGTCCGGTAGCAACAGATTGCAGGTTTGCCCCAGCAAAGGCTGGAAATGCTCACTTTGCAGCAGATGCAGCATGGCGCCACTCCTGGCCGGAAAAAGGGCCGGGGGAATGTCCCCCGGCGCGAACTTCAATTGCGCGATGGGAACAGACCGTTCAAGGCCACGCTGAAGTTGATCACCAGGAACGGGTTCATGACTTCCAGCGGCAGGCCGTTGCCGGCGGGCGAGATGGTGCCGGAGATCGTGGTGCTGACCCCTTGGAGGGGCACCGGCGTGGCACCCAGCCCGTCGGAATAGATGGTCGCGGTGCCCGGCCCGCCGCCGGAGGTGCCGATGAACGAGTTGGTGGCCGTCGGCACGCTGACCGGGCTGCTGGCGGGGTTGGCCAATTGCAGCGTGGTGGCGGCGTTTACGCTGGCGAGGGTGTGGGTGTGGGACGGCAGGTTGTTGAGGGTCGGGGTGACGTTTTCGGTACCGGAAACCTCGCCGATCACCCGTGGCGTCAGGCCCAGCCCGTTACCCTGGCCGATGGGCAGCCGCCCTTGCAGGTTCGGCAACTGGAAGTTGGTGGTGCCGTTGCCGCCGTAGTAGGTGCCCAGCAGCGAAAACAGCGCCTGGTACTGCGAGATTCCCAGGGTCTGGCCGTAACACGAGGCCCAGCCGTTGGGAGGGAAGTTAAAGGAAAAAGCTTGAATGGTGCCCATGAACACTTCCATAGTTTTTTATCCTTCAGGTTAATCAGTGGAACTCCTTGAGCCGATCCCTGGTGTCTGGCCTGACAGCTTGACCGATACGGTCAGAACGCCAAGCGGGCTCGTTGACAGCAATGGTTAGCGTAGACGCTGTTCCGCCAGTCGCCTGGGGTGATGGGGTGCCTTATGTCTGGCCGGATAAACAGCGATGCTGTGGTGGTAAAACGTTGGTGCAGGGGACATTCATGGCGTTTCGCAGAGAGCCGCAATTGCTGGATACGGCCGGGCCGGGCCGGGCATCGCCAATCGGCTGGCGAGCGACGCACAGCGCCTGGTCGCGGTGCTGCGGGCGTACTGGCTGCTGCCGATTTTGCTGCTGGCGGCGGCCACCCGTTTCTACGACCTGACCGCTGCGGCCATCTGGGGCGATGAAGGCTCCAGCCTGTTGCTCAGCCGCTACGGCCTGAGCGAACTCTGGGTGCATGCCGCCCACGATGTGCATCCACCGCTGTACTTCATGCTGCTGCGCGGCTGGATCGCGCTGTTTGGCGACGGCATCTTTGCCATTCGCAGTTTCAGCGCCTGGCCGGGGATCGTCTGTGTCGGCCTGGGGGTGTGGCTGGTGGCGCAGATCGCCAGCCGCCGTGCGGCGATCCTCGCCGGGTTCCTGCTGGCCCTGCTGCCCACCGCCGTGCGCTACAGCCAGGAAGTGCGCATGTATGCCTTGTTAGGGGTGTGGCTGCTCGGCGCCACCCTGGCCCTGGTGTACTGGCTCAGGCAGCCTGCACGCCAGCGCTACCTGGTGTATTACACGCTGCTGATGAGCGCGGCGTTCTACACCCACTATTTCACCGCGCTCTGTGTGCTTGCCCACTGGGCGTACCTGTTGCTGTTGCGCCTGCAAGCGACGCCTGCGAGCCGGGCGATCAACCAGCCGGGCTGGTGGTTGGCCAACCTCGCCATCGTCATGCTGTTCACCCCCTGGCTGCCGGGGCTGGTGGACCTGTTGAAGCATATCGACCAGCTGAAAGCCAGCGGCGACGTGGGCTGGGAACCGTCGGTGGAGTTTTTTTCATTGCCCTCGATGGTCTGGCAATTGCTGACCCAGGACGATGGCGAAAGCCGTTCCCCGCTGCTGTTTGCGGGCCTGCCGCTGCTGGTGCTGAGCGTTGTCGCAATGCTCGCCTGGCGCGACCGCACGCCCTGGCGCTGGAGCTGGCTGCTGGCGATCTACAGCGTGCTGCCGCTGTTGCTGGTGTTTGCGGTGTCATTCGTTACGCCGGTGTTCATCGAGCGCTACCTGACGGCCTATGCCCTGGGCCTGCCGCTGCTTTTCGCGATGGCGATCGACCGGCTGCTGGAGCATGCCCAGGTGCATGCCCGCGCGCTGGCGCTGGCGGTCCTGCTGCTGTTCGCCGGGGCCGAGGGGGTCGGCCTGAACAACAACGCCACGGTGGATAGCAACGATCAGATCAGCGTGCTGGTGGACTACGTGAACCAGCGCTACGTGGCCGGCGACCGGATCGTCACCAGCGACCTGCTGTGGTACCTGAGCTACGTCTACTACAACCGTACCGACGCCCAGCCGCTGCTCTACACCCCGCCCACGCCCGCCGGCGTCTCCACTCGGCCCAACGCCTATGGTTTCGGCACCCTGGTCGAGCAGCAGGCTGACAGGCTTTACCTCGACCGGCTGTCGGCGTTGCCGGTGGGCAGTGGTCGCGTCTGGCTGATCGGCACGGCCGACCAGCCCGACGAATTCGCCCCGCTGCCGGCGCAATGGCGAAAAGCCGGCGAATTCACCGCCGGCGGGGTCACGGCGCGGTTGCTGGTGGTATGCGGCGTGGCGCAGGGCCAGGCGTCGCTGCAAGCACTGTGCGCCCAGGCTGGGAAACCCGCTGGATAGCGGTCTTGGCCGGTTTTGCGCAAAAAATCGGCCTGTGAGCCGGTCGATGACGAAAGGCAGAATTCAGGGCCAGCAGTGGCTTAATCGGTTCACGTCCAGTCCCAGAGCGGCGAGTGTTTTTAAAACACACGTTTTTTATGGTTTTTGCTTCGAATTGATATCAAAGCACCACTAGTTGGTTTTCTGACCTTGCACTACGCTTTTCCCTACAAATGGACTTATAGCTAGGGTGAAGGGATTGCCGCAGTTCCATTTTATCTCCGGTTTACCGCGCTCAGGGTCGACCCTTCTGTCGGCCATCCTGCTGCAGAACCCGCGCTTTCACGCCGGCATGACCAGTCCGGTGGGTGCGCTGTTCAGCGGCATCCTCGAACAATGCAGCGCCGGCAGCGAATTCGGCGCGGTCATCGACATCGACATGCGCCGCCGCCTGCTGCGCGGGCTGTTCGACTCCTACTACGCAGACAAGGCCGATAAACCTGTTGTCTTCGACACCAATCGCCAATGGTGCGCGCGCCTGCCGGCCTTGAGGGACCTGTTTCCCAAGGCCAAGACCATCGCCTGTGTGCGCAATGTCGCCTGGGTCATGGACAGCCTGGAACGGCTGTACCGGGCCAACCCTTTCGAAAACACCAAGCTGTTCGGCGATGCGGTCGAGCGCAACTCGGTCTACAGCCGCTGCGAAACCCTGGCCCAGCACAACCGGCTGGTGGGGTATGCCTGGACCGCCTTGAAAGAAGCCTATTACGGCGAAAACGCCGATTCGTTGCTGATCGTCGACTACGACCTGCTGAGCCAGGCCCCGGAGCGGGTGATGCGGCTGATCTACGACTTTATCGACGAACCCTGGTTCGAACACGATTTCGACAGCCTGGCCTACGACGCGCCCGAGTTCGACCAGGCACTGGGGGTCGCGGGCCTGCACAAGGTCAAGGCGCGGGTGGCGCTGCAGTCGCGGCGCACCATCCTGCCGCCGGACCTGTTCGAGAAGTATGCGGAGCTGTCCTTCTGGAAAGACGGGGCATCCAGCGCCGCCAATGTCATTCGCATGAAATCCGACGCCGCGGTCCGTTGACCGCGGTTTTCATTTGCACCTTTCAGCACGTTCGAGTCCGGGTGAGCATCATGTGGTGGAGCAAAGGCAAGTCGCGGGTCAATCAGCGGGCCACCGGGCGGGCGAATGCCCTGGCCTCTCCGATGATCATGCCGCTGGAGCCGCGCATGCTGTTCGACGGTGCGGTGGCGGCGACGGTGGCCGATGTCGCCCAGCCGGACAGCCACACCACCACGGACGTGGCCAAGACGCCGACCGCCGCCGATCAGCCGAGCGTCAGCCAGGACACCCATGGCCAGGCCGATGCAGCGCCTGCCGCGACCCCGACCGCGGTACCGGGGCTGACGGTGGTGTTCGTCGATTCGCGGGTCAAGGACGCCGACAGTCTGCTCCAGGGCCTGGCACCCGGCACCCAGGTGGTGCAACTGGGGGCGAACCAGGATGGCCTGCAGCAGATCGCCGATTACCTGGACCAGCACCAGGGCGTCAGTTCGGTGCAGATCATCGCCCACGGCAATGCCGGCGACCTGTGGCTGGGCAACAGCTACCTCTCGGCTGACAACGTCCAGGCGCGCAGCGCGGTGCTGGCGGACATCGGCCAGGACATGAACGCCGGCGGCGATATCCTGATCTACGGCTGCTACACCGCCGAGGGTGAACGCGGCCTGAGTTTCGTCGACTCGCTGGCGCAACTCACCGGTCGCGACGTGGCCGCCTCCAGCGACCGCACCGGCCTGGGGGGCGACTGGGAACTGGAGATCGCCACCGGCACCATCGAAAGCGCCAACGTGCTGTCCACTCAGGCCATGCAGGATTATCAGTGGGGGCTGGCGACCTGGACCGCCACCAACAACGCCAACACCGGCGTGGGTTCGTTGCGGGCGGCGCTGGCGTCGGCGCAGAACGGCGACATCGTCACCTTCAGCAGCGGCATGACGGTGCAGCTGACCTCCGAACTGCTGGTCAACAAGAACGTGACCATCGACGGCGACCTGAACAACGACGGCGCGGCGGACGTGATCCTCGACGGCCAGTACCGCACTCGCGTCATCGAAGTGACCGCGGGCAGTACCGTGACCCTCGATGGCCTGGTGATCACCCGGGGCCTGGTCTCGGGCAACGGCGGCAATGGCGGGTATGGCGCGACCGGCGCCATGGCCGGGGGGATTTTCAACGCCGGCAACCTCACCCTCAACAACGTCACCGTGACCTCCAACGCGGCCTCGGGTGGCGGTGGCGGGGGCGGTGTCACCGGCGCGTTCTACGGCGGTGGC
>Ga0209070_100211_pt1 | contig 66331 bp, 69 predicted proteins | sample SynthPrep_5_END__FD_187205 | JGI IMG/M metagenome (GOLD analysis project Ga0209070, IMG submission 187205) | Synthetic microbial communities from Ohio, USA - SynthPrep_5_END_DS10_MetaG (SPAdes) (version 2) | ecosystem: Engineered > Bioreactor > Aerobic > Activated sludge | place: USA: Ohio... | reverse complement strand
CCGCAGACCATCGCCAGCTTCGCACTCACGCCATCTCGACCTGGCGGGAAATCGCTTTGTCGATTGATGCGTGAAGTTCAGGTCGAAGAGACTACCGCATCCCAAACTCGGTTAAGGCGACGCCACCCATTCCGATTACCCGGAAACGAGTGTGTAACGAGTTGCTCACTGGAAATCCTCACATTGTGAAAGATTAACCGTACGACCTCTAGCCACTAGAGGCGCAAGAAAAATCTCTCAATGAAACGGATTAATTCAGCCGGAAAGCTCAAGCTGCCTTTTAGCCAACAGAGATTCAAACCTTCTACCCATCAACCAGACCTGCGGGCAGGGTCACACCGATCGTGGCCACTAACCACCGCGATGACTTCAATAGAAGACGCACCCAAAAGTGCTGCAACCTAAAACGTCATGCCATCCTACGGTTAGATCTTAGGCCTCACCGCTTGGTAGAGGGTACCAATGCCGTCCCTTCCAACGGACATGACGTCATATGAAGCGCTAGGGCTGTCTCCCATGCCCAATGACCCCACAGGCATGCCCGGCACGGCGAGGCCCGCAAGATCGGGCCTCTCCGCGAGCAGTCTCGTCACCGCCTCTAGCGGCACATGACCCTCCAGGTAGTAGCCTGCGACCACGGCCGTGTGGCAGCCACGGAGGTCGGTCGGGACATTGAAACGGTCCTTCACGACCTCGATGTCGACTACCTCTTCGGCCTTCACCACAAACCCAGCATTTGTCATTGCCGCAGCCCACGCGTAACAACAGCCGCAGTTGGGGTCCTTATACACGATCATGCCTTCACCTGCCGCCAGCGCCGTTCCAGTGACGGGCAACGCTGCGACAGCGACCAGGGTGCAAAGGAATTTTCTTCGATTCATCGTCGTTCTCCTTCTCAAAAAGCTTCTGCCGTTACGGAAGCCGGAAACTGGCTCACCTCGCGTGCTCGCTTCAACCCGTAGCCCTTGACCAAGCCGTAGACGGCGGGAATCACGATCAACGTCAGCAACGTCGATGATACCATGCCGCCGATCATCGGCACGGCGATCCGCTGCATGATTTCCGACCCCGCTCCCGTGCTCCAGAGGATAGGCACGAGACCCGCCATGATCGCCACGACGGTCATCATCTTCGGTCTAACACGCTCGACCGCCCCGATCATGATCGCCCTGTCGAGGTCTTCCTTTTCGAATGCCCTGCCCTCGGCCTTGGATTTGGCCTTCTCGTCCCTGAGCGCGTGGTCGAGATAGATCAGCATGATCACACCGGTTTCGGCCGCCACGCCTGCAAGCGCGATGAACCCGACCGCGACGGCGACGGAAGCGTTGAAGCCCAGCCACCACATCATCCAGATGCCGCCGACCAAAGCGAACGGCAGAGACAGCATGACGATCAGTGTTTCGGTCAATGCCTTAAAGTTCAGGTAGAGCAACAGGAAGATCAGCGCCAGCGTCAGCGGGACGACGATCATTAGCCGGTCCTTTGCCCGTTCCAGATATTCGAATTGCCCGCTCCATGCGACGGAATAGCCCGTGGGCATCTCGACGCTCGCCGCGACGGCTTCTTGGGCTTCGGCAACGTAGCCCCCAAGGTCGCGGTTGGCGATGTCTACGAAGATATAGACGGCGAGCTGGCCGTTCTCCGTCCTTATGGTCGTGGCACCGCGCGTGAGCTTGACTTCGGCGACCTCGCCCAACGGAACCGTGCCGCCACCGGGCAATGATACCTGGACGTCCCTCGCGATGGACTGGGGATCGCTTCGGAAAGCCCTTGGGTAACGGATGGCGACGCCGTACCGCTCTCTGCCCTCCACCGTCGAGGTCACGACCTCGGACCCCAGGGCCATTCCGATGACATCCTGGACATCGTCGATCGAAAGCCCATAGCGCCCGAGCGCCATGCGATCAGGGATGATATCGAGATAGTATCCACCGATGACGCGCTCGGCGTAGGCACTCGACGTTCCCGGCACCGCCTTGAGAACGGTCTCTATATCGCGAGCGACCTTCTCCATCTCGTTCAGGTTGGTCCCGTAGACCTTGACGCCGACGGGCGTGCGTATTCCGGTCGAAAGCATGTCGATGCGGGCGCGGATGGGCATCGTCCAGGCGTTGGAGACACCGGGAAACTGAAGTGCCGCGTCCATCTCCTGTTTCAGACTGTCAGACGTGACGCCCGGCCGCCATTCGGACTTGGGTTTCAGGGTGATGATGGTCTCAAACATTTCCGTCGGAGCCGGATCGGTTGCCGTCAACGCCCTACCCGCCTTGCCGAACACCGACTCGACCTCGGGGAAAGATTTGATGATGCGATCCTGCGTTTGCATGAGCTCCGCCGCTTTTGTCACCGAGAGGCCGGGTAGCGTTGTCGGCATGTACATCAGCGTGCCCTCGTCGAGATCAGGCATGAACTCACTCCCGATATGCTGCACGGGCCAGACGGTCACCCCGAGGATCACGATGGCTACCAGGATTGTCAGGCTCTTGGCCTTAAGGACGCCCGCGATGACCGGACGGTATATCCAGATCAGCAGTCTGTTCAGCGGATTCTTGTGTTCTGGGACAATGCGGCCGCGGACGAACAGGATCATCAGTGCCGGAACAAGTGTGATGGACAGCAGCGCTGCCGCCGCCATCGCGAAGGTCTTGGTGAAGGCGAGCGGTCCGAACAGGCGGCCCTCTTGCGATTCAAGCGTAAAAATCGGCAGGAACGACACCGTGATGATCAGCAGGCTGAAGAAAAGCGCCGGGCCGACCTCGCTTGCCGCCTCGATCAGCACTTCGGCTCGAGGCTTGTCAGGAGGCGCGCGTTCCAGATGCTTGTGGGCGTTCTCGATCATGACGATGGCCGCGTCGATCATCGCACCGATAGCGATAGCTATCCCGCCGAGGCTCATGATGTTCGCTCCCAGACCTAGCGCCCGCATGGCCATGAAGGCGATGAGAATGCCGATCGGCAGCATGATGATGGCCACGAGCGCGCTTCGGATATGCAAAAGGAAGGCGATAGTCACCAGTGCAACCACGATCGATTCCTCGATCAACGTGACTTTCAAGGTCTCGATTGCCGCTTCGATGAGTTTCGAACGATCATAGACGGGCAGGATTTCGGTACCAGCCGGAAGACTGCTCTGCACCGCCGCCAAGCTTTCCTTCGCATTTTCGATGACGGTCAGCGCATTCGCGCCGTCGCGCTGGAGGACGATTCCGCTCGCGACTTCGCCGTCTCCGTTCAGCTCTGTGATCCCGCGCCGCTCGTCCGGGACCAATTCCACTCTCGCAACGTCGGACAGACGCAGCGGAACGCCCGCACTGGTGTTCAGGACAATGCTCTCGATGTCCCTGATGCCCTGCAGGTAGCCCTTGCCACGCACCATGAACTCAAATTCGGAAAGTTCGATCGTGCGCCCGCCGACATCGCGGTTGCTGGAGCGCACGGCATCGGCGATATCCGAAAGCGAGACATTCTGGGCCCTTAGCCGGGCTGGATCAACGACGATGGAATATTGCTTGACGAAGCCGCCGACGCTGGCCACCTCCGCCACTCCCTCGGACTTGGAGACGGCGAAGCGTACTACCCAGTCCTGAAGTGAACGCAGCTCCGCGAGCGACAGCTCCTTGGCGACCAAGGCATACTGGTAGACCCAGCCCACGCCCGTGGCATCCGGGCCGAGACTTGGCGACACGCCGTCAGGCAGCCGGTTTGCGGCCGCGTTCAAGTATTCGAGCACGCGGCTGCGCGCCCAGTAGGGATCGGTTCCGTCCTCGAAGATCACATAGACGAAAGACACGCCGAAGAACGAGAACCCCCGCACGACCTTCGATTTGGGCACTGTCAGCATCGAGGTCGTCAACGGATACGTAACCTGGTCCTCGACGACCTGCGGAGCCTGGCCCGGATAGTCAGTGAAGACGATGACCTGTACGTCGGAGAGATCGGGAATGGCGTCCAGCGGAAGCGTGCGCAGCGCATAGACACCACCCGCGATGGACAGCGCCGCGCCGACGAAAATGAGGACAATGTTGCGGGCCGACCAGGCGATGACGTTGGCAATCATGGCTTCGCCTCGTCGTCAACGGTCAGGGCGCTGAGCGCGGCGTTCAGGTTGCTTTCCGCATCGAGAAGGAAGTTGGCGGACACAACCACGCGGTCACCCGAGACGACACCCTTGGTTATCTGCGTCACGTCTTCACCTCGAACACCGAGAGCGACATCGACAGGCTCGAACCTGCCCTCGCCCTTGTCGAGGAAGACGATCTGGCGATCGCCCGTGTCGATGACTGAACTGTTGGGGACCGCAACGACCGGGTTTCCCGCTCCCGCTTCAATCTCCACCTCCGCATACATGTTGGCCATCAGCTGCCCCTCGGGATTAGGAAGCTCAATCCGGATCTTTGTCGTGCGGGTCTGCATCTGCACCTCGGGATAGATGAGGTCGACCGTTCCCCGGAAGATCGTGCCGGATACGTTTCGGACGCTGACGGAAACGTTGGCACCCATACGAACGGAGCCCAGTTCGTATTCGGGGACGTCGGCGATCACCCAGACCTTCGATACGTCAGCGATGCGGAAGAGAATGTCTCCAGCCTCGGCCATCATGCCGCTGACCGCCATGCGCTCCAACACGACGCCGTCCCTTGGCGAGGTGTAGGCAATGCTTTGTGGGACCTTTCGCTCAGTCGCAATGCTGGCGATCGTCGCCGAGGGCACCCCAAGGTTCTTCAGGCGGAGCGCAGAGCCAGATTCCGGCCCGGGCTTGCCGCCATTGCGCATCTCCGTCGCATATTCGGCCCCGGCGGTGGCGATCTCCTTCGAATAGAAGTGAAAGAGATTCTCGCCCTTTGTGATCCTGTCTCCTGTCGTGACGTCCGCGACGTCTTCGACAAAGGCGTCGGCCCGCATGGAAACGATGCTGACCATGCGCTCGTCGAGTGCGACGGTTCCGGGTACTCGGATTTTCCGGCTGACGTTCATCCTTTCAGCGAGCGCGGTCTTCACCCCCGTCCGCTGGAGTTTGCCCAGCGTCACTTTGACGGTGGAACTGTCGCTGACTTCGCCGTCATAGACAGGGAGATAGTCCATCCCCATCGAATCCTTCTTCGGCACCTTGGACGTGTCGGGAAGGCCCATGGGGTTGCGGTAGTACAGGACCTTCCGTTCCGGTGTGACTGATGACGTGTCGGCCGCAGGCAGGACCGCCCCGCTCGCGCCGAGGCTGATGTCCTCGCTTGCCCGGACAGGTGTGAATGGCCGCCCGTCATCCGTGTTCGTCGGTTTGGCAGAGTATTCGGCCATACCGTCCGGGTGACGGTAGTAGATCACCGCTCCCGTTCCTTCGTGTCGCGGTTCAGCCTCGGTGGCCATCCCGGTGCCTTCAACGTATCGCCGCAGGTACGCACCGACATCGTTCTTTCCCGCCCAATAGCCTCCCCCGCCGACGATCGCGGCGAGGGAGAGCGTGACAATGATGCGCGAGGTGCTCACGGGACAGCCTTGAAGACGACTTCGCCTTTGACCGTCTCAGGCTCGCCCTGAACCTTGGCGGCGACCTGGAACCGCCATCCGCCTTCCATGGAAAGGTTTGTCGTGAAGGCGTAGACGCCCGGCTCGGTGGAGGGTGAGGGTTCCACGGTGGTGGTCATCATCTCCATGCCGTCGGGAGCCATGTCCATCCGCGTTGTGAAGATGACGGCGTCGGGGACTGCCTTGCCCGTCCGCTTGTCGATCAGCCGTACCGACACGGTCGAGCCTCGTCCCTGTTTGATGTCCGTGTTCACGGCTTGGAATTCGTAGTCCTGCGCTCCGGCGAAGGAAGCGGTGGCGGTGCTGAACAGCATCGCGCCAGCGAGGAGCGCGGTCCTCGCGTTGAAGGTGGTATTTTCCATGATTCAATGTCTCATCCGGACGGGTCCGTGACCGCGTCCTCAGTCAAAATGGATCGCCGTCGGTACCGCACGGACGCAAGACCTGCGACCGCGCCGATCGACGACGTGTTCACTGACGTGGGATCAGACTCGCGGAGGACGTACTGGCGGATCGACCAGTGAGGAGGCAAGCTCCGCATGAAGGGCAATGAGGAACCGATGGGCGACCCAACCGAGATTCAACGACCAGGAATGCGGGTTAGCCACCTGGCCGACGATCACCGTCGTACACACCAAGGCCAGAGGACATGACTTGCCGCTGCAGTCGGGCTTGGCCGGCATTTCGTCAGGGCAACACGGCATGTCGCCTGACATCTCCATGCCGGACATGCCGTGCATCGCGGGTCCGGAGGCCGCCATTACGCTGTCCGCCGCCCCGATGCTCAAGGGACCGACCACAATCCCCAGCAGGGCGGTCACGAACAGCAGTCGATGGATGACCTTCATGAACCTCACCCGCATAGTCTGGCACGAAGACATCGGGGTTGGAAGAGGTCTCACGGAAAAGTGCGTTATCGACAGCGACGCACTTCGCGCCTGCTCCGGTTACGTGTCGATCTGCAGCCATGTAAGTTCACGAGACAGTCGGGATTCGGCAGGTTGCAACTTTCTCGCCTGGTTTGGATTTCACAGCTGTTATGGAGGATTGTCGTGCGTGACCAACATTTGCAGATTATCGAGGCGCTCGGAGTAGCGAAGGAATTCGACGCGTCCGCGGAAGCCGAGCGCAGAACGGCCTTCCTCGCGGATTACATGCAAGCCTCGTCGTGCGGAGCGCTCGTCCTTGGCATCAGCGGGGGAGTGGATTCGCTCACCGCGGGACTGCTTGCCCAGACTGCGGTGAACCGCCTCCGGGGCATAAGGCGGAGTTCATCGCGGTCAGACTGCCTTATGGCACGCAGGCCGACGAGGCCGACGCTCAGAGAGGGCTCGCGTCCATCGGCCCCGACCGCGTAGTCACCATCGACATAAAGCCCGCAGCCGACGCGATGATGGCCGAGGTCTGCGGGGACGCAGGCGACCTGTTCGAAACCGTTCGGCTGGACTTCCACCTTGGCAACATCAAGGCGCGCCAGCGGATGATCGCCCAGTACGCGCTCGCCGGCGCGGTTCGTGGCCTGGTGATCGGGACTGACCATGCGGCGGAGGCATTGATGGGCTTCTTCACGAAATTCGGCGACGGCGCTGCGGACGTCCTGCCGCTTTCCGGACTGACCAAGCGGCGCGTGCGGGCGCTCGCCGAATATCTCGGCGCCCCGAGGGACCTGGTGTTCAAGGTGCCGACCGCCGATCTGGAGTCCGACGCTCCGCTGCGGCCCGATGAAGACGTCTACGGGGTCACGTATGATGACATCGACGACTTCCTGGAAGGAAAGCCGATCGGAGAACCCGCGTTTCAGCGCATCCTCGCGACGCACGTCGCGACGGCCCACAAGCGCGCCCTGCCAATCTCGCCGCAATGATAGGAATGGTCCTTGGGCCCCGTTACCGCGCTGACGTACCGTCGCCCACCTCGGCGGTTCCGCTTTGCGTGGTCTGCAGCACCAGCAGTAGGGCCACGCCTGAAGAAATCCAGACATCGGCCGGATTGAACACGAACGGCTCCCATTCGCCAAGACGGAGGCTCAAGAAGTCAGTCACGACGCCCCTCAGGCTTCGGTCGATCAGGTTTCCGAGCGCGCCAGCCAGGATCATCGACAGGGCTGTCCGTTGCCAGCCGCGCGAACAATACGCCCACATGGCGACGACGAGCGTCAAAATGCCCGTAACCCCGATCAGGACGGCTTTGCCGATTTCGCCGTCGACAGCGAACATACTGAAAGACACGCCGTTGTTGAAGGTCAGGCGCAACGGTACCAAAGGCAGAAAGTCCGTGGGCGGACCGTAAGGTTCAAGGCTCGCCCGCGCCCACGTCTTCGCTCCCAGATCAAGTGCAGCGCCGACCAGGACCAAGGCAATTGAAGCCACCGCCCTCATCTGTCCATCGCCGCAGAGAGGTCCTGCCGTGCGTCCCTGATGATCGACCACGCCGAGTGAAGGAAGAGGCCTGCAACCGCGAACGCAACCACGAGGTCAGGCCATTGCGTTCCCGTCCACCAGACCAAGCCCGCAGCGGCCACAACCGCGAGATTGCCAATCGCGTCGTTTCGCGAGAACAACCACACCGCCCGCATGTTGGCGTCGCCCTTGCGATGCGGGATGAGCACCACGGCCGCCAGCACGTTGACGACGAACGCGACAAGCGCGAAGCCGCCCATGAGCACGGATTCGGGCTGATGCTCGATGAACACCCTGTAAACGGTCGACGCCACCACGCCGAGTCCGAGCAGGCCGAGGAAGATACCCTGTAGAAGCGCCGCCTTGGCGCGGGCGGCGAGGCCCCATCCGACCGCGACCAGCCCCAGGAATGAGATCATGCCGTCCCCCAGGAAGTCGAGAGCGTCCGCCTGCAGCGCCTGGGAGCCAGCGAGGAAACTTCCGACGATCTCCACGACTCCGTAGCCGACGTTCAGCAGCACGACGATCCAGAGCGCCCTCTTATATGCCGGGGTGACATGAGACAGGTCCGGAATCCTGTCGTCGTCATCGCCGTCTGCAGTGTCCCTGGATGCGCCAATGCGGTCGAGCTGATAACCCAGACCCGTGATGGCGCTTTCCAGCAGAGGCAGGCGGGTCGCCGGCTCGTCAACTTCCAGTGTCATAACCTGCGAGGCGATCGATACCTTCACGTCGGCCACCCCTTCGACCTTGCGCGCGGCCCCCTCGATCTTGGCGGCGCAGGAGGAACAATCCATCCCCGTGACCTGATAGCGGATTGTGTCGGTTGCGGCTGCTGCCATTTCGTTGATCCTCGATATTCGATTTCGACCATGGTACTACCTGTAGTAACTACAGGAGCAAGACGAAAAATGCAGATCGGCGACTTATCCGAGAAATCGGGCGTGAACATAGAGACTATTCGCTACTACGAGCGCATCGGTGTCCTCCCAATCCCGACTAGGATGTCCAACGGCCGCCGCACCTATCGCGATACAGACGCGCAACGACTGTGCTTTATCCGGAACGCCCGGGAACTTGGTTTCGATCTGGCAGCGGTGCGCGTTCTTCTCGCTCTGCAGGAACAACCGGAAGCGTCGTGCGAGAATGCAAGTCGAATCGCGCAAAGCCAACTCGACGCCGTGGAAGATCGTATCGCCCGTCTCACTAACCTGAGAACAGAACTGCAGCGGATGATAGCCGAATGCCGTCTCGGTCAGGTGGCCGATTGCCGGATCATTGAGGCGATGGCGGGAGGAAGACCTAGACCGCCTACCCGGGAACCTCTGCGCGATATTAGCGGCTAGCGAGAGATTTAGCCATTGCTGCTGAAATGCTGATAGGGCCAGAACTTACGCTGAGTGATCGCAGTAGTCCCTTACGCCTTGAAGCGATAGGACCTACGACCTATAGGTCTGCTTTCCTCCAACGGGCCATCCGCTTGGTCATCCGGGACGGCCAGTATGTACAGGCTTTCGAATTGATAGGCCTCAAGGCGGTCTGCCGAAAATAGGCGTTCAGGGCGCGCTTTGTAAGGCCCGTCGGGGTGGTTCGCGCACCGATTGCGTTCGGTTCATGCCGCTATGGACCGAACGGATAGCCCGCCATAGACTGTCCCCACAAAACGAGCCAAGCGTTGCCACAATCTGATTGTTTGCCGATAGTCATCAGAAAGTTGGGGGCGCGCGCATAAATCGGAAATATTTCATACCAGGGAAGATTTAATCACCCCTTCTGACGACGGTCTGGTAACTTGATTGCGTTCGCATTCCTCGCCGTAACGTGGGAACGCCTGTACGGAAGAGACTAGCTGGTATCGCGTGTCGCCTTGCAACACAAGACGCGCGCTTCGCTCAATGGGCTACAAAGGTCGGTGTCGAATGTGGTGCACTTCCGCCTGATACAAAGCAGGCAATGATCAACGAACTCGACACGGTCTTACCCATAGGTACGGCTCCCAGAAGATCAGCTTCACCACATTTCCGAACTTTCCATGAAGGCTGGGCGTGGGAAGAACGATTTTCGTCACCCGGTCAATGTGGTGAGCGCGTTCCCCTACGCCTTTCCGGGGGAGGCCAGAATTGCCAGCGGTGCGATCGCGCGGCAGGTGTGGCGCAGGTGCTGCCACAGCCGCAACCGTCGGCAGCCATCAGCACCTTGAAGCCCTTGTCGGGTCCGGCGCTGCGTCTTGCCCAAAAGTAGGCGCCGGCGAGCGGCATGGCGATGAGCAATGCCGGCAGGCCCCACGTCGCCGCGCCGGCGCCGAGAGCGACAAGGCAGGTGCCCGCAAGGAACGCCGGCACGATACTGACCGCGCAGCACGCCGCGCAGGCGGCCAAGGCCGCTCGCACCGCTGGCGGCCAGCGCAGCTATAACGGCGACGATCTGGCGCGTTTGACCTTCATCAAGCCGTGCCGGGATTTTGGATTTGGCATCGAGCAGGTGCGCGTGCTGTTGGAACTGTCGATCAGCTCAAGCCGCGACTGCGCCGAGACCCGCGACATCGCGCAGACCCACCTCGACGAGGTCGGGCCAAGCTGGCCGAGCTGCGGGCGCTGGAAACACGGCTGGCGATGTTTGTCACCCGTTGCAACGAGGCCTGTGCCGGCGGTCCCGGTAGCGACTGCGTGATCTTCAAAGACATGGCTGCGCCCTCGCAGAAATCGTCTTGTTGCGGTTGAATCAGCTAATTTACAGATCGCTTCCGGTCGGCGCTCGGAACGGGCTAGGCAGTGGCACAACGACCTACGCTCATGGCCCCGTTAAGACCACAAACCAGCGGTCGGGAACTGCACGCAATTTTCTGTACATTCACACGCCTTGAACCATAACGAACCGCCGACACGCAATCCGATTTTGCTATACCTCGGATAAGTATTGCCATTCACGAAACACTTGAATTCCGTCCGGCTTGCCATTCCTGTGAAACTGTTGGGCTATCACCAGCTAGCGTATATCGCGTGCAACCAAAACGCCTAGATACACCAACGTCCTTCGATAGATCAAATATGGGCAGGCAACAAAGATTGAAACAACATAATAAGGTGCCTTGACCTGACACAAAAAATTCCCATTATTCAATAATTATTGAAACGTCAAACTAACTTGCGGCTTCGCGTGTTTGAGCAGGCGCAGGTGCTTTGTTTCTCGCCATGCATTGAACGAGGATTGATCTGATGAACGAAAGGCAAGTCTTGGATGCGTTTCGCGCGCTCTCACAGCAGACCCGACTTCAGGTCATTCGGAAGCTGGTCATCGCCGGTCCGAACGGATTAGCGGCGGGTACGATTGCCGAAGCTGTGAACGTGTCGCCTTCCAACATTTCCTTTCATCTCAAAGAGATGGAACATGCTGGCCTGATCAGCGCCGAACGACAATCACGCTCCATCGTCTACAGCGCCAATTTCGAGACCCTCAACGGCCTCGCTCATTTCTTGATGGAGAACTGTTGTTCGGAACAATCTGACTCCGGTGACGTGCCCTTGGAATTCGCCGGATCAGGTTCTTAGCCGCCCCTGAATGCGAACGTTCTAATCCTATACGATGGAGTACCCCGATGGCCGATCTGCCAGCCGCCTCGCTTGATCTCATTTCCCAGCCCGACCTTGATGCGCTTCGTCCAGCATATTCGCAGCATAAGCCGCGAATTTTGATCCTCTATGGATCGCTGCGGAAGATTTCGTTCAGTCGTCTTTTGGCGGAAGAAGCTGCACGGCTTCTTGCGCATTTCGGATGCGAAGTGAAGATCTTCAATCCCGAAGGTTTGCCCCTTCCCGATGGTGCGCCGGATACCGATCCCAAGGTTCAGGAATTGCGCGCGCTGTCTCTCTGGTCGGAAGGCCATGTCTGGGTCAGCCCCGAGCGGCACGGTGCGATGACCGGCATAATCAAGGCGCAGATAGACTGGATCCCCCTCACGACCGGTTCGGTGCGACCGACGCAGGGCAAGACGCTCGCCGTCATGCAGGTCTCCGGTGGCTCGCAATCCTTCAACGCGGTCAATCAGTTGCGCATTCTCGGTCGCTGGATGCGGATGATCACCATTCCGAACCAGTCTTCGGTCGCCAAGGCATGGCAGGAATTCGACACGGATGGCCGCATGAAGCCCTCGGCCTATTACGATCGCGTCGTCGATGTCTGCGAGGAACTGGTCAAATTCACACTGCTGACCCGAGATGCGTCCGACTACCTGACAGACCGCTATAGCGAGAGGAAGGAAGAGGCCGCAAAGCTCGAACAGCGCGTGGATCTGAAATCGATATGAGCGAGCGCGCGCCGGTCGGCACTATCCTTGCCCTGGGCCTCACCCAGATCATCGGCTATGGAACCCTCTATTACAGCTTCAGCATCCTCGCGCCCGATATGGCGCGAGGCCTGAACTGGTCTACGGAGTGGATATTCGCCGCACTTTCCGCGGCTCTTCTTCTGGGCGGCTTGACTGCACCCTGGCTTGGCCGGGCCATTGATCATTTTGGCGCGGGACGGGTCATGACGGCCGGCTCCGCGATTGCCGCGGCGGCGCTGATCGCCTGTGCCTATGCGCCGGGCAAAAGCGGCTTCGTCGCCGCCCTGATCGTGATCGAGATCGCCGCCAATCTCGTGCAATATGGGGCTGCCTTTGCGCTGCTGGTGCAGGCAAGCCCCCACACCGCCCAGCGCAGCATCACCTATCTGACCCTGATCGCCGGCTTCGCCTCAACGATCTTCTGGCCCCTCACCACGGCATTGCATGCCCATCTGTCATGGCAGAATGTCTACCTGGGATTCGCCGGTCTCAATTTGCTCGTCTGCCTGCCGCTCCACGCATGGTTGTCTTATGGACTTGCCAAGGGCAGAACACAGAAACAAGCCGGCACGGCGCAGATCGTCGAGGGAAGTCTCAGCCCGGATGTCCGGCAGTTCGGGTTCAAGCTGATGGTGGTGGGGTTCTCGCTGCAATCTCTCGTCAGTGCAGCGATCCTGGTGCATATGGTGCCGCTGTTGTCGGGTCTCGGACTTGGGGCCACCGCGGCCATTGTCGGCACGCTGTTTGGTCCGTCGCAGGTGCTGAGCCGGTTCGCCAACATGGTGCTCGGCGGTAATCTGCCGCCGCTCGCCTTGGCAACGATTGCCGCCACATTGATCCCCGTTGGCATGATGATCCTGACCATCAGCGCGCCGTCGGTGGCAGGAGCCATGGCTTTTGCCGTTGTCTTCGGTTTGGGCAGCGGTCTTTTCAGCATCGTCACCGGTACCTTGCCGTTGATGCTTTTTGGCAGCGATGGCTACGGCCGGCTTCAAGGCAAGGTCATGGCCGCACGGTTGATCGTGTCGGCCACCGCACCTTTTGCGCTGGCGTTTGCGATCGCCCATATCGGCACGACGTGGTCGCTCACCATCACAACGGCGCTTGGCGCCTGTGCGATTGTCGCCTTCCTCGCGATTGCGCGGTTAGAGCGCCGCCACAAGTCTCGGGATCATCTCGCGAGCCGTCCGGCCTGAACCCAGAAGCGTCGCCGAGGCAGCCCCTGTCCAATTTCCATACCCCGCAAGCCAAAGGCGTGGCTGCTTGATCGAACGCCCCTCATCCACATCAACTCTGCCCTCCTCATTGATCACGCCGAGATACCGGAGATGATCGAGCGCTGGCCGAAACCCCGTGCACCAGATGACGGCATCAAGATCGCTTCTGGTTCCGTCCTGCCAGACAACACCATCCCGATCAAAGTTTGAGAATGGTCGCACGGAACCCAGCACGCCGCGATCCCGTGCGTCCCGGACCGGGGGAACCATGACAATATCACCAAGGCTGCCGATTTCTGGGCTATTCTCCCCGCCAAGCACCCGTGCGATGGCGCGTTGAAATAGCACGTGTCCATCGACTTCATCGGACAAAAACACCGGAGCCTGAGGCGTGACCCAGATGGTTTCGGCGACCTTTGATACTTCCGCCAGTATCTGTGCTCCGGAGTTGCCCCCGCCAACAATGGCGACCCGCTGGCCCGCAAAAGGAACAGCCGAGACATAATCCGCCGAATGAATCTGCACGCCCTTGAAGCCAGAGGCACCGGCATAGTCCGGAACGAAAGGATGGCGCCAGGTGCCGGTAGTGCTCAAGACGGCGCGGCCCCGCCATTCCGCTTTGTCTCCGATAACCTCCAAAGCGTCACCGCCGTCCCGAACCGAGGTAACTGTGACCGGGCGCTCTATGGGAAAATGATACCGCTCCTCGTAGCGCGCCAGATAATCGACCACCTCATTCCTTGACGGATAGGCCGCCTCGGTCTTCGCCGGCATCATCCAACCGGGCAGCGAACTGAATGATGCTGGTGAAAACAGGTGGAGTGAATTCCACGCATGACGCCATGCACCACCGGGCCCTTCTTCGGCATCAAGAATCACGAATCTGATGCCGGCACGCCGCAGATAGTAAGCCGATGCGAGGCCAGCCTGGCCCGCACCGATCACGACGACATCGAAAATGTCCGAGGACATTGCGCTTCCTTACTTTTTACGCAGCCGGGTTTCCGGCCGACTTTGTAAAATACTTGCGACCCATCCAGAGTGCCAACTGTACCAGCAGGATCAGCACCGGAACCTCGACCAGCGGTCCGATTACGGCTGCAAAAGCGACCGGCGAGGCCAATCCAAAAGCAGCAATGGCAACCGCGATGGCAAGCTCGAAGTTGTTGCCGGCCGCGGTAAAGGCAACGGCTGTCGTGCGCGGATAATCCGTGCCGACGGACTTCGCCATCCAGAAACTGACAAGAAACATGATGAGGAAGTAGATCGTCAGCGGAATGGCGATCATCACCACATCACCCGGCAGGCGGACCACATCCCCACCCTTCAGGCTGAACATGGCGACGATCGTGAACAGAAGGGCTGCCAGCGTCATCGGGCTGATCTTCGGCAGGAACACGTTCTCGTACCAGTCCCTGCCCTTGCTTGCGGTGAGCAAGCGGCGCGTGAGGTAACCGGCGAGGAACGGAATACCGAGATAGATCAAAACCGCCTCCGCAATCGTCCAGAATGATACGTCGATCACACTGCCTTCGAGGCCAAACAGCGGAGGCAGGAAGGACAGGAAAAACCACGCATAGACGCTGAAAAACAGGATCTGGAAAATCGAATTGAAGGCAACGAGGCCCGCGACATACTGGTTGTCGCCCCGCGCAAGCTGGTTCCAGACGAGAACCATGGCAATGCAGCGGGCAAGGCCGATCAGGATCAGGCCGGTCATGTATTCCGGGTAATCCCGAAGGAAGATCACCGCCAGCGCAAACATCAGCACCGGACCGATAATCCAGTTCTGCAGGAGAGAAATCGCCAGAACCCGCTTGTCGGCGAAGACCTGCGGCAGTTCCTCGAAGCGCACTTTCGCCAGAGGCGGATACATCATCAGGATGAGGCCGATGGCAATCGGAATATTGGTGGTACCGACGGACAGGCTGTCGAGCGCTGCAGGCAGGCCGGTAAAGACCGTCCCGAGCAGAACGCCCAGGGCCATGGCGGCAAAAATCCAGACGGTCAGATAGCGGTCGAGGAACGACAGGCGCAGTGTTGGTTCTTCGGGACGCATTGGCGTTCTCCTTGACAGATAAACATCGTCCGCAGCCTTGCCATGAAGACTGCAGTCACACGATTTCGACTTCTATTGACTTGCGTCAGACGACGCGACGACCGGTCTGGTCGACGACGACTTCGCCATCTTCCTTGGTAAACGCAGCCTGCTGGCCGGCCGGCAGAATATCCAGCACCGCTTCCGATGGTCGGCACAGCTTGACACCCACAGGCGTGACGACGATCGGGCGGTTGATCAGGATGGGATGGTCCATCATGGCATCAACCAGTTGCTCATCCGACAAGGATGTGTCGCTGAGACCAAGGTCGGAAAACGGCGTTCCCTTTTCGCGAAGAAGGTCGCGCGGGGAAATTCCCATCCGGTCGATCAACTGCTCAAGCAGCGCGCGCGATGGCGGGGTCTTGAGATACTCGACCACATGGGGTTCGATGCCGGCGTTGCGGATCATGGCAAGCGTGTTGCGCGAAGTTCCGCAGTCCGGGTTGTGGTAGATGACGATATCGACGGGGTTGGTCATGCGACGTCGGGCCTTTTGTTTGACTGGAGGGAAAGTATGGAGGTCGACGGCCGACGCGTTAACGGCGCGCGTTTCTTCACTTCGACCGCTATCCGTTATCGGGCTCTAATTGGTCGCTTTCTGACCACCGGTGGTTCCTTCCATCGTTCCGATCTGCCGTAGCCGTGTTTCGAGGGCCAGGCGATCAATGGATTCGAGCGGAAGGCTGAGGAATGCCGTAATACGATTTTTCAAGAACCGCGCCGCCTGCGCGAATGCGCGCTGAATTTCGACTTCGGTTCCGGTGACAGATGCAGGATCCTCGACGCCCCAGTGCGCTGTCATCGGGTGGCCGATCCACACCGGGCAGGCCTCACCCGCAGCACTGTCACAAACGGTAAAGATGAAATCCATCTGTGGCGCACCCGGCTCGGCGAACACGTCCCAGCTCTTGGACGAGAAGCCTGTGGAAGCGTAACCGAGCGCCGCGAGTTCCTTGAGAGCGTGCGGATTGACTTCGCCCTTGGGCTGACTTCCGGCCGAATAAGCCGTGAAACGACCGCCACCTTCTTTGTTGAGGATGGATTCGGCGAGGATTGAACGTGCGGAATTGCCCGTGCACAGGAAGAGCACGTTGTAGGTCTTTTCGGTCATGTCTGTGATCCGTGTGTTAAGTTGGGGGTCGGGTAAGCTTCATGATGGTCGCCGATGATGGGCAGAGAGAGGAAAGCTGCCGTGTCGCAAGCACTGCGTCTGGCAGATTTTCCCGTTGAACCTCAATGAACCCGAGGTGCTCAAAGAATGGCGTTGCAGTCGTGGTCGCAAGGAAAACATCGCTGCCTGGCTCGACGTGCGCCAGAACCGCCTCCACTGCTGCACGTCCAGCACCCTTTCCTCTTTGACCCGGCAGCACGACGACTGATCTCAGAAGCTGGTCGCCTTCGCATGCTTCGAGACCTGCGAAGGCGACAGTCCTGTCGTTGTCGCCCACAATCCTGAAGAAGGTGCGCCCCTCGTCCTCGACGTCATCCGTCGGAAGATCAGCGCCCGCAAGCGCATTTTTGAAATCGAGATCGCTCCCGCTCAATCGTTCTACCGTGAGCGCACTCATGCCAGACTTTCCTGCGGGTTCGGGACACAGCACGGTGTCAGTTCAGCGATGAGTGGCGCACACAATTCAGCGGATCCACCGCAACAGTCCTTCAGAAGGAATAGCGTCATATCGCGAAGCTGTTCGAGTTCAGCGCGGTACATGATGATCCGGCTGTGCCGTTGCGAGGTTACGAGCCCTGCCCGCGACAAAATGTTCAAATGCGCCGACATAGTATTTTGCGGCACCACGAGCGCACGCGCTATATCGCCTGCCGGCAGCCCTTCCGGCGCATGCTTGACGAGCAGCCGAAAAGTCTCAAGACGGGTTGGTTGTGCGAGCGCTGCGAGAGCGAGAATTGCCTGTTCCTGTTCCATATATCCAGATTACTGGAATTATGGACGAAGTCAACACGTTTGTTCAGTAGCTTTCGCGCCGGCTTTCCATAACGACCGCACAAAAACAACCGCAATAATGCTGGCGGTCACGCGGCGAACCCGAAAGCCTTGACATCAAACAGGCTCACACGAGCGCCTTGCGTACAGCTGCCGAGACCCACTCGGCAAGGATAACCGTGGCCAGAATGACGATGAAGATCGTCGTTACCTGTGGCCAGGCCAACATGTTCAAAGAGGACTGAAGCTTGAGGCCGAGCCCGCCTGCACCTACCAGGCCAAGGATCGCCGATTCTCGAATATTGATATCCCAACGGAACACGGTAATTCCCAGAAACGAAGGCAGGACCTGCGGCACAATCGCATAGTCGATGACCTGCATGCGACTTGCCCCGGTGGATGAGACAGCTTCGACCTGCTTCTGGTCAATCTCCTCAATCGTTTCGTAAAGGAGCTTGCCGACGAAGCCAATTGACCGCAGGGCGATCGCAATGATGCCGGCGAGCAGTCCAGGTCCCAGGATCGAGACGAGAAGCAATGCCCAGATCAGCGAGTTGATGGAGCGTGATGCTACGATCAGGAAAAGTGCGATCGGACGAAGGACAAGCAGGCTGGGCGTGGTGTTGCGAGCGGCAAGGAAAGCAATAGGTACTGCCAGCACAGTGCCGGCAAGCGTCCCAAGCGTTGCCATATTGAGCGTGTCCCAAAGAGGAATGATAAGCTCGCTCAAATAGGACAGGCGTGGCGGGAAGGCGCGGCTGAGAATGTCGCCGCCTTGTCTTGGCGCATCGTAGATAAACGCCCAGATCGTATCTTTTGTCATGATCTGCCAGCAGAACGCGAAGAAGGCGACGAGTAGCAGCCAACCGATCCACTGGATGAGCTCGCGGCTGGGTGTCAGCTTACGCCATGTTTTGTGGCCATCGAGGGAATTTGAAACTGGCATTATTGAACCCGTTTGCGAACAAGGCTCGAGCCGTATTCGGCGAGCATGACGATGACGATAATGAGGATCAGCACAGCACCCGCGCTATCGTACTCGTATCGGTCGATCGACGTGTTGAGCGTTGCACCGATACCCCCTGCCCCGACAATGCCGATGACGGCCGATTCACGGAAATTGATGTCAAACCGGTAGAGCGAAAGTCCGATCAGCCGCGGCATCACCTGAGGTTGGACTGCATAGTTGACGAGTTGCAGCCACGAAGCGCCAGTGGCACGGACGGCCTCTGCCTGCTTTTCATCGATTTCTTCGATAGCGTCAGCGAGGAGCTTGGCGATGAAGCCGATCGTTGCGAAGGTGAGCGTCAGGAAGCCCGCGAATGGGCCGAAACCGAACATCGCAACGAGCAGGATCGCAATGATGATTTCTTGAAAGGCCCGCGACGTGGCAATGATCGATCGGCACACATAGTAGACCGGCGCCGGCGCAATATTACGTGCCCCTCCCATGCCAATCGGGATGGAAACGAGGATGCCGACGATAGTCGAGGTCAACGTCATCGTCAGGCTCTCTTCAAGCCCCTGAGCGATGTCACGCCAGCGCGTGGTAAAGTTTGGGACCAGAAAGCCTTGCAGGAAACGCCAGCCGCGATCGAGCCCTTCGTAGGCACGCGCCCAGTTTACTTCGATGGTCGCAACGGCAACGATGATATAGATCAGCGCACCACCGTAGACCAGCCAGCGCCAGACCGCGGATTTGATGAACAGTGGTGGCCGCCGCCACCTGTACGGATAGCTCGTTGAGGCTGCCTCGGTCATCACAAGGCTCCTGCCAAGCGCTCGTCCGCCCGTTCTCGTTCAATAACTGCAAGCCGCTCATCCTCGGCATCATCCTGGGCTTGCTTCTGCATGGCAACCCAGTCCTCTTCGCCATAGATGCGGGTAAGTGCAGCAGTGTCGAGTTGATCAGGGGTGCCGTCGAAGACCACCTCGCCGGCGCGCAGGCCGATAATCCGTTGAACGAAGGCCTGCGCCAACAGGACGTCGTGGATATTGATGACCGCCGGCAGGTTTCGTTCCCTGCAGATCTCGACGATCAGCCTCATAATCTGCCGTGAGGTTTTAGGATCGAGCGAAGCGGTCGGCTCATCGACCAGAAGCAATTCAGGGTCTTGCTCTAGCGCTCGCGCAATACCGACGCGCTGTCGCTGACCGCCTGAAAGAGCGTCGGCGCGTTTGTCGGCATGGGCTGTCAAACCAACCCGATCTAGAAGCGCGAATGCGTTCTGCACGTAGTCTGCGGGGTACCGGCGCAGAAAGCTGCGCCAGAACGGCACGTAGCCAAGCCGCCCGGACAGGACGTTTTCCATCACGGTCAACCGCTCGACAAGAGCATATTCCTGGAAGATCATGCCGATACGGCGCCGCGCGACCCTCAGATCGGACCGAGACAATGCGGTCACGTCGCGCTCGCCTAGAAAGATCTTGCCGGACGTGGGTTCGATCAGGCGATTTACGCAGCGGATGAGACTGGATTTGCCGGCTCCCGAGGGACCGATCAAACCCACCACCTGGCCGGCGGGGATTTCCAATGTGATCCCGTTCAGCGCCTTGTCGCCGGTCTTGTAGGTTTTGGTGAGCCCGGTGATCCTAAGCATTGTCGTTCCCCGCCTTTAAAACATGAGTAAGCGCCGGGTCGCGTACGACCCGGCGCTTATTGGTCAAACGTGCTTATTTGCACGCGTAGGTGACGCCGTTGGCTTCATCGATCTGGCGAACGACAGACCAGTTTTCCTTGAAGGAGATCGGGATGAAACTTTCCTGCGGCGGCTCCGATGTCTGGAATTCCTTCAAGAGCGCCGAGCCTTCCCAGTTGTAGGAGAAGAAGGCACCTTTGACCTTTTCCTGCAGTTCCGGGGTCAGATTGTGGGCCACGCCGTAACCTGTGGTCGGGAACGTCTGCGACTTGAAGATTGAGACAATCTGGTCCGCCTTGACGACATCACGGGCGATCATGCGCTTCATGACGGAATTGGCGACAGCGGCAGCCGGATAGTCCTTGTTGGCAACGCCGAGGACCGAATTGTCGTGTTTGCCCGAGAAAACCGGCTCAAAATCCTTGCCCGCCTCAAGCTTGTATTCGGACTTCAGCAATGCCGAGGGAGCCTTGAAACCGGAATTGGACGTCTCGGCGGTGAAGGCGAGCTTCTTGCCCTTTAGATCCTCGATCTTCTCAACGCCGGAACCAGGATAGGTGATGATTTCCATCTCGTAGCCGAAGGCGCCGCCCTTGGAGGCCATCATCGCGAACGGCCGGAACCCGGCGCAGGCGACAGCGATCGGATTGGAACCGGTATTGAAGCCGGACACGTGCAGGCGACCGGCGCGCATGGCTTCGATCTGAGCGGCGTTTTCCTGCACCGGGAAGAACTGAACCTTCTTGCCGGTCTTTTCCGCGAGATGATCAAGGAAGCCTTTCCAGACATCGGCGTAAACAGCCGGATCTTCAACTGGTGTATAAGCGAACACCAGCGTATCAGGGTCGACGAGCTGGCTAGCATCGGTCGGAATGTCCGCGACCATATCGCCGTCCGCATCTGTGTATCGGGCGTCGAGTTTGAATTCTGCGTGAGCAGGTAGTGCAAATGCTACGGATATCGCCAGTGCGGCCACGAGCTTTTTCATCAGGTTCTCCATCGATCCAAATTACACACCCGCTTATTCGGCACTTGCACTACAGAAATATGACAAAGCTGCACATTTCTAGAAATACGGATTTATCTGTTGCCGCCCCGTGAACTGCAACTTGCCTGATAGAATGGAAATCTATATATCCAGACTTATGGAAAAATCAGCAATCGTAGAAGCGTTTGCAGCCATTGCGCAAACCACCCGACTTGATGCCTTGCGTCTTCTTCTGGACCATTCGCCAGAGGGATTGCCTTCAGGCGACATTGGACGATTTCTCGATATTCCCCAGAACACGATGTCGTCTCATCTCAACGTTCTGAAGCGGGCCGGGCTCGTCCAGACCCAACGTGTCGGCACCACGATAATCTATCGACCTAATACCGAGCTTGTCTGGAGGCTGGTGGAGTTTTTGGCGACAGATTTCACGCCCGCAGTGGGCCGCAAGTCTGCGACCAGCGTCGAGCCCGCTCAAGGGATGCAACGTGTTTTCAACGTGCTTTTCTTATGCCGCGCAAACTCTGCACGGTCGATCATGGCAGAAGCCATACTGCGCAAGATGGCGCCGACGCGATTCAACGCGTTCTCGGCCGGCAACCTACCGGCAAAGGCAGTGCATCCGATGACAGTCGTGACGCTTCAGAAGATGGACTGTCCGGTCGAGGACCTGCGACCCAAAAGTTGGGACGAGTTCAAAGCCCCAAATCGTGTGCTGATGGATTTTGTCTTCACCGTGTGCGATACACTGACTGGAGAGCAGTGCCCCTCCTGGCCTGGTCAGCCCTTCACAGCGCACTGGGCAATCAACGATCCCACGCTTGTCGAGGGCAGCGAGTTGCAAAGGCTTGCCGCTTTCCACCGCGCCGCTGACGCAATCACCAATCGGCTTTCCGTCTTCACCGCGCTTCCGATCGAGTCGATAGACAGGATGTCCCTTCAGACGCAATTGAAGGCAATCGGGGACACCACGCGCTAGCCACGACTACTGCATGCCGTAACCGCAGCCCCGCACAGTGCGGATGGCATCTTCCTTGCTGCCGATGTTCAGCGTCTTGCGCAGTCTTTTGATGCTGACATCGACAATGCGCTCGTCGCGGCTCGTGTCGTTCCATACCATTTGAAGGATCTCGCGACGCGCAAACAGCCGCGAGGGTTCCGTCAGCATCATCTGCAAAAGACGATATTCCGTCGGCCCAAGATGAATTTCACGCCCCCTGCGCGAAACCCTGTGCGTCTCGAGGTTCAGGGAGATCTCGCGATGGTTCAATATCCTTGTCGCCCTCAAGTATGACCGCTCGATGAGGGCATTGCTTCGGGCGAGAAGTTCCTGAACGGAGAAGGGCCGCGGCAAATAATCGTCAGCACCGGCATCGAAAAGAGGCATTGGCAGCGTCTCTCCACCCAGCACTATGATCGCCAGCTGCCTTCTTCCCACATAGGCTCGCATCTTCATGAATGACTGGCGCAGATTGGTAGCGTGGGTCACAGAGTCGACAACGATCAGATCTGGCTGTCTTTCCGCGACCATCCGTTCACACTGCTCGGCCAGTCCGCATACCCCGGCGATATAACCTTCCTCACGAAAGCTTGCTTCCAGGATCGAGCCCACGCCAATATCTTCCTGTACGATAACGACGCTCGGCATGACGTCTACTCCATCGCCACGACAGTTTCGGCGCGGGGGCGATCAGCTGAAACATCGTCCCCTGTCACAATGTACTCGACGGTTTCAGCCAGATTGGTCGCGTGATCTCCGACCCGCTCCAGGTTCTTTGCACAGAAGAGGAGATGAGCGCACAAGGTGATGGAACGCTGATCTTCCATCATATAGGTCAGGAGCTCCCGAAACAGGCCATTATAAAGCACGTCGATATGCTCGTCCTGAAGGCGGACTTGAGAGGCCATTTTCGCGTCGTTGTTCTGGAACGCGTCGAGGGCGCCCGCCAGTTGGGTTTTGGCGGCGTCGGCCAGTGTGCTGAAGCCAGCGGAGACAACGCCCCTGTTAAGCGAAGCGTCCATGATCGCAGCGCGCTTGGCGATATTCTTGGCAAGGTCGCCCACGCGCTCCAGATTTGAAACCATGCGCATTGCCCCGACGATCCGTCTCAGGTCATTGGCGACAGGTTGCCTGCGGGCAATAATCTGCACGGCTGCTGTCTCGGCGGTTCTCTGCATGGCATCGAGTTGCAGATCAGCTTGAACGACCTCATCTGCGAGTGTCTTGTCATTTTCGATGAGGGCATTGACCGATTTATCGACGAGTGCTGCAGCAATTCGCCCCATGGCCGATACTTGTCCAGTGAGATCCTGCAGCTCTTCGTCGAAAGCTCGAATAGTATGATCCATCGTCATGTTTCCCCCTCAGCCGAAGCGACCGGTGATGTAGTGCTGCGTTTTTTCGTTCTGCGGATTTGTGAAAAACTCGTTCGTTGCGTTGTACTCGGTCATCTCGCCCATGTGCATGTAGGCGGTGTAGGTCGATATACGGGCTGCCTGCTGCATATTATGCGTGACGATGACGATCGTGTACTGGTCTCTCAACTCCGCAATCAGCTCCTCGATTTTCGCGGTGGCGATCGGGTCGAGGGCAGATGTCGGTTCATCGAAGAGGATGATTTCAGGATTGGGAGCGAGGGTCCGGGCGATGCACAAACGCTGCTGCTGCCCTCCCGAGAGACCATAAGCTGACTGGTGGAGACGGTCCTTCACCTCAGTCCAGAGCGCCGCCCCCTGGAGAGCCTGCTCAACCCGCTCATCAAGAACACTCTTCTTGGTGATGCCGCGGATTTTCAGTCCGGCTGCAACGTTTTCATAGATCGACTTCGGAAACGGGTTTGGCTTCTGAAACACCATCCCGATGCTCAAGCGGATCAGGATCGGATCCATGCCCTGGGCCACCAAATTTTTCTTTTCCGGCAGCAGTTCAATTGCGCCCTCGTACCGGTTGCCAGGGTAAAGATCGTGCATACGGTTGAACGATCGCAAGAGCGTGCTCTTCCCACAGCCTGACGGGCCGATCAAAGCAGTAACATGCTTTTCTGCGATCGGAAGGTTGACCTTCTTGAGCGCATGGAATTCTCCATACCAGAAATCGAGATCCCTCACTTCAGCGCGCAAGCGTTCGGGATGGATCAGAATGTTGCGCGCTGAACCTGTTTGCTGACCCGTTCTGGCAGGTTTAATAACGGTCGAAGTGTCGTTCATTTTTGGTCCGATCTCAGTTAGAGGCCAAGATTGCGTCGAAGCCTGAAGCGTATCCAGATAGCGACAGCGTTCATGCCCAGCGTCATGAACATCAGGACAACACCGGTCGCGGCGGCATTGACGTGAAACGCTGCCTGCGGCCGTGATATCCAGTTGAACATCTGGATGGGCATCACGGTGAACGGCGCATTCAGCCAATCAAAGTTGATAAAGGGAAAGCTCGCATCCACAGGCGCAGGAGGAAGAAATGCGATGAAGGTCAGAGCGCCGATCGTGATGATCGGGGCGGTTTCCCCAATGGCTCGGGACAAGCCGACGATCGCACCCGTAAGGATACCGGGCCGCGCAGCCGGAAGAATGTAATGCCACATGGTCTGCCATTTGTCCGCACCGAGACCGAAGGCGCCTTCGCGGATCGTCTGCGGTATCGCCCGGATGGCCTCTCTCGTCGCAACGATGACGATCGGCAGAATCAGTAGCGCAAGCACCATGCCCGCCACCAGAACCGTCCGGCCAAGATCGGCAAGATAAACGAAAAAGCCGAGCGCGAGCAAACCATAGATAATCGACGGCACACCAGCGAGATTGGTGACGTTGATTTCAATGACGTCGGTCATCCAGTTCTTTCTCGCATACTCCTCGAGGTAAAGACCTGCACCAACGCCAAGCGGAATTGCCAAAAGAGCCGTGACGAACATGACCAGGCAGGTTCCGACCCAGGCCGAAAGGATGCCGGCATCTGCCGGTCGCCGTGACGGAAACTCGGTCAGGAAGGCGTAGTCGATCCGGCCCAGTCCGTCGTAGAAAAGGTCGGCTATCAACGCTACCAGAAAAGCCATCACCACGAACAGGATGGTGAGACCCAAGCCGGCGAATATGAAGTCGTTGCGTCGTGCCCGATTGACAAGCGAGGTCTGGGAATCGATGTCCAGAGCCACGATTGGGCTGTCTGCGCTGATAGCCATCAGTAGGCCTCCCGGAAGCGGCGGCGAAGAAAAAAGCCGATGATGTTGAAGACAAGTGTCAGCACGAAAAGTGCGAGGCCTGCAGCAAAGATAGTTTGATACGCCAGCGAGCCATGGGGCAGGTCGCCGAGGCTCATCTGTACGATGTAGGACGTAATCGTTGCAGCACCTTCGCGAGGATCTGCAGTCAGGTTAGGATTCTGTCCTGCGGCGATGGCAAGCACCATGGTCTCGCCTACGGCCCGTGACATGCCCAGAAGATACGCTGCGGTAATGCCCGAGAACGCACCCGGAATGATGACCCTGAACGACGTCTGCAGTCTCGTCATGCCAAGAGCGTAAGCACCCTCCCTCAATGAGGCTGGCACGGCACGCATGGCGTCTTCACTGATGGAGACGATGTAGGGCATGATCATGATGCCGAGCACGATGCCCGGAGCCAGGAGGTTGAAGCCGGTCAGGCCGGGAATGAACGTCTGAAGTAACGGAGTGATAAACAAGAGAGCGAAGTAGCCGAAGACGACTGTCGGCACGCCGCCGAGCAATTCGAGCACCGGTTTGACGGTTTCACGGACGGCCGGGCGTGCATATTCGCTGAGATACACTGCAAGGCTCGTTCCCAACGGAATTGCAATCAGGATCGCGATCCCCGCGGCCCAGAGGGTTGCCGTCAGAAGTGGCAGGATTCCATAGCGTGGCTGCGCAAAGACCGGCGTCCACTCCGTATCGGTCAGGAACGTCCACAGGGAAACTTCTGTGAAGAAATTCCAGGACTCGCTGACAAGCACGTAAACGATGGCTGCGGTGACGAGTACCGAGAGAGCGGCGGACAAAAATAGCAACACGCGCATCGACAGGTCGATGAGACGTCGCCGTTTCAAAAAAGCGTCACTTGGGATATAGGCGTCGAGCGTTGTTGGCATCTTATGCTCCGCTGGCGACAGCCGCGAATACTCGCGACTGCCGGGAGGGTTGGGATGTTAGTTGGCTGCGTCGGCGACCAGGTCGGTAACCGTCACGCCGACCTTGGAACCACCTGCGAAGTGGCTTCCGGTGACGCGCTTTTCGAACTTCTTCAGAGCAAGGCCAGCGGCTTCGGCAGGGAGGGCAACGTAGCCGACCTCGCTGACGAGTTCTTCCTGGTTCTTGGCATCGAAAAGGAACTCCGCGAAGGCACGCACATGTTCCTTTTCTTCGGCTGACTTCTTGGAAGCGTAATAGAAAAGCGGACGGGTGAGCGGCTGGTAAGTTCCGTCGGTGGCTGTCTCGATGGACGGCGCCACGCACGATCCATCGGCCTGCTTGATTTCGACAGCCTTCACCTTGCCAGCATTCTCGGTCAGATAGGCGAGACCCAGGAAGCCGATCGCATTCTTGTCGCCGCCGACGCCCTGGATCGTGATGTTGTCGTCCTCGGTCGCGGTATAGTCGCCGCGGCTGGCATGCTCTTTGCCGTTAATGGCGAACGTGTAGTAGTCGTAGGTTCCGGAATCCGTGCCGGCGCCAAAGAGGCCGAGCTTGGCGTCAGGGAATTCGCCGCGGACCTGGTTCCAGTTCGTGACCTTCCCCTGTGCTTCAGGCTCCCAAATCTTCTTCAGTTCCTCGACGGTCATGCACGTCGCCCAGTCGTTCGCCGGGTTTACGATCGTTGCGAGAGCATCGATTGCGACAGGCAGCTCGATGAATTCAACGCCGTTCTGCTTGCACAGTTCGATCTCGTCGGACTTGATCGGTCGGGAAGCGCCGGTGATGTCGGTTTCGCCGCGGCAGAACTTCTTGAAGCCACCGCCCGTGCCAGAAGAACCGACGGTCACCAGGGTTTTGCCGGCTTGAGCCTTCTGGAACTCTTCAGCCATGGCTTCGGAAATGGGGAATACGGTGCTCGAGCCGTCGATCAGCACTGTCGGTGCCTGCTGCGCAAAAGAAGGGGCAACGAGGAGGCCGAGAGTAACGATCGAAGCTGCGGAAGAGGCGAAGGCGGCGCGCGCCGGGCGAAAGGTTTTCGTGTTGTGTGTCATGACGACCCTCTGTGAATTCAGAAAAGCTGAACGCGACATCCGCGAACGCAGGGTCGTCATAGTATTGTTCGATGACAGTTTTATGTCAACCAAGTATAGTATGGTATATCTGGATGAATTGATATTTGCGCGTTTAATTTTGTACTTGGATTATCATGATTTCTACGCAATTATATCTTTGAATGTCGTTTTGGGGAGTGCGCGCCGCACGGCGCATCCTGAAAGGCGAGACCAGCAAGATACCGACAAGGCCGCAGCAAAGCAATCACAATTCCAGATTTCTAGATATTTCGCGTTTGTCACAAAACTGAAGTGTCACTGTAATAAATCGCCTGACAGCCGCGAAACTAAGGAGCGAAGCTGATGTCCCCAAAGGTCATGATCGTCGAAGATGAAGAAGCGCTGAGCGTTCTGCTGCGCTATAATCTCGAGGCTGAAGGATATCTCGTAGAAACAATCGGCCATGGCGAAGAGGCTGACATCGCCCTGCAAGAGAGCGTGCCTGATCTGCTGATCCTGGACTGGATGCTTCCGGGTGTATCCGGGATAGAACTCTGCCGTCGCCTGCGCGCCAGACCGAACACCGAGCGCCTCCCCGTCATTATGCTAACAGCGCGAGGGGAAGAAACCGAGCGAGTGCGCGGATTGGCGACAGGTGCCGATGATTATCTGGTAAAGCCGTTCTCTACCCCTGAACTCATGGCGAGGGTGCGAGCGCTGCTGAGACGTTCCAGCCCGGCGCTGTTGTCGTCTGTCTTGCGCTATGCAGACATAGAGCTCGACCGGGAGGGCCACCGTGTTCATCGTGAGCGTCGAGAAGTCAAACTCGGGCCGACTGAGTTCCGTCTCCTCGACTTTCTGATGAGATCACCCGGACGCGTCTTCTCCCGGGCACAACTCCTTGACGGCGTGTGGGGTCACGATCTCTATGTCGACGAACGAACGGTCGACGTACATGTCGGTAGGCTTAGAAAAGCCCTCAACTTCTCCAACAAACCTGATCTGATCCGGACAGTTAGAGGTGCTGGCTATTCCATGGATACAGGTTTGAAGTAAGTTTGCCGTCAGAGCCTTCGGACGGTATCTGTCTCCGAATTAGTTCGGCGATACGACATTCATATCCAGCGCCACAGTTTGCAGAGTAGGCGATGTGCTGATCTCTCCTGGCTGGATAACACCGAATTGGCGCACCAGCTTCAATCGCAGAAGAGCGCTACGGTCGGATTGCGCCACAAGGGGACATCAGGCCGCGACCGCTCGATCCCCTAGTCGGCCTATAACTCGAATGTAGAGAAGCTCGCTGACAAGCTCGACAAGCGTTTGCGTGACGATAATCGCCGGAAGAAGCGGCATCGCATTGGGGATGGCAAATGCAAGTGGAAGTACCACCAGTGAATTGCGTGTCCCTGCACTGAAAGCGATAGCGCGTGCTGCTGGAATATCGAGACGATTCAATCGTGCAATGAACCATCCGATGGCAGGAGCCAGGACGGCGAACGCAAGGTAGACCGGGAGTGCCCGCACCGCTCCTTCCAAAGCAAGACCCAATTGCGGGACGACACCAGCGACGACAACAAATAGAACAAGTGCTGTCGCTGGCACGGGCAGGAGCCCAAGCCCGGCGCTCAGCCGCGCTGCGCTTGCGTTTCGCCCGGCGATCAGTTGCAAAACACCTGCGCCAATCAGGGGAACCGCAATCAGCCATACGAACGCATGAACGAATGGCCCCATTTGCACCAGTCCGTCAGCGTCATCACCGAGAAACAATCTGAGATACACAGGCAACAGTGCCATCTGCGCGATCAGCAAGGCAGGAGTTGCCGCTAACAGCAGCTTCGCGTCTGCTCGCCCCAGGTGAGAGAATGTCACCACGTAGTCGATGCACGGGGTCAACAAGACCAGAAGCACGCCGATGCGGATCATAGGGTCGGTCGGCAGGAACTGGATTAGGCCAAGCACCAGAACGGGAATTGCCACGAAATTTACCGCCATCAACGTTCCAAGGAAACGAACACGGAGGAACGCTCGCCCGAGTTCCGCGATAGGAACTTGAAGGAAGGTAACGAAAAGCATGAAGGCAAGCGCTGGGTTAATCGCAGCCTCCAAAACCGTTGCGCTCGGAATTGCGTAAGCGATGAGACCTGCCGCGACGACAGTCGCGAAATAGATTTTGATCTGCTGGTTCTCCAGCGTTTCTCGCAAATTATGCATGCATCTCACTCACAAACGAACTGGTTTGGTTCGGCAACTTTCTGCGGACGGCCAGTGCACTTGGCGAATAAAGCGATAGCCCGGTCACAGACTTCACAGTGACCGGAACAGCAATCCTTCATCAGGAAGGCCACAAGGTCAGACAGTGCAGGAAAGACCGCTGAGTAGATGATGCTTCTGCCATCCCGGCGGCTTTCAATCAGACCAGCATGCTCAAGATGGTTGAGATGAAAGGAGACCCGTGGCGCAGAAGCAGTTGCTAATGCCTCTGTGATCGCACCCGCTGCCATTCCATCTGCCCCTGCTGTGACAAGAAGCCGGATGATCCTAAGGCGCGTCTCTTGAGCAATTGCTGCAAACCCACTGAGGGCACTTTTCTCGTTCATTCATTTAAACCATTATGGAAACATTTAAGTAATAGTTAGAATGGAAATATCGAATGATCAAGGGAGTGGCGTGATGTCCGCTAATGGCCCAACGACGGCCTTCCCATTTGTCGCAAATCTCCGCGGTGCCTCGCCTTGATGGGAATCGAACCGAGATTCGGTGGTGTCAGTTTTTATGATACTGAAATATAAAACCTTTTTGCTTCACGGCGCCCGCCGGTTTACCAATTTCGTTCTTTCAGCAACCAGAGTCGCGCAGGTGGTGCTTGAGAGGAAGCGGCGGCACGGAACCAATTCGAGGTTGGCCGCTCCATATATTTTTTTAGCAAGAAAGACGCAACCGATGATGAAGACAACCACCGAATCGGCAATAGTAGCGGTTGTATATTCTTTTGAGCCAAAGGTGCCGAATGCATTTGAGCCGTATTGTTATCAAGGGATACAGATCCCTTTCCTTCGTCGACGTCAGTATAAAGGACAAGGCGACCTGCATCATCGGTGAAAATAATACGGGTAAGTCTTGCTTCATCCAAGCGCTTCGCCTCTGTCTAGACGTCGATTTTTCGTCTGCATTTCGCGCGTTGCAGAAAGACGACGTCCATAGCGGCATCGATCAAAGCCGGCCTTTCCAAGTTTTGGTGGGCGTGGAGTTCACAGGCTACGAGGCGAGCGATAACGAGGTAGCGATGCTTCATGGGACCCAGCTTGGAGACGGTCGAGCCCGAATATTCTATAGGTTTCGTCCCAAAAACCTCGTCCGCGGTGAGCTGGCATCCGGCGGTCGAACCGCTGACAGCCTCACGCTGGAAGATTTCGGATGGGAGCTCTATGGCGGCGGCGATCCCAACATCGACCTTGCCGACTTCGAATGGGACACTGATAACGACGAAATTGGAGCGCGCTCTGTCGGCTTGCAATATCTTCAGGCCTACAGGGTGGTGTTCCTCCATGCGCTCCGCGATGTCGAAGGAGATCTTGCCGATATGCGCCGGTCGCCGCTCATTCGCCTGATCGAGGCGACCAAAATCGGAGCAGGTGAGCAGGCGGCATTGATCGCCGCCGTAAAGGCCGCAAACGACGCGATTGAAAAATCACCGGCGATCGAATCCGTTGCGGATGCCATTGATGGAGCGTTAAAGGACGTGACGGGCGACGCCTTTGCGCTCGATGTCGATATTGGGCTGAGTTCGCCCACCTTCCAGTCGATCCTGCGAAACATCCGGATCCTCTTGAGTGGCCCATCCCTGAAAGCCTTTGAGCCGAGACGCAACGGTCTTGGCATGAACAATCTGCTCTACATTGCGATCTTGATCGAGCAGTTTCGCAAGCGCGCGGCAGAAGGCAAGGCGGCGGGCGAACTGATCCTGATCGAGGAGCCCGAGGCACATCTGCATCCCCAGTTGCAGAGCGTCTTGCTGGATGCTCTGCGCGAGTTGCCGTTCCAGTCGATTGTCACCACCCACAGTACCCAGGTGACGGCAAAGGCGCCGCTGTCGTCGTATGTGATGATGACCAACACGGGCGGCAACGCCCCTTACGTCTCGACCATCACTTCTAACACCGCACTGACACCGTACGACGTTGCCGATCTTGAGCGCTATCTAGACGCAACCAAATCAAACCTGCTGTTTGCCCGCAGGATAATGCTGGTCGAGGGAGCGGCGGAGGCTTTTCTGCTTCCCGGCCTTGTCAGATCGGCCATGGGCATAGACCTCGAACGCGCAGGAATCTCAATCGTGCCCATACACGGCGTCCATTTCGGAGCCTATGCACGATTGTTTTCCGGAATCGGCCTGCCGAAGCGCTGCGCGATCGTGGCTGATGCAGATCAGGAACCATCGGACGCCAAGCTGACCGACGACGAGGACCATGATGAAATCGATGCGCCGGAGAAGGAGATCCTCACCGCCCTGGAAGGGGACTATGTAAAAGTCTTCCTTGGAGCCACGACATTTGAACGGGAGATCACCCTTCCCGAGAATCTGGACATGCTGCAGAAGGCAGCAGCGCGCATTGGCGCGCCCCGGATTTCCAAAAAACTCGAGATGGCCGATCTCTTCGGTTTGGTTGACGACGGCTTGAAGAAGAGCGTGCTTAACACGGCCAAGCGGTTCGGCAAGGCGCGCTTTGCGCAGCTCGCAGCCGAAAACATTTCGGAAAAGGCCGCCATCCCTGACTATGTTCGCAACGCAGTAGATTGGCTGCTCGAATGAAGCTGACACCGCAACAACAGCTCGCTCTCGATCATCCCGGCAATCTGCTTTTGAAGGCCTGCCCAGGAAGCGGCAAGACTCGGACGATCGTTGCAAGGCTCGTGAAGGAAGTAGAGGAGGTCCGGGGGACGCCCTTTGCTGTAGCATGCATCACCTATACCAATGCTGCGGTCAACGAAATCGACGCCCGCGTGGCGGCCCACCTCATGCCGGATAGCCAGACAAACTATATCGTTTCGACGATACATTCGTTCTGTCTGCACCATATTCTGCGGCCCTTCGCGAGCCGGGTCACAGGTTTTTCCGGCACTATGAAGGTGTTGACCTCGGAGAGAGCCGAGTTTGTCGAAATCGCCGATCTCGCCGCGGAGATGGTCGGCCGATATGATCTTCGTTTTGAAGATTATGTGCGTTTCGGCGGGATCGGTCTCGATGCCAGCGGTCGGTATATAGGATCTGCGCTGGAAGACGACATGATCGCCCTCGCCGCGCCGCACTTCATGCGACTGGCAGCCGAGCGCGGTTTTATCGACTTCGCCAGCATCCTCTATCATTCCTACTGCTTGCTGCGAGACGATCGAGAGGTGTCCCGATCTGTCGCGACGAAGTTTCGTTCGTTTCTGATCGACGAGTTTCAAGATACGACGGAAATCCAGGTCGAGATCCTCCGACTTCTCCATCAGGAGAAGCGCTCAAAGTTCTTCCTTGTCGGCGATCCCGCTCAGTCAATCTTCGGATTTGCGGGCGCGCGACCCGAGCTCATCGACCCCTTCGCTGACGAGATCGGAGCCAAGCGCGACCTGTCCCTATCTTGGAATTTTCGATCCAGTCCGGCAGTCGTCGAACATGCCGAGCGCCTCTTTCCTCGCAATCCGGCAATGACAAGCGAGGGCGAAGCGAAGAACTGCGCAGAGCCGGTCCATCTCGTTTCGACGGGGAAAGTCTTCGATGCTATAACGGACGAGTTCCTGCCGGCAATCGAGCGCATGAAGTTGCCATTGGGCCGGTCAGCAATCCTGGCCAAGAGCTGGAACGCGCTTTATCCTATTTCTCGTGGGCTTCGGGACTATGGGATCCGTGTGGTCGGCCCGGGTGCGAGGCCCTACAGGCGCTCGCGGCTTTTCGCGTCATTGGCGGAGCAGCTTGGAGCTGCCATTACAGATGAGCATCTTTACAACATCCGGCAGCTGGAGCGGGCGACGTTCAATGCGATCCAGGATGCCAGCGGGGAAAGCCGATTTGACGTCTATGGCTTTGACGGACGGAGAACTATGGTTGCGCTTCTACGGATCGCGAAGGATTTGGCGCGGTCGCTCGACGGCGTCGAATGGCTCGACGCGACGGCGCAGGAGGTTGGTCGTGTCCTGGTGAAGGACCAGTGGCTTCCACCGAAGCACGAAGCCGACTTTTTCGCTTCCGTGCGGGAGATGGTTTCAGACATGCGGCACAACAACATCGATGTCGATAACCTCTCGATCGATGATCTTGGCATGTTTGCTAGCCCTGACAAAGCGTTGCGGTTGATGACCATCCATGAATCGAAGGGACGGGAATTTGCAGCTGTCGCGGTGATTGGCCTGAGGGAAGGATCGATGCCTCACTTCAAAGCACGGACCCCTGAAGCGGTCGATGCAGAACGGCGGCAGTTCTACGTCGCGGTAACCCGGGCGGAAAGACTGCTGATGTATGTATATGACCGCGACCGCTTTGGTAATCCTCCGAGCCGATTCCTCGGAGAGGAGGGTGTCGGGTTGGTCTAGGGAAACGCGACCCTCATTCTGACATCTACAACAGAGTGGCAATTCTTGACCATATGTCGGCTGCCACCTCCTCCTCGGTGCGGTCAGCATTCACTAGATGGCAGCGTCCGGGGTCGTTCGCCGCGGCCGAACGGAAGCCATCTGCAATCTGCACGAAGTTCCGCCCGTCCTCAGCGGGATCGCCGGGACCGTCCTTCCGGATTGTCCTGCGTGCCGCAGCCCTGTGTGGTGGCAAATCGAGAATGATAGTCGCATGCGGTCGTGCGTCACCGACAACTGCGTGCAGAACGGCGTCGAGGAGAGGTCTGAGATCCTCGGCCGCGCCGAAGACTTGCAGGGCGTAGGTCGAATCGAAGTAGCGATCCGACACGACCCAGTTCCCGCGGACCAAGGCCGGGCGGATCACACTCTGGACGTGGTCGTACCGGGCTGCGTTGACCAGCAGCAGTTCCTCCACACGCTCAAGCTGCCGGTCGCCTTGGGTCAGGATGGCGCGGATTTCTTTCCCGAGCCGGCCGCCGTCGGGTTCCTTCGTTTGCACGACGCTCCTGCCTTCCCCACGCAAACGCTCGACAAGGCGTTTGACCTGCACGGATTTTCCGCTGCCGTCGATTCCCTCAATACTTACAAACGGCAAGTTGAACTCCTATATGACTAACCCGCGCCGCAGGAAGGCAGCTCATGGCTCGATCAAATGTTGTTGTCTTTGTCTCTGCGGGTATGTCCGCCCCTAAAAAGCGCGACCACTCCCTCGCCCGTAGACAACTCTACCTCAACTACGGCGCCTTGTCGTTGGCAACGATGTTGCAGCTCAAGGGCTATGAAACGCTTCTACTTCATGGGGAACATGACACGCCAGAGGTGGCAATGGAGCGCCTCGTGGCAAGGGGGGCGCTGCCCTCGTCCTTTCCACTTATGGTGTCTATCCCGAGCTTCTATGCCCTCGATTGGGCCAAAGCGTTCTGCGCGCTTGCAAAGAAGGCAGATCGTGACTGTCGGATCATTGTCGGAGGCAGGTGGGTGGTCGGGCCCGATGTCGCGTGGTTGCGCACCAAGTTGCCCGAGGCCGATATTCTCGTCGAAGGGCTTGGCGAGCCGATCGTCGAAAGCCTTCTGAGCGGGAACCCAGACCTTCGCAGGCTGTCGGCGCCGACCCCTGGGTTCACTTTGAATCACCTGCTGGTGGACGGCTACGAGCGGTATCAGCCGAGCGTGGAAGCCTCTCGCGGTTGCGGCATGAAATGCGTTTTTTGCGAAGAGCGCGATATCCCGCTTGAGAAGCTGCGAGATCCGGACGACCTCGCCGCATCGATGGCTCTCGTACAGGAGCAGTACCGCGGAGCTGCGATTCACCCTTACCTTCAGTCGTCGATGTTCGCGCCCAGTCGCCAATGGAGCGAGCGCCTCGCTTTGGCTGTCGAGCGCCTCGGGCTCCGCGTCGAATGGCGGACGGAGACCCGGGTGGACGCCATGACACCGGAAACGGTCGCGGCGCTGGCGCAGGCGGGGCTGAAAGTCATCGACCTTGGGCTAGAGACAGCGTCTCCGGCCCAAATCCTGGCCATGGGGAAGTCCCGTGATCCGGACAGGTATCTCAGGCGCGCATCCGACCTCGTCGAGGCGTGCCGCGAACACGGCGTGCGGGTCAAAGCGAATGTGCTGCTCTATGCAGGTGAAACACAGCGGACCCTCGACGAAACGACGACATGGCTTGACCACCACGTTTCGGCGATCGCAGGCGTGTCCGTAGGCCCGGTCATCGCCTACGGGCCGCCCAAGACGGCCGACCCGTTGCTTAGCGATTGGATTGCCCGCGGGGCCAGGCCGGTGGATCCGGCGAGCGCCGAAGCAACCGGCATCACGATGATGCACCTCAGCAAGGACTTCGACGCCGCCGAGGCCGAGGCGGCAAGTCTATCGCTCTCTCGCCGATTTATGGATACCGGTTCCTATTTCGAGCTCAAGAGTTTCAGCTACTATCCAAGGGACTACGCCCGCGCCGATTTCGATAGGGACGTAGCGGCTGCCGACCCAGCCCGGCTGCCCTTCGCCCTGGAGCCCGCGTGAGTAACTGGCGATATCCGCGACCGACCGCGAGTGTTCGATACACCTCGTCCCGGCTGGCGTACGGCGGCGGTGGTAGACGGATTCTAATTCTGTATTCGTTGCGTACACAGCTGTCCTTGGCAGCCACTAACGTGATAGTTGTAGCGCACAGATAGTTGGAGAGCCCCCGTGGATTGGCAAAACCTCCTCGACCGCAGGCGTTTATGCGACGCGAATTACGTTGAGAAAACCGATCGACCGACGTTCATTCAGGACGCCGACCGAATTACATTCTCTGCTCCCTTCCGTCGCCTTGCCAACAAGACGCAAGTCCATCCCCTGTACGAAAACGACCACCTACACCATCGACTGATCCACAGCGTCGAGACGGCGAGCGTCGGCCGCTCCCTGGGCATTGCCGTCGGCGACTGGCTCGAGAAAGAGCACGGCCTCGGTGCCGGCGAAAAGTACGTCGTCGCCGGGATGACGCAGGCAGCTTGCCTTGCCCATGATATAGGGAATCCGCCCTTCGGACACTCGGGCGAGGCGGCTATCGGAAGCTGGTTCGCGGAGAGCTTCCGCGGTCCGTCCGAACTATTCGGCGCAATCGAGACGCCGCTTCGATTGGAATTCCAGGATTTCGAGGGGAACGCGCAGGGCTTCAGGATTATCAGCAGGCTTGAGATGTACCGGAACGAGGGCGGCATGCGCCTCTCGATGGGCGTGCTTGGCGCCTTCGCGAAGTATCCGGTAACCGCCAGGGTCCGCGCCAAGGCAAAGCAACCGTATCGCGGGCTCAAGAAATTCGGCGTGTTCGAAAGCGATGCCGAGCTGTTCGCCCAAGTCGCCGAAGCGGTGGGGCTGCCCGTGGAAACCTTAGGCGCCGATCGCTGGTGGCGCCGCCACCCGCTTGTCTTCCTCGTAGAGGCCGCCGACGACATCTGCTACAACATCCTCGATCTTGAGGACGCCTACGCGTCGGGCGACTTCAACGAGGACATCGTCCTGAAGCATCTTCAGTCGCTCGCCGGCATCCCCAACGTCGACCTAGCCGACCGAACGACCGACGAGATCATCGCCTATGCCCGCGCTCGCGCGATTGGTTCGGCCATTGATGCCTGTGTCGCGGCCTTCAAGGCAAACTATGATGCGATCATGTCGGGCTCGTTCTCGGGATCGCTCATCGAGGCATCGGCTAGAAGTAGGGAATTCGCCGCGATCGAGAATCTCTCCAGGCAGCGCCTGTTCACCTCTCCTCGCAAGACGGAGTTGGAGGTCTTCGGACGGAACGTCTTGCACCGGGTGCTTGACGGACTAATCGGCGTCTTCGAGCAATTGCGCGCCAGGAATTGGGACCCGGCCGGGCTCGACGGGTACCACGAGCAGCTTCGCCGAGCAGCTAACCTCGATTTGCGAGACGTCAAAGACGAATACACAGCTCTCCATGCGCTGACCGACTATGTGTCCGGGATGACCGACCGTTACGCTGTCAAGATCGCCAAGCTCGTCGCCGGGGTCTAGGCGCCAGCTAAGCTGGCATTTAACGTGCGGGTGTCAATCCGCTCACTACGCGACGGGCATCCCAGGATTTGGGAACTCTACTGGATTTCAATTTCTTGGTTAATAACCGCACTCTCGACAAAGTTCCTCATTCGATGAGCCGTCGAGTTATAGATTGAGCTGTTATCGCCAGCTTCGAACGTTAGTACGAATGCGGCGGATTGCTCACCCAATTCTCGTTGGCTACCAGTCAAGTTGAATTGATACAGATCGCGGGAAAACACCTGCGCTCTGAGCCGGAAGGTGGCGCCAGAATATCCGATCCCGCTCTTCTTCGAAAAATCGCGCATGTGACGCCTTACCGGATACCACTTGGCTAGCTCCGTCCGCGCATCCATCTCGGGCGCCTTGTCCTCTTTCATGCTGCCAAGTAGATTTCCAATGTCACCGCTTGCCTTACGGTATTGCAACGCGACTTGAATTCGGGTTGCGTAGTAATTTGTGCCCGCAGCTTCCGATACCTTAGGGGTAAGGATCGCTGTCAACCGCGCCTTTCCGAAGAGTTTCCCGTCCTTGATCAACTCCGGCGGGATCGGGATTTCATCCCAAAAATATGCATACCCGGGGGTTAGCCCTGCTTTCCACGCCATCGTTACGGTACCGGGCGCACAGATCCATGGCATCGTTCCTCGATAAGGTGTTCCCCATCCCGTCGAAGGATGATGTGCGTCAGCCTCCGAACGATCAATCAGAAGTGCTTTGACTAGGTCCGGGCTTGGGTCCTTCAAATTTGCGAAGGTATGCGCAGCCAAGGATGAAACTAGAGGGACAGCGTAACTACTGCCGGATTGGGGCGCCCCACCACCTAACATATTTAATGTTGAGAACCAGCTTAGATCGGGTTTCAGCATGCCCTCAGGGCCCGGGCCGACGAGCGAGACGCCGCATGCATCGGCCGGCTTTCCCCTGTTATCGAACTGCCTGCCGCCAACGACAATCGCAGCATCGCAATCGGCAGGAGGGCATAGCTGGTGTGTTGGATTATCCGCCCGGCGATTTCCAATAGAGATTACGAGCAGCAAGCCGAATTCCCGCGCTATCGCGTTCAACTCATGGCCGAGATAGCTGACATTGAATAGATCGCCTTCGGGCAACACTTGGTTGAACGATAAATTCCAAACTTTGGCGTCTGGGTAAAGACGAGCTACCTGTCGCAGATAGTCGATCAGGGCATCTGGATTTACGCCTGCATTTCCACCGGCCTTGGCCACTGCAGGGACCGTACCTAGTCGGCATTCCAATTGAGGTAGCTCGAGCTGATTATTCCACGCGTGAGCATGCACTACGAGCGATGCCACCCTATTTCCGTGCGCAGTGTCCGCAACTGTAGCAGCAACAAGTGACGGTGCTCGCCAAGCTTCCAACGGAAGATATGAATTTGCCGTCAATCCACCATCAACCACAGCGACGATAGGTTGGGATGCCAGGGTTGGCGCAGGCGGGACTGGCTGCGCCCCAATCCCTGGCGAGGTCACTTCAATCCGACGAACCGGATCAATGCGAAATGATGATCCCGACGCGATGAGCTCGATGAGTGCTTCTTTGGAAGGTATTGCTGCGAAAGTTCTGGCTGCGCCATTGTTGCGATAGCGACGGACGGCCCTGCTTACAGCAGTTTGCCTAGGATTTACGTTGGCCGGAAGACCGTCTTCACCGCTCGTTTGTCCTGCAAGAAGAACGCCTGAAAAAGTCGGCATCAGATGACCCTCCGACTCGATGCGATTCAGAGTTTGCACAACGGATTCACGTGCCTGCTCATCGCGGAAAGGTGTTAGCCAGACGACAAAGCCGCGTCCTTCCTTCAACTCATCTGCCGCATTCCAGAGCGCGTCGATCGTACGACCGCGAAGAATCGCTTCTTCGCCAAAAGTGGAGATCGAACGGACGCGCGAGATGGCGGTGCGGGCCTCGATTGTTGTTGCGCCCTGAATATGGCGCCCCAACAGGGGTAACTTTGCAGCTTCGACCTCGATCAGATAGCCACCGTTTATTGGCGCCGTGAACTTGCACCCGGACCGCTCATCGAACAAGCCGCGCGGTATCCAGGATGGCGCAAGCGAGTCTCCAAACATTTTCGCAACAATATGGAGCTTACCGCCGTGCTTCGGCGTCTCGTCCACAGCCCTGATCACCTCCTGGGCATCACGGTATAGCTCCCTACGTTGTTGCTGTAGGCGCGCCGCAACAATCCCGTCCTCTCCCTTTCCTGAAATGTGAGGCTCTTCCGGAAGAGACCGGTAATTTCTCTGGGGTCGGACACGGGTTGTTAGGTCAGTGCAGTTCATCAGCATCGCTTTGTTCGGAGAGGCAGCGATGGCGGTGGAATGGACGATCACGATCGAGGGGAAGAACGAGTTCGGCGACGTTTGCAGGAAGGCCGTTCATATCGACAAGAGTTGGGAACGTCTATTTGACGGCGGCATTGGCCTGTCGATTGAGGACAGCAAGACGATCATGACGGCGCTGCAAAGCGCAGTCGTAGCCCATGAGGCAGAGACCTACTCCCTCTTCCGTCGGGTCTGCCCGGATTGCCACACATTCCGGCCGGTTAAGGACTACACATCACGCCGGATCCGAACCGTATTCGGCACAGTGGAGGTCCGCAATCCTCGCTGGATGCTGTGCCGGGATTGCCACCCGGGCATGGACGGCGCCTTTGCGCCGCTGAAAGAAATCTGCCCCGATCGAGCGACGCCCGAACTGTTGGAGCTGAGTGCCCGTCTGGGAAGCATGATGCCCTACCGGCAGGCAGCCAAGGTGCTGGCCGAGTTCCTGCCGATTGAACCCACCGAGACGTACGCGACCGTGCGCAAGCGGACCATCAGGATCGGCGAACGGCTCGACGACCAGATTACCCGGGAAACATGGAAGGCGAGAGCTCAAGCGGATGATCGTAGCCAGCTTGAGCTGCAGCTCCCGGGCGATCACCGCAAGGAATTCGTCATCAGCATCGATACCGCTTATGTTCGCAGCGCGGACCCAAATGCAGCGCGAAGCTTCGAGCTCGTCGTTGCCCGATGCGGCCGCGGAGGACGAGGCGAACCAGGTGGTCGCTACTTCGTCACCGGTAGCACCGCTCAACAAGCAATTCGCGACCGCGCCCTCCACACGCTTGAAGGGGTCGGATATCGCGGCTATGGCGATGTGACGGTGATTTCGGACGGCGCAGAAGTTCTCAAGCGAGTGCCCCGCGCCATGCCGAAGCCGACAACCCACATCATCGACTGGTTCCACATCGCCATGAAGATCCAGCCCATGCAGCAGATTGCCAATCACATCGCGCGATCGCAGCCCAGTCCCATTGAAGCGCTTCCAACCATAGACAGAGACATCAGAGCAGTGAAATGGCGTTTGTGGCACGGCCGCGTGGATCGTGCGATCGGGGACCTGGAGCGGCTCTTGACGAACCTGCAGGGATCACGGCAGGTAAGCGAGTTCTCGATCGCACGGCTGCACAGCCTCGGCTTGCAACTCCTGACCTATATCCGCTCGAACCGTGGTGCGATTGTCGACTATGGAAAGCGCCACAGAGCTGGGCTCCGTGTTGCTACGACCCTCGCTGAGTCGGCCGTGAATTCTCTCGTCGGGAAGCGGATGGTGAAAAAGCAGCAGATGCGGTGGTCGCTCCACGGTGCGAATATGCTCATGCAGGTTCGAACTGCGGAGGCAAATGGCGAACTCCGTAATCGATTGCGGGCACCTTTCCGACAGCCTGAAGTAAACGTACCACCGCTATTCAAACCACAACCGCCCCTACTGCACGCCGCCTAACCCCAGAAAAATTACCGGTCTCGCTTGCATCCTCGATCCAGTTCCGGAAACCGGCAAGGAAGTTTCCGCCGCCGGTGGCGAGGGCTTTCTCGATGACGTCGGGGTTGCTAAACGGATTGTTGGAGGGCGAGAACATGTCGAGCGCCTGTCGCGCGACGAAGGAGACGACGTCCTCATGATGGGGCGTGACGCCCGGCACCCCCCGCGTCACATTGTGCCACCATTGCTGGTTAAGCAGGAACGCCTGCGCATAAAAGGCATAGGGCTGCTTGTCCCACGCCTCCCCTTTGAATCGGTAATCCCCCGGCAAAGGCTCTATGCAGAGTGGGGCGTCTGCCTGGAAGCTGGCGGCATGAAGATAGTTTGACAGTCTGAGGCTCTTGCGGACCGCCTTGTCGAGCAGTTCCAGACGCTTGCCTGGCGCCGATGCCAGGTGGATCGACCAGTCGAACAAAGCCAGCGCCAGGGCCGTGGGCGAAAGCCCTCCCGTCATCCGGGCGCTCAGGGCCTCGCGCGTCCGATCGATTGCGCGGTACGCTTCCATGATGGCGACTTCGTCGGGACGCTGCCCCGGGCCTGGCGAGAGGGGCGTGTTTTTTAAGACATTCATTTCGACTCCTGCCGGACCGGCATGCTGGCACTTGTGGTCTGACATTCCTTGTCATCGTTCATGAGGAGCGCGATGACATCCGAGATCAGAAGTCCAAGCTCGTGATCATTCCCGCTCCTCTGAAGGGCCGGGGCGCCGACAACGTCCCGGAGGATCCCGACACCGGCGAGAAAGGCGGCGATCACAGACGCGCGCTGTTCCGATATCAGCGGGGATTTGGACGCAAACGGCTTCACGAAACCCTCATTGAGGAATTCGCGAAGCACCCGCGAGGCTTCCGGACTGGAAAAGGAACGAACGATGATGTCGAACGGCCGGATCTCGTTGGTGCCTTTCTCCGAAAGCACTTCATCCGCCAACGATAGATGCAGATCGCCCGGCTCGCCGACGAACCACATCTCCGGGCGAACGATCGCGTCGACCGCCTCCCGGAACAACTTCTCCTTTGAGCCGAAGGAACGATGGACGTAAGCCGTGTCCACGCCAACATCGGTAGCGATGTCGCGCAGCCCGGTTTCCTCATAGGAATACGTGGAGAAGCGCAGCATCGCTGCCTTGAGGATGCGCTCGCGTGTGGTGTCTTCCGCAGTGGGGCGAATAATTCGGGTGGGCATAGTTTCTCCAAATTGACAGTAGCAAAGGGTAGCGGCATATGAATGCCTGGTCAACGACTGATGACTCGATAGGAGGAGGATGCTCGCGGACGCAAATCCTCCCGCCTTGCTTCAGCACGCCGATACCAGCTGATCTCGGCGGCGACCCTGAAGCGAAAAAGAGACTAATTCGGCGGCGACCTTCTCCAGCTTTCTCGCCGGTCGGCTATCTCTTTCCCCAATACGACAGGTCAAGATGCAAGTTGATACCTTTTTTGCTTTTACCGTAGCGGTTATTCTCCTCCTCACGGGAAAGATATTCACCTTGAACACGCCGATCCTGCGAAAATATTCCATTCCCGAGCCGGTGATCGGAGGTCTTTTATGCGCGCTTTTTGTCGGGTTCATTTACGCGCTGTTTGAAACAAAGATCGTTTTCGATCTCGCAATACGCGATTTCCTGCTGCTGTTGTTCTTTGCGGGCATAGGGTTGAAGGCCGACGTCCGAACCTTGCTCTCAGGTGGCCGTCCCCTGGCAATCCTTCTCGCCCTCGCCGTCGTATTCATCCTGATTCAGAACCTTGCCGGCATGGGCATGGCCTCATTGTTCGGCCTTGAAGCCAGAGCGGGGCTGATGGTCGGGTCGATCTCACTTACGGGCGGTATCGGAACCACACTGGCCTGGGCTCCTGTGTTTAGAGACCATCTCGGAATTTCAAATGCGATGGAGCTCGGCGTTGCCGGCAATACCGTCGGCCTGATCGCGGCGTGCATCATCGGCGGCCCAGTCGCAGCCTTCCTGATGAAACGTCACGTTATCGCTGGCACCCATGACCCGGAACTTGATATCGGCGCCTCCAACGATGGCCGGCAATCCAGGCTCGACTATTTCTGCGTCCTGTGGGCGATCCTTGCGCTAAATCTTGCTCTGATCCTCGGCCTCGGCATCAGTCGCCTGATAGCGCTCTCCAGTCTCAACCTTCCAGCGTTCGTGAGTTGCCTTCTGGCCGGAACCCTTATCCGTAATCTCATGCCTGTTACCGTCAGTGCAAGCGTACTAAGATCGTGGCCCGGCGTGGACGAAGGACTCGCGCTTGTGTCGGATCTCGCGCTCGGTCTCTTCCTGACGATGGCGCTGATGGGACTACAGTTTTGGCAACTGGATGGGGCATTCACATTCATCGCTTCCACCCTTGCCGTGCAGATAGCCCTCGCAGTCACTTTCACGATCTTCATCGTCTTCCGGTTTATGGGACGGGACTACGAAGCTGTCGTCATCTCGGCCGGTTTCGGCGGAATCGCGCTCGGTTCGGCGGCGACGGCAATAGCCAATATGACAGCAGTGAGCCAGCAGCATGGCGCCGCACACCGTGCTTTTATCATCGTGCCGCTGGTTTGCGGCTTCTTTATCGACATCGTCAACGCCCTGATCATCTCGGCCTTTGTCGGCTGACTCGCAGTCAGGCGCGAAATGATGCGGATCTGTCATGAGAGTTATCATTTCACCCATTCGTCATCCGAAGGAAAACAATCCCCCGCCAACATTGACACATTCATCATCAGCTAAGGATACAGATAGCTATGAAATAGATGCGTTGATGAGGCTGGAACAAATAGCAGTTCCTCACGCGAACACTCAGGTGGACAAGGAAGAACATGCGAGCAGAAGTACCCTTATTCGGAAAGGCACACCGGTGCCGGCCGGATCTAGACCAGGCCTTCCACAATGAGGGCGGCCGGTACAAAATGGGGAGCATAAGGAATGTGTGGCAGGTGCCGGAGTTGGGGCAAACTTACCTTCTTCTTCACGTGATGCCCGGTTCGTACACTCATGGAAAAGATGGTAACATTGGAGTGCCATCGCTGGGCCAGCGAAGGCAGTTTTAAACCGGCAAGAACGACTCGGTGTCGATCACAACGAAACTCGCTCATGGCACGGCTGGCATCGCCATGTCACGCTGGTCATGGTCGCATTGGCATGATGGTCGCCATCCGCCACCATGCCAATGTCGCTTCGCCCCGAAAAAGCGTTATAAAACGAAATCCCCGGAAGAAAGTTCCGGCTCCAACGCCCAATAGAATTCTTCTCCTAGACCATCCGGTCTGTTCCACGAGTCGGAGCAGACCGGCATCCGCCAAAATTCTAAGACACACCCTCCGGCCTCCAGCCTTTCGCGATCCGCGTGCCGCCCCTGCCTTCTAGAATGGCGATGGAATCCTCCAGCCGGCCGATCCCGGTGAAGCTGCCGGTGTCGGCGAAATCACCGGCAGCGACCATCTTCGGGCCCATCGAGCCAGCGGGCGCATCAAAGGCGCGGGCCTCGTCCGGAGTCATATGGGCAATCGGCCCGGCGCTCTCGCTGCCGAAACCGCGGTAGACTGCGTCCACATCCGTCAGCAACAACAAGGCATCGGCGCCGAGCTGGTGCGCCAGGAGAGCGCTGGCGGCGTCCTTGTCAATCACCGCCTCGATGCCGATCAGGCTGCCGTCGTCGCGCCGCACCACCGGGATGCCGCCGCCGCCGGTGCAGACGACGATGACGCCGTGGTCCAGCAGAAGCCTGATGACCCTAAAGTCGGGGATCTCGACGGGCTTGGGCGAAGCCACGACCCGGCGCCATTTGTTGCCATCGGCAGCGATGGTCCACCCCGCCGCCTTGGCTCGTGCCTCCGCTTCGGCCCGCTCATAGACCGGCCCGACGAACTTGCTCGGCTTTTCGAAGGCAGGGTCGCGCCGATCCACGACCACCTGGGTCAGCAGGGTTGCGACGGGCTGGGCGTGATCCAGCGCATTCTCGAGCTCCTGTTCGATCATGTAGCCGATCATGCCCTCGGTTTCGGCGCCGAGAACGTCGAGCGGATAGGCTTCGTTGGGCTTGTAGGCCGCACCCTGCAAGGCCAGGAGACCAACCTGGGGGCCATTACCATGGGTAACGACCAGACGATGGCCGGCATTGACCACTGCGGCCAGCGACCGGGCGGCCACCCGCACGTTCTCCCGCTGCGCCTCGGCCGTCAGCAGCTCGCCCCGTTTCAACAGGGCATTGCCGCCCAGCGCCGCGACCACGAGCATCTCAGGCTCCCAGGGTGGCGACAAGCACCGCCTTGATCGTGTGAAGGCGGTTCTCGGCCTGATCGAAGACGATCGATGCCGGGCTTTCGAAAACCTCCTCGGTCACTTCCATCGCATCGAGGCCGAACTCGGCCTTGATGTCCGCGCCGACGCTGGTCTCGGTGTTGTGGAAGGCCGGCAGGCAATGCATGAAGCGCACGCGCGGATTGCCCGTCTTGGCCATCAGCGCCGCGTTCACCTGGTAGGGCGTGAGAAGCTTGATGCGCTCGGCCCATTTCTCCTTCGCCTCGCCCATGGAGACCCAGACGTCGGTATAGACGAAATCGACGCCTTTGACCGCGGCATCGACATCCTCAGTGATCATGATCCGTGCGCCGGTCTCGGTGGCGACCGCCTGGGCCTGATCCTGGATCTCCTGCGCGGGCCAGCACGCTTTCGGCGCGCAAAGCCTCACATCCATGCCCATCTTGGCCCCGCCGATCAGCAGGCTGTCGCCCATATTGTTGCCGGCATCGCCGATGAAGACATAGGAAACCTGGTGCAGCGGCTTTTCGACATGTTCCTGCATCGTCAGGAAGTCTGCGAGGATCTGTGTCGGGTGAAACTCGTTCGTCAGACCGTTATAGACCGGCACGCCGGAGTATTTGGCCAGTTCCTCGACGATCTCCTGGCCGAAGCCCCGATATTCGATCGCATCGTAGATCCGCCCCAGGACCCGGGCGGTGTCCTTCACCGATTCCTTGTGGCCGATATGGCTGCCGGTCGGCCCCAGATAGGTGACCCGCGCGCCCTGGTCGTAGGCCGCCACCTCGAAACCGACGCGGGTGCGGGTCGAATCCTTTTCGAAGATCAGGGCGATATCCTTGCCCTGAAGCTTGGGAACCTCGGTTCCGGCGTACTTCGCCGTCTTGAGATCGGCTGCGAGCTTCAGCAGGAAGGCGATCTCGCGCGGTGTGTAATCGCGAAGTGTCAGGAAGCTGCGATTTTTCAGATTGAAAGCCATGGTGTTTACCCCTTGAGATCAGATCGCATCGCGGATTGTCGGGCAGCTCATGCAATGTCCGCCGCCGCGACCGCGGCCAAGTTCGGCCCCTGGAACGGCCAGAACCTCGATGCCGACGGCCTTCAGCGCCGCATTGGTATCGTCATTGCGGTCGTATCCGATCACCACGCCGGGACGCAGCGCCAGCACGTTGTTGCCGTCGTTCCACTGCTCGCGCGCGCGCTCTTCGTCGGTATTGCCGCCGGTGGGCACGATTTGTAGTTTCTTGTAACCTAGGACCTCGGCCACGATGTCGAAGATCGGGCGCGGGTCGTGGCGGAACGACAACGGCGCCTTGCCTTCGCCCGGCCGTATGTCATAGCAGACCAGTTCGTCCGCGACCTCCTTGAAGGTCGTCACCACATCGCCGCCGCACAGGGTGAAGACCGTGTCCAGATGCATGGCCGCGCGCGACTTCGGAATGCGGAACGCCAGCACCCGATCGACGACGCCCTTGGCAAACAGCGCCTCGGCCAGTTGCCCAATTCCTTGTGGCGACGAGCGCTCCCCCATGCCCACAAGCACCGTGCGGTTGCCGACCGGCATCACGTCGCCGCCTTCCAAAGTCGCCAGCCCATGCTCCTTGGTCGGGTCGCCCCAATGGATCTCGACCTTGCCGGCGAATTTCGGATGAAATTTGTAGATCGCCGTATTGAGCAGCGTTTCCGGTCGCCGGGCGGGCCAGTACATTGGGTTGACCGTCACCCCGCCGTAGATCCAGCACGAGTTGTCGCGGGTGAAGAGCGCGTTGGGCAAGGGCGGCAGGATCAGGCCGTGATGGCCAAGATAGCTGCCGAACAGGCCGGTCGGCTTGAACGGAAGATCATCCGCCGCCAGCCCGCCGAGCAGGTATTCGGCCAATTGAGCACTGGGCAGCTCGTCCATCCAGGCGCGGAGTTCCTCCATCATGCCGACGCCGACCTGATCCGCGTTGACGCGTTGGTCCAGCACCCAGGCCCGGCCGTCTTTCAGGTCCAGCGTTTCGGCCAGCAGCACGTTGACGTCGAGCACCTCGACGCCATCGTCGCGCATCAGGCCGGAAAAGACGTCGTGATCTTTCTGCGCCTGCTTGACCCAGAACACGTCGTCGAACAGCAGTTCCTGGCAATTGGAGGGCGTGAGGCGTCGATGGGCGAGCCCCGGGCGGCAGACGATCACCTGCCGCAGCTTGCCGGTCTCGGAATGGACGCCGAGTTGTGAAGTTGTGCTCATCGCAGTGTTCCCACGTTCAAGACGGTTACAGGGCGCTAATCGCGCCGGTCCACATCAGATAGCCGGCAATGGCCGCCGCAACCGCGATGCCGAGGCCGATGAGGGCTTCGATGCCGGAGAAGGCCTTCTCGCCGCGCGCATGCCGCGCCCACCAATAGACAGGAATGCCCACGACATAGAGCAGCGCGCACATGAACAGGTAATTGGGACCGGCCGCATAGATCAGCCAGGCGCCATAAACGGTGGCGAGCGCCCCGGTGAACATGTCGCGACCCCGCCCCTCGCCGGCCCCGTAGCCCTCTCCCGTGATGGCGAGCTTCAGCGCATAGGCGCCGGACAGCACGTAAGGAACCAGAATGGCCGCCGAGGCGATGTAGAACAGCGCGAGGTACGTCGAGTTCGCGTAGAAGGTGACGATCAGGAAGAGCTGGACCAGGATATTGGTGATCCATAGCGCCCCGGACGGGGAACCATTCTTGTTTTCGATCGCGAATACGTCCGGCAGAATGCCCTCACGCGCCGCGCGGTATGGAATCTCGGCGGCAAAAAGCGTCCAGCTCAGGAATGCGCCGGCCACGGAGACGACAAGCCCGATCCGCACCACCACCGAGCCCCAGGGGCCGACCACCTGTTCGAGAACATTCGCCATGGAGGCCGCGGCCGGCAGTGCCGCAAGCTCCGGCTGGGTCATGATGCCGAAGGACAGAAGCGAGACAAGCAGATAGGCGGCGAGCGCCACGACAAAGCCGATGATCGTGGCACGGCCGATGTCGGAGCGCTTTGCCGCGCGGCCCGAAACGACGCTTGCGCCTTCAATGCCGATGAAGACCCACAAGGTTACAAGCATCGTGCTCTTGACCTGCGCCATGACGCTGCCGAGGTCGGGCGTGGCTGCGCCCCATAGATCGAAATTGAACTTCGGCAGATTGAAGGCGACCATGACAATGACGATGAAGAGGGCAATCGGCGCCAGCTTCGCGATCGTTGTCACGACGTTGAAGATCGCAGCCTGGCGGATGCCCATCAGGATCAGCGCATGGGTCGCCCACAGCACGATCGACGCGCCAATGATCGCCTGGATCGAATTTCCCTCCGCCCCGAAGGCCGGATAAAAATAGCTGAGCGCACCGAAGATCAAGACGACATAAGACACGTTGCCGAGCCAGGCGCTCAGCCAGTATCCCCAGGCGCTGTTGAACCCGACGAAATCGCCGAAGCCGGCGCGGGCATAGGCGTAAGGGCCGGCATCGAGCGCAGGTTTGCGCGTCGACAGTGCCTGGTAGACGAAGGCCAATGCGAGCATACCGATGCCCGTGATCAGCCAGCCGATGATGACGGCCCCCGGAGAGGCGCCTTTGGCCATGTTCTGCGGTAGGCTAAATACGCCGCCGCCAATCATGGAACCGACGACAAGAGCCACAAGCGGCAGCAGGCCGAGCGTGCCGGATCGTTTCTCGCTAGCGGTAGAGGGAGTTGTAGCGTTCGAAGTGGCCATGTTGCGGGTTCCCTAGTTGAAGAAACTTGACTTTGGTATTGCATCATCCAGCGAGACCGAGGTCGGAAGGCCGTCAATCCTCACAGGCATGACTGTCTCACTTCGGCAAATCGACTTGTAGCCGCCACACCGATGGAGCGTATATGACGCGGATCGGCAACCTAAGCATTTCGCCGAATTGTCGCATCGCTGCGACAGACACAGAACTTAGGCACTGGAAATGGTCGGTATGCACGCGCAAATCCGGCCATTTCTCTACGGCTCGATGGCAACCTTCAGCACGCCGTCGCGCTGGTTTGCGAAGAGGTCGTAGGCGGCTTCGATGTCGTCGAGCTTGTAGCGATGGGTGACCAGCGGCTTGAGGTCGATGCGACCCGACGCGCAGACTTCCATCAGCCGGCGCATGCGTTCCTTGCCGCCGGGGCAAAGCGTCGTCACGATCTTGTTGTCGCCGAGACCGGCCGAGAAGGCACCGAGCGGTATCGTCAGATCGCTGGAATAGACGCCGAGGCTCGACAGCGTGCCGCCGGGGCGCAAGGATTCGAGCGCCGAGCGGAAAGTGCCCTGCGTGCCGAGCGCCTCAATCGCGACATCGACGCCGCGGCCATCGGTGAGCGCCATGATCTGCTCCACCGGATCGCCGGCCTTGAAGTCGATCACGTGATCTGCCCCGAGCTTCTTCGCTACTTCCATGCGCGAGGCCAGCGTGTCGACACCGATGATCGTCGTCGCACCCATCAGCTTGGCACCAGCGACCGCGCAAAGGCCGATCGGCCCGAGCGCGAAGATCACGACCGTATCGCCGATCCTGACGCCGCCACTTTCAGCGCCGGAAAAGCCGGTCGACATGATATCCGGGCACATCAGCACCTGCTCGTCGCTCAGATGGTCGGGGATGGGGCTCAAATTGGCCATCGCATCCTTGACCAGCACGTATTCCGCCTGGCAGCCGTCGATCGTGTTGCCGAATTTCCAGCCACCCATCGCCTTGAAGCCGTGCCTGGTACCGGCACCGTCCTGCGAGCCGCAACCGCACAGGCAGGCATAGCTGTGACCGGAAGGCGTGATCGCGCCGGCGATGACACGCTGGCCTTCGGTGTAGCCCTCGACGGCGGAGCCCAATTTTTCGATGACGCCCACCGGCTCGTGGCCGATCGTCAGCCCCTTTGCAACCGGATACTCGCCTCTCAGGATGTGGACGTCGGTGCCGCAGATCGTCGTCGTCGTTATGCGGATCAGTGCATCGAGCGGTCCGACATCAGGAACGGGCTTCTCATCGAGAACGATGCGGCCCTTCTCGACAAAGATCGCGGCTTTCATTTTCTGCGCCATTGGTAAATCCTCCAGGGATAATGGACCGGTTGCTATCTTAGAAATGCGCGGAATCGCCTGAGAGCGAAAACGAACAGTATGGAGCCGATGACTGCCAGAGCAAGGAGTTGGGGCCAGACGATGTCGATACTCGCACCGCGAAACAGGACGGATTGCGCCAGCATGATGAAGTGGGTGTTCGGCGCCGCCAGCATGATGTTCTGTATGATGTCCGGCATGCTTTCCCGAGGGGTGACACCGCCGGAAAGAGCCTGGAGCGGCAACAGGGTCAGCATGAGGAGAAGTCCGAACTGGGGCATCGACCCAGCAACAGTGGCAAGAAAGATGCCCAGGGACGTTGTGGCGAACAGATGCAGAGTTGCACCAAACAGGAAGAGAACGATCGACCCCTGGATCGGCACGGATAAGATCTCCTGCACCATCACGATCAACGAAAAGGCGGATGCCACCAGGACGACGAAACCCATTGACCAGATCTTGCTGACCATGATTTCGAATGGCGTCACCGGCATGACGAGCAGATGTTCGATCGTCCCGTGTTCGCGCTCGCGGATCAGCGCCGCTCCTGTCAGGATGATGGAGAGCATCGTGATGCTGCTGATGACGTTAGTAACGGCTCCAAACCAGCCTTTATTCAATTCAGCATTGAAACGGGCCCTCAGCGTCAGATCGACGGGAAGATCATTGGCCGACCGGTAGCGGTTGAGATACTCGTTGACTTCACTGTTGACGATGCTCTGGACGTAGCCGTTGCCACTGAAAGCCTGGCTCATCCGGGTGGCGTCGATGTTGAGCTGAATCGTCGGTGTCTTTCCAGCCAACAGATCGCGTTGAAAGTTAGGTGGAATATCGAGCGCAAACGTATCCAGCCCGGCATCCATGCGCTGGTCCATTTCGGCGATCGTGATCATCTGCGGTTTTCCGAAATACGGAGGATAGAACGCCGTGCTAATGCGCCCCGAAATCGGCGACTGGTCCTCGTCGACGATGGCGATGGCGGCATTGTTCAATGTCTCGGGCATCGCTGTAGAGGCGGTGTAGACCGACAGGCTGAATGCATACACGACAAGGATCAGCAACATAGGATCACGCAGGAGCCCTCGTAGTTCCTTCAGACCGAGCTGGACGATGTTAGAGGACAACATGATCAGGTCGCCTGTTTCTTGAGAAGGGTCACACTGAGACCGAGGAGAACCGGAACGGCTATGATGAGCGGTACGAACGACCCGGCGAGGCCGGCGAAATCGAGGCCTTTCGAAAATGTCCCACGGGAGATGGCGACGAAATAAGTTGTGGGATAGATCTGGCCGATCAATGCCCCGCCTCCCTTCAACGATGAAACCGGGTCGATCAGGCCGGAGTATTGCACGGCGGGAATGAGAGTAATAAGCGCTGTGGCGAATAGCGCCGCGATCTGGCTGTTCGTGAACGTGGAAACAACCAGGCCCATCGCGGTGGCCGCGCTCACGTAAAGCAAGGCGGCAACGGCGAAGGTTAGAAAACTCCCCGTGAACGGCACCTGGAAAATCAGCGTCGCAAATGCCGTCAGCAATAGGAAGCTGACCATAGCAAGAACGACATACGGTATCTGTTTGCCGATCAGGAATTCGAGCCGCGTCACGGGCGTGACATAGAGGTTTACGATCGATCCCAGCTCTTTTTCGCGCACGACGCTGAGGGCGGAAAGCATCGCCGGAATAAGCATCAGCAGCAGGGGGATGACGGCCGGCACCATGGCCACGAGGCTCTTTACATCGGGATTATAGCGATAGCGGGTCTCTATCTTGAAATTCCCGGTCGTCGCGGCGTCACCATAAAGTTCTCGTGCCTTGCGGATCAGCCACGTACTGTGCATGCCCTGCACGTAACCGCTGACAGTTTCCGCACGAGCCGGCATCGCCCCGTCGATCCAGGCGCCGATCTCGACATCGGCTCCACGCAGGACGTCGCGCCCGAAACCCGGCGGTATCTCGATGGCGAGGCTCAACTCGCCATTCTGCATTCGCTGATCGAGGTCGGCGTAATCCGTAATCGCCGGTCTTTCTACGAAATACCGTGAGCCGGCGATATCAAGGATATAGTCGCGGCTGATCGTCGAATCGTCCCGGTCGAGAACGGCAAACGTCAGGTCCTCGACGTCCAGGTTGATGCCGTAGCCGATCACGAACATCAGGATTACACTGCCTAGAACCGCAAGCGTCGCGCGGACAGGGTCGCGCTTAAGTTCGAGCGCCTCGCGTTGCGTGTAGCTGAACATGCGGCGCGGATCGAAAAGACGGCGAACGGACGGAACGGAATGGGGGGCGTCGGTTCCGTCCGTCGCCTGAGCCTGCCCTGGCGGCGGAGCAGGCTTTTTCTCTTGAGGGCCGCTCGCCTCCTCAAGATAGGCGATGAAGGCTTCCTCAAGACTTTTTGCGGACCGGCTGCGGATAATGCCGGTTGGCGTGTCGCTGACCAGGACCTTGCCCGCATGCATGAGCGAGATGCGGTCGCAACGCTCCGCCTCGTTCATGAAATGGGTGGAGACGAAGATCGTCACATGGTCTTTGCGCGACAGATCCGCAAGAATCTGCCAGAAATGGTCGCGCGCCACCGGATCGACGCCGGAGGTTGGCTCGTCGAGGATCAGGATGTCCGGTGAATGGATCATCGCAACCGCCAGCGAAAGTCGCTGGCGAATACCGAGCGGCAAGGCGTCGGGCAGCGCGTCCATAATATCGGCAAGATCGAAACGCCCGGCCATTTCTGTGACACGCGCGGGAATTTTCCCCGCATCCATCTTGAACAGTCGCGCATGTAGGTCGAGGTTCTGTCGAACCGTCAGCTCGGAATAGAGCGAGAAAGCCTGACTCATATAGCCGACCCGGCGCCGCACATCCATGTCCTTGGGATCGACTTTATCGCCGAAGAGCTTTGCCGTTCCCTCGCTGGCCGCCAGAAGGCCCGTCAACATTTTCATCGTCGTCGTCTTGCCGCAGCCGTTGGAGCCGAGAAAGCCGAAGATCTCTCCGCGCGGGATCTCGAAACTGACATCATCGACGGCAGTGAAGTCACCAAAGCGCATTGTCAGGTGTTCGGCCTCGATGGCCAGATCGCCATCCCGTCCGTCTTCGCGCGGCGGAATAACGACCGAGTGATATCCTTTGCGGTCCTCTTCCGGCAGAAGTGCGATGAAGGCGGAATCGAGATTGGCGGCACCGGTCTGTTCCAGAAGTTCCTGCGGCGTGCCGGTGGCGAGAATTTTGCCGGCATTCATTGCGACAAGCCAGTCGAAGGCGGCGGCCTCCTCCATATAAGCCGTCGCGACGACCACGCTCATGCTCGGTCGTCCGGCGCGTATTGCGTCGATCAATTCCCAAAACTGCCGGCGCGACAGCGGATCGACGCCAGTGGTAGGTTCGTCGAGAATCAAAAGGTCGGGGTCGTGGATCAGCGCGCAGCAGAGACTGAGCTTCTGCTTCATGCCGCCCGAAAGCTTGGCCGCCGGCCTTTCCGCAAAGGGTGCAAGACCCGTGCGCTCGAGAAGCTCGGCTATCCGGCGTGCGCGCTCCTTGCGGTCGTGGCCGAATAGCCGTCCGAAGAAATCGACGTTCTCAAAGACTGAGAGGGTGGGGTAGAGGTTCTTGCCGAGGCCCTGCGGCATATAGGCGATGCGGGGACAGGTCGCATTCCTGTGTTTTTTGTCGCCCATATCGCCACCAAGAACTTCGACCTGGCCTTGTTGGATGGCGCGCGCACCCGACACGAGCGAAAGAAGGCTGGACTTGCCCACGCCATCCGGTCCGATCAATCCCACCATGCATCCGGCAGGCACACCGAGATGGATATCGTCAAGCGCGACATTCTTGCCGTAAGCAAGGCGGACATCCGTCAAACGCGCGACGATGTCCCGATTGACAGTCGTTTTTCCGTTCATTTGACGAGGCTTTTCTCAAGAATGTCCGGCCATGCGGCGTTCGGATCTAGCTTCACATAGGCCATTCCCGGCAATCCCGTCTTGACCTGCTGTATATATTTCTGAAGAAGCGCGGGTTCGATCTGCGCGCGGACTCGGAAGGTCAATTTTTGACGTTCTTCCTCGGTCTCAACGGTCTTGGGCGTGAACTGAGCGACATCAGCGACGAAGGAGACCTTCGCTGGGATGACATATTGCTGCGCGGCATCGAGAACCAGACGAACATCGCTTCCGATCGAAGTCCGACCCACCTCAGCCGTCGGGAGGAAGAACGTCATGTAGACGTCGCCAAGGTCAACGAGATTAAGAACGCGACCACCAGCCGACAAAACCTCTCCCGGCTGCGCAACACGATATTGCACTCGGCCATCCCTCGACGCTTTCAAGGTGCTGTCGGCAATATCCGCCTCGATGCTTTCGATCGCCGCCTTTGCGGCATCGACTGCAGCTTCCGCATTCACGACCTGCGCCTTTGCTGCGCTGATCGCCGCATCTGACGCGGCCAGCGAAGCTTCTGCCGCGCCGAGGGTAGCTTTCGCACCTTCTTTCGCCGCCCTGTCATCATCCAACACCTGTTGCGAAACGGTGCTGCTGCGGATCAATTGTTCCGTTCGAGCAAACCTTCTTTCCGCCGCATCGAGTTGAGCTTGACGCTGGGCGATCACGGCAACTGCGGAGACACGCTCTGCTTCACGCTGAGTTACCAAGCTTTTCGCTGTATCGATTGAGATAACCGCTCTGCGCAGCTCAGCCTCGGCTTGCCGCTTCCGGGCCAGAAGTTGGTCAGTCTCCATCTGCGCCAACACTTGCCCAGCTTTGACGAAATCACCCTCGCGCACCAGGATTTCCCGCAGTCGCCCGGCCGTTTTCGTCGAGATGTCGATTTCCGTCGCCTCAATACGGCCGTTGCCGCCCACGATCCCTTCGGGCAGACTGTCATCTGCGAGATGACGCCAGAAATAGTAGACCCCGCCTGCTGCAATAACGATAGCGGCGACAAGCAGCCAACCCTTGCCCGACATCTTCATATGACCCCCTCAACTACCCAATTCCAGAACCGAAACGGATTTGCCCTTTGTCATTCACACATGCTTCATGCCGTGACATTGACCTAAATCAACCGCTGTTGACCTGGTCGCACTGTAAGTTATCGTGCTTTGAGCGCAACAGGATTTTTTGACCTCTATGAAAACTCAGTCGATGGCCGTCCCGAAGATTTCGACACGCGAGCGCATACTCGATGCCGCGGTCTTACGCTTTTCCCGTAATTCCTACGAAGAGACAGGTTTGCGCGACATCGCTGCCGACGTCGGTGTCGACGTGGCTTATGTGCATCGTTGCTTCGGATCGAAGGCAGAACTCTTCGCCGAGGCCGTTGCGGTCACGATACGGGCGGAAGAATTATTGTCGGGGGAACCGGCTCGGTTGGCTCATACGCTGGCAAAACAACTGTTCACCTCTGATGGATCCCAACCGGAAGATGGGCCCGGAAAGTTGGATATCATCATCCACTCCCTGACAAGCCCGGCGGCGACATCCATCCTGCGTGAATTCATCATGAACGATTTCATCAAGCCTCTCAGTGCGAAACTGGATCAGCCTACGGTGCAGAAGGCCGCCTTCGTCACTGCTCTTATTACCGGCCTCGGCATAATGAGAAATGTTCTGCAGATGGATCCCTTGCTTGACGACGAAGGCGGCGAGCTCGAAAGCTATCTGACCACATTGTTAAAAACCATCATGGCAAGCGCGTGAGTGGTGGAGTGCGACCTGGCAGAGGGGACGACAGGTCCAAAACTGCTCTCCCCGTCAACCGTTACAAAATCTGCGCAAAGAGCAAGGCCGGCAGACAGGACAAATGCCCCGAACAGCCTCTGGAAAGCGGCACTATTTCTACTCGTTATAGCTTCGACGACGATCGCCGATGCCATAAGCTGGTCTCGCGCATAGAGGTTGCGAAAAACTTGGCGCCGATCATGTGTTCGAATTGAATATGGCGATCCTAGGAACAGATCATGACGCTGACGGACGGCCGGGGCGTCGATGTCGAACCTCTTCGCGGCAAAGCGCGGAAACAACAGGATCGTGACCATGCTTTACCCAGGTGGCACGGAACGCATGGGCCGGCTGATGGAGGTCTGTGCGTCGGCCGTGTTGACCTGAAGCCGCTTGTCACCCATCGCATCAAACTGCACGGCATGCTGAAAGTCCGGATCGAGCCACTGGTCCTGACTTACCCTGTTACAGCTGCTCCGCCTGGTCTATCAGGCGACTGGGCGTTGAGCAGACTTTCCAGCGTAGCGGTCAGCAAGGCCGCCACGATCGTTCCCCCGAACGTCAGGACGACGCGCGTCAATGCCGCGTAGGATGGCTCCTGCGTCGTCAAGGCGCCAACGATCAGAGAAAGCGAGACCGACAGGCTGAACTGATACACCATCGGCGGATGTCTCCCGGACATCATTTTGCTCGCAAAATACAGCGCCACCAGGAAAACGAGACCGATCACGACAACGAAATGGGCGGTGATGGTGAGGATGAACAAGGCAGTGCCGGCGGCGACTGCGCCAAACAGGGTGGCCATGACCCGCTCTTTCGCTTCGGCAAACAGTCTCTCGCGTGTCGGAAAGCATAGAACGAAGATGGCAGCGATGGCCATCATCATGTTGGACATGTCGAGAAAGCTGTACAGCCAGAAACTCAAACCCAGGAGGACGGTGGCACGGATTCCCGCCGATTGCAAATGATGGCCTTCCGCCGGCGTGTATTCCTCGATCATCTCTTCTCCGGTCGCAGGCGGCAGTACGAGGTAGAGGACAGGAATAGCGATCAGCGCGACGATGCCGGCTTCCGTAAAAGTATCGCGCAACGCCTCCAGCGATGCTGTCGAGTTCATCCCCATGATGGACACGAGACTGACCGATATCAGGATAAGCATTCCGATAGGATTTCCGGTTCTCTGGATGATGTAGAAAGCAAGGAAATAGAGGCTGCCGATCACCAGCACGAAAGCTGCGGGCCAAGGCATGAACATCGGCAAGACGAAGCTCATGATCCATATGATGCCAATCAGGGCTACCGGGCCGCCGATCGCCTTTTTCGGGTCGAAGGCTTTCCGCATCCCCGCCATCAATCCGACAGGGAGGGCCGCCATCAGGGGCGGCATTGAAGGCATGACGAACGGTATGAGACCCACGGATATCGCCGCAAGCAACGCCATTCTGACCGGAAATTTCGGATCATCGCGCCGGGAGGGCCGAGGGGCGACATACATGGCGAGGCTCCTTAGTAGAGATAGGACAGCAGCGACTGAAGACGATGCAACCCCATGCCTATCCACGCGGATGGGTTTCTCTCGCCTGCCGTGTAGACGACCACCGTGACCTTTCCGCCGAGCTTCACGTTTCGCGGCCAGTGGTCCATGCCGCCATCGAGCTCGATCCGAACGGGGATCCGGCGGGCGGGTTCGAACCAGCGTGTCTCCGGTTGGTTCTGCACCAGTCCGCCCGATGTCGTACGGCCCGTATCAATTCCCCAGGCAACGCTATGGACAGTCCCCGTAAATATGCGGCCAGGTACAGCATCGAAAAGCAGGCCGGTCTTGTTACCGGGCGCAATTTTCGAGAGCTGGTTCTCACGCATATCGGCCACAATCCAACCGCCGCGGCCGTCGATGAATGTCATGGCTGCAGAACCGGTATTGATGTACTGCCCGATCGCAAGTTCGAGATTGGTCACTACGCCGCGCGTGGGAGCAAGCACTTTTGTGTAGAGCAGATCAAGTTGCGCCTGCTCCAGCTTCAGCTGCGCAGCCGTGATTTGGGGGTTGTCCCGTCCAGAGGATCCGAGTTCCGCCTCTGCGCTTGCAAGATCGGCTTCGGCAGCCTCCACCTGTGCCACGGCAACATTCAGTTCGGCTCGGGATGCCTCGGCCTGGGCTTTGGGTACGATCCCTCTGACGGCGAGGCTTTGGGTGCGTGCATCGGATGTTCTGGCATTCTCCAGGCTGGCCCGCGCTTGTGTAACTTTCGCTTGCGCTGCGACGATTGCTGCAGAGGAAGCGTTGATCGTTTGCGTAGCCTGTTCAAAATCGACCTCGGCTTGACGCACCGCCAGTTCGAAAGGCCGGGCATCAAGTTCGAACAATGGATCGCCTTCCTCAACGATGGTGTTGTCTTCAACAAATACGGCAACGACCTGCCCGGATACCCGCGGAGCGATCCGGGCGATGTAACCGCCGACCGTGCCGCGATCCGTATAGGGAGCGAACTGATCCGAAATCGAATACCAAGCAACGAATGCAACAATCAGCGCCATGACGGAAAGCCCGATTCTGAGACCCAGCTTATTCGGCGCTTGTGTGTTTTCCTCCGTTGGTGCCTGTTCTACAGCAATCTCCGGCTCACCGGGATTTCTTGTTGCCGCGCTATCGTCGTTCCGGTTATTTTCTTTTTCCATCAAGGCCGCGCCTCCATAGAGCGCTGTATTATCTCGTTCAATGTTATTTTCCAGCTCAAGTAGATGTTAATTTATCCTTCTTCAACTGGCGAAGAGGGAAATAATCAGGGCGTCGACGATGTCGATGAAGAAGCCGCACACTAGCGGCACGACTATAACAGCCCTGTACGCGGCGCCATATTGCTGGGTAACAGCTATCCTATTGGCAATTGCCGTTGCCGTCGAGCCCAGCGTGATGCCTACGAACGCTGCGGAAATAACCGCTGCCTCATGTTTACGGCCCATCAGTGCGTTCTGGAGAAGCATGAACACGCTGGCAAGCACAAGGAAGGGTCAAGAGCGGTGTTCCGCCCTCGATCAAAGTGCGGAGGTGGGACTTGAGGCCGGCACCCGCGAGAAACAGTTGCAGAAGGAAGTCGCGTATCTCAAGCTCGAACTGTAACTTCCGCCCGGACAAGAGATAAAGGACGGCGACGAAAGCCGCGCATAGAAAGCCGCCGATGATGGGCTCCGGTATCGAGTATCTTCGCAAGATCTCGATATTCATTGTCAGAATCTTGCCTGAGATCATCAGCCCCCACGGCCATGGTAAACGTGAAGAAGGCATTGATTTCAATCACCGGTCGGCAACTCTTTCGGCACGAATGCTAAAGGGCGGGGATCACGGATGAATTCGGGTCCGGCGCTGCCATTATAGACAACGGCATTTTGCCGATGCGTTCGTAGACTCTCAGTTCATGCCGGAAGGGCCACCACTCATAAAGAGAAAGTTCTATAGGGCGCCACATAGCGACCCAACCGACAATCAGGAAACTCTCGCTGAACAGACGGTTGAGGAAAGGGGAAAATGGGCACGTTTCATCGATTATCGACGAGAGCAGCAGGCAGACGGCGAGGAAGATGCTTCCTGTCAGCAATGCTCGGCGGGCCTCAAGCCAGATGTCGTGCAGTTTCTGCCTGAGTTGACCTGCCTGAGCTTCGCAGTAGGAGGCGAGTGACTGTTCAACGTGTGCGACCGTGTCCGGGGAAATGCCGGGCGCCGGCAATACGATCTCAAGGCGCAGTCTCGGGTGACTCCTTCGCTCATGATTAAGCTGCCGTATGATGAGATCTATCCCGGACAAGCCATGATAGCGGCCGCCGAGCGGGTCAATTCCAGGTCCATGAAACAGCAGTCGGATATCATCGAGCACAAGGCAGATGCAATCACGGTTGCAGCAGGTACTTATGTGAACGCCGCCGTTCAGCATTGGCCACCAATCATTAACGAGCTTTCCTGCGTGGCTCTCCCGGTCGTCGAGAACTCGTCGGAAGAACCACATGGTCCTCCGCTGGCCGACTTCCGTTACAAATGGCACCGATTTCACTCATCGCCTGGCCGCTGCTCCGACTATGTTCCCTGCGGCGCGTCCCAGCCAACGTACCCTGCTGACTGTAGCTGCGTCAGGCGCCTGGAGTTCCTCCGCCAAGCCCGACGCGCTGCGGGCGACCCACCAATATGCGGCGTGTAGGTGTTGGTAAACATCGCTCTACTCATGTCGATACTTCTATGTCGCGCGGGAGGCCCAACGCAAGGCGCGAATGTGTACTAGGTGCCAATCGAGCGCGCAGAGAACTGACAATGGCACCCACTGCCAATGAAAGCATCGTCAGAATTTATAGCCAACCTGAACCCCGGCGCGTGTCATACCGTCATTGGGACCATCGCAGAGATTCGCATGCGATGCGTGCGCGACTTGCGCAATGACACTCCAGTGTGGATCGATACGGTAGCCGGCGCCAACATATTCCCGGAACAGGAAACGGCAACCCAGTTCGGGACCGTCGGAATTGTCGTCGAGTTCACCGTCGTGCCACACTCCACCGAATCCTGCTTCGGCGAATATCCTGTCCGAGACGCTGATCTGCCAGGAAAGGCCGCCAAAGACCTGGTTTGCTTCGTCCGACGTGGTGATTGAGACTCCAAGATTGACACGTGGTCGCATGATTTCCTGTTTCCAATCGACCGCGTTGTCGAGGTCGAAGGGATCGAGAAACACAGTCACCTCCGGGAAGACGTCATCCTCGCGGGATTCCTTATCCTGCACCGACGCCGACGCGCCGAAACGAAACTCATCGAATATCGGTTCTTCCGCGATTGAGGCGTGAGCGGTCAGGATCAACGTCATACCGGCAACCGCAACCGTCCGAAGGGTCTGCATTTCTGTCTCCATGTTTCTGGGCTTCGATAAAGTGAATAGGCTGTCTAGGGAGATCAGGACTTGCGTGATACCAGCAGCTTGCGTAGGGCCGACAGGAGCCCTATGCCGAGAGTAAAGCTGCTTGCGAGGTTCTCGATGCGGTGCCCAGCAGTGTTGACCGCCTGGACTACCCCCTGCGTCTCAGCGGCGATTGTTTCCAGTGCAACTACCTCCATCTCCTCAAGAGCCTGCAACTCTGGCGAATGCGGTTCGCGCAGCGCGTAGGCAAGGAGGATAATAGCGGCTACGAGATAAAGCCCCGCGATTGCCAATGTCGCGCCAAGACCGCCTAGTGGAACCCTGATCGCGAGGAACAGGGCATAGGTCGCAAGCCCGGTGGTAACGACGAAGGCAGCGACCGCAAGGGCGCCTGCGATTGCGCGCCGGATGACCTGCCGGAGAAGAACCTGTCGGCGGAGTAGCGCCACACGACCGTAAAGTTTTGCGGAATTGAGAGTGGACATGATTGATCTTTCAACTGAAACGGAAGACGGTTATCGGAGCAGACGTCCAATGACGACGCCAGCGGCAAGACCGATACCGAACGCAGCGAGTGCGGTCAGTCGAGGAAATCGGTCCAATTCTTCGGCGAATTCGTCGAGGGTTGCGTTTGCGGTCTTCAGGAAGGTTTCGAGTTGGTGCGCCTCCACGGCACGATCGGACAGTGGTTCATCCGAGGTCGAAGCCGTGCTTTCAGGTCCTTTTGCGGACGGTGCCTTGCGGGCGTGGGCTTCGACCTGCGCCCCCAGGTCCTGGATTTCCTTCATCAGGCTCATTCGCCTTCTCCTTGTAACTGTAACTGCGCCGGAGGCGGGATTGGGGCGGATCGCCGCCTCCGGCCCATAGGGACTATTTCGTAGCGTCCTCTATGGATCTACGGATCGCGGCGTAGTTGTCGAAGAACAGCTGTTGCGCATCCGCGTGGCTTTTCTTCGTCTTCTCCCAGGCTTCGGCCGAGGCATCCTGAAGCCGTGCGATTCTGGCTTTCGTTTCATCCATCTGGGCGTTCAGGGTGGCGATACGGGCGTCAATCGCGGCACGCTGGTCGGCGGCGAGCTTGGCGGCATCCTCTCGCAGCCCCTCAATCGACTTCTGCCAAGCCTCTTGGCGCGCCTCAAATTCGGCCTCAAGGACTGCCCGGCGCGTCGCGAGGTCTGTCTTCGCCCCATCAAGATGCTCGTCGCGCGAAGTCTCAAACGCCGCCCACTTGTCTTCGAGCGATTTGCGCGCCTCCACCACCTGCGCATCCGACCAGGTCCCGGCATTGGCCGCTGCTTCCTCGGCCTGTGCACGATAGGCGTCGCGCCCGTCCCGCAGTATCTTCAGCGACGCGTCCACTTTGGCGCGAGCCTCTCCCTGAAGCCCGGCCGCCTCCTTCTCCAGGACGGAAATGGTCGCATCGAGTTCGGCAAGCCGCACCTGTGACCATTCGAGCGCCTGCCGGGCAAGCGACGAATTGTCCTGAGAGGCAGGTGCGGTCTGGGTGGGGGTATCCTGCGCGAAGACGATCGGTGCAGTGAGCAGCGCGGATTGGGCAACGAGCGCAAGGCCGATTGCGGATAAGCGAGATTTCATGTCGTTTCTCCCTGGTGTTCTACCGGAAAAGCCGCCGAAGCGTTCTGGTCAGAGCAGCTTCGAAAATGCACCCTTGATTTTCTGTATCGTCCGTTCATGAACGGCCCGCGCATCCGCGAGCCCGCCCTTCACAGCTTTCCACGATTCGTCGCCGGCATCCTTGGCTTCACCGATCCGTGCCTGGAACTTCTCGGCTTCGTCCGACAGCCGCTTGATGGCAGAATCGAACTCCCCGCGCGCCGCCTCCACGACATCCGCGGCCTGATCGCGCAACGCTTTGAGAGACGCCTCCCAGGACTTACGTTGAGCCTGCGCGCGCGCAACGACAACATCGCGAGTCGATTCGGCCCGGTCGCCCACCGCCGACAGGTAGGCCAGGAACGCGGATTCGACCTTGACCCACTCAGCCTCGAGCGCATCCTGAATCCCTTCGGCACTTTCCTTCACAGAATTCGTCTCGTCACGCAGGTCGTCGTAGATCTTCTGGATCGTCCCTCTGGACGCTTTGAGGCGCACCAGAACGACGTCAACTTCCTTCTGGGCACTATCCTGCAACTTGTCCAAGGTCTTCTCGACTTCGGATATAATGGCATCCAAATCATCCAGGCGCTGCCTCGCCCAGGCGACAGTTTCGTGCGTGTGGAGTCGGTCACTCATCGAGTGTTTCCTTTTCTGTTTAAGAAGAGACTGCCAGACTGTTCGGTGAAGGGGCTGAGCCTTTGCCGCCCCGCGCCTCATTGAGAAAGCCGGACAGCGAGAAAATCGCTTCGGCAGAGATCGCGAACCATGTCTTCGATCTGACCGATGCAACCATCCTGAATTTGCATCCAATCCATCCCGCGCAGCATGATTCCGCGCAGGAATCTGAAGCTGAGGATAGCCGTCACGATAGCGCTGATTCGCAATCGCAATGCCTCGTCGGCAGGGGAGAGGCCTGAGATGTCGCTGGCAGCCTTCACCAGCTCTTCCAGCAAGGGTGCAACTGCCTGATCATAGATCAGGGCGAATGCCTCATCATTATCGTAGGAACAACGCGCCACAAACGAGGTCCAAGAATACGGCTCAGCGTCTTTTAGAATGATGTGAAGAAGCTTTGTCAGAGCCTCCTCGAAACGGATAGCCTTTTCCGCAGGATCTTCGGTTCGCAGGATTGCCGCCACCTCCCCGAAACGCTCGGCGGCATAGTCGGCGATCATCTGTGCCGCTGCGAGATAAAGCTCCTTCTTCCCCCCAAAATGATAGGGAATAGCCGACAGGGTCGTTTTCGCCGCTTGCGCCAGCGCACGCGTGCTCGCCCCTTCATAGCCCACCGCCGCTATTACCTTGATCGCGGCTTCAATGAGCTGCGATCGCGTTTTCGCGCTCCGCGCCTCGTGTCCGCTCTGTGGCACTTCATTGGTTCGCACCGGATTTCCCTTCGCGCTGGCTGTAAAACATCATAGTTCGAACGAACGAATTATACAAGATGACATTGATGAATTTGCCGACCGACCGCTTGACCAACCAAGACCCGCCCAATCCTGCGGACGGCACATGGCTGATCGTTGCCAATCATTTACGAAGACTGCGCCAGACGACGGCCACCCAACATCCGACCAAAATCATGTGCGCACCAAACATCATGATTTCACCGTTGCGATCTTTCGGCAGGGCCTGCCAGAACGGGTGAGCAATCAACGCCGCGGCAAGCGTGAATGCCGCGAGGCAGAGTGCCCCGATCCAGCGCCAGAAACCCGTGACGACCATGACGGAAGCGCCGAGCTGAATCAGGATCGCGACCGCGCTTAAAGGCGCCGGTGGCAGCAGCCCATAGGCCTCCATTTGTCTTATGCCTGCGTCGACGTCCAGAAGTCTCGTCACGCCCCAATAGATGTAGGGACTGCACAGGAGAAGTAAGAGACCCGATTGCAGGGCGCGAAAGGTTGCCCAAAGCGACTGGATGTCGATGTGTCGTTTTTCGCTTTGCATTAGCCTCTCCTGATCTGCCGACCATACACCGGGGACGAAGAAATCGAACCGCGTGGAAACCCTCAATCGATCGGGCACCAAGCCTCGATCGCTTCTAACCGGTCGCTACGCTGTCGCGTTCCGCGCTCGAACAGCCGGCTGCGGCAATAAATAATTCAAACGAACGAACTTTTCAAGATTGACGTTGACCAACTGACAACTTATGACGACTTAACGAACGTTCAGTAGATAGAGCCGATGCATCACGATACCAGAACAGCCAGCCTTCTTCATTGCCCTCCAACCACGCGCAAAACTCAGGATAACTTCCCACTTCGAACGCGAACTCGAAGTCGCGGGGAATGTTCTCAAGGCGCAGGAAGAATGCAGGCTTGCCTTCGCTCCGAAGCGCTTGAGCGATACTCCTTATCTCTGCCGTCTTGCCAGACCCGGCCTCGGCAAGGATGACCAACCGATATTCGTTGACGAGATCACCCCAGGAAAGGCGACCACCGACGTGGAAGGCGTGGCCGACGTCGATGCTGTCATTTTCGCTCGCGTGTTTTGAGAGCTCATGAAACGTTCTTCCGAGCTGCACGAAATCGAACGCGAATGTTTCGGCGGGCGAAATAGTATTCAACTGGTTCATGACGCTGCAACCTATCATATGCCGCAGCATGAACAAGTGGAGAACATCTGTTTCACAGGAATGCTGACAAAAGAACGTCGTTATGTCTTTTAGCTCAATCGGAACGTCGAAGGGTGCCACACCCTATGAATGCCAAAGGCCCAGGGCGGTCGGGTGTTGGAACAGGCGGCCGAACTAGGTTGGCCGTCACCCTTGGTATATCGATATTCCGCGTCCCTCATGGCTCCTTTCAGGGGGCAAGCGCGTCCATTGCCAAGTGATGCGGGTGAACTACAACTACAAGATTCCCCACGCCCGAAACCTCCCCCTGCCCGTCATCTCCCGCAACCCAAGTTCCTGAACGATCCGTCTTGCTCCTTGCGGCGTCACCTCAAGCGTCTTCGCCACCATGCCCGCAGAGATCAGCGGCCGCGCCATGACGAGCTCCACGAGCTCCGGCAGCCTGGATGACGTCCGCCGTCCTTCGAGCTTGCGCATCATCATCTGCCGCGCCAGCACCAGCCGGTCATGCTCTTTCAGCCCCGTCTCGGCGGCAATCGTCAGCGCCCTTGATATTGCCAGCAACCGCGTCTCGCGGTCACGATGCCGGCGCCGCTCGACCGGAATGGCTTTCAGCCCCAGATTGATCGCCACGAGATGCCCGCCGGTAGTGATACCGCCCTCGCGCAGGATCGAGGCTGCCAGAAGCCGACCAAGCCAGGGCGCATGCTGGAGGACGGCGATTTCATTCCAGGAGTCGAGGGCGACGATCGCCTGTGTGGCTTTTACTTCCAGATTTCAATCCGGGGAATGTCATACGCCAGTTGGGTTCTGGCGCTAAACTGGCGACGATTTTCCGCTAATGATTTCAGCGAGGCCCTTTGCCAAAGCGATTTCACGATCG
>Ga0209070_100209_pt1 | contig 67030 bp, 64 predicted proteins | sample SynthPrep_5_END__FD_187205 | JGI IMG/M metagenome (GOLD analysis project Ga0209070, IMG submission 187205) | Synthetic microbial communities from Ohio, USA - SynthPrep_5_END_DS10_MetaG (SPAdes) (version 2) | ecosystem: Engineered > Bioreactor > Aerobic > Activated sludge | place: USA: Ohio... | reverse complement strand
TTGGCCAGCGTCCATGTGCGGGCGCAACGATAGGCCGGACATATGCACGCAAGCGATCCGATCAAATCAGCAAAAAAAGCTCTTGCAAGTAGGGGCCGTCCACATAAGCGGGAATTGGCCCGCTCCCCAAATGGAGCCATTTCAATGTCGCACGATCTGTCTCTCGCACAGTCTCATGCCTTCCAGCTTTCCCGCGACCTGATGGTCCCGGTCACCGTCTTCGAAGTCGACGGTGAATATGGCGTCCTCCCCTCTGACGAGATCGACGCTGATGATGACCTCTCGGTCATTCATGAATTTCATCCGTGGCCGGCCCATTGAGCCGGCCGTTTCTCTCTTTGGTGCCGCTGGCGCCCTGTCGGCCGCAAGGTAAGCTCCGCCGCGGCCGGTGCAAATTTGCACCTTGATTGCCGCGCCCTTGCCCCCTCCGCTCTTCGCGGCGGGATGAAGATGGCCTGCAGGATTGCGGGAATAAAGAAGGGAGGGCCGCTACGCGGCCGATGAACCTATGAAACGAGAAGAGTTAGAGGCGCTGCGCGCCAGCGTCAGTTGTGAAGCCCTGCTGGAGCAGGCCGGGTACGAAATCGATCTGAAAGAAAGCACACGCCGTGCCGTCAAATATCGACATGGTAGCAACATCATCATTGTGACCCACGGCGGACGAGGCTGGTTTGATCCACTGAGTGACGAGAAGGGGGACGTATTCGGCCTGGCGATGTGTCTGGAAAGAACCACGTTCCCTGCGGCAGCGGAAGCCGTTAGAACCCTGGTCGGATTTCGATTGTCACGATCAGAATGGGCGTCTCCTCGGTCGTCAGCGCCGAGGGGAGACATCGCTGAGCGTTGGAAAAGCCGGCGTATGCCGTCACCCGGCTCCGACACCTGGCGCTATCTATGTTGGGAGCGCGGGGTCCCGCCTGTCATCGTCCGGCAGGCCATTCGAGAAGACATACTGCGCGAAGGACCTTTCGGCAGCATGTGGGCGGCGCATGTCGATAGCAACGGCCAAGTGGTCGGCTGGGAAGAGCGCGGTCCCGAATGGCGCGGATTTTCCACGGGGGGCTCGAAGGTGCTGTTCCGTATAGGACCGAGCGATGCTACTCGCCTCTGCGTCACCGAGGCCGCGATCGATGCGATGAGCCTTGCCGCCATCGAGGGGCCGCGCGAGGGAACACTTTATCTCAGCACCGGCGGCGGGTGGTCTCCGGCAACAGATGCAGCGCTTAGGAAACTTGTTTCGCGGCAGGACCTGACACTGGTCGCAGCGACTGATGCCAATTCTCAGGGGGACGCCTATGCAGATCGATTGCGTGCACTCGCCGAGGCGTCCGGCGGCGACTGGCAGCGGCTCAGACCATCGGCGGATGATTGGAACGAACTTCTAAAAGCCAAGGAAAAGGTGAAGGGGAAAGAAGAGATATGAAGATGAGGCCCGCCGCATGCGTGCCGGCCGCATCAAGGGAAGCTTCGCCCGGCAAGAGCCGGCCCTTGACCCGCCCGGACACGAGGCCGGCCGCTCGGGAGGGGTGATCAAGGACTGAAGAGGATAGTGAGGTCGAAACGACAGTGCTGCCTTCGGTCCCCAAACCCCGAAAGGTAAAGGCTTATGACCTCGACATACCTCCCCCGAAAGATCTTCCAGGGCGTCGCCAAACGCTCCGACATGTTCCGGCTGTTCGATCGGCATCGTGATCGCCCCAATCGCTTCTACGATGATCAGTCAGCCACCTATGCCGGTGAATGGTTCGAGATCGACGAGATCTCCTACACCTACATGCTCGACATCCTTCCACCCCTCTGGATGCGGGGACCGATCTTTGCGATGCGCGAGTTCATGACCGGTTTCGTGACCTCTGTGTTCTACGCGATGCGGATCGATGACCCGCGAAGAGAGGCTCGAGCATATCTGGAGCACGACAGCAGACGACTATCGTGGCTATGCCGGCGACCGTTGGCCGAAGCCGATGCAGGGGCATCGCATGGTGATGCTCTATGGCGGCAAGGAAGGCACCTTCCTGAAGCTTCTCAACACGCTGACCGACGACGAGATCGTCGCCAAACTGCCGGTGCATCTGCGCCACCTGCCCTCGACCCTGGCCGCATAAGCCAGACCAATCCACCGCAAATCGGCGTTGCAGCCGGTCGGATCCTCGACCGAACGATTTCGCACGCCCTCATTCTAAAGGAGCTTTTCATGAGCAATGATCCATTTTCACTTGATAGAGCTGGCACCTTCGACATGTTCGGCTCAAGCTCCCTTTCACCTGGGCTGGGCCTGGGCGTCACCGCATTTGGCGGTTTCTCGCCGGATGCCGCCAATGATGACGACCCGGATCCCACTCCGCCGGCATCGGCCCCTGCCCTCCCCGTCGCCGCCACCCCCGTGCCGAGGGCAGGACTTCGGGCAAACTTCTATCTCGATGGCGACCGCGAGTTGGGCGCCGCCTGGAAGGATCGAGCCCGCGCGAATGTCGCGGCAATCCTCGTCGCCGACGGCATCGCCAAGCAGGACCGGCCGGCAACGCACAAAGAACAGGCACAGCTGATCCGCTTCACCGGCTTCGGCGCTGGCGAGCTGGCCAACGGCATGTTCCGGCGACCGGGCGAGGTGGGTTTCCGGCAGGGCTGGGATGACCTCGGATCCTCGCTCGAGAGCGCCGTCTGCGAAGCAGAGTATGCGTCGCTCGCCCGCTGCACCCAGTACGCCCATTTCACCCCCGAATTCATCATCCGGGCGATATGGGCCGGGATCGCAAAGCTCGGTTGGCGCGGCGGCCGGGTGCTGGAGCCCGGCATTGGCACAGGCCTGTTTCCGGCCCTCATGCCGGAACCCTTCCGTGACGCCGCCTATGTCACCGGGATCGAACTCGATCCGGTCACGGCCCGTATCGTCGGCCTGCTGCAGCCGAAGGCCCGGATCATCAATTGCGACTTCGCACGCACCGATCTGGCCCCGATTTACGATCTCGCCATCGGCAACCCGCCTTTCTCCGACCGCACCGTCCGTTCGGATCGCGCCTATCGGGCGCTCGGCCTTCGCCTGCACGACTATTTCATCGCCCGGTCGATCGATCTCCTGAAGCCCGGTGCGCTGGCCGCCTTCGTGACCTCACACGGGACGCTGGATAAGGCCGATACGACTGCGCGGGAACATATCGCCAAATCCGCCGATCTGATCGCAGCGATCCGCCTGCCCGAGAGTAGCTTTCGCCGCGACGCCGGCACGGATGTCGTCGTCGACATCCTCTTCTTCCGCAAGCGCAAGCTCGGCGAGCCGGAGGGCGACCAGCTGTGGCTCGATGTCGACGAGATCAGGCCCGCTACCGATGACGAAGGTGCGATCCGCGTCAACAGGTGGTACGCCCGGCATCCCGACTTCGTACTCGGCCCTCATGCCCTGACATCGGGTCCCTTCGGCGAGACCTACACGTGCCGGCCCCGCGACGGCGAGGATCTTGAAACGGCACTTGCCGCTGTCATCGATCTCCTGCCGGCCGGTCTCTATGACGGCGAGCCGACGCCGATTGATGTCGATCTCGAGGTTGAGCTGGCCGAGATTGTCGACTTGCAGCCGAAGGACGGGCGTGTTCGCGAAGGCAGCTTCTTTCTCGACCGCTCCAAGGGCTTGATGCAGATGCTCGACGGCGCGGCTGTGCCGGTCACAGTCCGCAAGGGCCGGTCGGGCGACGGCATTTCCGAAAAGCACGTCCGGATAATCAGCAAACTCATTCCGATCCGCGATGCTGTCCGCGAGGTGCTGAAGGCGCAGGAGACCGATCGTCCATGGCGCGATCTTCAGGTCCGGCTGCGCATTGCTTGGTCGAGCTTCGTGCGCGATTTCGGGCCGGTCAATCACACGACCGTTTCGATCCAGGAGGATGCCGAGACCGGCGAGGTGAAAGAGACCCATCGCCAGCCCAACCTCGAACCTTTCCGCGACGATCCGGATTGCTGGCTGGTGGCGTCGATCGAGGACTATGATCTGGAGACAGACACGGCGAAGCCCGGCCCGATCTTTTCCGAACGCGTGATAGCGCCGCCTGCCGCGCCGACCATCACATCGCCTGCAGATGCGCTCGCCGTTGTGCTCAACGAGCGCGGGTACGTGGATATCGACCATATCGCCGAACTATTGCACGCCGATCCCGCAGCCGTAGTCGATGCGCTGGGCGAGGCCGTGTTCCGCGATCCCGCTGACGGTTCATGGAAGACAGCCGACGGATATCTTTCTGGAGCCGTCCGCACCAAGCTCGCGGCTGCGCAGGCCGCAGCCGAGCTCGATCCGACCTATGAGCGCAATGTCCGCTCATTGACGGATGTCCAACCGGCCGATCTTCGCCCGTCCGACATCACGGCCCGTCTCGGCGCCCCATGGATCCCGGCCGCCGATGTCGTGGCCTTCGTCAAAGAGAAGATGGAGTCGGATATCCGCATCCACCATATGCCGGAACTCGGCTCCTGGACGGTGGAGGCTCGCCAGCTCGGCTATAGCGCCGCCGGCACATCCGAATGGGGCACCAGCCGCCGCCATGCCGGGGAATTGCTCGCAGATGCGCTCAACAGCCGGGTCCCGCAGATCTTCGACGTGTTCAAAGATGCCGGCGGCGAGCGTCGGGTTCTCAATGTCGTGGATACCGAAGCGGCGCGCGACAAGCTGCAGAGGATCAAGCAGTCCTTCCAGGATTGGGTCTGGACCGATCCCGATCGCACCGACCGGCTGGCGCGGGACTACAATGAACGCTTCAACAATATCGCGCCGCGCAAATTCGACGGCTCCCATCTCAAACTTCCCGGCGCCTCTGGCGCCTTTGCTTTGTACGGACACCAGAAGCGCGGCATTTGGCGGATCATCGCCGATGGCTCGACCTATCTCGCCCACGCCGTCGGCGCCGGCAAGACGATGACCATGGCCGCCGCGATCATGGAACAACGCCGTCTCGGCCTGATCGCTAAGGCGATGCTGGTCGTGCCAGGTCATTGCCTGGCGCAGGCCGCCCGCGAGTTTCTCGCGCTCTATCCCAATGCGCGCATTCTCGTCGCCGACGAGACCAACTTCACCAAGGACAAGCGGGCCAGGTTTTTGTCGCGCGCCGCGACTGCGACCTGGGATGCGATCATCATCACGCATTCTGCTTTCCGTTTCATCGCTGTTCCCTCGGCCTTCGAACAGGAGATGATCCAGGACGAGCTGCAGCTCTACGAGGATCTGCTGACCAAGGTCGACAGTGAGGACCGCGTCTCGCGCAAGCGCCTCGAGCGGCTCAAGGAAGGGTTGCAAGAGCGGCTCGAAGGTCTTGCCACTCGCAAGGACGATCTTCTCACCATCTCGGAGATCGGCATCGACCAGATCGTCGTCGACGAGGCACAGGAATTTCGGAAGCTCTCCTTCGCCACCAACATGTCAACGCTGAAGGGCATTGACCCGAACGGCTCGCAGCGCGCCTGGGATCTCTATGTCAAATCCCGCTATATCGAGACGAAGAACCCCGGCCGCGCGCTCGTTCTCGCCTCCGGAACGCCGATCACCAATACGCTCGGCGAGATGTTCTCGATCCAGCGGCTGCTTGGCCATGAGGCACTTGCCGAGCGCGGGCTGCACGAGTTCGATGCCTGGGCGTCCTGCTTCGGTGACACGACGACCGAACTCGAAATCCAGCCTTCCGGCAAATACAAGCCGGTCAGCCGCTTCGCGTCCTTCGTCAACGTCCCGGAACTGATCGCCATGTTCCGGTCGTTTGCCGATGTGGTTATGCCGGAGGATCTTCGACAGTATGTCAAAGTCCCCAACCTTTCGACCGGGCGCCGGCAGATCCTGACGGCCAAGCCGACGGTGCTGTTCAAGAGCTACCAACAGATGCTCGATGGCCGAATCAAGGCGATCGAGAAGCGCGAGGGGCCAGCCAAACCCGGCGACGACATTCTCCTCTCCGTCATCACCGACGGACGCCATGCGGCGATCGACCTGCGCTTCGTCATGCCGGCAGCCGACAACGAGGCTGACAATAAGCTCAACCTGCTCGTCCGCAATGCTCATCGGATATGGCAGGAGACCGGCGAGGCGATTTATCAGCGGCCCGATGGCAAGGAGTTTGATTTGCCGGGCGCCGCCCAGATGATCTTTTCCGATCTCGGCACGATCAATGTCGAAAAGACCCGTGGTTTCTCGGCCTATCGATTCATCCGCGATGAGCTGGTCCGTTTGGGCGTACCCGCCGCGCAGATCGCGTTTATGCAGGATTTTAAGAAGACCGAGGCCAAGCAACGCCTGTTCGGCGATGTCCGTGCCGGCAAGGTCCGCTTCCTGATCGGTTCGTCGGAGACGATGGGCACTGGGGTGAACGCCCAGCTTCGGCTGAAGGCGCTCCACCATCTCGATGTGCCGTGGCTGCCGTCGCAGATTGAGCAACGAGAGGGTCGGATCGTTCGGCAGGGCAACCAGCATGATGAGGTCGATATCTTCGCCTACGCCACCGAGGGAAGTCTCGACGCTTCCATGTGGCAGAACAACGAGCGAAAAGCCCGGTTCATCGCGGCCGCCTTGTCCGGCGACACGTCCATTCGCCGGCTGGAGGACGTCGGCGAAGGCGCCGCCAACCAGTTTGCTATGGCCAAGGCTATTGCATCGGGGGACGAGCGACTTATGCAGAAAGCCGGACTGGAAGCCGATATCGGCCGGCTCGAACGGCTGCGGGCCGCCCATGAGGATGACCAGTATGCCGTCCGCCGACAGATGCGTGATGCCGAGCGCGAAATCGAGTTATCGACCAAGCGTATAGGTGAAATCGGCCAGGATATCGAGCGCCTCCGTCCGACCACCGGCGATGCCTTCACGATGATGGTACTCGGGCAGAACCACACCGAGCGCAAGGAGGCCGGTCGCGCGTTGATGAAGGAGATCCTCACGCTATTGCAGCTGCAGCAGGAGGGTGAAGTGCATCTGGCCACAATCGGCGGGTTCGATCTCGTCTATGAGGGGGAGCGCTTCGGCAAAGGCGATGGCTACCGCTTCGAAACTCTTCTTCAGCGGACCGGCGTCGACTATGAGGTCGACCTCTCCATCACCGTCACGCCGCTTGGTGCCATCTCACGGCTGGAGCATGCGCTAGATGGCTTCAACGAAGAGCAAACCCAGTATCGCCGGTGGTTTGAGGAAGCCGAGCGCCGGTTGGCGTCTTATCAAACGCGCACAGGTGGCCTCTTTCAGTTCGCCACAGAACTTAATGCCAAGCGTAAACAGCTTCGCGACATCGAAGATGAATTGGCTGCGGAAGTGATCGCAGAGGCAGAGGAAGCTAGAGCCGCGCCAGCTGCATAGCTTCACTGCACAATAAATGGATGCGGCATGATCAAAAAAGGATCATTATGCACCCAGCTGATGCACATGACGGTCACCTCCCAGTTCCGTCGCAGCAGCTGTTCCCCTCTGGAGGTTCAAAATCTCCACACTTTACGGGCCGCGGTTTTCACCGACGGCCCTTTTTTCTTCCGGTTTGGCGGTGTTCAGCCGGCATTAGCAGCTTCTATGGCCTCGCGTTCGGTTTGTTCTGGCAGCCATGTCGCATTGGCTCTCACCCAGATGATGATGGTCAAGATTTCGGCCAGCATATCAGCGTGACCGTCATCAAGATCATCGAAAGTTGCATCACCGTGCTTCATGGCGGTGGCAACTCTGCCAGCGGCGGCAAGTACCAGGTCAGGAACGTCCTCGTAGATGATTGAAGCCTGCTCCATCAGCGAGCCGAGGGTTGATTTATCGAGCGGTTCGCCGGTCTGCCGATCCCTCCACCGCTTTCTCTCGAGATAGATAGTGCCGTTTTCGATCCCGTCGCGAAGCCGGATGACCGCGTCCTCGTGTGCGTGATAGTCCGCTGGTGGTGTAGCTCTTGATATGTCGAGTATCAGCTGGTTCATAAGGGCCGCGAGACTGTCTTCCTCTTCCATAAACACCCCGACGGTGTCTGTCCTGCGCAGCTCCCAACTCAATGCGATGTGTGACAGCGGACGGAGGACGGCACGGTCAAGCCATTCGCTTTCTCCGAAGAAATACATCACCGCGTCTTGCGACCATTCAATCTCATCATTCTTGCGCGCCATAAATCCCCCTCTTAGCGATACCTCGGTGCAAGCATTCCGATTTCAGGGGGCGGTTCGCAAGGCAAACTCCACGCCTTTGGCAACGAACTTTGGCAGATCCGCGATATTGAGTGCGCGTGAAAGCGCTGAAAGTCTCTCAATGTCGATGACCTTCTCCTCGCCAGCGATCATCGCCTGCAGCTGGTCGGCCGATATTCCCGCAGCTGTGGCGACGGGTTCAAGGTCGCCTCTAGCAAAGTCTCTCACAATCCGTGAGAGCGCTTCAGGAAAAGGATGGTAGTCCAGCTGGAACGCAATGTGCTGTTCCCAGTTTCTTTCCTGCGTCTCATTCGTCCGTGTCGGAATGAAACCCCTGCGCTCCGATAGCCACTTAAGCGCAGTGTCGCGTTCAACGCTTGCTGGTTTGCCCGTTGTCTGAATGCCTTCCTTGCTAAGGCTGTTCCGCACCGCAGCTTCCGTCATTCCCGCAAGAAGACTGAGCCCTCGGATGCTGATTGTATGGTTTTCCTGCAGATGGTAACGCGCGATCGCCATGTCGACGACATGGCGAACCTTGCCGCCGTCCCAAAGCCAGGGCGACTGTGATCCCTCGAACGAATGCGGTGTCACTCCAACGCTGAAGCCACAGATCTCGTACCAATCATCGCCGTCGAACTGCCAGTAGGCTCCCGTTTGGAAAGCAAAATCGTAGGCACGGTCGATGAGCCGGGAAATGTTGAACCGTTTGAGATCGATCTTCTCCCGATCGTCATCATGGAGCCCGCTATCCCAGGAGTCGATTTCGACGCCAAGAAACTGGTTAGCGACTTCTGGATTGAGGGTCAGCGAAATTTGGGAGGCCTGGACGAACAAAATCTCCCGCAATTCGTTCATCGCCTCGTCCTTTTGGAACGGGAGGTTCGAGGTCTGGATCGCACTCATGCCACGCCTCCCTGCGACTTCAGGAGGCCAATCTTTTCGATGAGGTTCTGCTTTGCTGCCATGATTTGGGTTGCGTTCGTCTTGGTTGAGAGTTGATCTACGGGTTTGGTGCCGAGAAAGGCTGCTACTCGCTCCGCGTTTGCGCCACTCGGATGCGGCATTCCATCGAGAATTTGCTCGGGCCGCAAGAGGCCAAGGCCCGCAAGATGTTGAAGGGCGATTGCAGGCTTGGGACCAAGCGGGAGCCAGACAGCCCCTTGTAGCGCCCTTGCCTCTTCCGCCAGATAGGTCTCGATGATGTCCCGAAGAACGGGGGTCTTCAGCATATGCGGATTACCGTTATAATTTTCTCCTTTCACAAAAACAGGATACCGCAGAGCTGAGGTGAAATGCACCTGTTCGCCGGCTTCCGTGAACAGCGACGCTGTCGAGACGATATTGAACAAAGCATTAAGTCCGACGCTATCCATCATGCGCACGAGATTGTTGCGTGTTCCGCCTCCGCTGAAGCTGGCGGTCAGCTTTGCTGCGCGCAGGGCATCTTCGGTTGATCGGCCGCTCTGAATCTGAACTCTTGCTGCGACAGCTGCGTTGATCGCCTGGGCACGGCCAGGCGTGATCCCGACAATGACCAGTTTCGCGCGGTGCGCGATGTGATCAAATGGCGAGTAGTACACTTCGACTGCGCCATCCTTTTTGTACACGAGGCCATCCCTCGTTTTCGGATCGGAATAGGGGTCAGCCCCCTTTGCCGTTGCAATAGTCGGGAGGAAGCGCTGGCGGGTTGAATTCTGTTCGACCAAGGGGTTTGGCTCCTGTTGATTTCTTCGTGTGATTCAGGCGGAAAAGTGCTGCTTGCGGTTTGCACGGGCCGCCGTGACGATGCGTTGCTCGTCGCCGACGATGAGATAGGCATTTTGAAACCGCTGCAGACGTTGGACTTCCTGTTTGCTCAGAACTGCCGCAGCATCGGCAAGGGATTGGCGCGTCAGAAACATCGTCTGGGCGCCTTTGGAATTTCTGGACTCTCCAAAGAAGTAGAGATGGCCGACGATCTCGGACGGGATGCCGCGCTGCTGCGCTCTTGTTCTTGCATGGTGGGTGAGTTCGACCTGGGCCATCTGCATCTCCTTGATGAGAGGTGTTATACATGAGTATCATTTTCGCGCAATACGGAAAATTATAAAAGTGTATCATCGATATAATTTAATCTAAGATGGAGAGGAAATGAGGAAAAACCGATCGCCGACCGGTCCTCCTGCCGCCGCTATCGCTCAACCGCCGCCTGCGTCATCCCGGATGCTTGTCCTTCGCAGGGCTGTTAGCCCCGCTTGTCCTGCGCACCAGGGATGCTCGGCCGCAGTTGCGGCAGTCCGGCCGCTCGGCGGTCCGGGAGGTGTCTTCAAGAAAAGATGAAGACAGGAAGGGCTGGCAAGGCGCCGGTCCGCAAACCTCTCGAAAGGAACTTCCCATGCATATCATGAAGGTTGACCCGCGCGCCCTCAAGGAAAACCCCGACCGGATGCGGCAGACGAAGTCATCGCCGCAGGCCGATGCGTTGATGCTGGCGACGATCAAGGCCGTCGGCATCGTCCAGCCACCCGTCGTCGCGCCCGAAGCCGACGGTGGAAATGGCTATATCATCGACGCCGGGCACCGCCGCGTGCGACTGGCCATCGCCGCTGGCCTGGACGAAATCGAGATTCTCGTCGCAGACGCCGCCAACGACAATCCAGGTTCTTGGGGCGCCATGCGATCGATGGTCGAGAACAGCGCTCGCGAGCCGCTTAACCCTGTCGACCAGTGGCGCGGCATCGAGCGTCTCGTTGCTCTTGGCTGGACTGAGGAAGCGATCGCCGTCGCTCTTGCTCTTCCAGTCCGCCAGATCCGAAAGCTGCGATTGCTCGCTAACGTCCTGCCAGCGATGCTCGAACAGATGGCGCTGGGCGACATGCCGTCCGAGCAGCAGCTGCGGATCATCGCCGCCGCCGGTCAGGTCGATCAGAAGGAGGTCTGGAAGGTGCACAAGCCGAAGAAGGGCGATACCGCTCCTTGGTGGCAGATCGCCAACGCTCTGACCAAGAAGCGCATGTATGCAAGGGACGCGAGCTTCGGTGACGATCTCGCCCAGGCCTACGGGATCGAGTGGGTCGAAGACCTCTTCGCACCGGCCGACCAGGACGGTCGCTACACGACGAATGTCGAGGGCTTCCTCGGTGCCCAGCATGAATGGATGACGGCCAACCTGCCAAAGCGCGCCGCCATCGTCGAGGTCAACAGTTGGGGCCAGCCAGAACTGCCGAAGAAGGCCTCCCAGGTCTATGGCAAGCCGTCGAAGTCTGATCATGCGGCTCTCTACCTCGATCGGGATGGCAAGGTGCAGACCGTGCATTACCGCATGCCCGAGGCAGCCAAGCCGAAGGCAACCGGCGGTGATAGAATTGCCGAGAACGGCGAAGATCTCGGCGCACTCGGTGTTTCAAAGATGCGCCCCGATGTGACCCAGAAGGGCCACGACATGATCGGCGATTTCCGCACCGACGCCCTGCACGATGCGCTCGGCCGCGCGCCGATCGAGGATGACATGCTGATGGCGCTGATGGTGCTGGCCTTTGCCGGCCAGAACGTCCGTGTCGATTCCGGTGCAGACGGGACGTTCTACGGCGGCAAGCGCTTCTCGCGCCACGCGGTCACGCTGTTCGACGAGCATGGCAAGCTCGCCTTCGATCAGGACACGCTTCGGGTCGCCGTTCGCTCGATCCTGATCGACGTTCTCTCCTGCCGCCGCGGCATGTCGAACAGCGGCATGGTCTCGCGCATCGCAGGCGAGGCGATCGGCGCCGACGAATACCTGCCGAACATGGGTTCGGAGGATTTCCTCTTGTGCCTGTCGCGTCAGGCGTTGGAAGCATCATGCGCCGAGGCATCGGTTCAGCCTCGGCAGAAGGTTCGTGAGACCCGTGCGGCGCTGGTCGAGCATTTCGCAACTAAGCATTTCGTCCATCCGGCCGGCCGCTTTGCGCCACCGGCCGACGAACTGCTCGACTGGATCCGCGCAGGTTCTGCCACTGCCACGGATATCATCGGCTCCGCTGGGCACGAGGATGACGACGGTCATGATGAAAACATCGGTGAGGAGCAGGAAGGCTACGCCGGCGACGAACGGGATCACGACGATCCGCAGGACGTCGATGGCGACTCCGAGGACGAGCATGATCAGGATTTCGACCGGAGGGCGGCCGCATGACCGCCGCCCTACAATCGAACATGACAGCACCCACCCCCGATTTTTCGGGGGTGGAGTTTGCCATCAGCGCGGACGGCTTCCCCGTCGCTCGCATCGATGACCTAGTCCTTGCCGTGGTCACGGCGCCGAGCGGCTTAACGTTCTTTGCGAGCGCAGTCTTCGTTCGCCGGCCGCTTTCCGAGCTGACCCGCGCTGACTTCATCGGACATGATGGCCGGGTGGCGGATGGGGCCCAATTCCGGGCGCGTGTCGCCGAGACTGCCCGACATAAGCGTGATCTGGCGAAGCTCAACCGCATACGCACCCGCATGTCTGCGAGCACACCCTGGGGCGCATCGCAGATGGCGGTCATCTATGCCGACGGTATCGTCGCTCATAGCACGGCCGGCCACGGAGGCTTCCACCTCTCTACCGCTCGTAACGCCAAAATTCATCCGCTGCTGCGGAAGGATACCCCATGGTACGAAGAGGACAGCGAGTGGGCGGCTGTGGCCATCAGCTTTCCGGAACTGTTCACCGGATATGAGCGATCCCTGGCAGAAAGGACAATCCGCAACACCTGCCCGGATGCCTGGGAGGCGATCCACGGTCGCGAGCTGGCCGAAGGCGAAAGCTGGACAAAGGATCGCCGGGCGTTCGATCAACGTCACGCGGAGGACTATATCGTTACATCGGCAATCTTCTCCGATCAGAACCCCGGCATGACAGAGGTCGTGGCGGTCGTCGGTGGCAACCGGAAATCAAACGACGACGAGCGTCGGTTCCTTGTGCCGAGTGACGAGTATGCCGGGCGTGACCGGTTCGGCTTCGTCATCGATCCCGGTCGGCATGCCGAATATCATGGGCCGTCTTCCTTCATCGGCTGGCGAGACCGAGGGAGTGGGACATGATCGACGTCCTCGTTCCAAAGCCGCTGGCGAAGGCGATCGGCGCCCGGCGCGAAACCCAGCGGCATCTCGACTGTCTGACACGGCAGATTGCGGCGCGCGCCGGACGGCAGGCGATTACGGCAAAGGTCCGGAGCCGGGCGCGACGTCGGTCCGGTCACCGCCTCTATCAACAGGAGCTTGCCGATCGCCTGACTTTCGAACGGTGGCGCGAACTCGACGCGGTCACGTGGAGGCTGCGTGTTCAGGAGCAGATCATCGACGAATACAAGCGTAGCGATGATGCGCCTGGTTTGCCCATCGCGGGATAGGCGGACCACAGGAATGGGCTGCGGGGTGGCTTTGCACCACGATGCAGCTCAGGGTCTGCAAGGGTAGCGGGCTTGGCCATATCTCCCTCCGATCGCTTGTACCTGATATCGGACCCGTGCCGGACCGCCCTTCTTTCCGCTGCGGTCTGAACCGGCGGCCGGTCGTTTCAAGGCCGCTGTCGCGCCGCGTGGCGGCCGATCCAACCTCACTGCGCAAGGGCAGGCCCGCGGTCCCAAGCAGGTCGAAACCTGCTGGCCCGCAAACCTGCCCTGCTTGCTCAGCCGGATCGGACCTGTGAAGCCGCCCGTCCTTTGCCGGTTCTTGAGTGTCCGCATCGAAGGGCAGACCGGCACGGGCCGGAACCGCTTCGGCAGCAAAGGAAGGAACAGACATGGCCAAGCCCGCAACTCCGAACCGCTCCAACGCACGGGTCTCGCAATCTCGCCGCGGCGCAACCCTCGAAATGGTCCGCCTCACATGCCCCGATGCCGCCCAGGCACTCAAGATCGCCGAAAGCTTCGGCACCACCGTCGTCGACAGCGATGGTATCCGCAGCCTGCATGAGCGGCTGATCGTCGAGACCGCCGACAGCCTCTCCGAGGGCCTGGGCGAAAGAGCCATGCAGATCCACCTGCAGCGCATCGTCGGAGCCTTCGTCGGATCGGCACACGGCGCCGGTCAGTTCTACTCCCGCGCCGTCACAGAGGCGCGCGACGCAACCGCCAAGGCATCGAACGATGCCCGCGACGAGGATCTCGACGGTCCGGTGGGCTACGACAGCGCCGCCCAGCGCAAACGGGAATTCGCGGCCGACATGGGCACCCAGTCCCATGCGCTGCGCATGGCAGCCGAAGGTGCGGTGGCGGCTTACGAACAGGTTGTCGGCGAAACCTGGAAGCCCTTCGACCGGCCGGTCGAGAACCCGGGCGCATCGCTCAACCGCAAGGCAGCCGAGGCCCAGATGGCTGCACTCGGATGACACCATGGCGGGGGCAACCCCGCCCTTTTTCCTTTTCTAGGAGGCTGGCGCCTGAAAGCGCCGGCCTTTTTTCATGTTGGGAGGAAAAGCAGGAGACGTGCCTGTCACGGCCCGTCCCGCTCGGCGGTCCTGCAGGATCCGGGCGCCCATGCAACGGCTTTGCCGTCCTCCACGCTGTTGCGGCCGTTCCGGTGCATGGGCTCGACCTCCGGCCCCTGACCTCGGACCTCCGTGACGGACCGCGACAGGCGCGGTCTAGCGAAAAGGAGAAAGAAGTCATGGCCAGAAAAGCGGAAACGGATCGAATCGACATATACACGCGGATCACAGATCGGATTGTCGAGGATCTCGAACCGGGCGTACGCCCCTGGATCAAACCATGGAGCGCCGCCAGTACCGATGGCCGGAGTACCCGGCCGGTACGCCACAACGGCCTGCCCTATTCCGGCATGAACGTGATCCTGCTCTGGTCGGAGCAGGTGTCGCGTGGTTTCGCATCCTCGATGTGGATGACGTTCAAGCAGGCGCTGGAACTGGGCGGCGCCGTGCGGAAGGGTGAAACGGGCTCGACGGTGGTGTTCGCCAGTCGCTTCACAAAGTCGATGGCCGACGGGAACGGCAACAATGTCGACCGAGAAATTCCGTTCCTGAAGGCCTATTCAGTGTTCAACATCGAGCAGATCGATGGTTTGCCTGACACCTATTATGTCCCGCCGGCAACGGTGCGGGATCCTGTCGAGCGCATTGAGAACGCCGATCGCTTCTTCAAAGCGACGGGCGCAGTCATCCGCCACGGGGGCAATCAGGCCTACTATTCACCCGTCATGGACTACATCCAGATGCCACCCTTTGAGGCGTTTCGCGATGCTGCCAGCTACGCGGCCGTCCTCAGCCATGAGGCAACCCACTGGACGGCGGCGGAACATCGCGTCGGCCGTGACTTGTCGCGTTATGCAAAGGACAGGACGGAGCGCGCACGCGAAGAGCTGATCGCCGAGCTCGGCAGTTGCTTCCTCTGCGCTGATCTCGGCATCGCGCCGGAGCTCGAACCGAGGCCCGATCATGCGTCGTACCTGCAGACTTGGTTATCGATCCTCGCCAACGACAAGCGGGCCATCTTCCAGGCCGCCGCTCACGCGCAGCGTGCTGTGAGTTTCCTGCATTCCCTACAGCCGGAAGCACACCTCAGGGCTGCGGCCTGAGCCGGCGCGGGCAAATTTGATCAGGTGCGGTCGTCACCGCCGGTGGCGGCCCGCCGATCCGCATCCTCCTGGTCCTTGAGACCTTCAGAAATGTCCGCACCAAGCCTTCCCCAGATCGAGGGCTTTGTGGCAACGGGCCGGGGCTTTCGGGATGGCTTTCGTTCAACGACGAACGGCTTTATCGGTTGGCGCATGCGGGTCCTGATGTCCTCCTGGCAACGAATCGCGGTCAGACGATACCGCAAGAAACATGGGTTGCAACGGCCCCTATCGGATATCGAATGGGACATTTTGAGCCGGACATGTCTGTACAAGCTTCAAGTTGGTGCCGGTGCGCTTCGGGTGTCCATAGTGCCAAGCCGGGTAACAGCCATTTTCGTGATCCTTCAAAAGCGTCCTCGTGCTCCATCTGCGGGCTCGATGGGGCATGTCTGACCGGAAACCGGCGTCGCCTCGATCGTTTTCCCGCAACGGCAGGGATCGGATTTCTTACCCCGGCCGGCAAGCCGTCCTCCTCTCCCTCCAAGAAATCCGACCCCAGCCGCCTTCCACTGCGTTGCAACCCTACGGGTGCGGTCCGATCGTTCCCGGATCTGGTCGACAGCCATCGAGGCCGCAATAGAGCGGCCCGAAACAGCGAAAGGATCGCAACAATGGCTAACATCGGCTCCTTCACCTCCACCGAAAACGGTTTCACCGGCTCCATCCGCACCCTCTCCGTAAACGCCAAAGTCCGCATTGCCCGTATCGAAAACCCTTCCCAGGATGGCCCGCACTTTCGCATTCTCGCGACCGGCAATGTCGAGATCGGCGCCGCATGGCAGAATACCTCCGAGCGCGGCAACGACTACCTTTCGGTCAAGCTCGACGATCCGAGCTTCGCCAATCCGATCTACGCAGCGCTGGTCGAGGTCGAAGGCCAGGAAGGGCTTCAGCTCATCTGGTCGCGCAGCAAGAAAAAGTAAGGCTGACGAGGCCCCGCCAATGGCGGGGCCTCCACTTCCATAAAACCAACATTTACAGGAAATACAGCAATGCTGTAATTGCTGGATTTCCTGTCTCTGCTTCGATATAGTCCAATCCATGACAGCGAAGGAGCGAGAAATGGCCAGTCGATCCTACACGACAACCGAACTTTCAAGGAAATCCGGTGACATCATTGCCGATGCACTTCGTCATCCGGTAATTCTCACCCAGCGCAGCAAGCCACGTCTCGTCATCTTGAACATCGACGATTACGAGCGGTTAATGAAGGGTGCCGATGCCCGGGCTGTCGGCACGATCGACACGATGTCCAATGCCCTATTCGCCGATATGGAGCGCGCCGTCGAGCAATATGCCGATGACGACGAGGTTGGGCGATGAGTGCCTACGACGAGATCCAGACCGCAGCCGTCATTCGCTATCCGTATCTCTGGAGCCGCGAAGCCGGTAAGGGCGAGACTGAGGGGCGCAAGGAACGTCCTGTTGCCGTCGGTGTGCGTATACCTCGTGCCGGCGGCGATCTGGTCCTGTTCTTCCCGATCACGACCAAGCAGCCGGAGCGCGGCCGCTTCGCGTTCGAGATCCCGACGATCGAAAAGCGCCGCGCCGGACTCGATGCCGACCGCTCGCTCTGGATCATCATGGACGAGTACAATAGCGACCTTGTCGGCACCTCGTTCTATATCGAACCGGAGCCGCCGATCGGCCGTTTCAGCAAGGCCTTCTTCCTGCCGATCCTTCGCGAATTCATCGCGCGCCGCAAATCCTTCTCCGAGGTTAGCCGCCACCGCTGAGTTGGCAGCCCCAGTCTGATCAAGGAACCGCGTCGAGGGCTCCAAGGGCATTTTGCAATACCGGCGCCTGTCGGCCACCAACGGCCTGCTTCGGCGGGCCGCTTCCTCAACACCATGGTTCGCGCCGACCTGCCCAGGTTCTAGCCAGACCCTCTGAGACAAGCCGATCACCGAGGCTTCGACCATTTCGGACTAGAACCCGGAGCTTACGACCATAACCATCCGTATCACGGTCTTGCCAGACCTTAAGTTCGAACGGCCCCTCGTTGACGAGTTCGACCAACCTGTCTGTTGCTTTGTTGCCTAATGCGAGTTCCATCGCACATCTCGGCGTGCTGATCTCTGGGGCGTCGATATCGGCCACCCTGACCTTTTGGCCGTTGACCCATAACGTATCACCGTCAACGACGCAGTTTTTCCGAAAGCTGGAAGAGCACTTGGCGAACCTTGTGATGACGTTCGATTGAGCCGGATCAACGCGGGTGACGAGGGAAATGGTCCCTGCCAGAAAGGCGGCGGAGATTGACGCGACGATGATAGGTTTCATCTAGCTGCCCCAAATTTGACTGCCCAACAGGGAGCGGACCTATCAGGTTCGAGCGGTGTGGCCAATCTCGCCCGATAGCCTCTCGAACACTTCCGTCGTATGAGGTCGAGGAAAAGGGCAACCGCTTCCTGCTCCCGTTCGAAATGATGGGTCAAACTCTGGCCTTTGGCGCCGATCCTGCCCCATCGCCGCGTCAGGCAGAGCTCACCGAACAGGTCCGGTTCGATCGACATGGAATAGAAACGGGCCATGTTCTTGGCGCTGTCCCTGCGTTCGACATAGAGCTGGTAGGGCTGTGCAAGCATGGCCAACAATCGTCTGACTAAGGATTGCGGTCCAACGACATTTTTGAATCGGTTTCGAGTGTTTGATTCAATCGAGTGAAGCATCGCAGAAGATCGGTTCCGGGCGATCCGCCTTCGGCGTACGGCTTTATTCGCTGAGGCGAACGAAGCCCGGAAGCGGTCTTCGCCCATTCGGGTCACGATCCTCTCGCGCTCGCTCTGCCGCCGATCAGTAACCGAGATAGCCGAGTACTCTCCCTCTTCATCGCCATACGCAATGAGTTCGCCAGTAGCCTCATCGGTCAGTGCCTCGCAGGCTTCCCAATATCTCATCGATTGCCTCCGGCTTTCGATCGTTACTCAGATCTGTTCCCCGGCTGATCCTCGACTTCCGTGGAACCGGTTTTCAATCACGCAGGATTTCATGTCGGCGCGCCTGAACCACATCGCGCGACCGCACCGGAGCGGGGGATTACCCGATGTGAAGACAATCTGCTCGTCGCTGCGCATACGCAGCACTTCATGCGGCAGCATGAGCGGGCGACGGCTGAGTTGCTTCGATCGCGACCGCGACGATCCTTTCATTCCGCTCGAACGGTTGGTCTGGTTGACTTCGACCGTCGTGTCGCCGCAACGCTTGGAAATGTAGTCGGCTGTATCGGGATCGTTGATTGCAGAGAACGAAATCCACGAGGCGCTCTCGAACCATTTGCTGGTCGCGTCGCGGCCGCCATAGGCCTCACGCATCTGCCCGAGCGACTGGAAGATCATGGCGAGCGTGATGCCGTATTTGCGGCCGGCGTCGCGGGCGGTTTCGAGGATGCGCAGGTATCCGAGACGCGCCACCTCGTCGAGCAGGAAGAGGGTGCGATCCTTCACGTTGCCATTGCGGTTATAGATCGCGTTGAGCAGCGAGCCAATGACGACGCGCGCCAGACCGGGATGGGCTTCGAGCACCTTGAGGTCGAGGGCGATAAAGATGTCCACGCCCCCGTCGGCGAGAGCGTCGGTCGAGAAACTGTCGCCCGACACGAGACCGGCATAGTTTGGATAGGAGAGCCAGTGGGTTTCCTTGACCGCATTGGCATAGACACCGGAAAACGTCTCCGGCGTCATGTTGACGAAGACCGAAACATTCTCTTTCACGAAGTCGGATTCCGAGCCCTCGTAAATCTTGGTCAGGCGCGCGCGCAGTTTCGGTTCCGGTTCCGACAGATTGGCGCGGACCTGGCGCAAGGTCTGATCTTTCTCATCCGTATGCCCAGACAGGCAGACATCGGCAATCAGCGCCGTCAGAAGCTGCATGGCCGACGCCCTGAAGAAGTCGTCACGGGCGGACGCGGTGCGCGCATTGTCGGTCATGATCCAGGTGGCGACGGCGACGATATCCTCTTCCTTTGTGTTGCCGTGACGGCCGATCCAGTCGAGCGCGTTGAAGCCGACACCGCCTGCCGTCGGATCAAGCACTATGACTTTTCGGCCAGCTTGACGCCTGTGCTCACTGACCATCGGCGCGACTTCGCTCGACGGATCGAGCACAACGAGGCCACCACCCCATTTGAGTGCGGTCGGGATCGTCACCGAGGTCGTCTTGAAACCGCCGGAGCCGGCAAAGACGATTCCATGCGACGAGCCGAACGAGCCGTCGAAGCACAGCAGCGGCGATTTCCCGCCCGCACCCCAGCTTTGTTTCTCATCGGCTCGAAACGGCATTGCGGCAACGCTGTCGCGGTCGACGCGATAGCGCTCGCCGATGACGATGCCGCCGGCCTCTGGAAACAGCTTTACGGCGTCGGGAAGTTTCATCCAGTCCGCCTCACCATGAACCGCGCGCTTGCCGCCGATCCTGCGGGGGCCGCCGGTTGCGAAGGCCGCATTGCCTTTCATTGCGACGCGCAACGCGAACATGGCCCCAATGAAGGCAATGCCCGCGCCGATCCCGGTTGCGGGATCGGCATATGCCAGAACAGATTGGCCGGTCGGAACCTTTCCGGCGACGCCGGTCAGACGGATCGCCTCACGCATGATGGCGATGCTTATGGCAACGCCGCTTCCGGCCAGCACGCTCACACCGATGGCCTTGATGTTCGCGGAACCGTTTGTCGCGAACAGCGCCGTCACGCCGATCGCTGCCGCCGTGACATAAGGCAGGGCGAGACCGGCTCGTCCCAGCATCAGCTTTGCCTGCGCGGATGTTCCGAGCGCCGCCAGCCGATGCTCCATGCCTGTCGTCAGGATCATTGCCGCAATCATGATCGCAGCCGGCAGGGTTGCCATTAGCAGCTTATTCGCCCTCATTGCCGAAAGCCTCCGCGCCGATTGCCGTCAGTCGGGATCTTTCCGTTTCATCGCCCTTGATCCGGCGGCCAGTGTCGATCAGCAGACCGAGCAGCAGCGCGCGCTTCTCGTAACGCAGCCCGGCCTTGACGATCAGGCCGCCGAGCTCGATTTTTTCGCGCGTGTCTTTCTTGCGGGCATCTGACGTCATTGCCTTGGCCATCCGCTCAAGCCTCGCCAGTGCTGCCCGCGTCCGCGCCAGCCGGCTGCGTCGCGGACGACTCGCCACCGGTCCTGCTTTCGCCGGGATTTTTCTTTCCGGTTGCAGCACTCTTTGTTCCCCCTTGGCCTCCGCGAAACCGTTTGGCGAGCTCCTCGAAGGCTGCTTGAAGCTCCGCCTCGTCAATCTCGATTTCGCCAAGCCCGGCCTTCAGCGCGATCCGGCCGATGCGCTCGGCTTCACGTGTCTCGGCTTGTCTCAGTTGGTCCTGCAATCTGGCGATTTCTTCCCTGATCTTCGATGATGGTTTTTTCATTCCGTTTGCGTCTCCGTGAGGTTCTGGCGTTGCATTCGCGACGCCAGAATCCTTCCGGATGTCATGAAATGGAATGTGCAGATCTGCACATCGGCAACGCCGATGCTTTGGAGCATCATCCCGGCCGTTCCGAAGGAGCGGCTTCCAAGGGCGCAATTATACGTCGCGAAAGCGACTTAGCTGCGAGAGACCCTGGCGGGGCCGCGTGGCGACCGCCACTCCCGACGAACACGGATCCAATCGGGAGTTTTTCGCACCGTGGCCATTGCCCACTTCTCAGCCAGCATCGTCAGCCGCGGCTCAGGCCGCAGCGTGGTGCTGTCTGCGGCCTACCGGCACTGCGCGAAGATGGAATACGAACGCGAGGCCCGGACCATCGACTACACCCGCAAACAGGGCCTGCTGCATGAGGAGTTCGTGCTCCCTGCGGATGCCCCGAAGTGGGTCCGTACGCTGATTGCCGATCGTTCAGTCTCAGGCGCGGTCGAAGCCTTCTGGAACAAGGTCGAGGCTTTCGAGAAGCGCGCCGATGCGCAACTGGCCCGCGACCTCACCATTGCATTGCCTCTGGAGTTGTCGGCTGAGCAGAACATCACCCTGGTCCGAGATTTCGTCGAGAGACACATTCTTGCCAAGGGCATGGTGGCCGACTGGGTTTACCACGACAATCCCGGCAATCCGCATATCCATCTGATGACCACCTTGCGGCCGCTCACCGCCGACGGGTTCGGGTCGAAGAAGGTTGCGGTCATCGGCGACGACGGCCAGCCGGTGCGCACCAAGTCCGGGAAAATCCTCTACGAACTCTGGGCCGGCTCGACGGACGATTTCAACGTGTTACGCGAGGGCTGGTTCGAGCGGCTGAACCATCATCTGGCACTCGGTGGCATTGATTTTCGCATCGATGGCCGCTCCTACGAAAAGCAGCGGATCGACCTTGAGCCCACTATTCATCTCGGCGTCGGGGCGAAAGCTATCGAGCGCAAGGCGGAGCAACAGGGTGTTCGTCCGAAGCTGGAACGGATCGAGCTTAACGAGCAGCGGCGGTCGGAGAACACACGCCGTATCCTGCGCAATCCGGCGATCGTGCTGGACCTGATTACGCGGGAAAAGAGCGTCTTCGACAGCCAAGATATCGCCAAGGTGCTCTATCGCTATGTCGATGACCCCGCCGTCTTCCAGCAATTGATGCTGAAAATCATCCTGAACCCTGACGTGCTGCGGCTGCAGCGTGACAGCATCGATTTTGCCACCGGAGAGAAGATGCCGGCCCGCTATTCAACACGGACGATGATCCGGCTGGAGTCGACGATGGCGCGGCAGGCGCTGTTGCTGTCGGGCAAGGAGACGCACGCCGTTTCCAAGGCGGAGCTCGCCGCAACGTTCCGACGGCATGAGCGGCTATCGGAGGAGCAGAAGGCGGCGATCGAGCGGATCGCCGGTCCGGCCCGGATCGCCGCGGTCGTCGGACGCGCAGGCGCTGGCAAGACCACGATGATGAAGGCGGTGCGCGAGGCCTGGGAACTGGCCGGATATCGTGTCGTCGGTGGCGCGCTTGCCGGCAAGGCGGCCGAGGGTTTGGAGAAGGAAGCAGGCATTGTGTCCCGGACGCTGGCTTCCTGGGAACTGCGCTGGGATCGTGGTCGTGACGTGCTCGACAGCAAAACTGTTTTCGTCATGGACGAGGCCGGCATGGTCGCCTCCAAGCAGATGGCCGGCTTTGTCGATGCCGTGGTCAGGGCTGGCGCCAAGATCGTTTTGGTCGGCGATCCCGAACAGCTTCAGCCGATCGAGGCGGGCGCTGCCTTCCGCGCCATCGTCGATCGTATCGGTTACGCCGAACTCGAGACGATCTATCGCCAACGCGAGGACTGGATGCGCAAGGCGTCGCTCGATCTGGCGCGCGGCAATGTCGAAAAAGCCCTGGCGGCCTATGACGCGAATGTCAGGATCATGGGCGAGCGACTGAAGGCGGATGCGGTCGAGCGCCTGATCGCCGACTGGAATCATGATTACGATCAGACCAAGACGTTGCTGATCCTCGCGCATCTCCGCCGCGACGTTCGGACGATGAATATCATGGCGCGCGAAAAGCTGGTCGAACGCGGCATCGTCGGTGAGGGTCACTCGTTCAAAACGGCTGACGGCATCCGCCAGTTCGACGTGGGAGATCAGATCGTCTTCCTGAAGAACGAGGGTTCGCTCGGCGTCAAGAACGGCATGATCGGCCATGTCGTAGAGGCCCTACCGAATCGTGTCGTTGCTGTCGTCGGCGATGGGGATCAGCGCCGGCAGGTTGTCGTCGAACAGCGGTTCTACAACAATCTCGATCACGGCTATGCGACGACGATTCACAAGTCTCAAGGCGCCACTGTCGACCGGGTCAAGGTACTCGCATCGCTGTCGCTCGACCGGCATCTGACCTATGTGGCGATGACGCGCCATCGTGAGGATCTGCAGCTCTATTACGGGACCCGGTCCTTCGCCTTCAATGGTGGGCTTTCTAAAGTTCTTTCCCGAAAGAACGCCAAGGAGACGACGCTCGACTACGACCGTGGCAAGCTCTATCGCGAGGCGCTGCGCTTCGCTGAAAACCGCGGCCTGCATATTGTTCAGGTGGCGCGCACGTTAGTGCGCGACCGGCTGAACTGGACACTGCGCCAGAAGGCCAAACTGACCGATCTCGGCCAGCGCCTTGCCGCCTTCGCCGAGCGAATTGGTCTCAACCAATCCCCGAAATCGCAAACGATGAAGGAGGCCGAACCCATGGTCGCAGGCATCAAGACATTCTCCGGCTCTGTTGCCGATACCGTCGGTGACCAGCTCGGCGCCGATCCCGCCCTGAAGCGCCAATGGGAGGAAGTGTCGGCGCGCTTCCGGTATGTTTTCGCCGATCCCGAAACCGCCTTCCGCGCCATGAACTTTGATGTCGTTCTGGCCGACAGGCAAGCGGCGAAACAGGTCCTGCAGAAGCTTGAGGCAGAGCCGGCATCCATCGGACCGTTGAACGGCAAGGCCGGTATCCTTGCCAGCAAGGCGGAGCGTGAGGCGCGCCGCATAGCCGAGGTGAATGTGCCTGCTCTCAAGCGCGACCTCGAGCAATATCTGCGGATGCGCGAAATGGTCGCGCAGAGGCTGCAGACGGACGAGCAGGTGTTACGTCAGCGAGTCTCGATCGACATTCCGGCCCTGTCGCCGGCGGCGCGCGTGGTGCTGGAGCGGGTGCGAGATGCGATCGACCGCAACGATTTGCCCGCGGCGATGGCCTATGCGCTGAGCAACCGCGAGACCAAGCTCGAAATCGACAGGTTCAACCAGGCTGTCACCGAACGTTTCGGAGAGCGCACGCTGTTGTCGAATGCAGCGCGTGACCCATCCGGAAAACTCTACGAAAAACTCTCGGAAGGGATGCAGCCCGAGCAGAAGGAGCGTCTGAAGGAAGCCTGGCCGATCATGCGCACGTCCCAGCAACTCGCCGCTCACGAGCGCACTGTCCAGGCCCTGCGGCAAGCCGAGGATTTGCGTCTCGCCCAGCGCCAGACGCCGGTGATGACACAATGAGGCGGCGCGGTCTCCTGTTCCTGGCCGGCGTGGGTGGGATGATCGCCGGTCTGGCGGCAATCGCCTATATGGGCGGCTTTCGGTTGAACCTGACGCCGAGCGAGCCGCTTGGGCTCTGGCGTATCGTGGCCCTGCAGCGTCCGGTCGAGTTCGGCGATCTCGTGTTCATCTGCCCACCGCCGACCGCGTCATTCGAGGAGGCACGGCGCCGCGGCTATGTCAGGCGTGGCCTCTGCCCCGGCGGCTTTGCGCCGCTTATCAAGACAGTGGCGGCACTTCCCGGACAGCACATCAAAATCGGCGCAAATGTCACCGTCGACGGCAGGCCTCTCGCCTCATCGATCGTCCGAACGAGCGATGGCGAGGGCAGGCCGATCACACCGTCCAAAACCGGCATCGTGCCACTGAGAAATCTGTTTCTTCACTCATCCTTTGCGAGCTCCTATGATAGTCGGTATTTCGGGCCGGTTCCCGACACGGGCCTTCTCGGCCTGGCGCGGCCAGTCCTCACCTTCGAACCATAGTTGGCGGCGATCCTGCCTGCTCATCCCGGTATCCGTCGCTTGCGGCTGGACTGCCTGGAGCGGTCATGTCCTGACCCTTCCTGTCGCTGTGTTGTTCCCGGCGCTATGGGCGATGTCGCCATCACGGCTGACGGCGGGGCTCGTGTCCGCCGGGTATTTTCTGGCTTCGTCGCGTGGGTTGCCGCAGGGCGTCGCCAACTTCTATGCCGCCGATCTCTGGCCTGGGCTTCTGCTCTGGACAGCTGTTTCAATCTCCTTCGCCGGCGTGCATGCGGCGCTCTGGAAGGCGCGACCGGAAGGCAAGTCTCGCGGAGTAGGTCGAACGGGAATGGCAATGGCGGCGCGCTATCTGGTGGCGGCGATGCTCATGGGACTGCCGCCCCTCGGCATAACCGGTTGGGCGCATCCGCTCACCGCTACTGGCGTGCTCTTTCCGGGATGGGGATGGTGGGGGCTGGTGGCGATGACAGCCGGCCTCGCGATGATGACATCACGATATTGGCCGGCTACCGCCATCGTCCTGGGAGGATTCTGGCTCTGGTCCGCCGCTATCTGGACATCAACGAATCTACCGGAAGGATGGAAGGGCGTCGACCTCGAACAGGGTCACAAACTCGGACGAGACGGCTCGCTCGACTATCACCGTGACTTGATCGCAACGGTGCTAACGGCGGCCTCGGCGGAAAGCCGGTTCATCGTTCTTCCCGAAAGCGCGCTCGGCTTCTGGACGCCGACGGTCGAGAGAGTGTGGCGTCAGGGATTGCTAGGCTCGGAGCTCACTGTGATCGCCGGCGCGGCTGTCATCGATCCGGGCGGCTACGACAATGTCATGGTGGCGATATCGGCTGACGAGGCACGAATTCTCTATCGCCAACGCATGCCGGTCCCGGTGTCTATGTGGCAGCCATGGCGGGCATGGACCGGGCAGGGCGGTGGAGCCCGCGCCAACCTCTTCGGCAATCCAGTTGTGCAAAGCGACGGCCAGAAGCTTGCCGCGCTGATCTGCTACGAACAGCTCCTCCTTTGGCCGGTCCTACAGTCGATGCTGCATTCCCCGACCGCAATCGTTGCCCCGGGCAACGGATGGTGGACCGTGGGAACGTCGATCGTCGCCACACAAAACGCGAGCGTGTTGGCCTGGGCAAAACTGTTCGGACTGCCCGTCGTCACGGCGTTCAACAGATAAGGAATTGTTTGCAATGGTCGATGCCGCCCTCATCAAAGAATGTAGCGATCCCGGCTTGAAGCCGGCGATCGTAGAACAGTTCATCGAGCGGGCAGGGGCACCGGACCCGCTCGCAGTCACGGTCCGCTCCGGAAACCGCGTCATACTGGTGCCCAGGCCGAAGACGGCAGAGGAGGCGTTGGCGCTGATCCGAGACAACCTCGGTCGCAATACCGTTCGCGTCGGGATCACACAATATCCTGCCGGGCTCAGCATCGTGGAGGCGGGCCAGATGAAGCCGGACCTGGTCGATGCTTGCGAGAACATCCTCATGGGCACGGCCCTGTTCGCCAAGGTCTATCGGATTGTCACCAAATGGTATGGCAACCCGACCGAGAGGCAAGTCCTGCCGCAAGTGTTCGACGATGCGATCATCGCCTGGCAGACGGGATACTTCGAAGGAACGGCAGTGTTTCGCGCGGAAGATCCAGGTGATGTAAAGCTCGTCCAGTCGAGGCCGGTCCGACGCATTGACGCCGAGACACACGCTGGGCCTCCGGAAAATGAAGCCAACGCCGAGGTGCCAGCCGAAGCATCAGTATCCGATCCCAACAAAGCAGGGATCAGGATCGACCTGTCCGGCATTGGCGCAAAGCGCTGACTTTGCCGTATCTGCAGATCTGCACTGCAATGTTCATCCATCGCCCTAGCGAAAACAGCTTTCGCCCGTTATAAGCTCGGGTAGGGCAGTACGCGCTGCCCGGGGGTGTGGAAACCCCTGCTTAGCGGTTGGTGCCGGCCGATACGGCGCCAGAATCCTCTGACCATTTGGCCGGGGGCCTGTGACGTATGTCCAGGCGCCTCGGTGTTAAAGGTCACAGGACTGTCTAAGCACAGTTTCCAACCCCCGGCTTGGGATCAGAGATTAACGTTTGCGGGGGCGTACCGCAGACAATATCAAGGGTTGGATCACAAATGGATTCGGAAGCTTCAGCAGTGGAAACATGTGAACTGCGCCCGGTGATCGGGCTGACGCGCGGACTCGCCACGGGAGACGTCGAGACGCTGACGGTCAATGCCATCCGGCTGCATAGGCAGCTCGTCGAGAAGGCAGACCAACTGTTTCAGATTTTGCCGGATGACTACAGGACCGGAAAAGCCACGGGCGGCGTTCAACATCTCGAATACATCGAAGCAATGATCGAGATGCATGCTCAGATGAGCGCGGTCAACACGCTCGTGGGAGTTCTTGGGTACATTCCCAAGATCGCCACGAACTGATCCGGACTTTTTGTCAAGCCTGCTGCGCCAACAGATCGAGCGGAGCCGTCGGCCGGTCGTTCAGATCAGCTTTCTACGAATTGCGAGCGCGGTGAGATGAGCCTTGCTCCGAACGTCGAAGCGCTTCATAGCCTCGCGTAGCTTGACACGGACGCTATTGTATTTAGTGCCCTCTATATCGGCAATCTCCTCCATCGTCATGCCGACAGCGATCCATCTGAGATAGGTCGCTTCTTTAGGATCGAGCCAGGCGGCATTTTCCACGGTTGGAGTTGTCTGAAAGAATGAGATGCGGGCATGGAGCTGTCCGACCGCTGCGGCTGCTGCGACCGCGTCGATCTCACGGTCGAGATCGACTGCTGGCCTTTCCGACGCTAAAGTGAACATCGACATCGATCCGTTGGCAGTCTTGATCGGAACGGTGACCCCGGAGCGGATGCCGAAATCGGCGGCATGCGCGTAGAAAGCACGCTCTTCCTTCGATTGCTTCGCGCGATCCTGTTCCCCGGACCACGCAAAAACTTGCTTCCTGGATTTCGCGCGTTTGACGACCGGATCGAGCCTGTCAAAGTTTTTCTCGAAATACGTCGACCGCCACTCGCGATGATAATTGGTGATTGCGATGCTGTGCTTGTGGTGGATGTGCAGATAGGCGTAGCCGGTGAAGCCAAAATGTTGGGTGAGGTCAGAAAGGCCCTGCGTTAGGATGCTTTTGTCGCCTTGTATCGCCGCAAGATCGGTTAGCTTGTCCAGCCAGTGCTGCATTTTTTCACTCCGTTTTGGTGGTCAGGTGGAACAGATCACGAGAGCCCCTCAACGTTTATTATTGTATACGTCTCGCAATCAACCCTAGATGGTATAATGCGACTTATGGAACTTAACGCAGGAGATTGAGAAAGCAGCCTGGCAGCCAACATCGGCCCTGTCGTATGGAAGCTCGATGGGTCGACATCGTTCTTGAAAAAGTTGAATACGGAAAGAAACAAGTTGGTCTCAGGTAGGCTACGGACTAAGCCACGATGAAGCGTCCTTGGTCCTGACCGGTATTGGTCAGAGACAGAGCCGGAGAGCCGGTCCTGAACCGCTCGATTTTTGAAGTGAGATTTTCGACGCGGCGCCTAAGCCCGTGGATCTCAGCATTATTCTCCTCGACCATCGCTGTATTCCGCTGAGTGATGAGTTCGACCTCCTGCACTGCCTTGGAAACTTCCGTAATACCGAGCGATTGCTCGCTAGTAGATGCCGAAATCAGTGCTGCGAGAGACCGGATCTCGCTCATATGTTCGATGATGCCGCGAAGCGCCGTTCCTGTCTGCTCGACAAGGTGTACCCCACTCTCGACTTGGACCGAGCTGGCAGAGATGAGTGTTTTGATCTCGTCGGCCGCTGATGCACAACGTTGTGCGAGTTCGCGAACCTCCTGCGCAACAACAGCAAATCCCTTGCCCGCTTCCCCAGCACGCGCTGCTTCGATCCCCGCGTTGAGGGCGAGGAGATTAGTTTGGAAAGCGATTTCGTCGATGACGCCTATGATTGTCGCGATCTTCCCGGAGGATCGGCTTATTTCGGACATAGCGACCACTGCGTCCGCAACGACTTCTCCCGAGCGGAGTGCATACTCCTCGGTTTCATTGACCGAGACAGACGTCTTCTTCGCACTGCGGGCAGTGGAGCTGACGATCTCGCTCAGATGTTTAAGGGCTCGCGAGCTCTGTTCCATTGCAGCAGCTTGTTGCTCGGTGCGTCGAGCAAGGTCATCAGCTGAGGAGGCGAGATTTGCGGTTCCACCATCTATCTCATCAGCGGTTGCGCGAACATCTGCAAGCGTCGCGCGCAGTTCTTCGATCGCGCCGTTATACGTGATAGCCATGCCCTTGAAATCGTCCGGCAACGCAAAGCTCATAGTGCTTTCAAGGTCGCCTTCGGCGAGCTTGCCGAGCATATCCTTCAATGCAGAAAGAGATAGCCTTTGTTCTGCCGCGACCCTGGCCCTTTCGGCGGCGCGGCGATCGGCGTCGGCGCTGGAAAGTTCGCGCGCACTCGTGGCATCTTGCTCAAGGCGAACGTTTTCGATCGCAGCGTCCCTGAAAACGGTCACAGAGCGGACCATGTCGCCGATTTCATCGCCGCGCTCCCGGCCCTCGATGCTAACCGACAAGTCACCTTGAGCCAGTCGCTTCATGGTTTCGGTGATGCGACGCAGTGGAGCGCGTAGCGTCTCGACCAGCATCAAGCCGCCGGCAATGGCCAACAAAGTGCCGAAGACCATAAATACGACGGATAGACGTGCCGACCATTCGCTGTCTTCCTTACCGACCTCCTGCGCCTCGGCGATGAACTCTTTGAGCGCGGCCATTCCGGATGTAATGCTTTGTGCTGCAGAACCCCGCTCGTCCTTCCAGGTCTGCGACAACGCAACCTCGTCGGAGGTTATTGCCGTGAGTTTTTGGAGAATAGGCTCAATCTGCTGGCTCAAGGGACCCATGAGTGGGTCATCGGGATTGAGATCGGAGATTTCCGCACTCGCAGCTCGTAATGCGTTCACGTCCGAGAGGATTGGCACTCGCTGATCAGGTTTCGGCTCTGTAAGAAATGCCTGTATGTGAAGACGGAGATTATTAACGCTTTGCAGCGCGTTGTTGATCAATTGTAGACTGTCCTTGATTGAGCCAATTTCTTTCCCTAGTTCGACGAACTGGACAGCGGCGCCTGTCGCCCTTTCCATCGCCTCTTGAGATAATGCTTGCTGCAACGTCGTCAGGTCGTCAGCTGCAGTCAAAAGGGCAAAACTCCTTTCGACGCTGCTCATATCGGCAACAGCGATCGAAGCAACCTTCTCGTTCAGCATTTGTGCGGTCTTTATTTTCGACAAGCCCTCATTCGATAACATGTTTGCGAGATTGCGGATGTCCTGTTTCAAAATCGAGGTGATCCGCATGGCCACAGCGGCTGCTTGCTCACCGTCATCTGCGGATTGGACTGAAGAAGCCATGCCCTTCAATCGCTCGGCAATCGTCTTGAAGGCATAGGCTTCGGTGAGCGCGCGCTTTCCGGTCCGCTCCTTGTCCTCATAGGCTTTCTGCAGATCGTCCAACCGTTTGGTGACGCCGCCGGCGAGACCGTCGATCCCGAGTAGTGCAGTCTGTACGCTTTGGAGGGAGCCTTTATGGTGTTGACGATTTTTCCAGAGGTCGTCGGTCTTGACGGAAAGCTCTGCTGCAAGGTCCTCGACCGGCTTGATCCTTTGTAGATCGCCATCTGAAACAAGCATCCTTTTTAAGTCCGCTACGCCCTCCGCTTGCGCGCCGATTGCCGATTTCAACGCAGAATGGCTCAATGCTGTCGGGGTCTCCACAAAGTCTTGCAGGGTGCGTTGCAAGACTTCGAAGTCTCCGATGTTTTCGATGGTTGCTCTGGTAATAGTCATGTGCCCGTTCAATACGTTTGCCGTATGGTAACCGGCGAGCCCTACTCCCGCGATGAGCAGGATAAGTGGCACGACAAACAGACGCACCTTTGTGACAATTTTCCTGCCTTGCAAAAGACGGTCAATGAACCCCATGCCAGTTCCCCAATAGCATTCAAGCGTGGGAGTGATCGACTTCACCCCAGGCAGAGTTGAATTCCAATACGGTCTCAATGAACGCCAAACCACGATTCCGCTGGTTGGCCGCACCAACCAGCACCTAGCTCAAGACACGGTGAGCCATTCCGGTATCGCCGGGCGGCAAAACAGGATCGCTGTCAGCGACAACGTCGAAAGCCGCCTTGAGTAGGTCTTTAGTGTACTGCTCCTGCGGATCATCGAATATTCGCGATGCCGGGCCACGCTCGACGACTTTGCCCGATTGCATGACAATGACTTCGTCGCAAAGCGCTCGGACCACCTTTAGATCATGGCTTATGAAGAGGTACGCAAGTTGATGCTTTTGCTGCAGGTCACGAAGCAAGTCGATGATTTGCGTCTGGATCGACATGTCCAGTGCTGAAGTCGGTTCGTCAAGAACGACGAAGCTGGGCTTTAGGACCATGGCACGAGCGATGGCGATGCGCTGTCTCTGCCCCCCTGAAAATTCGTGAGGATGACGATGGCGCATTGCTGGATCCAACCCGACCTCTTCAAGAATGCTAGAAATCATCCGGTCGCGTTCGATCTCAGATCCACCAATGTCGTGAATCCTCAAACCTTCGCCGATGATCTTTGAGACCGTCTTGCGCGGGCTCAAAGATGCGTATGGGTCCTGGAAAACAATCTGGATCTGCCTCCGAAGACCCCTCAATTCTCGTTCTGCCAAACCCTGCAGCTCTTGTCCCCGGAAGCAGATTGAGCCGTCTGAGTTGATCAGACGGAGGATCGCATTGCCGAGCGTCGATTTGCCGGAGCCGCTCTCGCCGACCACGCCCACGGTCTGCCCTTTGCGCACCGTGACGTCTACGCCGTCAACCGCTTTGACGTGACCGACGACGCGTTTCAGCAATCCGGCGCGAAGTCCAAACCAGACCTTGACCTCCTTTGCCTCCAATACGACCTCCGCATCGAACGCAGGGCCAAGTGGCTCGCCTTTCGGCTCGGAAGCGAGCAGGTGCTTGGTATAGTCATGCCGTGGTGCGTCGAAGACCTGGTTCGTGGTGCCGCCCTCGACGACAACGCCCCTGTTCATGACGCAGATCCGGTCCGCCATCTTTCGCACCACGGCAAGATCGTGGGTGATGAGCAGCAGCGCCATGCCGAACCGCTTCTGCAGATCCTTTAGCAATTTCAGGATCTGCGCCTGCACTGTGACATCAAGCGCTGTCGTCGGTTCGTCGGCGATCAGCAAATCCGGTTCGTTCGCCAAAGCCATAGCAATCATGACCCGCTGTCTCTGGCCGCCAGACAGTTCGTGTGGATAGGCGTTTAGGCGCTTTTCGGGTGTCGGAAGGCCAACAAGTTTCATCAGTTCCAAGACATGCGTTCGAGCTTCCGCCTTTGAGAGCCCCCGATGCAAGGTCAGGACCTCACCGATTTGCTTCTCTAGCGTTTGCAGGGGATTGAGCGATGTCATTGGCTCCTGGAAGACCATGGCGATCTTGTTGCCGCGAATATGCTTCATCTCGCTTTCTGGGGCGCCGATCATTTCTTTCCCGCCAAAACGGATGCTGCCAGTGACGTCGGACCTCACAGCGAAGGGCAATAACTGGAGGATCGAGAGGGCCGTAATCGACTTGCCGGATCCGGATTCGCCGACTAGTGCCAGCGTCTCTCCTTTGTTCAAGCGCAGGGAAACACCGCGCACCGCCGAAACCTTACGTTCCGAGTTCACGAAATCCACGTGAAGGTTATCAATAACAAGCAAGTCTTCCGAATGCTGTTTGTGGGGCATTGGCTGGCCTTTCTCGGTCATCACATCGAAATCCTTCATGAGCCGACGATAGCACGGGCCGCGGCCTGTAGCTTTTCGGCAGCCGCCATCAGGCGCTTTTCTTCGGTCGCGAGCCATTCACGACCTTGCGCGAGCTTAGCTTCCGCGCCGTTGATCATTCGTTCGATCTCAGCGGGATTTACGCTCCCCGTAGTCTGCCTGGTTGCTACGAAAATTTCCGGGTCGAGTGCTTCCCTAAGTAAAGTCTCATCGAATATGAGCGACCGCCCCAGCGTTTCCTGGGCAGCGCGGTCCAGAAGGGCTACGGTGACCGTTGCGGGCATCACGCCCTCGTCAAGGCAAATTCGGACTAGTCTGGCAACGACATGATGAACCTGGCGAAACGACATACCTTTTTCACGAACGATCACGTCAGCGAGGTTACTGGCGGTGCACCAGCTTCCCGCGAGTGCTGTCCGCATTCGCTCCTCATGGACGATCAGCGTCGTGACGATCCCGGCGAACAGGTCGAGCATGCCGTCGACTGTTTGAAAGGCATCGTCGATGAGCGGAAGATCACGAACGGCCTGATCACCGGTTCCTTCCGCCCGGAATGTCGCGAGCGCCGTCGCTAACCAGGTTACGGCTCCACCGGCTGCCTTCTTGACGGTTTCCAGTCCCGCGGGATTCTTTTTCTGCGGGAATATGCTGCTCGTACCGCAATACTCATCCGCGGACTCGACGAAGCCAAACTCAGTGCTCGACCAGATATGCAGGTCGGTTGCAAGGTCGTTGAGTGTCGCCATGACGAAGGATAGCGCTCCGATTGCCTCGGCCGCATAGAATGCCTCGCGTCCAAGCTTCGAGTTTTCCAGTATCGCGTTGAAGCCCAGAAGCTCGGTCGTCCGGTTGCGATCGAGCGGCCAAGCCGTGCCAGAAAGACCAACCGCTCCTAGCGGATTGACGTTAACGCGCCCGTAAACCTCTACAAGACGATCAAAGTCGTCATCCAGTCGGCTCGCGAAGCTCAAAAGATAATGCCCGAATACCCAAGGCTGCGCCTGTTGCATGTGGGTGTAACCGGGCATGACCGTACGAACGTGATGTTTCGCCTTGTCGACCAGGGCGGTGCGGAATTCTACCATGCGCGAGAGCACGAGTAGCACGCGATTTCGTTTATACAGGCGACGAACCGTGGCGCCTTGATCGATGCGGCTTCGCCCGGTGTGCATCTGGCCGCCTATATCCTCTCCCATGCGGGAGAACAGGAAGGACTCGACCTGTAGGAGAAAACTTCCCTTTTGTGGATCCGTTGGAAAATTATCAGGACCGAGGTCGCGCAGTTCAAGCAGCCCCTTCACGATAACCCGAGCGACATCCATCGGAAGGATCGATTGTTCCGAGAGCATAATGGTATGTGCCAGATCGACATCGTTGAACTCCTGAAACTGGCGTTTCTCTCGCGCCAGGCCTGGGATGTCGTGGTATTTGATGAGCGCTTCAGAAGGCGGCGTGCTCAGGCGTGCTTCGCTTAGAAAGAACTCTCGATCGATTGCCAGCTTGTTCATGGTCTTTTGGTTTCCAACATTGTGTATCGGCAAAGCCCATAGCTCCGCCTGCGGGCACCGGAGGGTCCCCGTTGCTTGGATCTCGTAGCCGTCGCGGATCGCCGCGACGGCTAACCGGTTGCTAATGGTCGATTATATTGCGCCCTTGGTTGCCTGATCGAGCTTGACGATCTCGTCGCCGAAGACGACGACACCCTTTATCCCTGACCCGACGCCAATCAACTGGACCTGGTCGAAGAGTGCGATCGAGTTGGGCTCGGATGTCCAGGCGATTTTCTGGACGTCGCCATATGCTTTCATGCGGCTTTCATAGTTCATATCGGTCATCGCGCTGGTGAGTAGCGCGTCGATCTTGGCATTGTTGTAACCTGTGAGGTTCGAGCCATCAGTCGAGAAGAACTTGCGACGCAGGCGCCAGTCGGCGTTTGTAACGCCGGTACCCAAAAGCCACATGTTCGCGGCGTTCGTGCCTTTGCCTGTACCGCCCTGTTCGGCACGGTACAGCGTCTTCTGGTAGGTAGCCCATTCCCAAACCTTGAATTCCGTCTCAAAGCCGATGGCATTGAGATAGCTCTGAACAGTCTCGGCGACTTCCTTGTCCTTGGTGTAGCGACCGGCGCAGGTCCACATGACCACCTTTTCCTTGAAGCCGCCGGGGAACACGTCAGCGATGATCTTACGCGCCTTCTCGGGATCGTAGGGATAGGGATCCTGCTTAGCGCGGCCCTGTACGCCTTCCGGGAAAATGCCCTCGGGGACTTTGCCGTAGCCGCTCAGAATCTTCTCGATGATTGCTTTGCGGTCGATTGCGTGATTGACCGCGAGGCGGATCCTCGGATCGTTAAAGGGCGGTTTCGTTGTGTTCAATTCGAAGAAAATCTGGAAGGAACTGGGGACTTCCAGCAGCGATGCCTTTGTGCCCTGTTTCAGTTCATTGGCAGTCTCCGGGGCGACGCCAAGCGCGATGTCGGCGTTGCCGGTCCGCAACTCGATCAATCTGGCGCCGGCTTCGGGGACGGGGCGAAACACCATGGTGTCCGCCTTGCCGGGCGTCCCGAAATAATCAGGGTTACGTTTGATCGTCAGGCTCTGCGCGGGGATCCATTCTGACAGCATATATGGTCCAGTGCCGACCGGATTGCGCGAGTAGGCACGCCCCGACTTTCTGACTGCCGTCGGGCTGCTGATCGACGAGTATTCTTCGGCGAGAATTTCCAACAAGATCGGTGAGGGTTCTTTTGTTTCGATTTCGACAGTTTGCGGGTCGACTGCGGTCACCTTTGAAATGCTGGCAAATAGCGAGCGGTTAGGAGATCCGAGTTCTGGATCGAGGACACGCTCGAGATTGTACTTCACAGCTTCCGCATCGAACGCGGTTCCGTCGTGGAATTTGACCCCCTTGCGGAGTTTGAAGGTCCATTTTAGGCCATCCGCCGATTTCGACCATGATTCCGCAAGATCCGGGACGAGTTCGGACAGTTCTGTGTCCTTCCAGCGAACCAGCGTGTTAAAGATGTTGTTGAACACGATCTGAGACGGCGTGCTGCGGGAAACCGCAGGATCGAGCGTATCGACGTCGGCACCTTGCACGATCCTCAGGTCAAAGGCTGACTGCGCCCGAGACAGGCTCGGAATGGCCGCCGAAGCCAGCAAGGCCAGGCCGAGCTTCAAGTTGGTGCGACGGGTAATGGAAATGGAGTCCGGCATGAGTTCCCTCTCTTCTTGTTAAACTGAGTTGGTTTTAGAGTGCTTTGGAGGAGCGCGGATCGATGTAGTCGCGCAGCGCATCACCCACGAGATTGAAGCTCAAGATCACGAAGAAGAGCGCAAAACCCGGGACAAGGATGACGTGTGGACTGCTGGTGATATGTGCGCGTGATGCTGCAATCATTGCTCCCCATTCAGGGGTCGGTGGCTGTGGGCCGAGGCCGAGGAAGCTTAGGCCGGCCCCGATTAGGATGGCTTCCGCCAGGGACAGTGTTCCTTGAATGATAACCAAAGACATCGTGTTGGGCAGGATGTGCGAGAATAGGATGCTCGAATCCCGGGCACCGAGCGCCTTGGCGGCTGTGGTGAACTGGCGGCGCTTGAGAGCGAGGATCGGTCCTCGAAAAAGCCTGACATTTGCTGGGATGGTCGAGATGCCGATCGCCAGGATCAGGCTCACGATCCCCGAACCGAAGATCGTGACGATGATGATCGCAAAAAGGGTTCTCGGAAACGCGATCATGAAATCCATCAATCGCATGACGCCGTTGGTAAGCCAGTTTTCGTAGTAACCACACAGGGCGCCAAGGACGACACCGGCGGCCAGAGCGATCGCGACACTCACCACGCCGACGAGAAGCGTTATGCGGGCTCCCCAGATCACTCGCGCCAGTAGTTCCCGGCCAAGCTCGTCAGTCCCGAGCGGATGTGCGGCCGAGATCGGTAGAAGTGCATTGTCAAGAACAACGCGGGTCGTCTCTTCCCAGCTGTAGAGGAAGGGTGCGAAGGTAGCGGCAGCGACGAACAAGAACAGGATGGCAGCTGCTGCCAGAACGGTGTAGTTTTTGCGCCGGACGAGGAAGACCAGGAAGTTCTTGTCTGGCTTCGACTCAAGAGTAGGCGATGCGGGGGTCGAGTGCGCCATAGATAACATCCACGATGAGATTGATGATGACGACGGAGGTCGCAAAAACGAGAATCGTGCCCTGGATGACGTAGATGTCACGGACCATGATCGCATCGACCATATATGAGCCCATGCCAGGCCAGGAAAATACCTTCTCGACGATGACGGCGCCGCCGAGCAGCCGCCCGAAGTCCAGGCCGAGCATTGTGACCAGCGGTATGGATGCGTTGCGAAGTGCGTGACGGTAGGTTAGCATTCCCCAGGTCAAGCCCTTTGCACGCGCCGTGCGGATGAAGTCTTCGGCGAGTACATCTAGCATGCTCGATCGTGTCAGCCGGGCAAACGTTGCGACATAGGGAAGCCCAAGCGTCAAGCTCGGCAAGACCAGATGAGCCCATGTCCCTCTGCCGGTGGGTGGCAGCACATTCAGCTCCGAGGCGAAAAGCAACATCAGGAGCAAGCCGAGAAAGAAACCGGGCGTCGATATGCCAAGAACAGCTAGGCTTGTGACCAGCCGATCCGCAGTGCCTCGGGGGTTTAGCGCTGAATATATGCCGATTGGCACGCCACAAAAGACGGCAATCAGCATTCCAGCAACTGCAAGCTCGAGTGTCGCTGGAAAGGTTCTCGCAATGCCTTCGGTCACCGGGGCGAGCGTCTGAAACGATTCTCCAAGATCACCTTGGACGAGCCGTGAAAGATAGATACCATACTGTTGGATAAATGGTTTATCGAGCCCGTAATTGGTACGGATCTGCTCGATGTCGGCCTGCGTCGCGTCCGGTCCGGCCGCCATTTGGGCTGGATCACCAGGGATGAGGTGCAGGATCAGAAAGACGGCTACCGAAACGCCCAAAAGCATTGGGAACAGCATCAGTAAGCGTCTGATTATGTAGTTAGCCACTTCGGCTCCCCTTTTTTGTTATTCAGACAGCAGAGTGTCACTTAAGGGAGCACGGGTTTCAACTACAGGGACCCTACTGCGTACATAACAAAATGTTATGCTGCACTGCTTGAAAAACTCTGCAAGTTGTTGATATGTCGCTGGAATGTTTTGGAATTTGCCTTATCTAGCTCATAACTAGTATGCCGACGTCGGCATGCTGCTGCTGCTCTCCGAACTCGGTATAGATTTGAAAATCTTGCGGACAATCTGTAGAAATTCATGTCCTAGTCGTGAATTATGGTGGGGCGGCGTGATCGCCAAGACGTCGAAGGTCAGGCGGGGGTGGAATGATTTGATGAGATATCGACCATTGTCGAATTTCAGGGCCGAGAAGGGATCCACGACAGAGACGCCCATGCCTGCAGCAACCATGGCGACTGCGCTTGCAGCAAGAGATGTCTCGAGGATTTCCTTCCGAACGATGCCTGCCGCCGCAAATGTCTCGTCTACCTTCAGGCGGAATGGCTGGTTTCGTCCCAGCGATATGAACGGAAGGCCTTCAAGGTCTTGGACTTCAACGACCGATTTTTCGCTAGCAGGATAACCGGCAGGGACGACGCAGACTGCTTCCGGAAAAGGCAGCGGCAAGACTGTGACTCCCGGAAACTCGCCACCGACCTGAGCAAAGCCGATGTCGAAATGACGTCCGGCCACGAGCTCTAGGATGGATAAGGAGTTGAGGCTCTCCAAGGTCACCTTGACGGCTGGTCGACTGGCATTGAATTCTTGGATCGCATCGGTCATGCAGCTCAGAGATAGCGAACTGATTGCCGCAACACGTAATGTGCCGGTTCTTGTATGGCGTAGCTCTTTGGCGATTTTCGCCACTCTGTCCATGCCGATGTAGAATCGATCGACTTCCGCAAAGAGTATTGTGGCTTCCTGTGTTGCTATGAGCCTGTTTCCATCCCGCCGAAACAATCGGAAACTCAGGTCGCTCTCGAGATCTTTTATAAGGCGGCTGACCGCAGGCTGGGTAACACGCAAAAGATCTGCTGCCGCTGTCATGCTTCCGGTTATCATAACGGCGCGAAAGGCTTCGACCTGCCTGGGGTTTACTTCCATCTTGAAATTCTCCGTGTGACCTGACTTTGCTTGATCTGCCCACAATCCTAGTCGGACTCGTAACAAGTGTTGCGAAGGAGAGCTTTTAGCTCAGGCTCGTCAACCGCTGCGGCAGCATCTTGCGGTGAAAACCATCGAAGTTCACGTTGACCGCTCTCAGGATATTCGTCGATCAATTCGGTCACCTGAAGTAGATGTACTTGAACCACTATAGGGAAACGCTCCCCGTTTTTGAGCACTTTCGCATAAGTATAGTAGCCAGCGGAATTCTTCTTCACCCGCCCACGGACGCCGGCTTCCTCCCAGGCCTCTAGCGCTGCGACCTTATGTGGTCGTTTTTTTGGTATGGCCCAGCCCTTTGGGATAACCCATCGCCCGCTATCCCGGCTGGTGATCAACAGAATCTCCAAACTTTCTGGAGAATCGAGCTTTTGCCGCACGCAGATTGCAGCACACTGCGATATCACCTGCACTCTTGATCGTTGGTCGGAAACCGTTGCAAGACGGGACAATCCCTTTATTCTCCCGTCATCCGGCATCGCGCAACCTGCTTTCGATCAGTAGCCCGCTCTCATCCATAATCGGGTGAGCAACCGATATTACATGGGCGTTGATGCGCTTCAGGTCGCGCAGCACGTCGAGATGCAGCGAGCTCGTTTGCAGGCTGTCTGCGCGGCCGTCGCGCAAGCGTTCAAGATGGCGCTCGGCCGACAGCTTTTCCATACGACGCACTTCGACCTTCATTTCCATCAGTTGTCTGGCGAGATTGAAGTCGCGCGTAACGAAGATTGTCTGGGCAATCCGCAGGTTGTCGATGGTCAAATCGAAGAGTGTCCTTAACTCTTCATACCCATCTGCCGAGAGCTTTAGGTTGTGCGATGCTTTCTTGACGACCTGCGGCAGGAGACCTTTTTCGATGATGTCACCGATATGCTCGAGGTTAATCGCGTAGTCGATGATGACGATCGACCTGCGGCCGATCTCCTCGAGAAGACCCTCCCGGCCAAGCTTCGAGAGGTAGACCTTCACCTCCTGCTGCAGGCTATCGACACGCTTTTCCAGCGACGAGATCTCATTCGATATCGAGATGTCGTTTTTCTCGAACGCCTCGCAGGCGCGCATCAGCATGCGCTCGATGAGATCGCCAATGCCTAACACCTCACGCGTTGCGCTGGCGAGCGCAATCACCGGCGTGGATAGCTCTTTGGCGTCCAGAAATTTTGGACCGTGTTCGGGCTGCGGCTCGTTCGGGATCAGGTAGATCATCAGCCGCGAGAGGAGCCGCGAGAACGGCCATGCGAGCGCAGCTAGGGCGAGGTTGAAACCGAGATGCGCATCGACGGGCAATTTTTCTGCTGCCAGAGGGAGCAGTTCGAGCAGGCGGGCGCCATAGCCCGCGAGTGGCAATGCGATGAAACAGCCGGCGGCCCGCACGATGAGGTTGGCGAGCGTCACACGTCTGGCATAGACCGGACCGGACAGCGTTGCGACGACGGGCGGAATGGCGCCGCCGAGATTGGCGCCGAGGACCAGCACGACTATTAGCCCAGATGAAAGAATACCGTTCGACGCCAGCGAAAGGATGAGAACCACTGCGGCAAGGCTGGAGGACGAGACAAATGCGATACCCGCCGAGAGGACGAGCGCGACCAGCCACGCATTGTCGAGCAAACCGATGAAGGCGGCAAGTGCTGGCGAATGACGCATCGGTTCGGTGGCGGCCCCGAGCAGGTGCAGCGATAGCAACATCAACCCTATGCCGATCAGCGCTGTGCCACCGCCCTGACGATTGGTCGAGCCACTGCGATACAGCACGATGCCAGCAAGGATAATGAGCGGCGAGAGCCACTCGATGCCAGTGGCGACAACCCAGGCAGTGACTGCCGTTCCGACGTTGGCGCCGAGCAGCACGATCTGTGCCATCCGCGGCTTGATCAGTTCACGCTCGACGAATGAGGCAACCATCAAGGCCGTCGCCGTCGAGCTCTGCAGCGCCACCGTTGCGACGAAGCCAGACAAAAAGGAGCGCACGCTGCCGCGCGTCCCAGACGCAAGACCTGTTCGGAGCCTTGCCCCAAAAGCTCGCGAAACGCCATCCTTAACCTGTGCCAAACCGAACAGCAGCAGGGCTACCGCGCCGAACAGGTTGATCATAACGATTGTGGTTTCCAAGTTTTGGCCTCCTTCTCGCTGGGTATCGCAGGACAGCGAACGGTCGCTGATCACGCACACAACAGCGGTTGCTCCCAAGGCGAACCGCCGCCTGCTTTACACAGGGTCCGCCTAAAGGCAGGCGGCGGCCGTCCCCGGGAGGAGGATACTGGCTCTACTGCGCCAGCCGGCAGACAACAGCTTGATCAGCCGTTATTTCGGTGTCCTAAACGACGAGTGCTCATTAGCTCGAGGGCCTGCCGTCGTCGGGCATCAGACAAATTATCTTGTCAGTATCGACCGTCACATAGATCGCCTCACCCGGCCGGAGCAGATGCGTCTCTCGAAGAACCTGACCAGATGTCGTCTGTGTAACTTCTAGTGTTCAACCGGTCCGAAGTTCGAAGATAGCCTGCCAAGGCCGGTGCACTAACCCGGTTTGCAGAGGAGAACTGCTGTCAACTAGCTCGAATACCTTGGCGACGCCGCAGGCAAAGTTGAAGGGTTGAGGATCGGCTGCGGTCTTCCATTCCACCGTGTGACGAAGGCCGAGCTCCTCGGCGATTACTGCCGCGGCGCACACGTCCCAAATTCTTTCACCCAAGCCGATATAGAGCTCAGCCTTACCCAATAAAACTTGAAGCAGGCTTGCCGTACCGCAACCGAGCCGTCGCTCGAATCCATTCAGATCAGAGCGAATGAGCGCGCTCAGTTTTTCCGCGTCGCCTTTAGCGGCGCTAGCGGGCGATGAACCGGTCATAATAACAGGGGCTGGTGGGTCCTGTCTGGGCGTGTCAGGTTCGACAGGCTGGCCGTTCAGAACGACTCCCTCGCCCTTGACGGCGACAATGGTGATGTCCATGGCGGGCGCATGTATAATTCCGGCCTTTGGTTGACCGTCCTCGATCAGCCCGATTGAGATGCTCCACCAGGGAAGGCCCCGCATATAGTTAGCCGTGCCGTCAATAGGGTCGATCACCCATAGTCGGGTTCCGTTTCCTTGATACACGCTGCCCTCTTCACCAAGCACTGAGTCGTCAGGAAAAGCTTTTCTGATCGCTTCGACTATTCCTTGCTCAACCGCTTTATCTGCCGCGGTAACAAAATCCAGAGGACCTTTGGCTTCTATCATAAAATCAGCGGGTCGTTGCTGATGATGGGTCGCAAGCTGCCCCGCCAGGCGTGCGGTTTTGTCCAGCAGACGAATTAAATCGTTCATATGGGTTCCTCAAAGGTTACTTCAGGAAAAACTGGCGGCGAAACTCGAACATGTCGTCGAAGAAACAGAACTCCGGTGCGGCAAGTTCAAACTCGGTTGGCATGTGTTGGAGGCGCTTGAACAACATCGTGTCCAGCGCCGACCGTTCGTCATCGGCTGGAAAGCGTATAAAATAGGCGATGCTCAGGTGGAAACGGTATGTTTCATGGGATGGATGCCGGATCTGGAGTTCTTTCGAGAGGCGATCCCTCAAGTTCCTGATCCTATCATCCTCTGCAGCATCGCTTGGCTCAAGGTGGAGGCCGATGCCATCCACCCGTGGCATGTAGCCCGAGATGCGCATCCGAAAAGGTAGTGTGGTATTCATATCGAAAGCAGAGAGCTTTCGGGAGAAAGCTGCGTTGCATTCTGCCAGAGGCGCATCGGTCGGCAGATCCGCCGGCCAAAAACCAGGTGATCTCACCTGATCACAGACCCCTTCGAATACAGTCATATGCCAGCTTGATGGCGGCAGGAGCGTGTAGAGCGCCTCGTCGTTGCTTTTGTCCAGATCAAGAGCAAGTTGCGTCAGTTGAGTGTGCAGTTCGCTGTCCTGCGATAAGTGGCAGATGATTGTGTTTCCAGGGAATGGGCGTACAGCACCGTCTACCGTAAACTTGCTGGGTACGCCGGACGGGCGAGCATCCGGAGCGCCAGTTAACAACTGGCGCTCGTTTAATTCAGAGTTCTTCATGTCAGGAATATTGCCTTCTGCTTATTTACCGAGGACGATCTTTTCAAGAAACTGGTTCTTGACTGCATCTGCGTCTTTGATTGCGAGGAAATCGACAGAGTAAGCTCTTTGCTCGGCGGGGACTCCTCCCTGAACCCCTTTCGCATCGCTGTTGACTGGAGAAGCACCCATTTCCTTGGCGAAAAGGTTTTGCGTATCAGCTGAGGTCAGCCAATCGACGAAGAGAAGTGCGGCAGCCTTGTGTTTTGCGTTCGCCGCTACACCAACGGCATTACCGCCCCCTGGCATGCCGAATTTAGGGATGTAAAACTTCATTCGCTTATCGACCTCACCTGACTTTTGCAGACTTGCCAGATGATCCTCCCAAGCCGCTACAAGTTGGAATTCTCCGCCATTGAGGCGGGTGAGGCTATCCGCATTCGAGGATGTGAAACCGTAGCTTTCCTTGCTCGATTTGAACCAATCCCAGGCTGCCTGATAGTTGCCAGCCTTTAGATCGGCCTCGGAAACCGTCAGGCGGACGGCTGTCTGGACGAAGGCGTTACCGGCGCCCCCACCACGTGGGTCGTTAAAGGCAAAGCCTTGGGGATTGGCCTTGATCCAGGCAGTCAGCTCTTCGAAACTCTGCGGCAGCTTTTTCTCTTCGATCTGGGTTGGGTCGTAGGCGAGGCCAGTCTGGTTGCCCCACCATGCGACGGCGTAACCCTTGCCGTCACCACCATTGATTTTGGTTCGCAGTTTGGAATAGCTTGGAAGAATATCGAGCGGACCAAGGAGGGATGCAGTCACATCGACCTGAGGAAGGCGATCGCCTGGAACGGACATCACATCGATATCGCCCTCGGCTCTGCTCCGTTCCGCGACAAACTTGCTGATGTTTGCATCGACGGTACCGTCCGGGATTGTGACCTTGACATACTTCTCGGTGAAGCCTTTTGTGAGCTCCCGGAAACGGGGCTGTAGCGCCCAATAATACCAGACGACCTCGCCCTCTTTTTTCGCCTGAGCGACAATGTCGTTCCACGGTTTTTTGATGATATCGTCCGCAGCCAATACGGGACTGGCGAAGATGGTTGCCACGAGTGTGGCGGACATGATGGCTTTCAGCATTTCGTGCTCCTTAGGTTGGTTCATGTGATGAGACGTCATCCCTTGCCACCCATCGTGACGGCGCCATCGCTCTTAAGGAGGCGCTCGAAAAGGAGCATGAGAATGACATTGGGGACGACCAGGATGAGCGACACCACGGCCGCGTTCGGTCTGACGAAATTGTATCCGAGATACGAATAGAGGATCGTCGGAACAGTGGTGAAATCGGGAGAGCCCAGCGTGAACGAGATGGCAAACTCTTCGATACTCAGAATGAAAACAATCACGAGTGCCGCGAAAATGCCGGGCTTCAGCACCGGCAGATATGCCGCTGAGAAGCGAGCCCAACGGCTTGCCCCAAGATCTCGGGCAGCATGGACCAAGTCCTCGCGAACCTGCGAAAACGATACCGTGAGGATGCGTATGGCATAGGGCAGGAACAACACGACATGCCCGAGAACGATACCGCCAAATTTGTTGTAGACGCCGATCTTGTAGAGAAGCGCGGTAAAGAACAACGCGATCACGAAGCTTGGGACGACCAAAGGCAAAAGCGCAAGCATCTGAGCCGCAGCCTTACCCCGAAAATCTAAGCGCCCAAATGCGTATGCGGTCGGAGTGGCCAGCAAAAGTGTGATCACAGCAACGATGGGCGCCAGTGTGTAGCTGTTTCGCATTGCGATCGGCAGACTTGTCGTTTCCCACATCTCGGCCCAACGCCGGAAGGACAGTTGCTTTGGAAACAGATCGGGATAGCTCCATGATGTTCCCGGATCGACGATCGACCAGAGGAGTGCCATACCGAATGGAACCGCCAGCCAAAGAACAAGCACCAAGGCCAGTAAAGATGAAAGCAGGAAACGAACGGATGATTTCTGCATCATCGCCTTCCCCACGCGATCAGCGCCTGGGTGACGCCGGCAAGCAGCAACGATCCAAAGAGCGCGACAGCCATAAGCACGATGGCGACCACAGCTGCCTCGTTCCACTGTCCGAATTCTCTTTGTACGGTGTACATGTGCTGGGCAAGCGAACTGGTATTCGACGGCCCGGCGACGACCTGGAAAGAATAGTCGCCTGCAGCGCCGATGAAGATGATGATCAGCGCGGCCTGCATGGCCTTCAGGGTCAAAGGTAGAATAATTTTGCGAAAGCGGGCGAACGCGCCGGCGCCAAGATCACGCGCAGCGTCGAGCAAATCGTTATGAATAGACTGAACTGCAGCTGTCAAAAGTAGCAACGCAAACGGGAGCTGCTTCCAGACCTGTAGAAACATAACCATGAGCCCGTAGCGGTCGTTCTGCATCCTCATCGGCTTGTCGATGATGCCAAGCGCGAGCAGCGATTCATTCAGAAAACCGTGGAAGGCGATGACATTCACGAACAGGAAAGCCGCGACGAGGCCCGGCACCATCATCGGCGCCTTCAGTAGCCCGCTGATCAAGCCCGACCCGACAAACGGTTTGCGCAGCCACAACGCCAAGGGATAGGCGAGGGAAACGGAGAGCACTGACGACACGAGTGCAATTTTCAACGAATAGAGAACAGCACCTTGCAAAATCGGAGAGGTCAGTTGTCTGCCCCAAAAATCCGATGAAAATCCGCTTTCCCCGGAAAAATTGAAGTAACCGACAGACTGTGCGACTGCCATGCCGATGACCGTGCCAATCAGGATTAGGATCAGGCCTAACCCGGGCAGCAAGAGAAGCGTCAATCCGATGACCCGCCGCCACCGCATTTCGTCAACAGAAGTCATTGCGCCGCCTCCAACACCGAGACTTTTTCAGGTGCGATCGAAATCGTCACACTAGAATTGACGGGTAGTGGCTTACGGGTCTGGATCCGATAGGTTTGCGCAGACTTCTCGGAGCGCAAAAGCACATCGGTCACATTTCCCTGAAAGGCCTGCGCTTCGACTGACGCGACAAGAGTGTTCACTCCTGTGCCAGAGCCGGAAACGATGACCGCATCCTCCGGACGCCAGCAGATATAATAGCTCCGCTCCGTCAGATCCTTATCGGTCTCGACTTTGAAATCGGCGACGTCAGTGCGCAGTTGCCAGCTCGTAGGCGCCACCCTTCCGATGACCTCGGCTCTATGGATATTGGCTGCGCCGATAAAATCGGCGACGAACCGCGTAGCCGGCCGGTCATAAATGTCGGTTGGCGTTCCGATCTGGGCGACGTGGCCCGCGTTCATGACGACAATCCGGTCGGACATAGCAAGAGCCTCCGCCTGGTCGTGCGTGACGTAGACGGCGGTGAAGCCATGCTTAGCCTGCAATGCGCGCAATTCGAAACGCACCTGCTCGCGCAGCTTTGCATCCAGGTTGGACAGAGGTTCGTCGAACAGAATGATGCCGGGTCTCATAGCAATCGCGCGGGCAAGCGCCACACGCTGCTGTTGTCCTCCCGAAAGGGCCGATGGTAATTTGTGTGCGTGAGCCTCGAGATCCACCTGCCTAAGACTTGTCTTGAGGCGCTCGTCGCATTCTTCCTTCGGGATGCGGTTCTGCTTGGGTCCAAAAAGGATATTTTCCGAAACCGTCAGATGCGGAAACAAAGCATAAGATTGGAAACACATCGAGGTATTGCGTTTTTCAGGCGGACGGTCGGTAACCTCTGTGCCGTCGATCAGAAAGCGTCCGGTGGAGATCGAGTGGAAGCCAGCTATTGCCTTTAACAGGGTTGTTTTGCCACAACCGGACGGACCAAGGAGAGTCAGGAACTCTCCGGATTGTACGTCGATGGTTATATGATTGAGAACCTTAAATCCATTGGCAAAGGTCTTCGATACGCGATCGATCTCGAGTCGTGCCATTTTTTGTCCTCCCTAGCCGGTCGCATTTCCCTATTATGTTCACGGCATGAACTTATAATATATTCATGACATGAACATGACAAGGCGCTATCGTAAATTTTGTGAGGAACAGCGAAATACCTAGGAGATCTGAGTTTGGAAGAGGTAGTCGAGGCTCTGGGGGTTCAGCTGGGGCTAACCGATGTCGAGTATCAGGTGCTTCGGTATATCAGGCTCAATCCTGGCCGCAGTCGAACTGAGATTGCGGCTTCACTAAACTTATCCAAATCAATGCTGACGAAAGCCGTTTCAAAGTTCGCCGAGATTGAGCTTGTGATTGAGCAACAGGTGACCCTTGAACACGGCGAACGAGGGAAGCCGCCTGTCCTGCTGTGTTTGAGAAATGACAGGTTTCATAGCATCGGCGTTTACGTGAACCGGCAAATCTGCGCTGTCGTTCGAGCCGACCTCAGCGGCAATGTCCTCTATAAATTCCAGAAAACACTTACATCTGAGTTGGCCATCGAGGACATAATACGCGACGTGGAAAACGCTGCCAGGTCCAGCGACGTACCGCTGATCGGCATCGGTTATGCGGTGCCAGCGATTATCGCTGACGATGGCAGATTATTCGAAGTGACACCGACACAGGCAACTTTGCCTCTCTCTGAAATCGTGTCTGCTATTCGGTCCCGTTTCAAGCTGCCGGTTTTTTGGGAAAACGACGCTTTCTGCTCGGCTACATATGAGGCAAACGGTGCGTTTGCAGATCGGCGGTGCGTTTTTTACACGGCCCTGGGTTTTGGTGTTGGGGGCGGTGTGACGTTCAACGGCTCCGTGTTCCGAGGCGCCTACAATCAGGCGGCCAATATCGGCGGCCTTATTCCGGAAACCGGGCCGCGACCTAGTTTGACTGACTTGGCAAAGTATCTCGACTGCGAACTCGAAGACCTTTCGCAAGAGCGCTTGTCAGAACTATTTGACGCAAAGGACACGGAGCTTTCCGCGTGGATAAAAGATCGAGGTACTCGTATGTCTGAGCCGCTTTCCGCGTCGGTTCAATTTTTCAATCCAGACGCTATTCTTATCGGCGGATTTTTCCCACGCGCGATTTTGGAAGCAATTTGCACCAACATCAGGCTCGATGTTTACGATGTAGCTGGTCGGCGTCCTCTCACTAGGCCAACTGTTGAAGTTTCGCGAACACTTGGGCCACAAGGGACCGCAGAGGCAGCTTCATTTCTTCCTACTGCCGCACTGATCTTAGGACAAAAGGCGTTTCCAGCGACCGGCAAATAAAGCCTGCTGGCTAAGTCGATGCGCTAAGAGCTTATGCCTGAGATTCTGATCGGCAAAAGCGTCCCCGCCGCACCACCGCGTCTGCTGACCGTGATGAGCGGAGACGGCGCACTGCCTCCCCTCACCTGAAAGCGCCTGGAAAGCTAATGTCCTGATCGACAAGAACGTTGAACTTGTAGCCCGGGCGAATTTCCAGCGTCGGCTGAACATCCATGTTCCGTTGGATGGTACGATCAGCAACCCGCCCGAACGTCTCAGCGAAATTCCGCCTCGCCGCATCTGACGCTGTGTCCTGCGTTGCGAGCGTCGAACTTTGCGGCACTGCCATGTCGATTCCGGTCCCGATCAGCGCAATCATCACCGCCGAGCCGAAGGTTTTCAGATAGTGGTTGTTCACCTTGTCCTTAAACCCGCCATAACCCTTAGCGTCCGTTCCCGCCATGCCGCCGATCTGCAGCGTTGAGCCATTCGGAAAGATGATGTCGGACCAGACGACCAGAACGCGGCTCTGCCCGAATGACACCTTGCTGTCATAACGACCGAACAGTTTCGTGCCCTGCGGGATAAGCAGGCGATGGCCTGTCGCACTGTCGTACACATTCTGGCTGACCTGCGCGGAAATGCGACCCGGAAGATCGGAATTGATGCCTGTTATCAATGTCGCCGGAATGACCGAGCCACGCTTCAGTTCGTAGAGCGACTGTTGCGGCACAACGCGGTTCGGCAGATAGCCGAGTTCCTTGAGATCGGCGTTGAAAAAGTCTTCCTTGGAACCCTGTCCGTTCGGATCGATATTCTGGCCGCCCAGACCGGCGCGTAAAGCCGCAGCATAAAGATCGGGCGGGCTTCCGTTCGCTGAAGCTGTCGTCGTCGCAGTTCTGGTCGTGGCGGTGTCGTCTGCCTGTGCCCTGCCTTCCAGCTTGCCGCGATCGATGGCGAGCGGCGCGTCATAGGCGGAGTCCCGAGCCTGCATCCGTGCCATTCGCTGACGCTGCTGCTCGCGAAGAACCTGTTCCTGTTGTTCCCGTGCGAGCCGCGCCCGCCAAACCTCTTCCGGCTCCAGTTCCTGCCCGCGCCGTTGCTCCTGTCTCTGGTCCGGCGTTGGGGTGAACGGATTGCTCGCCTTTTCGTCCACCTGCTTCGTCTCGGCAGGTGTCGGCTGAAACGTCGTCTGCTGCTGCGGTTCGCCGATAATACCGTCGGTGACACCGCGCTTGATCTGATCGGCAAAGGTCGAAGCTGGGTCGCCGGAACTTGTGTCCAGGCCGGCATCCTTCCCGAAATATAACCCGCGCGATGCGAGCCCATAAAAGATGATGCCGAGGAAGGCGACTGCCAGCACGATGACAATGACGATCGGCAGGCGATTGATGCGGCGGATGCCTGATGCCGCCTGACTGTTCTGCGCGCCGCCGAGGTTGAGGGATTGCACCATGATATTCGCCCTCACCCGCGCCGCATCAGCGAAAGCGCGCTCGCCGGCGTCGCTCCGGTCGACGTCACCGTGTAAGCGCGGCCGAGTTCGACGCTGTTGGTTGAAAGGCGCGCCAGCACCTGGCCGTCGAATGGCATGATCACATAGGCAAGTGGGACGACGGTCGTTCCGCTATCCGTCTTCTGGTCGGTGACGACGGCATAACCCCATCCCTTCAGCGCCGCCTCCAGTGCCTGTCCGAAGGGGGAGGTATCCGCCTTCAGGGCAACGGTTGCCTTGCCCGGCCCGATCTGTTCGGCAAGGCGGCTGACCATGTCGCCGGCGATGGCGCTCGCCGCCGGTCCTGAGATTTCAGGCGGCGCGTTGCTGGCGACAAGCCCTTCTGTGTCAATCGATTGGCATCCGGAAAGGAGGATGGTGAGGGTGCAGGTGGCGGCAAGGCCGGGGATCTGGTTCAGGGCACGCCGCACGGAAAAAAGAAAACTCATCACCGCCCTCCCCTGCTGATCGTCACCTTTTGTTGTTTCCAGCCGACGCCCGAGACGAGCACGGCGCGGTCGATATTGTAATCCACCACCATCATATTGTTCTTCATACGATAGTTGACGATACGGTTCTGGCCACCGGATACGACGAAGAGAACCGGCGCATCCTGACCCGAGATCGATCGCGGGAACTGGATGTAGGTTTTCAGGCCATCGGAATAGACCCGTGTCGGCCGCCAACCGGCACTGCCCGATATGGAATAGGAAAAGCTGAGCTGCTCCGCTGGCACCCCGGCGCCGGGGATCGTACTGGCTTCAAGCCGCGCGTTGACGTCGGCGAGTTTCGTGGAAACATCCTCGGGATATTCGAAGCCGACGCGAGCCATATATTGTGTCGGATGCGACTTGAGCTGGATGTGATATGTCCGCCGGGATGTGGTCACCACCATCGAGGTGACGAGACCGGGCTCTGAGGGTTTGACGATCAGATGGATGGCCTGACCACCGGCAGCACCCGATGTTGCAGGCTCGACCTTCCAGCGCACCGTATCGCCGACCAGCACATCGCGCACCACCTCGCCGCCCTGAAGTTCGATGTCGCAGACCTGCAACGGTGAGCAGACGACCGATGGCTGGATCTCGCCGTAAAGAAAGATCACCTTACCATCCGCGCCTTTGGTGACCAGGCCTTTCGACCCGCGCCATTGGGTCGACAGCCCAATGCCTTTCGCCTCGTTGGCGGTGACACCATCAGCGCCAAGCGCAGTCAGCGGGGCGAGGACGCTCAATGGTACGATCGCCAAAACCACGGCGGCGATGGCCAGCTTAGCCCGTTGTCTTCTACGTCTGATATTCATGCTCGGGCCATGCCTTTCAAAGCTGTGCAGTCCAGTCGAAGTCGCGGAGATAGAGGCCGATTGGATTGAGACGGATGACGCCCTCATCCTGGGGCGGCGTCAGCGTCACGGTGGCGATGCCGCGGAAGCGGCGGGTCGCCGTTTCCTTGCCGCGGCGGTCGCGCTCGAATTCGGTCCAGTCGACTTGATAACTCTGGTTCGAGAGCGCGACGATGTTGTTGACCTCGATGGCCACGGTCGCGGTCTTCGCCTTTTCGAACGGCGAGTTCGAGCGGAACCAGGCATTGACCTTTTCGGTCGCAGGATCGGATGTCCGAAGCAGCCCGTAGGTCCGGTCGATGTATTGCTTCTGGACGACGGCGTCGGGCGTCACCGATCGGAAACTCGAGACGAAGCTGCCAAGTGTGGCGCGTACGACGCGCGGATCGGCATATTCGATCTGCTGCGGGAATCCGGCATTGACGGCCGTGCCGAGTTTGTCGACCTCTACGATGTAGGGGATGAGCTTGACCTGTGTGCTCTGGTAGAGCGCATAGCCAAACCCGATCACCGCCATGGTCATGCCGGTGATGCCGACGATGCGCCAGGCGGCGGCCGCTTTCACATACGAGCCGTAGCGCTCGTTCCATTCGCTACGTGCCGCGATATAAGGATTGCCAGTATCGGGATTGTTGAGTGGGTTCTGTCCGGCCATCGGTCATATTCCTCCAGTCATTTGCTGTCATTGATCGGCGGAGGTGGAGGCGGTGTGCCGGGACGCCCTGGTTGCTGATCGAGCTTGGCATTGGCGAGGCCGAGGAGTGACCCCGCATAGGCGCCGGGCGAACTGATCGCTTTGTCTTTGGCAGCGGAACCGACTGCGCCGGCAGCACCACCGACTCCGGCTTCCAAGCCGCGCATGGCGGCACTTGCCAAAGATGCTCCGCCTGCCCTTGCGGCACTTGCTGCCTCAAATCCCCGATTTGCAGCGCCGATCGTGAGGAACCCGGCGCCCAATGCGGCAGATGCGGCCTGCCCGCCATGCCGGATCGCTTCCATCCCGCCGCTCACCGACGCGCCCTGCACTACGCCCTGCAGGATCGGTGGGACATACATGGCGATGACGAAGACCACGACGGAGATACCGGCGATGGCAAGCGTCGTGATGAACTGTTCGGAGGTGGCCGTCGGTGCCTCTGCAAGACCGAGCAGAATGTCGGAGCCGATCTTGGCGATCATCACCAGCGCCATCAGCTTCATACCGACCGAGAACGCATAGACCAGATATTTGACCGCAAAATCCTTGGTGTAGGACGAACCGCCGAGCCCCAGCATGATCATGCCGGCAAGCAGGCCGACATACATCTCGACCATCACCGCGACGAAGATCGCAGCAACCAGCGAGAATGACACGACGACAACGACCATGGCGAAGACGGCGGCGATCGCCAACGCGTTATCCTCCCACAGGCCGAACTTCGCCTGTTCCGACATTTTCGTTGCGACACGGATGCCGGCGTCGAAGATGTTGGCGGGAGATGCGGAACCGCCACCGGCGCCGATCTGGTACAGGCTGTCGACGACGGCCTTGGCGAACTCCGGCCCCCTGTCGAGAATGAAGGCGAACAGGCCGATGAACATGACGCGTTTGACGAGTTCAGCGAACCAGCTGTCGAGCGAGGCAGCGTTGATCGCGAGCCACACCGCCGCGATCCCGATTTCGATGCCGGCAAGAATCCAGAACAGCGACCGCGCCGCGTTTATCACGGTCGTTTCCCAGCCCTTGGCGGCGGTGACGACCGAGTTCTCCAGAGTGGTCAGTACCTGACCCTGTTGCGCGAAGGCGGGGGTGGTGGCGATAAGCGCAATTCCGATTGCCATGAAAGCAAGTTCAAACTTGCGGGAAGGAGGTGCCGCTACCATCGTGGCTTCATCTCCTGGCCGCCGCGAATATCGCGGGTGGTATCACCGCCAAAGAACTGTTCACGGTGTTGGCGCTTTTCTGCATTGGAGGCGGGACCGGTTACCGCCGCACCTGAACCAGATATCGCGGTGGGCTGGGGCTGGATCAGCATCCAGTTGACAGCGCCACCCGCAATGACGATCCCTGCCACCACGAGGATAATGATCACGCGCGGGCTCACCAGCGTGGCTCCATCGTCTGGCCGCCCCTGATGTCGCGCTCGGTCCCGCTGAAGAATTGTTCGCGCCGCGCTTGCGCCAGATCCTTTTGCGCCTGCTCCGACTGGAACCAGGTGCCCATCATCGTCATCTGCTGTGAGACCAGACCGCGCAGCTTCTGCATCTGCGCGACCTGCTGCGCGGCGATCTGGTGGCCCACCTGCAGCGCCTTCATTTGCCCGTCGGCCGATTCAGACATGGAGCGCAGCGACGACATCGTGCTTTCCTCGCTGGAGAACTGCTCTGCCGTCAGGTTCGCGGCCTTCAGCGTGCCGCCGATCGTATCGCGATTGGTGTCGGACCAGTTCTGGTAGGTCGAGGAAAAGCTCGCGCCATCCGGCAGACTGCTCTTCATCTCGGAAAAACTTTGGAAGCGCTGCTTCAGCACATCATCTATGTTGCCCATCGAAAAGGCGACGCCCTGCCCCTGGTTGACAACGTTTTGCAGGTTCTGGAGGTCGCTTTCGACCTGGCCCCAGATATGGTTGGGCAGCTGCGCAGTGTTCTGCAGCATGTTCTGATAGATCTTGAGCTGGTTCTGGATCTGCTCGGCCAACTGCGAGATCTGGGTGATCTGGTTGTTGACCTGCTCGGCCGATTTGCCGACCAACGAGATCAGTTCGGCGTTGTTGGCGAGCTGCGTCCATTCGGTCGCCTGACCCGTCACGCCACCGGCCACAGCCGGCATCGGCGAGGGGGTCAAGAGAAGGACGGCCGCGATCATCGCGTGGTGGGCTAGTCTAGTCGGCCGGGAAGAGTGTATCGGCATGGGCGATCCCCCTTTGCTGGAGCCATTGAAGAGGCCATGCGGCCCCGTGTTCTGAATGCAGGGAGCGGATCCGTTTCAGATCTTCCTTGCCGGATGCGCCCACGAAGCTCAGCGCCACCGGCCCGAGCGCCATGTCGAAGAGCCGGCGACCTTCTGGTGAAACGACATAATAGTCGCGCTTCGGGATGGCAGTGGCGACGATCTCGATCTGCCGCTCGTTGAAGCCGATGCGCTCATAGAACTCCCGCGTGCCCGGCTCTCGGGCCGCCCCGTTCGGCAGGCAGATTTTCGTTGGGCAGCTTTCCTTAAGGACATCGATGATTCCGGAGCGCTCCGCGTCCGAGATCGACTGTGTGGCGAGCACCACGGCGCAGTTGGCCTTGCGCAGCACTTTCAGCCATTCCCGGATCTTGTCGCGAAACACCGGATGACCGAGCATCAGCCATGCCTCGTCGAGGATGATCAGGCTGGGCGCGCCGGTCAGGCGTTTTTCGATACGGTGGAACAGATAGGTGAGAACGGGCACGAGGTTGCGCTCGCCCATGTTCATCAACTCCTCGATCTCGAAGCACTGGAAGGCGCCGAGCGCCAGACCGTCTTCCTCGGCGTCGAGAAGCTGGCCCATCGGCCCGTCGACGGTATAGTGATGCAGTGCATCCTTGATCTCCCGCATTTGCACGCCGGACACGAAGTCCGATAGCGATCGCCCGCGTGATTCCGCCATCAGCCCGACCTGTCGGGATATGGCGTTGCGATAGTCCGGCGTGATCGTCACGCCCTGCAGCGCAACGAGCATCTCGATCCATTCGGATGCAAAGGCACGATCGCCGTCGGTCGCGAGGTCCGCGAGCGGGCAGAAGGAAAGCACCCTCCCCTCCCTTTCTCCGGTCGCATCGCCGCCGATCTGGTAGTGATCGCCATCGATCCCGAGCGTCAGAGGCAGCATCGAGCCGCCCTTGTCGAAAGCGAAAATTTGCGCACCGGCGTAACGACGGAACTGCGCGGCGATCAGCGACAACAAGGTGGATTTGCCGGAGCCGGTCGGACCGAAGATCAGCGTGTGACCGACATCGTCGACATGCAGGTTCAGGCGGAAGGGTGTCGACCCGCTTGCGACCTGCATCAACGGCGGCGATCCGGTCGGATAGAATGGGCACGGTGCGATCGGGCTACCGGACCAAACCGAGTTCAGCGGAACCAGATCTGCGAGATTGCGCGTATTGATCAGCGGCTCGCGGATATTGGCATAGGAGACGCCAGGCAGGCTTCCGAGAAAGGCATCTGTCGCGTTCAGTGTCTCGATCCGGGCACCGAATCCCTCGGCCTGAATCAGGCGGCGTATTGCCTCACATTTCTCCTGCAGGCGTGCCTGGTCTTCCTCGAACAACACGATGACCGGCGTGTAATAGCCATAGGCCACGAGCTGCGAAGAGGCCTCGGCGATCGCGTCCTCGGTTTCCGCCACCATCAGCATTGCATCCTGGTCGAGCGAGCGGGACTGGGTTTGGAACAACTGGTCGAAGAATGGCCGAACCTTTTGCTGCCATTTCTTGCGGGTCCGCTCGAGCTTCGCCCGTGCTTCCTCCGCATCGAGAAAGACAAAGCGCGACGACCATCGATAGGTCAGCGGCATCAGGTCGAGCGCGTTGAGAATACCGGGCCAGCTTTCCGCCGGCAGGCCGTCTATGGCAACCACGCCAAGAAAGCGGTTCTCGACCAGTGGTGTCAGACCGTGCTGTAGTTCCGCGGTCACCAGCCAATCGAGATACATGGGGATTTCCGGCAGGCGCACCGGATGGTTCTCACCGGTCACGCAAAAGCGGATGAACTGGAAGAGTTCGTCATAGCGGGCAACGCGAAAGCCGCCGCGCTCCGACGTCTCGCGTGTCATCATCCGGCGGATGGACAAGACATTGGCGAGATACTGCTCGACCTCCCGGATCGAGGAGAGAAAGCTATCCAGCGCCTTGTCGGCATATGTGGCGGACCGGCTGGCGGTGTCCGAATAGATATAACGGGTCAGGCCGGAGCGGCGTGGCTCCGGTGGTCGCCAGGTCAAAACCAGCGCATGCCGGCTCTCGAAATGCCCCCTCTCCTTCTGAAAATGTGCCCGCCGTTCCGCATCGATAGCGCGGGTGACAAGATCGGGGAAATGGCAGTCGGCTTCAACCGGGTAGTCACCGGTCGGCACTCGCACGGCCTCGACCTGGATCATCCAACCGGAACCGAGCCGCGACAGGATCGCATTGATCTGTCGGGAGACCTCATTGCGCTCGGCGTCGGTCGAGCTTTCGCTGTCAGGGCCAGCAAAATACCAGCCGGCCATCAGCGAGCCATCCTTCAGCAGGATGACGCCGTTGTCGACCAGACCGGCGTAGGGCACGAGATCGGCGAAGGATGGCCCTGAATGACGGAAGGATTTGAGGGCGACCATCTTGGCCCTTTCAGAACTTGCGCCACGGCGACGATGTCGCGCGGTAGAATGTCTTGTAGGAGATGTGGCGGACATAGACGCGCCGCATCAGCGGATCGGCTTTCGCCATCATGCGCAGGGCACCAACTGCGATTAGCCAGATCGCGATCCCGAACAATGCTGCGTACCAGGTCAGCACCACGAAGATCAGGATGATGGCGGCCAGTGCCGTCAGCAACACCAGCTCACGATCAGCACCCATCAGCAGGTTCGGACGTGATAGCGCCCGATGAACCCGCGACCGCACGAGAGCCGAGCCAGATTCAGCCACGATCCCCTTCCCCTCTTTCAATGAGCGTGGCGGAGGGGGAATAATCGAACGGGTCAGCCTGCGAATGAAGCTCACCGATCGACGCCCCTGTCGCGCCGAACAGGGCGACGATCTGGGTGGCGCCGAGCAGCACGCCACCGACCAGCGCGACGTAGCAAAGCCGTCGGGCAAAGTCGTTCAGCTCCCCGCCGAAGATCAGCATCGCACCAGCGATGGCCACCGCCGCAAGGGCGATGAAGCCGGCGACAGGACCGGTAATCGACTGCTGGATCTGCTGGAGTGGGGATTCCCATGGCAGACTGCCGCCACCGGAAGATGCCAATGCCCCATCCAGGGAGCCGAGCGAGACGAGGGCCAGTGCTGTGACTGTGAGAATGAGATGGGTCTTACGCGACATGGCTGTCCTCGTCGATCTGGGCGTAATGTTCGGTCTGGTAGTGGCTGTTGCGGTATCCTTCGATATGGATGACCTCGCGGACCCGCCTCCCCTTCCCCGTGCGTTCGATGGAGACGACAAGATCGACGGCCTCGCCGATCACTTCCTGCATCGGTTGCTGGCTTGCTTCTGCCGTCAGCTGTTCCAGCCTGCGGAGCGCCGACATCGCCGTATTGGAATGGATCGTGGTGACACCGCCCGGATGGCCGGTGTTCCAGGCTTTGAGGAGGGTTAGCGCTGCACCGTCGCGGACCTCCCCGACGATGATGCGGTCGGGACGCAGCCGCATCGTGCTTTTGAGGAGCCGCGCCATATCGACCGTATCGCTGGTATGCAGTGAAACAGCGTTCTCGGCGGCGCACTGGAGCTCAGTGGTGTCTTCGAGAATGACCATGCGATCGTCCGGAGCGGACGCGACGATCTCGCCAATGATCGCATTGGCGAGCGTCGTCTTGCCGGAGCCCGTCCCGCCTGAGATGACAATGTTCATGCGGGAATCGATCGCGCTGCGGATGGCGGAGGCCTGGGCTTCGGTCATCACTCTGGACTTCACATAATCGTCGAGCGGTATGAGGCGCGACGCCCTCCGCCGGATTGTAAATGCCGGCCCGGATACGATCGGAGGCAACAGGCCCTCGAAACGGTGGCCGCCGATCGGCAATTCGCCGGATATGATCGGCCGTTCATCGTCAGCCTCTGACTGCAGGGCGTGGGCAACGCTGCCGATCACGACTTCGGCCGCGGCAGGCGTCATGGCGCCGGCTCGTGCTACGCCATGACCGAGCCGCTCGATAAACAGTCGGCCATCGGGATTGAGCATGATCTCGACGACCGTCGCGTCATCAAGCGCGACGCAGAGCTGGTCGCCGAGCGCGTCCTGGAGTTTGCGGACAAGGCGCGGATGGGAGCGAAGCTGGGTCACGCGGCGCTCCTCAACGGGCGGCCGCTATGGTCGGCGATGATCGAACGGTATCCCGGCGGGCAGACCCGTTCGAAGCTCCTTCGATCGGCGGGCAAATGTCCGGCCACAGCGACGGTGTTGCCGATCGCGACGGGTTCGCCCAGTCGTGTCATCGGCCAACCGGCGCGCTTCAGGATGCGCTCGAAGCGAAGATCGGTCGCCGTGACGATTTCGTCGTAGCCGTTTGCCATCGACCATTCGATGATGCCGGCGAACATGGTGAGCGTCGCGAGATGTAGTTGGCCCCCTGCCCTTCCGGTCGGCAATGTCGTATCGACGCAGAAGCGTGAGCTTTCGATCATTGCCGTGGTGGCGCTGAGCGAGCCGGCTGCCAGCAATTGCGGGAATGTCCTCTCCAGCATGGTCGGGCCTGATGCGGGTAGAAGGCGGGCGCAGCCGACGACCCTCAGCCCGCCGAAGATGGCGAGAATGTAGGTCGGGTTGAGGTCGTCGTACTGATCCCGTTCGCCACCGCCCTCCTCGATTGCGACATCCCACTCCAGACGGCCTCCGAACACCTCGGCACGAAGCCGGTGCATTTGCTCCAGGTGGTGGCTCTGGTGTTCATATTGGCCGGGCGAGACGGTCAGAATCAGCATCTTGATCTCCGCAACAACAAACGATGCGGAGAGAAAACATCTCGTTCAGCGTGTGGCTATGTGCAGATCTGCACCCGGTGATTCTACTGGGTCGGGTGTTCAACGAGCGATTTTCGATCGCAATCGCTATCTGGCGCCGTTGAATTCATGTGCAAATCTGCACCCACAGCCTTTTTGCTTTTTGGTAAGGTCGTGGGCTAAACGATTACGATTCAACGATGAATCAGTCGTGGTCCAAAATCTGGATCAAATGCGTTAACTCCTTGTTAACCTTATTTCTCTTGCGGCGAGGTGGGAATCGTGCGCTATCTTGAGACGGCAATAGCGCGTCTGACGCCATTAAACCGTCTTGAACTTGAGGCTACAGTGAACGTGATCGATAGACACTTCAAAAGAGCAGCTACGTCTGCACATATCACGCAGCGCGCCGAAGCGCTTTCTGCGCGACTTCGTGCAGTTGGCGAGCGAGCGTTTCCTCCAACGGCGCAGAAGTCGCTTCGCTCGTTCACGTCAGGCGAGGTCGCAGAGATCGTTGGAGTGTCGGACGGTTACCTCCGTCAACTTTCATTGGACGGGCTTGGCCCTTCACCCGATATCGGGACTGGTGGGCGGCGCTCCTATACCCTTGAGCAGATTAATGGATTGCGACAGTATTTGGCGGAAGCGCGCCCGAAGGAAGCAGCGCGCTTCTGGCCCCGCCGAAAAGACGGCGACAAACTCCAGATCATCACCGTTGCCAACTTCAAGGGCGGATCGGCGAAAACGACGACATCCCTTTATCTCGCGCAGGGATTGGCGCTTCAGGGATACAGGGTTCTCGCAATAGATCTCGATCCCCAGGCCTCGTTGTCCGCAATGTTCGGATATCAGCCTGAATTTGACGTTGCCGAGAACACCACCATCTACGGCGCGATCAGATATGATGACCAGCGCGTGGCGATGAGGGATGTGATCCGTCCGACCTATTTCACCGGGATCAGCATTGTTCCCGGCAATCTCGAGCTAATGGAGTTCGAGCATCAGACGCCGCGCTTCATGATTCAGAACCGTGGGCGGCCAGAGGACCTGTTCTTCAGGCGCGTTGCTAGCGCAATCCAGCAAGTCGAAGACGACTACGATATCGTTGTCGTGGACTGCCCTCCGCAGTTGGGCTTCCTGACGATGGGCGCCCTGAATGCGGCGACAGGAATGATTGTAACCGTCCACCCACAAATGGTGGACGTGGCGTCGATGAGCCAGTTCCTCCTTATGACGTCCGATCTTGTCTCGGTTATCGAAGAAGCGGGCGGGCGGCTTGACTATGATTTCTTGAGGTTTCTGGTTACGCGTCATGATCCTCGTGATGTTCCGGAACAGGAGATCGTTGGCTTACTTCGCGATGTCTTCGGCAGCGATGTCATGGCTGCCGCAGCATGGAAGTCGACCGCGATAGCCAATGCCGGTTTAACGAAGCAATCACTTTACGAGTTGTCGCGCGGGGCGGTGGGTAGAACCACCTATGATCGCGCGATGGAATCCATCAATGCCGTCAACCATGAAGCAGTCGGCCTCATTAACGAAGTGTGGGGCAGATGATCATGCTTCTCACTCAATGGAATCAAGCGTTTAACTTGTTGTCAGCTGACGACAACTCGTCAATCCTGCGAGACGGGAAACGTTCTGATCCGGGAGACTATAGATGAGCAAGCGCACCCAATCCGTTCGCAATCTTTTTGCCGCAGGTCCCGACGTTGCGCCGACCGCAGAGTCGCGCCAACCGATGCAGCGGGTGGCGTCAGGCGCAGTTCGGTCGCTTAAGGATACATTTTCAGAGGTCGAACGCGACTACGAAGAACTAAAGCAAAGAGTAGCTGACGGCGCGCTGCCGCTGGACCTCGATCCGACACTTGTGGACCCCTCCCCTTTTGCTGACCGGTTTGCCGATCAGGATGTCACTGCCATCGAGGCACTCAAGGCCTCTTTCCTGGAGCATGGCCAGGAAATTCCAATCCTAGTACGCGCACATCCATCCGAGCCAGGTCGATACCAAATCGCCTATGGGCACCGTCGAGTAAGAGCTGCGAAAGAGCTCGCTGTACCGGTGAAGGCTTATGTGCGAGATCTCAGCGACGATCGTCTTGTCGTTGCACAGGGCATTGAAAATTCCGCGCGAGAAGATCTCACTTTCATCGAACGAGCGGCTTTTTCCCTGAAGCTCGAGGAAGGTGGATTTCAAAGGTCGCTTATTCAAACAGCTCTAAGTGTCGATCGGCAAGAAGCGTCAAAGCTCATCATTGTGGCGCGGGCGATACCGGGCTGGCTTGTTGAGGTAATCGGTCGAGCACCGAAAATCGGTCGGCCGCGGTGGCAGGAACTTGCCGACCTGCTGAAAAACGAGGGCTCGGAAAACAAAGCCCGCAAGGCCGCTGAAGATAAGTCGTTCGCTCACAAGTCTTCGGATGACAGGTTTATTGCGGTCGTTCGAGCCATCAAGGCCATCGATAAACCTGCCAAGATGGCAGCCGATGCGCTGGTTGCAAAGTCCACTGACGGTGTCGAGATTGCCAAGATGGCGATCTCCGGAAAGCTTTGCAAAATTCAGATTAACAGAGATCGTGACGAGGCATTTGCCAAATTCGTGATGGACCAGATCCCTAGTCTATACGCGAACTTCCGGCACTCCGAATCCGAAAGCTAGAAAAGGACGTAACAGCAAAAGAAAAAGGCCCCCAAACGACGCCGTCGTGGAAGCCTCTCTCATTGGTCTCAGCAACCTGAGAATCGCATTTCCATGAATCCCAGTCAAGAGTCTTTGGCACCGTTTTGGTGAGTGGATTTCTTTTGCCAATCGAAAGGTGAGAGAAAAATGCAAAGTGGAAGTGTAACGACGCCATTTGGGCGGCGGCCGATGACGCTTGCGTTAGTCAAGGCCCAGTTCGAAGTAGCAGATATCCGCGAAGGAAAATCTGTCGACAAATGGAAAGTGTACCGTGATACGTGTGATGCGCGCTCGCTCCTCGGGTTGCGTGATCGTGCGCTTGCCGTTCTCAACGCGCTTCTGTCTTTTTATCCAGAGACCGAACTCAGTGAAGATGAGAATCTCATTGTCTTTCCGTCCAACGCTCAACTGATCGCCCGTGCAAACGGGATTGCAGGAACAACCCTGCGAGAGAACCTGGCTGTGCTGGTGGATGCGGGGCTGATCAACCGCAACGACAGTCCCAACGGCAAGCGCTACGTGAGGCGCACCAAAGACGGCGCCGTGGAAACAGCGTACGGCTTCAGTCTCGCTCCCTTGCTTGCCAAATCAGACGAGCTTGCTCTCATGGCGCAGCAAGTGACTGAAGATGCGAGACGACTGAAGGTCATCAAGGAACGGACAACGATTGCTCGCAGGGACGTCCGAAAGCTCATTACAGCGGCTATAGAAGACGGCACTCCTGGCGATTGGCTGATGATGGAGTCGATGTATGTCGCAGCAGTGGCGAAGCTCCGGCACGCTAAATTGCTGACTGACTTCGAAGCAATCCTCGACGAGATCGCGCTTTTGCGCGAAGGCGTACTCAACGTCTTGGAATGCCACGTTTTTTCTAAAGAATCCGACACCAATGGTGACGAAATCCGTCAGCACATACAGAATTCAAATACCGAATCTATAACTGAACTTGAACCTCGCTCTGAAAAAGAGCAGGGCGAGACGGCAGTGCAAAATCTTAGCCGTCAGGCCGAAACGCTAAAAGCTTTCCCAATTGGATTGGTTATGCGAGCGTGCCCGGAGATAGCGTCCTATGGCCCGGGAGGTGAGATCCGAAATTGGAGGGACCTCATGTCGGCCGCCGTGGTTGTGCGCTCGGCTTTGGGAGTGAGTGCGTCGGCCTATCAGGATGCTTGCGAGGCGATGGGCGCCGAAAACGCTGCAGTTGCTATGGCAGCGATACTCGAGCGAGCGGGCCACATCAATTCGGCTGGCGGATATCTCCGTGACCTAACGTCACGAACGCGTCGCGGCGAGTTTTCGCTTGGGCCGATGCTAATGGCGCTGCTGAAGGTAAACTCCGGCGGAGCGATGCGAGCATGACCACCATCGGATTGTGCTAAGCGCCAGACTTTGGCGGCTGGCACCCAATGTAGTCAGCTGACTACAAACTAACTCGTTGATTTTAAATGACCTGCCTGACGGGGTTTATGGAATTTGAGGGAAAGGGCAAGAGATCGCCAAACAGGATCTAATTGGCGCCGTTGTGCGGCAGGTTCAACGATCTGCTGACCTGCTCGGAAGCTTTTCTCACGTCGTCATCCGTCCATATCTTCAGCGAGGAGGGCATCGACAGCGCCTGGGCCAACATCAATGCTTCAGCGGTCTGTGAGCGATCTACCTGACGATGAGCGTTGAGGGCATCTCTTCTCAAAAGCCATGCAAGCATATCCGACGCTTGCAGACCGGGACAGTTGTCGTCCGACATGAACCGGGGTGTGGCAACGGTGAGGCCCGGGAAATCCTTTGCGGCTAGACGAGAGAACTCCTGCATTTCACTAAGCACACTTGCGATCGACTCGCCCCCTTCTTCGTCGAAGATTATCTCAAGCTCTTTGTCAAAACGTCGTTTGAACATGTGTTGGTGGATTTGCGTCAGCAGGACGTAGAACGCCATGTTGTAAGCCCGAAGTGAAGGTAAGTCGGGAAACTGCTTAGGCGCGAACCAGTGCTCATGACTGTCAAACGGTATGGAGACAGCAAAGGCATGCTCCACATGATTGGCTATGCAATTGATCAGCTGCACGAAGACGCTCTCTCGCTTCAAGGAGGTTTTAATCCCTGAAGAGTAGCCAAGCCTCCACACGTCTACCGCATGAAAGTTCGTCATCCCGTGGTTGGCTAAAATCGAATTCCATTTGGTCTCGAAACTCTCCCATTTCTCGTTCGAGGACAGATAGCCCGCAAGTACAAGAACCGGCGATTGGTCGGATTTCCCACTGTCATCGATAAAAACCTGAAGCATGAAACATTCCAATGGCGTGGTGCTTGCGAAAATGATGCGAGCAGTGAGAGGTTAAAACCTTTGAAGCTATTATGGATATCACGATGCCTTTATTGTTTTGCAACATCTCGTGGATGCAATTTTACGCCGGCAGAGATCCCAAAGACCCTCCTAAGGGTGGAGGCGACTTTCCGCGTAAGCAGGGTTATTGCGGCGAAGAGCTGAACTTCGTTCCTTGCGACGACGGATATGTTTACGGGCATTTCGAGACGATTAAGGGGCAGTTGGATCGCTCCGTTGCCATCGAAAAGTTGGGTGCAAGCCGAAACGACGGCTACGTCGATGATGTCGACATAGTCTGGACAGCGCCCGTCGAAGGAAACGATCCAAGATGCGTGGTGGGGTGGTATAAGCACGCTCGCCTTTATCGCAAACGACAGTTCTTCAACGGCATCTTCCCCTCTGAGCAACATCAGCGGGACGAAATGGATAATTTTCGATGCAGGACGAGGATTGAGAATGCGTTTCTTCTCGATGTGAAAGACCGAGATCCGTCGCTGATGCTTCAGCGCGGTCCTGGGTGGAGCGGCCAGGCAAGTTGGTGGTATGCCGACGATACTCTGGATCCCGACGCGAAACGCTTCGTCCGATCTATTCGCAGGCTAATCGATGGTGGAAAGAAGACCCCGGCGCACACCCCAACCAAACTCAGGATCAAAAGGCGGGCAGGGGCCGCTGCGCAGGAGGGCTACCGGTATTATGTGAAAGAGCACGAGGCGGTTGTCAGTCCGAGACACCATGACTTGCAAAAGAAGTTCGAGGCTTACCTCTACGAGCGCCACCCGTCCGTCACATTTCCAGCGACGTTTTGCGATGATCTGCGATACGACGACGGGAAGGGCGACGTGGTCATGGTGGAGGTGAAACCGACGGAAGCGTCTACGGTACGCTATGCAATTCGCACCGCTATGGGCCAGCTACTGGATTACGAACAACATCAGCAATGGACGGGAAGACTGCTTATCGTCGTCGAAACTCCCGTAACAGGGGCAGACGATCGAAGCCTGGCTTTGAGCAATGGGTTCGGCCTTGCATGGCCAGATGAGGACCAAGGCTTCAAGGTCATCTGGCCCTCCTAGATGGCAATATCTTTCTTGCAAAGGCCGGAACCGGGGTCTGTTGATAGGCTCACGGAGATGTGATCGGCCTTATTGAAGGGTCAATCTTTAAACCGTCTTCAAAGACCCTTTGAAGAGGCTTTAAAGAAATCGGCTCCAGCCACGTTCCAGCACCCTATCTTGTCAGCGCTTCGAGAATGGGCAATATGCGGCAGCAGGCAGCGCAGTTCTTTTTTTAAGGAGAGGTGCGCGCAGTGAATGATCTACTATCGTTTAAGGCTTGGGGAATCGAGGCCACTGCAAGCGGCAGCATTGCGATCGCCGCACTCGTTCTCATCGTTCTGGCTTACCTAACAATCGGGAGGCGGCAACGATGAACTTTACAACGAACACTTTGGCCTTATCGATCGCGACATCTCCGTGTGCGCTCGCCCGGTTGAATTCGTGCTATTCCACTATCTCGCCAAGCGATCGGTAATCCTGAAATCCAACGCTCAATGTGCTGGTATTGAGGGTACATTCGTAGGCTTTGAGTTGTTGGTTTTCTGCCTGCGCTTGACCTTGCCTAACCAGAGCCTCCGCGCTTGCTGTTTCTGCGCGAATACCAACAGAGAGCTCAACGATAGAACCGGGCGGCATTTTGTACAGATGCATTTCGCGGGCTGGAGTTTGCAAGACCTCAAATGATCCGCTCTGGGTTGTGGCAGAAGGTGGTGAAATGCCCCTCAGGCACTTGATGACACGGTGTGGCTTTTAGCTTCCGATTTCAATTGAAGCGCTAAGCGAGAAATTCGACGCTGAAATTTCTGCTTACGATTTCATGCGGGGTAGGGGAGGGGTCACCTTAAAGCCCTGATGCCTTGGTCAAATTCACGCGGAAGCGATCCCGCCGCCGCTGATATCTGCGGGTCATCTCTGCCGACGCATGACCGAGCTGTTTCTGGACGTAACGCTCGTCGACTTCAGCGGAAGAGGCCAGACCCGCGCGAAGGGAATGTCCGGAGAATTTGATGGCGCGTTCGATCTCGCTGAGATCACCGCGAACGCCTGCGGCCATTGCGGCCCTTTTCACAAGCCGAGCGACCTCCTTGTCGTTCAGCCGTTCTGATCCGACAGCCTTCCCTTGCCCTGTCACCCTGCGGAAAAGGGGGCCATGCGCCAGTCTGGCGAACTTGATCCAGGTCTCGACAGCCGCGACCGGGCAGGTCGCATCGGAGGAGCCTCGGCCGACCTCGACCTCGCGCCATCCGGTCTTGCCCCGCAGGGTGACAAGGAGCCCCAAGTCGAGGATCTCGATCCAGCCACGCCCATCTTCGGTCTGATCGGGTTTCAGATCGAGGCCGACTATCTCGGAGCGGCGCAGGCCGCCGGCATAGCCGATCAGCAGCATGGCGCGGTCGCGCAGTCCACGGAGCGTGCCGCGATCGAGCGTTTCGATCATGGCGATGATGTCTTCCGCCAGTACCGCTTCCTTTTGCACTGGCGGCTTGGCGTGGCTGTTGCGAATGCCGGCCATGACGGTAGCGATATGCCGGTCCTTGCGATCGAGTGTTTGTCCGCCGCGCTGTGCGTAGTTCCAAGACAAAGACGAGAGGCGTCGTTCGATGGTCGACACCGAATTGCCCTTCACTCCCCGCTCGGCCGCTCCCGACGCGCAGGCCGTGATGTAAAGCCCGACGGTTTGTGGATGTGGGGGAAGGGGAGACAAGCCCGAGCGCCGGCACCAGGCGGAAAAATGCTTCCAGTCGGCGGCATAGGCCTTGCGCGTGTTAGCGGAACTGGCCGCTTCGACATAACCACGGGCACGATCGGCAAGGTTGGCGAGATGAGTCGGTGTCTCGTCCTCGCCTGCGAGAGAGGGGAGGGGGCCTACGCCTGACACCTCCGGCGCGGAAACATCACGCCGAGCCGCCCTGCTGAGAGACGGCGCTGAGGCCTCCTTGACGTGATTTTTGGTGTTTTGCTCGATGATTTGGGTGTCATTCATGGTTCATTGGCGGACGCTAAGCTGCTGATCTGAAGCGAATCATATTCGCAGTTTGTGACCGGATTCTAGTCGAATTGGCGTATTTTTCGCGGTTATTCGAC
>Ga0209070_100208_pt1 | contig 67748 bp, 71 predicted proteins | sample SynthPrep_5_END__FD_187205 | JGI IMG/M metagenome (GOLD analysis project Ga0209070, IMG submission 187205) | Synthetic microbial communities from Ohio, USA - SynthPrep_5_END_DS10_MetaG (SPAdes) (version 2) | ecosystem: Engineered > Bioreactor > Aerobic > Activated sludge | place: USA: Ohio... | reverse complement strand
CCAAAGGCATTCAGAATACCGCTTTTATTTTCTGGCGCGGTGTCGTTGTTAAAATCGGTGTTGGTTAACGCCAGCTCCGTTGATTGATTCTCTGCCACCTTACTTCTCCTGCGTGCGCTACGGTTCTATGTTAAACCGGCATCGACATAATTTCTTTATAGGCTTCAACCACTTTGTTGCGAACCTGTACGGTAGCTTCAAACGCTAAAGACGATTTCTGGGCGGCAATCATCGCTTCTGCCAAAGACACCCGCGGATCGCCCATTTCAACTGCAGTAGCCATTACCCGGCTTTGCTGTTGCAACGCATTTACGCTGCCCAGTGCATCTTTAAACAAGGTAGAAAAATCTGACTGACTACTATTGGTAGGCTGAACCGCCATACTGGCATCAGCTTCGTATGGTAATGCTCTGGCTTGAGTCGCCATCGATTGCATTTGGGCATAGAGCGCCTGACCTTTAATTTCCATCATGCTGCCTGTCAAAAATTTGCTGTATACCACAGAATAAGCAGAAGTTATGCCAACTAATCAGCACGCTAGCGAATAAGAATTAAATTGATATAAAACATAAAGATAAACCTATGGCATGGCACCATAGGTTTAATAAAAGCAGGTTAAAGTAGAACTAGAGCTAGCGAAGAATACGTTTGCGCAGCAGCATAAGCGCATTAAGCCGGGACTTCTATACCCGACTCGCGCATACGCGCTAACTTGTAGCGCAGGGTTCTATCACTGATCCCCAATTTTTGCGCCACATCTTTGCGTTTATAGGCACAGGCCTGCAGGGTAGCCAGGATCAGTTTGTGCTCTTGCTCGTGGATCTCGGTTTTAAAATCACTGATCTCTGCCGGACTTTCTGCTTGGTTATCTGTGTTGATATCAGATGCGGTATAAACCGGTTCAATGATGCCCGGCTCGGCGGTCCGTGTACTGAGTGCAGTGTTAGCTTCCAGCAAAATATCCGCCGCTTCAATCATCGCACCTTGTTGCAATATTAGGGCGCGCTGCATTACGTTATCCAGCTCCCGCACATTGCCCGGCCAGCTGTGCCCACTTAAACGGGCCGCCGCTGCCTCACTCAGTCTCACCAAAGCTCTTTGTTGCTGCAAACAATGTCGTTGTAGTAAATGCTGTGCCAGCGGCACAATATCATCAGCACGCGCCTTTAACGCCGGCCAACTCAGTGGAAACACGTTTAAGCGATAGTATAAGTCTTCCCGGAAGACGCCGTCGCTTACCGCTTGACGCAATTCGCGGTTACTGGTGGCTAGAATACGTACATCCAGCTTAATAGTTTTGCGGCTCCCTAAACGTTCTACTTCGCGCTCTTGTAATACCCGTAATAACTTTACCTGCAAGTTAAGTGGCATTTCGGTTATTTCATCCAGCAACAAAGTGCCACCTTGTGCCTGCTCAAACTTACCGGGGCAAGCCGCTATCGCACCAGTAAAGGCACCTTTTTCATAGCCAAACAAGGTAGACTCCAGCATATTATCCGGAATAGCGGCACAATTAATGGCAATAAACGGGGCTGCGGCCCGGGCGGATTGCTGATGAATATAACGCGCCAGCACTTCTTTACCAGAACCACTGGGCCCCAGAATCATCACGCTGGCATCAGACTGTGCGACGCGACATGCCAGCTGCAACAACGCTTTGCTTTGTGGCGCAGCAGCGATCGGTTCAAGCTTGGGACCTTGCTCGGGCACAACGTAACGCGCCACGGTACTAACCAATACTTCCGGTGAAAACGGTTTAGCCAGATAATCAATGGCACCAAGCCGAATAGCTTCTACCGCATCTTGCACATTGGCATAGGCAGTCATCATCAATACCGGCAATTTGGGGTAATGTTCTCGCAGCGTCTTTAGCAAAGTAAGCCCGGAAACCGAGCCCATTTGCACATCACTGACCACCAATTGCACCTGTTGCTTTTTCAGTAGCAACAAGGCTTCTTCAGCACTGGCTGCACAGCTCACCTGATAGCTAGCTAACAACAAAGTATCAGCGAGCGCTTCACGCAGACCAGCATCATCCTCCACCACCAAGATGCGTATTTCAGACATAATTTGGTTCCTTCGTTTGTACCGACAGGCTGTTTGACGGGCTTGGTGATGTGCTTTGTGTCGCTTTCTGCGACGACAGCGAATGCATAGGTAAAATGAGTTCGAAACAAGCCCCCGTGCCGACAGCCTCTTTAGTTGCAGCCTCATCACGTCTACCAAGACCGCGCTCTTCGGCGCTCACATAGCGTACCTGCCCCTGATGACTATGCAATACAGCTTGCACTACGGCCAGCCCGAGCCCGCTACCACCTGCTTTGCGACTAAAAAATGGCTCAAAAATATGTGGCTGAATATCGCTGGCAATCCCCGGCCCGTTATCACTAAACCAGAGCACTAACTGGCCATTGCCTGACGGCTGTTGCTGTAAATAAAGGCAAGCCCCTTCGCCTGTAGCCTGCAAACTGTTTTGTAATAAATTCAGTAAGGCTTCTACCAGGCTATTCTTATTACCTAATAACGTCAGCTCTGGGGTTAGCAGTGTGGTATTTAAGCTGGCCTGGTGTTGCAGCAATAAGGCTTCACTACGATTGCTCAGCTCCTCGCATAGCTGTTGCACACTTAACGGCCCCACCGCCTGCGCCGTGCCAGAGCGGGCAAAGAGCAGCATGTCGTTTACCTGTTGCTCCAGATCATTTAACCGGGCAACCAGTTTTTGCTGAAACTGCTCACGAGCCGCTGAAGTTAGCTTTGGGCTACTGAGGTTTTCGGCATATAACATAGCAGACGATAACGGCGTGCGGATTTGATGTGCAAGGGTAGCCATCATTTTACCCAAGGTAGATAACCGTTTCAGATGACTTACCCGGTATTGCAGCTCTCGGGTTTCGGTTAGATCGGTAAGAACAATCAGTTGTCCTGCTTGCGGTGCTAAGGCGCTGATGGCAATTTTCACTCTACGGCCATCGGCCAACGACACTTCCAGCCCATCATCGCTACGCGGCCGAAAGCAGCGGTTAATCACATTTAACCAAAGCTCACCAAGCAACGGCTCGCCGAGCATAGCAATAGCCACCTGATTGGCTTCAACCACGATACCGCGGCCATCCAGCAGAATCACACCGGAGGGTAAACACTGTAAGATATGCCGTAAGCGGGGTTCATCTGTTGTATCTGTTACAACAACGTCTGCAGAAGTTGACAACCAAGGTAAATCCAGATGGCGGCTTTCCCGGTTTATAGATGTTTTGGCGGCAGATACCGACATAACGTTGCTCCAACATTGCATAACTTTTGAATGAGACAGTTAGTTATGCAGAGAGCGTGCCACCAGTATTTAATTGATTTAAAAAGAAATTAACAGTCAAAAAACTGACAAATGCCCTGCCTATTCCTCTTTGCCAAGATTATACTTACGCATCTTCTCAACCAAGGTAGTACGACGCAGCCCCAATACTTCTGCCGCCCGGGCCACAATAAAATCATGTCGCTCCAGCGCTTGAGAAATAAAACGGATCTCCAACTCAGCCAGAAACTCTTTTAAGTCTAAGCCATCATCTGGTAAGTCATGTAAGGTACTTTGCACCGCAAAACCAGTTTCTAACGCAATGTTACTGGTTGCAGCAAACCCTTCTTCATTAGCGTTATCATCATTATCATCGGTTTGAAACAAGGCATTTAATAAATCGCGCTCTTGTAAGGCTTCCGGATAAACCGGCTGGTAACTTTCAACATCCAGATGCTGGTATTTTTTGGGAAGCTCGGCCACATCCACTACTTGATCTGGATACATAATCACCATCCGCTCCAGTAAGTTACCCAGTTCACGCACATTACCCGGCCAAAGATGTAGCTTTAAGCTTTCAATAGCGCGCTCGGTAAATTTTACTTTAGCTTGGTGCGCCTGATATTGCCGGTTTAATAACTCGTTAATCAACAGGGGTAAATCATCTGCACGTTCATGTAAGGCTGGTGTATCAATCGGAAACACATTTAAGCGGTAATATAAATCTTCACGGAAACTGCCTTCTGCGATCATCGTTTCTAAATCACGATGTGTAGCAGCAATAATACGCACATCGGCTTTAAGCACCTGTGAGCCACCTACCCGCTCAAAAATCCGCTCTTGTAAGACCCTTAGCAGCTTTACCTGCATCGGTTGTGGCATATCACCTATTTCATCTAAAAACAGCGTGCCACCTTGCGCCAGCTCAAAACGCCCTTTACGAGTAGAAATAGCGCCAGTAAAAGCGCCTTTTTCATGACCAAACAGTTCGCTTTCTAACAACTCAGCCGGAATGGCACCGCAATTAATCGGTACAAAGGGGCCACTGGCACGATGTGATAGTAAATGGATATTGCGAGCTACGACTTCTTTACCTGTACCAGAAGGCCCCAACACCAGCACGTTCGCTTCGGTTTTTGCCACTTGCTGAATTAAAAAACGGATTTTTTGCATAGCAGGTGTTTGCCCCACCATGCCATCAAACTTAACCTGGCTGTCCTGCTTTTTATGCGTAGGCAACAAACGATGATACTGCTGGGCATCACGCAATAGCTGCGTTAGGCTGGCGTAAGCAAAATGCTCGCTCAACACGCCAATCACGTTGGCATGTTCCAGCAAAAACGCCAGACTGTCGCTAATCACAATAAAGGCACAGGCAGGAAACTGTCGAATTAATTTAGCCGGCTCTAGCTGTTCCGTGGCTCCTAACAGTACCACCGACTCAGGGTGCAATTGCAATTTGTCAATGACGGTATCCGGCGTAAGCAACTGATAGGCTTCACCAATAAAACTAAATACTGTAGACAATCGCTCACGGCGGCCTGCCTGCATATCAACAATATAAAGATTGGGATTTTCTGACATCAGCTCACAATTTATTAGTATTCTTTGAATTCATTGTACAAGCTGTATGCGCCCTTGCAAGGCTAAACGCTATTTTTTTGACGCCATGTCAAAAAAATAGCGTTTATTTCAATAGATTCGGCAGATAGAAAGAAAATCAAAAAACCAGACATTTCTGACTAGCTTTAATGTTCCGATAAAGTGCATCAGGTGCTAAATCAGCACCATTTGGCCAACACACTGCACCAAACTCATCTAGTTCGGCTTGAGCAAAAAAATTCGGATCACGTAACGGCTCGAACATTGGACCAAAAAGACGATCAGCCAAACTTACCTCACCGCTAATTTTATTAGCGAATGTAAGATATAATATAAAACCAGGCTTAACCTCAAGGTGCGTAATTTTATACACAATATTACTCCAACGGTTTAATACTATTTAACGGCTGATGTTGTTCAGCTAGCAACCAATCTTCCTGTAATTCTTCTTTATGCTCTATAGCCCATTCAACAACCAGCAATCTAGCTCGTCTTGGTAAACTACCTTCCATAACTTCAAGCGTTTCAATTGAAAATATTGCCTCAGTATCACCATAATAAGCATGAAAATGCGGTGGATTATGGTCATCATAATACATCCGAATAGTGATCCCAAAAAAAACGCTTACTGTTGGCATACGTATAACGAATTCAACAAAATTTTATTAGCTAAGCAGAGACAACGCTTGCTCAGAGGAAACCCTAGCCTGCATCGCTACATTAATAGAGCTTTGCGATAAAATGTTATTCGCTGCACGTTCGCTGCTGGCTTTGGCATAGTCTAAATCGGCAATACGTGAGCGTGCTTCGGCTGTAGCCACTTGCTGCCCGGAAACGGCATTAGCGGCACTTTGAAAGGCGTTAATACTTGCTCCTACCTCTGCCTGAAATGCACCTAATTGCTCTGCTGTGTTGCGGATATTACTAAGGTTATCGCTAAGTGCAGCGGGATCAGTCAGATCCAGATTAAAAATATTTTGATTAGCTAACACCGCACCTAAGTCGCGGGTTTGCAGCGCAAGATTACTGTCACCGGCATTAAAGGCTAAGTTACTGTCAGCAAATATTTCTTTACCCGCAAATTCTGCACCCAGCCCTTGCTGAATATTGGCTAAATAACCGTTAGCTTCGGTTTGCAGCGCTTGCCGGTCGGCATCACTGTAAATGCCATTACCGGCCGCAATGGTTAAACGCTCTAACTCCACCACATTATCATTAATGCCTTGTAACGCTTGATCATATACCCTAGCAAAAGAGATACCATCAGCCAGATTACGCTGCCCCTGCTCTTGGGCATTAATAGAACTGCTAAATCTATTCGCTATTTGTAAGCCAGCCGCATCGTCGGCGGCACTATTAATACGTTTGCCGGTAGCTTGCTGCTGCGCCAGTTTTTGTTGTTGCTGCAGAACATTATTCAGGATATTGGTATTCGGTGTGTTAACTTTCATAGCCATTCCTCCTCAACTTAATTGGTTATAGTTTAGCCTGTACTGCCGATTTACTCAATTTTCTGATTGTTTTAGCTAGCTGTTTTAGTCGCTAAACTCAGCACAGACTTGCATCAACAATTAAAGTAGTTAAACTTGACTTGGGTGCGCCCTGAATGCTCTCTGATTTTACTAGGTTTTCTTAAACGCTTACGCTAATCTCATATCACAGATTGGGTGAATAATAATGACAATAACACGGGTGGGCTGACACATGTTTGATGGTAAAACGATTCTGATTACCGGCGGCACCGGCTCTTTTGGTCACAAATATACAAAAACCTTACTAGCCTGCTTTAAACCCAAAAAAATCATTATTTTTTCCCGTGACGAGCTCAAACAGTACGAAATGCAACAGAGATATAATGAGCGATGCATGCGCTACTTTATTGGCGATGTTCGCGATGCTGAACGATTACGTCGTGCCATGCATGGCGTAGATTACGTGATTCACGCAGCTGCACTAAAACAGGTGCCGGCAGCAGAATATAACCCTACCGAATGCATAAAAACCAATATTAATGGCGCGGAAAATGTGATTAACGCCGCGATAGATTGCAATGTAGATAAGGTAATTGCCTTATCTACCGATAAAGCCGCTAACCCGGTGAATTTATATGGTGCGACTAAACTCGCCTCAGATAAACTCTTTGTAGCTGCCAATAATATGGTTGGCGGCAATCGCCCGCGCTTTTCAGTTGTTAGGTACGGTAATGTAGTGGGTTCACGAGGCTCAGTAGTACCTTACTTTCAGCAATTAATTAATGAAGGTAGTGACCATTTACCTATTACACATGAACAGATGACCCGTTTTTGGATTACGTTGCAACAAGGTGTAGATTTTGTACTGAAGAATTTTGAACGTATGCTTGGTGGTGAAATTTTCGTTCCCAAAATTCCATCAATTCGGATTACCGATTTAGCTAAAGCGATGGCACCAACCTTACCAATTAAAATTGTTGGGATCCGCCCTGGTGAAAAGCTGCATGAAATGATGTGTCCTGGCGATATGTCGTTTCATACCTATGAATTTAAAGACCATTATGTTATCGCTCCCGCGATTAAATTTTTTCATCGTAGCAATGATTTCACTACCAACGCGCTAGGTGAGCAAGGGCATCCCGTAGATCAAACGTTTGAATACGTTTCTGATAAAAACACCCATTTTTTGACTATAGATGAAATATGCCAATTTAATTTGGATGCACATTGATGATCCCTTATGGCAAGCAAAATATCGACGCAGATGATCTTGCGGCAGTGACCGAAGTATTGCAATCAGCCTGGTTAACGCAAGGCCCCAAAGTTCCAGCATTCGAGCAAGCCGTAGCAGAACATGGTAAAGCGCGCTTTGCCATTGCGGTAAACAGTGCCACTTCTGCATTACATATCGCTTGTTTAGCCTTAGAAGTTGGTTCGGGCGATAGCATTTGGACTTCACCCAATTCTTTTGTGGCATCGGCAAATTGTGCCCTGTACTGTGGCGCAACCGTCGATTTTGTTGATATTGAACTGGCAACTGGCAATATGTGTATGGCTGCGTTAGAAAGCAAACTTTTTGCAGCAAAGCAGAGTAACACCCTACCGAAAGTGGTTATTCCGGTACATTTTGCTGGCCAAACCTGCGATATGCAGAACATTGCTGCGTTAGCTCAGGAATATGGCTTTAAGGTTATCGAAGATGCCTCCCATGCCATTGGTGCTCGCTTTCAAGACTCGCCGGTGGGCTCATGCCAATTTTCAGATATCTGTGTGTTTAGTTTTCATCCGGTAAAAATTATTACCTCGGGTGAAGGTGGGATGGCGCTTACCAACCAGCCCGCACTTGCCCGCAAAATGCAGTTATTACGCAGCCATGGTATTACCGCTGAGCAAGCAGAGTATACCGAAGAGAGTCATGGCCCTTGGTATTATCAGCAGCAACTACTGGGCTTTAACTATCGCATGACCGATTTGCAAGCGGCGCTAGGGTTAAGCCAATTTAGTAAGTTGCAGACCTTTGTGGCGGAACGTCATAAGTTAGCGCAATATTATGATCAAGCCTTTGCGCAAAACCCCAACATAATGCCCTTAGCACAAACCGCTGACAGTTACAGCAGTTACCATCTGTATGTCGTAAGATTACCGGAGTTAACGCCAGAGCAGCATAAAAAATGTGTAATTTACCTGCGGGAGCAAGGTATTGTTGGGCATGTACATTACATTCCTATATACCTGCAACCGTATTACCAACAACTGGGTTTTAAAGCAGGTTATTGCGAAAATGCTGAGCGTTATTATCAGCAAGCCGTAACCTTACCACTTTACCCAGGGCTAGCTGAGCAGCAACAGCAGTTTGTTATTAATGCGTTGGAAGGTTTTTTATGCCAACAACACTAAACCAAACTGCACTAAGTAAAGCAGCACTTGAAAAAATTAAAACGCTATTTCCCACCCTTAGTGTATTAGTGCTCATCGGCAGCCATGCGACCGGTAAAACTCACGCAAATAGCGATTGGGACTTTGCCTTTTTTTTCTCTGAACCTGACGATTTTTTACGATTGGCGTTAACGGAGCAGCTAAGAGCAACATTAGCGGATTTATTAGCATGTGATACAGCAATGATAGATTTAGTTGATATACGTGCAGCTAGGCTTGCAATGCGAGATGTTATAGCTCATGAAGGTATAATAATACTCACTAAAGACGACCATTTTTGGTTTCAATTCTTAGAGCAAACCAAGCAAGAGTTAGCATCTTGGCGGCAAGGACACGAATAAACACCATGAATATCGCCATTATCCCCGCCCGTGGCGGTAGTAAGCGCATACCTCGGAAAAATATTAAAGAATTTTGTGGTAAGCCCATGCTCGCTTACCCTATTGAGGCTGCCCTGCAAAGTGGTGTGGTTGATAAAGTAGTGGTCTCTACCGATGATCAGGAAATAGCAGATATTGCCCGGCAATATGGTGCCCAAGTGCCTTTTATACGCCAGCCAAGCTTAGCCGATGATTATACTGGTACCAGTGCCGTGATCCGAGATGCTATACGCCAGTTACAGCAACTGGGTTGGGATCTAAAATACTGTGCTTGCTTATATGCCACTACCCCATTACTCAATGCCACGGTTATTCACGACGGTTATCAGCAATTGCTGGCAAATAACGCTGATTATGTGTTTACCAGTGCCCGTTTCTCCTTTCCGATCCAACGAGCTCTACTACTGACTGAAAGCGGCGGCGTTATGCCGTTCGATGCTGCTAGCATAGGTAAACGCTCACAAGATTTAGCCCCCGCTTATCATGATGCGGGCCAGCTTTATTGGGCCAGCGCCGAGACTTGGCTAGACACCAATAAACAGGTCTTTGGTGCCAACTCGCGAATGCAGGTATTACCCGATCATTTGGTCCAGGATATCGACACCCTGGACGACTGGCTCCGGGCAGAACTGCTGTATAAATTGCTACAGCAGGAACATGCCTGAAATGCAGGTACTGTTTCGAACCGATGCCTCTGTCACGCTAGGCAGCGGCCATGTAATGCGTTGCTTGACATTAGCTAAAGCACTTACGCAGCAAGGCGCTAATTGTCATTTTATCTGCCGCAAAATAAATGGCAATCTTATCGACTTTATCCACCAACAGGGTTTTACCGTACTTGTGTTGCCAGCACAGCTAACCTCAGAACAAGAAGACGCTCACCAGACTCTGGTGCAGCTTCAGCAGCACTATCAGCTGTTAGTACTGGATCACTACGAACTTGGCTACGCCTTTTGCCAACGGTTACGCCAACGCTGTAAAACTGTACTGGTTATTGACGATTTAGCCAACCGTTCGCACGATTGTGACTTATTACTAGATCAGAATCTGCTGCCAAATGCCGATGCACGTTATACTGCTTTGGTGCCCCCAAATTGCAAACAGTTACTCGGCCCACACTATGCACTGCTGCGTGATGAGTTTTATCAGACCAGCGCCAGCAGACAACAAAATCATATACTGGTGAGCTTTGGTGGTAGCGATGAACACAATTTAACCGCTCTGGCAATAAACGCCATAAAGCAGCTAAAGCCCGAGCAAGTTACGGCCGATATAGTAATAGGGGCAAATAATCCGTGGCGCGCTGATATCACACAGCAGTTAGCGTGCCTGCCCAATGTGCAGTTGCATGTACAATGTAACTACATGGCAACCCTGATGTACCGGGCACGACTCATGCTTGGTGCGGGTGGCGCCAGCCATTGGGAGAGGTGTATTTGCGGCCTGCCAGGTCTGGTTGTTACCGTTGCCGAAAATCAGCAGGCGACAACGGCTTATCTCGACCACCTTGGCGCTTGTGTCTGGTTGGGCCAGGCTGCTGAAATGTCAGCAGAGTTCTTTGCAGAGCAACTATGCTATTACCTGTCCCAACCGGCACTGCTTGATAGTATGGGCCAAACGGCAGCCGGTCTGATACCGGCTGCCGCAGGCACACCACTGGTAGTTGAAACTATAATGAATACACTGAATAACGAACATCCAGAACGAGGATAAGCAATGGCTGTAATTATGCTAGGCTCACATGCAGTAGGGCCGGACCAGAGGCCGTTTGTTATTGCAGAGCTTTCGGGCAATCATGACCAGTCCCTGGATAAAGCCCTGGCGATGGTAGATGCCGCAGCTGCTGCCGGTGCCCATGCTGTTAAAATACAGACCTACACTGCCGACACGATGACGCTGAATATCGATACGGGCGAGTTTTATATCGAAGATAAAAACAGCCTTTGGCATGGCACTACTTTGTATAAGTTGTATCAAATTGCCTACACACCATGGGACTGGCATCAAGCCATCTTTGAGCGGGCCAAAAGTCAAGGCATGCTGGCCTTTAGCACACCGTTTGATTTAACCGCAGTAGAGTTTTTAGAATCACTGGATGTGCCTTGTTATAAAATCGCCTCCTTTGAAAATATTGACCACCCACTCCTGGCTGCGGTAGCTAAAACCGGTAAGCCGGTGATTATGTCAACCGGTATGGCAAGTCAATCTGAATTAGCAGAATCGGTCGAAGTACTCCGGGCTAATGGCTGCAAGCAGCTGATTTTATTAAAATGCACCAGCAACTACCCAGCCCGCCCTGTCGATGCCAACTTACTGACCATTCCACATTTAGCTCAGCTGTTTCAGTGTCAGGCAGGTTTATCCGATCACACCACAGGTATCGGTGTATCTGTTGCTGCAGTCGCTTTAGGTGCAACAGTGATTGAAAAACACTTTGTGCTAGACCGAAGTGAAGGCGGCGTTGATGCTGAGTTTTCACTGGAGCCAAACGAGCTTAAACAGCTGGTGGAAGAAACTGCCAAAGCCAAAGTGGCATTGGGCCAGGTGAATTATGGCTGCACTGAAAAAGAAATAGCCTCGCGTAAACATCGCCGCTCTTTATATATTGCAGCGGATTTAACAGCAGGCGACGTGCTTACCACTGAAAACTTGCGTGCTATAAGGCCAGGCTTAGGTTTAGCACCTAAATACTTGTCGCTATTGCTCGGCAAAACAGTGACTAAAAACGTGGCGCGTGGTACCGCCATGAGCTGGGATTTGGTATGAGCCTTCAAACTACAACCTGGCCAGGTGAATATCAATCATACGGAGTAACCTTGAAGCCGATAGGAGCTGCTGATCTGGAGATGGTACGACAATGGCGCAATGATCCTTTTATCGCCAGTTTAATGCTGGATAAAACCGAAATAACCAGTCAAATGCAACAACAATGGTTTAGCGGGTTAATAGGTGATCAAAGCCGGGTCTATTGGGTTGCCTACTTCAAACAATTGCCTATAGGTGTTGCCTCGCTGACTAATATCGATCTGGTCAACAAAACTGCCGAACCCGGTATGTATATTTATCCTGAGCAGTATCGAAATAACATTGTCCCGTTTTGTGTCGCTTTTGCCTTAAATGATTTTGCCTTTGAAGTGTTAAAATTAACTACTTTATATGGCAAAATTTATCCAGATAATCATGCCTCGGTGCGTTTTCATCAAAAATGTGGCTATCGCTGTTACCAACATACGGATGAATTAGATTTGTATCAACTGACAGCGGATCATTATATGACAGCCAAAGCCCCAATAGCCCATTTTATAAGGTATTAGATGCTGTGAGTACTAAAGTTCCGATGCAGCTTCTTGCTGATAAACATATTATGATCACTGGCGCCAGTCGCGGTATAGGTGTCGCCACAGCCCGACTTTTTGCCTCGCAAGGCGCGGCTCTTTATCTAAATGGACGAAACAGCGCAACATTAGGCAAGGTATGCCAGCAGTTAAGTTCAGAGTTCGGGATAAGTTGTCAGCCATTGCCATTTGATGTCAGCGACGCGGTGGCTGTTAAACAAGGTTTTCAGCACTTGTTTAAACTGACTAAACGTTTGGATGTACTGGTAAATAATGCGGGGATTTTAGATGATGCTTTGCTGAGTATGGTAAGCCAATCTCAGTTGGAAAACACCTTTAAAACGAATACTTTTAGTGTGTTATATTGCAGCCAATACGCGAGTCGATTAATGCAACGTCAGGGCGGTGGCAGTATTATAAACTTGGCGTCTATCATAGGCAGAGTAGGTAATACCGGTCAGGCCGCCTATGGCGGCAGTAAAGCAGCTGTAATTGGTATGACTTTATCGATGGCGAAAGAACTTGCTTCTGCGCAAATCCGGGTCAATGCGATAGCACCCGGCTTTATCGACACAGAAATGACCCGCTCTTTGCCTCCGGAAAAGTACCAGCAAAGACTACAAAATATCGCTATGGGCCGGATTGGTACGGCCGACGAGATTGCCAATACAGCGTTGTTTCTGGCATCAGACATGTCTGCCTATGTTACAGGGCAAGTCATTGGCGTTGACGGTGGCATGCTGATTTAATTTTATTAAATTACTCAGGAGTTAAATTGAATAATGCAAAGTTAACTCAGGCTTTTGTGACTGCTCTGGCAATCCCAGCAGAACAAATAGTGCCAGAGCTTGGATACGGAAAAATTAGACAATGGGACTCAACTGCCCATATGATTTTAATAGCAGAACTAGAAAACGTCTTTGATGTCATGCTGGATACCGACGATATTATTGATATGAGTTCTGTTGCCAAAGCTAAAGTTATTTTAAATAAATACGGTGTCAGTTTTCAATGACTAGCAGCGGTATAGGTGCTGCATGCAGTAAAGCACTGCGACAAGCCCATCAACTTATCTTAGTTACATGCAGCGCCGATCAGGTTATTGGTATGAAAGGTGGTTTTAGTTTATGACCAGCTTGAGTTTTGCTCACAGACTAGAGCAGTTTGGCGACACCATTGCAGTTCGTTTACCTGATGGCACCAACATCAGCTACCTGCAGTTGGCACAACAGGCAGATCAATACAGCACCACTTTAAACACAATAGTGCCGGAACACGCTTTATTAGCTTTGCGCTTTAGCTCTACTTTACCTGCAGTAGTGGCTTATCTGGCGGCACTTCGTAGCGGCAGAGCTCTGTTATTATTAGCACCTGATTTAAGTGACAGTTACAGCTTAGTTTTAATCGATCGTTTACAGATTGCTGCTGTGATCCAAAGCTCTGGTGATATTCAGTTAACTGGATTCAATCAACAGGTGCGTCCGGATTGTACGCTTTTACTTAGTACTTCCGGCAGTTCGGGCTCACCTAAATCCGTTATGTTGTCGCTAGAAAATATCGAAGCGAATGCCCGCGCTATTTGTGACTATTTACCGATAGAGAGCACAGATACTGCCATCACTGCCCTGCCACTGCATTATTCCTATGGCTTGTCGGTGCTGAACAGCCATTTATATAAAGGCGCCGCAATTTTACTGACAGAAGCGCCGATTATGAGCAAAGACTTCTGGCAACAAACCAGAGACTTCAACATAACCAGCTTACAAGGCGTGCCTTTTAGTTATCAGCTGTATCGCCAGCTGCGGTTGGAGCGTATGCCCCGCCCTGCGCTGCGTTATTTGACACAAGCCGGTGGTAAACTGAACAGCAGCCTGACTGACTATGTGCAACAACTATCAAGTGCGCTGCAAAAGCCGGTTTATCTAATGTATGGCCAAACCGAAGCCACAGCCCGTATCGCATATTTGCCGCCGGAACTTATTCAGCAGTATGCCGACTGTATAGGTAAACCTATTCCTGAAGGCGAATTGCTGCTGCGGGATCCTGGTACGAAAAACCTGATCACCGAAGACTTCATTGAAGGCGAGCTCTGTTACCGCGGCCCTAATGTGATGTTAGGTTATGCCAGCTGTGCTGATGACTTAACCAGTACCGGCGTTTTAACTGAATTAAGCACAGGTGATTTAGCAGAGCGCCTGCCCAATGGCTTGTACCGTATTGTTGGGCGCTTAAGCCGCTTTTTGAAAATTCAGGGCAAGCGACTGCAACTGGATCATCTGGAGCAACAACTTTCAGTTTTAACAGACCCTGTCTGTTGCACTGGTAACGATGACTTGTTAGTAGTCGCTTACACACAACAAGAACCTGAACTGGCAGAACAGATACAACAGGTTTTACGCGAACAGTTGCAGCTGCATCCGGCTTTATACAAAGTGATGCAATTGGACGTTTTGCCTGTACTCTCAAATGGCAAAGCCGATTATCAAACTCTGTTGCAGCTTGCAATGGAGAACTCGCATGCTGATTGAGCGCGAGCCTTATAACCTGAATGCGGCCGAAAAGCGGCCGTTGTTGTTGGCTGAGTTAAACGAGCTGACGCAACATCATCAACAGCATTGCCCCCCTTATCAGCAACTTCTGGCGGCGCAGTGGCCAGCTCTACACACTGCACAAAACACAGACCAACTGCCTTATCTGGCTGTGCGACTATTTAAGCAGTTAAAATTACAATCTGTGCCGGATGCTGAGGTTTTTAAAGTGCTGTACTCCAGTGGCACTACAGGCACACCGTCCCGTATTATGCTCGACAGCGCCACAGCGGCCATTCAGTCAAAAATTCTGGTGAAAATTATGCAGCACTGGTTGGGTAAAGCCCGTTTGCCGATGCTGATTATTGACCATCCTGGCGTGATTAAAGATCGCAGTAACTTCTCTGCACGCGGCGCCGGTATTCAGGGCCTGTCTTTTATGGGCCGCAATCATTGTTATGCGCTGAATGATGATATGAGCATTAACTTTGAAGCCGTTGATCAGTTTTGCCAGCAGTTTGGCGATGGCCCGGTTTTTGTATTCGGTTTTACTTTTATGGTCTGGCAGTTTTTTATTCAGCAATTAAAACAGCAGCAAATAAGGATTTCGTTGCCTCAGGCTTTGTTACTACATAGCGGTGGCTGGAAAAAACTGCAGGAAAAGGCCGTCGACAATACCACCTTTAAACAGCAGGTACTTGCTCACACCGGCATTAGCAAAGTACATAACTTTTACGGTATGGTAGAGCAAGTCGGCGCTATTTTTGTCGAGTGTGAAGAAGGCCATCTGCATTGCCCCAGTTACGCTGATGTATTGGTGCGAAAACCAGGTAGCTGGAACACCGTAGCACCAGGTGAAGAAGGTGTGTTGCAGCTATTATCTACCCTGCCACGCAGTTATCCAGGCCATAGCCTATTGTCAGAAGACCGTGCAGTGCTGTTAGGTGAAGATAACTGCCCTTGTGGCCGTATGGGTAAATATTTCCATATTTTAGGCCGTTTGCCTCAGGCCGAAGCACGGGGTTGTAGTGATACCTTTTCTTCGTCAGCCACAGAGATAACTACCCGATGAGCTGGACTATCTTAAACCCTGCAACCACCAAAGCAGAACTGCAGCCACCTTTTGCAGAGCAGGATTTTGCCTATTGTCAGGCTTTATCTGAAGCTTTATTAAAAACGCCCCAAAGCCGGGATTTTCCGGATTTAATCGCATTAGGTTTCTGGTTACGCCAGGCCAATTTAAAGCCTTTGCTGGCGCCTTATCAGCTTCAGGATAAGTTTATACGTCAACCTTTAGGTCTGATCTTTCACAGTGCGCCAGCCAATGTCGACAGCTTATTTGTCTACTCTGGCATTTTAAGTTTGCTCTGTGGCAATAAAAACGTCATTCGTTTATCCAGCCGAAGTGGCGGCAGCACTGCGGTATTGATTGAAAAAATCCGGGGTCTGGCAGCACAATTTCCGCAGCAAAATGCTCGCTTTCAACTGGTGCAATGCGGCTATGACAGCGCTGAACTTAAAGCCTTGATTAGCACAGTGGATGGCCGGGTATTGTGGGGCTCCGATCAAGCGATACAGGCGCAGCGTCAGCTGATGATGCCAGCCCATGGCCGCGAGCTGAGTTTTGGTCATAAATTCTCTTTATGTTTGTTAGGCACAGAAGCCGTGCTTGCTGCAGATAACGAGCAGTTGCAGCAGCTGGTACAACTGTTTTACCGCGACCAACTGACTTTTGCTCAACAAGGCTGCTCTTCAGCCAAAGCAGTTATGTGGTTAGGTGAGGCAAAACAAGTACAACAAGCACAGCAGAAGTTTTGGCCAGCTTTAACAGAGCTTATTCAGCAAAAACAACCGCTCAATAGCAGCGAGCAGTATCAGGCCTTAGCCAATGCGCAGCAGCTGATTATGAGCAGCGAACAGCAGCTGATTATGAGCAGCGAACAGCAGCTGATGCTGACTCAGCAACGGAGCATTTCCCGTGTGGCAGTCCACACACTAGAGCCTGTGTTTATTAATCAGCATCAGGGTTGTGGTTTATTTCTGGAGCTACAACTTTCACAGCTTGCGCAGTTAAACCCTATGCTGACTCAGGCGCATCAAACCTTGACAGTATGGGGTGTGGATCCAAGCTTGCTAAAAGCCTGGCTGACAACCGTGTATACGGGTCTTGATCGGGTGATGCCAATTGGACAAGCTCTAAGCTTTAGTCCGGACTGGGATGGCGTAAATTTAATAGAGCAGTTTAGTCGTAAGGTGGTGTGCTTATCATAAGTTTACATGACACTTCAACAGCACCATTGTGCTTACTATATTTAAATACGAAAACGAATTGTAAATATACAAATAATAAAAACGGTACCGGATTAGCAGGAAATTTAGCTGAGCCTACAGAAAAAGAGCAAAGAGTAGGTAAATAAAATTCAGCGCTCGATGATTACAGTTGATGCAGGGAATACGGTCTGAATAACGGAGAGTGCATGTTACCCAATAAACAACACCCTGTTTATGTTGCGCCGGCCAATCCAGTAGGTAAGGCGCTAGCCGACCGCCTTGCGACACAGGGTTATCAAATTGCTGGTATGGCCGATAACCTAAAGCAGTCAGATAATATTATTAATAATGCTACTCAGGCTAAGGTCGGCTCCGTTATTGTTATTGCTACCGGCAGTTTTTTACACACCGTAGCCTCTGGCTTGTTGTTACGCGGTTTTGCTAACGCTCAACTGTGGGCTGCCGACAGTAATGACAATTTGACGCCCTATCGTCGCCCGCTCTCCTACCGGTTAGAGCAAATCTGTATTGATTTGCTCCAGCAGACCTTTGCCTGGCTACGTCGACGGCTACCCTCTTCAGGTTATATTTACTATGCTGAGGATTTTTTCGATAGTAATGTGCTGCTGGCCTATCGCGAGCACCGTAGACGATACCCAAAAGAAGCTTGGCTATTAGGCAGTAAACTGCGTCAGCAGATAGCTGAGCTAGAGAACGACAGTCATGTACTTGAAGGTTTGTCATGGACAAGTTTATGGCGCTGCTTGCAGGCGAAAAAACTGATTGTCGATCATGAATATACCGGGCAAGTTTTCAGCTTGCTGCGCCGCTATATACCGGTTATTCAACTGTGGCATGGCCTACCCTATAAAGCATTAAGCGGCAATATTCACTACCCGGATATTTGCGATGAAGCCTTTATCTCCAGTTCTTATTGGTTTAACCAACATATTTTTCCGAAAATTTTCCGTGCCAAACAGTATCTGGCATTGGGTTATCCGCGCAATGATGCCTTTTTGCAGCCTGCTGAGCAAAGAGACTGGATTAACGCCGAACCCCTTTCACTTCTACGTAAAGTACAGCAGGATACCGGCGATATCATAGTTTACGCCCCAACCTATCGCGATTGGGGCGATAACGATTATCCACTTAATTTACCAGAACTGAATGCCTGGTGCCAAACACGAAGAGTTAGCTTTGTGTTGAAGTTCCACCCCTTTATCTCACGAAAATTTGCGGCCGCTATGCAACTGGATAATTTGAATAATTTACAGTCATTACCCGGGCTATCCCATATTTACCTGTATCCTAGTGGGAAAAATGTATACCCATGGCTGGCAGACGCTAAAGTATTGATCACTGACTACTCTTCGATCGCATACGACTTTTTGCTCACCAACAAGCCAATACTTTATTATCAGTACGATATTGAGATGTACCGTGAGTTACGTGGTGAAACGCTGGTAGCAGATGAAGATTTTGTAGCTGGTAATATGGTGCATGTTCAAGCAGAATTACAGCAGCAACTCGCATTACTTTTAAAATACGGCGAAATAGAAGAAAAAGAGCGACAGATAATACGGGAAGCTTTAACGGATAAATTTTTGATAACCAAGAGCCTTGCAGTGTCAGATATTGTTGACTATGTCAAGTTCAAAACTTCTAGGCAGTTTCCTTCGCTTTAAAAGGTAATACTTGAAGTGACGTGTATAGCAGTAGCGGCAAAATGGAAGAAAATACTCTCTTACTTTATCTATTAAATTGCAGTACCGTTGCGTATAACTCGGAGAATCATAAGTTGAGTAAGAAAATCCTAGTGTTAGGTGGCGGTGGTTTTATAGGTACACATTTAGTTGCAGCACTAAACCAGTCAGAACATAAAATTCAGGTGGCCGGTAATAATCTTCTGCCTCAATTGAATGGCAATATAGCCTACGTATTAGGCGACTTAACTATCGACCTATACCAAAGATGTATCGCACCAGATATAATTTTTCATCTGGCAGGTAGCGCATCTGTCGCCTGCTCATTACGAGATCCCTACCATGATTTTGCCAAAACATTACCCAACCTCAGTGCATTGCTACATAAGATGCAAACCGACTGGAAACAAGCAAGGCTAATTTATTTGTCCAGTGCCGCTGTCTATGGCGAAAATGCATCTACCAGCACCTCAGTCCAATGCCAGCTTAAGCCCATGTCACCTTATGGACTACACAAGCAACTAGCAGAAGAAATGATCCAATTCTATACCCGTCGCTACCAAATAGCTGCGCAAATAGTGCGCCCATTTTCGGTATATGGCGAAGGGTTGCGTAAGCAGCTGTTATGGGATGCGCTAAACAAAGCCCAGCGAGATGAATTTAGCTATTTTGGTAGTGGTGACCAGCAGCGGGACTGGATTTATATCGGTGATCTCATCGATTTTCTCCTCAATCTGATCACTAAAGAGGTAAACGAGCAGAATCAACTATTAAATGCTGGCACCGGAGAAGGTGTAGCTATCAAGCAAATCCTTATCCTGCTATTAAAAATTGCCGGCTACCAGCAGCAACCTGAGTTCTCTTCAATTGGCAGGCCTGGCGATCCTGATGATTTGGTTGCTTGCTATCAGGAACAGACCGCCTACCCACAACTTAAACATACCAGTTTGCAACAAGGGTTAGAGCGTTATGTTGCTTGGTTTAAACAGCAGGAGCAATCATGAAAAAAGTCGGGATTTGCGTATTAGTAACTGAAGATTGGTTTGGTGGCATAAACTATTTCTTAAGTTTACTTTCAGCGCTCGACCAACATCCAAACCCCGATCATGAGTATTATATCTTAACCAATCGCAGCGACATATTTAGTCATAGCTATAAACCTCATATCAAAATCATCCAATGTGAGCATCTAACTGATAATTCAGAGCGTGTCAGAAGGTTACGTCGTCACTTTCAAACTAACATCGGTCTAGCCTACTATGCCCGGCTCTATCAGCTGGATCTGATAACCCATACCATGCCAGGTAAACGCCTGCTACCGCCAACTATCTACTGGATGCCCGATTTTCAGCATTGTTATCTGCCGCAGCTGTTTAGAGAAGCAGAAATTGGTAGCCGAGACCAGTCTATATCCATGGCTGTAGAACGTTCCGGTCATTTACTTTTGAGTAGCGAATCGGCAGAGAGGGATTTCAGGCATTTTTATCCGCAATATGACTCCATTCAAACTCACGTCTTGCGCTTTGTACCCTATATCCAAGCTCAAGATCTTGCCTGTCAACAACAGATACTCGCTCAGTCACAAGTAGAAGACGACTTTTTCTATCTGCCGAATCAATTCTGGGTCCATAAAAACCATGCTGTGGTTATAGAGGCATTGCTATTGCTACCTCGGGAGATCAAGGTGATCTGTACCGGTAGTCTTAATGACTACCGTAATGCAACCCATATTGAGCAGTTATTGCAACGGGTCAAAGAGTTAAGGCTTGAGGAGCGGTTTGTCATCCTCGGTTTGGTAGATCGCAGCAAAATGATGTCCTTAATGGCTAGAGCTTTAGCTATTATCAATCCCTCCTTGTTTGAAGGCTGGAGCACCACGGTGGAAGAAGCAAAATACACAGGTAAAAAGATCATCCTTTCCGATCTGCCAGTACACAGAGAACAAGCTCCTGCAGATGCTGTTTATTTTTCGCCTCAGGACCCTTCAGCGCTGGCTGCAGCTATGTTACAAATTTGGCGGGAAAGAAATGATGAAAGACAGCGAGCTGTTAGCAGATTTACCCAAGCCAGAATTAATTTAGCTGATAACCGCGAATTATTTGCCGAAAAATATCAAGCGATCGTTTCAGCTATACTTCAACAAGTTTAAGGAGCAACAGATGTCCGCGACTCCAGAGCAACCAGATATCAATGCAATAATCCGAAACGCCATGAGCTCTGTGCATAAAAGGCTATCAGATATGATGGTTTTGCAGGGGCGTGCACTAGCCGTTGCCAACCAACAACGTACTGATATTAAAAGCCTGCACGATGCCGAGTTTAAGGTTTTCTCTCAATTTGGAGAAGATGGCATCATTCAATATCTAATCAAAGAAACTAACATCTCTGAAGAAGAATCTACTTTTATAGAATTTGGAGTCGAGAGTTATCTTGAATCAAATACCCGTTTTTTATTAGTAAACAATAACTGGCGAGGCCTGATTTTTGACGGTTCTGAGCGAAATGTAGAGGCTATTAAAAAGCAAGATTTCTATTGGCGAAATGACTTGACCGCAGTGCATGCCTGGATTGACCGCGATAACATCAATCAATTAATTAGTAATGCTGGGTTTTCTGGTGATATTGGCTTGTTGAGCGTCGATATCGACGGCAATGATTATTGGGTGTGGCAAGCTATTGATGCAGTCAATCCGGTGATCGTAGCTGTAGAATGGAATAGCGTTTTTGGTCCTGAAGCCACTATTTCTATTCCCTACGACCCAAAATTTTTCCGCACCAATGCCCATTATAGTAACCTCTATTACGGTGCATCTATTGCTGCATTTGAATATCTTGGAAAACAAAAGGGTTACTCATTAATTGGCTCCAATAGCGCAGGTAACAACCTATTTTTTGTTCGCAATGATCGTTTAGGCGGCCTCAAGCCCCTTCAAGCACAAGAGGCCTTCGTGAAATCCCGTATTCGTGAAGCAAGAGATCCTGAAGGTAAACTGAGCTATTTATCAGGCGACGCTAGGTTTAAAGCAATAAAAGACATGTATGTTATAGCGGTTGCTAACAATGAACTAATTCTCTTGTCTGAATTATTATCAGAATAAGATGTTTAATATGAGAAAAGACAATATGTTGGATGAGCTTTTACAGAGGATTCCAGAACCAATCTACCATAATGACGATGCAAAATTCTTATCCGAGGCAGATTACTATGGAGCTTCACGTTTAATAGCCGAGCAACTGAGGATCAAAAACGTCCCATTTAGTTGGGCCGGCTGGAAGCACGGCTGGATACATATCCCGTTAAAATACAAACAACAACTTACAGTTTGGGGTAAAGATGATGAGCATTTTCTGGTGGCGCAAGAGGAGCATGTTAATTTCTTGGCACATCACAAGATAAAAGCAACTGCTGTAGGTATGCCTTTTATATATGCCCAAGCCATTGATGCAAAACTTCGAATGCCAAACACACTATTGGTGATGCCACAACATACACTACCCTACGTACCAAATGTAGGTAACGAAGAGCAATATATCAAAGAAATTGAAGAAATCAGGCATGATTTCGATGAAGTAGTCTTCTGCATTCATCATTCATGTTACGAACACGGTATTTGGCCCGAGCTTCTGAAAAAGTATAATTTTCCAATGATAATAGGTGCTAGTGCAAACCAAACTAATGCGATTATCAGATTACAGAAAATATTCTCCAGCTTCGAATTCGTTACAACTAATACCATAGGCTCCCACCTACCGTACGCAGCCTATTGCGGTGCCAAGGTGTCGATTTATGGTAAATTCTCAGACTTTTCAACTTATAATTTTGATAAAGACCCTTACGCCCAAGCTAATAAAGACCTATTCGCATTTATGATTCAACACACTACTGAGCAGTATGTCAGACAGCTTGTACCCTTTTTATTTTATAAACATCCAAAGCAGGCACAACAATCCATAAGTTGGGCGCAAGAAGAATTAGGGCTTAGAAATAAAAAACCAGCGGAAGAAATAGCCCAAATGTTAGGATGGAACGACGACAATTATCAACACCAAATGGCTACAGCTAAGTTAACACGACTTAAAAACCAACAGAAAGAACTGACTCTTGACAGCGTTTGTACGATGTTAGATGTGGCTAAAGAGTATAGTCATAATTTTGCGATCTACGGCGCAGGCAATATCGGAGTTATATTGCTAAAAATCTTAACGACAAGCAATTTAAGACCACGTTATCTCTTTGACAAACAGTATCAACAATTATCAGAGCTTGATGGAATACCTATTTTAAATCCGGATAACATATCTAATCTAGCTCTTGATTTGATACTTGTGGCTTCATTTGCACATAAAGAAGAAATCGAAAAATATATAGCGTCTATCGACTCTAAGATTTTAATTTGGACAGCAAACTAACAGCGATTTGTATTGTGAGAAATGACACAGTCAGTCAATTGAGGAAAGATATTGAAAAAAATTATTCTTACAGGCGCAAACGGCCAACTAGGTAAAAGCTACATTAAGTTGTTACTTGAAAACGACTACAAGGTTGTTGCTGTCGATATAAGTACAGATCAATTAGCAAAATTTGGTACAGATCTTGAAGTTACTAAGTTGGACATTACTGATCCTATCGCTGTGAACCAATTATTTGAAGAACATTCTGATGTATACGGGCTCATAAACAACGCCGGTATAGGCGTGTTTACGCCTTTTGAAGACCGCACTGCTGAAGAGTTTATGGACGTTGTAAAGGTGAACTTGCTTGGCACCTTTTTGATGTGTCAGGGTGCGATAAAACGGATGAAACCTCGCTCTGAAGGCAAAATAGTTAACATTGGTTCAATCTATGGTGTAGTGAGCAGTGACCCTAGAATTTATGGAAATAGCCGACGAAATAACTCAGAGGTTTATTCCATAAGTAAGGCGGGAATCATTCAACTAACAAAATACTTGGCCACACATTTTGGTAACGTCAACATACAAACAAATAGTATATCTCCTGGCGGAGTTTATAACCAACAAAGCGACGATTTTGTCCGGAATTACGAATCAAAAACACCTATGAACAGAATGGCGAATCCCGAAGATTTGCATTCTACTTTGCTGTTTTTATTGAGCGCTTCATCAAACTACGTCAATGGTCAAAATATCGTTGTCGATGGAGGCTTCACATCATGGTAAACGATTACTATATCTTGGGCGCAGGTGTTACAGGATTAAGTCTTGCCTATGAGTTGTTAAAAAAAGGCCAACGAGTCACGATCATTGAGAAATCAGAGACCGTCGGAGGACTAGCTAAAAGCATAACCTGGCACGGGCGGCAACTCGATCTCGGCCCACACATCTACCACACTCCAGACAAAGACATAGAAGAGTATTGGAAAGCAGAATTCCCCGAATTGTTCTATGAGCGACATCATTGGTCAAAAAACCTTAAGGATAATAAATTCTATGATTATCCTGTAAATCGAGAATTTATCGAGAACTTGCCGAGTGAAATAAAGAACAAGATCAAACGTGAACTCGAAAACGTTGATCCAGACAAAGTGGCTCAAGCAAGAAACTACTATGAATACATTCGCGCTCTCGCGGGAGAAACGCTCCAAGAGATGTTTTTTATTCGGTACCCTGAAAAATTGTGGGGGATGTCAGTAAAAGAACTAGACGCAAACTGGGCGCCCAAACGAATAAAAATAAGAGATAAATCAGGGCCATTTTTTGAGGGGCAATGGAGTGCTGTAGGCAATGAAGGAAGCGGCACCATTCTGAATAAATTGAGAGACAAAGTCTTGAGTTTAGACGGAAAACTCAGTTTAAACGAACGCATTGAGCGGATCGCATTGCGAGATAGCAGAGTTGCAAACATTGCAACATCAAAACGAAACATTACAGTCAGTAATCGCGATATTGTCATCAATACAACTTCCTACTGCACTATGTGTAACTTTTTGGGAGAGTCAACTCAATTACGCTATCGCGGTGTAACACTTGTTTATCTGGCGATGGAAACGGCCGAGGTGTTGCCACAAGGCGTAGATTTCATCTACATAGATGACCCCAAAATTCTTTTCAATCGGGTATCAGATCAAAACTCCTTTGTTAAAGACCCCGAGAGTAATAGCACAATCCTTTGTTGCGAAATAACTTACAGCCAAGGGGATACCATTGATACGATGGACTCTTCTGACTTGATTGAGAGAGTCAAGGCTCAGTTCCTATCTTTAAATTTGGTCAACGAAGAAAAATCCATTCTAGATGCTAAAGTTATCAAATTACCCGAAGTGTATCCCATGTTTTTCTTGGGGTATGAAAATGAACTTGCGAAGACTCGGTCAAAGATAGATTCAATCGAAAATCTATATACACTTGGCAGTTTGGCTGAATACGCCTATGCAGATCTACAAGTTTTGTTTAGCAAGTCAATCGATTTGGCAGAAATACTCACCGATCCCACATTTAAAATAAACAAAATAGACAAAGCTAAACCTCGCTTAGATTTTAATAAACGAGTCAAATTAGGTGATCAATGGGTCGGTGATGGCGAGCCGGTCTATGTCATTTCGGAAATTGGTTTGAACCACAATGGAAATTTAAATCTTGCCAAGAAACTCATTGATAAATCCGTTGAGGCAGGGGCAAGCGCTGTCAAATTGCAGAGCTACAAGAGCCATCTTAGAGTGGCAATTGAGGGAAAAACATCTCGCTACGTTGAAAAAGTATTAAATACTCAAGAAACCGATTACGAAATGTTCAAGAAGAATGAGTTGTCGATTGCTCAAACTCAAGAGTTATTTGAGTATGCAAAAGAAACAGGGATGACATTGTTCTCTGCTCCATTTGATTTAGAGAGTGTAGACGAATTAGAGGCTTTAGGTGTTGACTGCTACAAAATTGCATCTTTTGATCTGGTCAATCTCAGACTGATTGAAAAGGTCGCATTAACCGGTAAACCAATCATATTGTCGACTGGTATGGCAACGCTTGCTGATGTTGAGGATGCACTTACGACAGTGGCATACACCGGCAATCGTCAGGTATTGTTGCTACACTGCACCTCCTCCTATCCTTGCCCGCCAGCATCAATGAATATTCGAGCAATAGACACTTTAAAACAAGCCTTTAACCACCTACCTGTGGGATTATCTGACCATGTTGTTGGAGATGTGGTCAGTTTGGCGGCGGTTAGCCGTGGCGCGAACATAATTGAAAAACACTTCACCTTGGATAAGCATATGGAGGGTCCAGACCACGTCTTGTCTTTGGAACCATTGGAGATGAAAAACATGATCTCCAATATTCGTCTAATCGAAGAAGCATTGGGTGACGGAATCAAGCAACCTGCAGGTGATGAAATCAGCACAATGATTCGATTCAGAAAAACGATGTACTCAAGTGTCGACATCCACGCAGGTCAACTAATAAGCAAAGAACACATTGTATATAAAGGACCTGCATACGGGCTGTATGCAAAATATGAAGATTTTGTGATTGGCTGTAAAGCACAAAAATTCGTTCCGGCAGATACACCCATCACTTGGGATGTAATTCGCCCCTAGGAGGAAATATGACACTTTTTATTGAAGTAGTGAGGTCCCTTGTATCTGAATTGACAAAATTGCCCGTCAAAAGAATTTTTACTATAGCTACAACGTCTAAAGAAGAAGAAAATCCTTATGTAACTCCACTAAGAGTAACGAGAGATTTTGCAGTCGCAGGTTGTGTAATATTTAAGCAGGAATGTTTGTTGGAGCTAATAGAAATTATCGATGGCCAAGTTGATATTGTATTGGTAGATACAGAAAAAAAAATACCTCTATCAATACACAAACAGCCTATTACAAGTGAAGACTCAATTTACCTGCATCGAAAAACCATTGGCCCCATTGAAACAGGCAATTTATCTAAAATTTGCTTTCAAAAAATTAAACGAAGCCGCACATTCGAATTTAAACCAAATGATTTGACGGTTAACAGTGCTTGGTCTTTTCTAAGTCAAAGATTAGGAGTGCTCAGCGGTAAAAAGATTGCCATCCTCGGTGCGGGAAACATAGGCAATAAATTGGCTTTAAAGCTTGTAGAATGCGGGGCAGATGTTCATACCTATCGCCAACAATTCCATATAGGCCATCAAATCGCTAATGGATTAAATCTCATCAAACACGAGAATACCGTTTCTCAAATCACGTTCCATAGCAGTTTACTGTCCACTACATTTAATGCTGATGTGGTGATTGGATGCACAAATGGCGTACCTATAATTACACCTGAGGTAATACAAACCATCTCATGTAATGCGTTAGTCTTAGATTTAGGGAAGAATAATCTCACTCCCGAGGCGATCAGATTAGCAATTGAGAACAAACTAGAGTTGTATCGAGTGGATGTAACAGCCGCTTTAGAGGGTTTTATCTACGAAATGCTTAAAATGGATAGCATTCTATCTACAGGATATGGGAAAAAATCTCTGTCCTATTGCACTATTGTCTCCGGAGGTTACTTCGGCGATGAAGGAGATATCATAGTCGACAATATTAATTCCCCCCAAATTATTGTGGGTGTATCTAATGGCACAGGGGAGCTAAAGAAAGTACTCTCCAGTGACGATAATGAAAAGATTATGCGTTTTAGAGAGGATTTTCAACTATGCTCAAATGTATGAAATAACTCTTTCTATTGCTGCTATATCCGTTTTTTCCCATACCGACTGCCGGTAAACAGTCATGCGATGTCTTAATTAAGTGTACCAACGGAGCCCCTGCAATTACCAATGAGATGGCGAGGCGATAAAGCCCTATGGTATAGTCATCAATGTCGGAAAAGAAAGTATATGTGCAGATGCCGTCCTGTTTGCGAAGGAGAATGATATTGCTATTATCCGGTGCGGTATGTCTTCGGCAATAGATGATTTCAACTTTCAGGCGCAATAAAATGATTATGGCGCGGGAACTAGGTCGCCGTGAAGTTGAGTCTGATTTACATGTTGTTTCCGTGGGTATCTGGGACTTCAAGGTGACATTGTTGTTGATAACTATTTAGCTTCTACCCAAATTATTGGGGGTGCGACGGTATGGGAGACTTAAAGGAGATTCCTTCCGCTGCACATGAGGTGCGTTTGCCAAAACTCAAGAGAGGGATGGGTTGATGGAAAAAACAGAGCAGTTAAAGAAGGTTTGGGAAGATAACTTCGGTGAGGAGTACACCAAGCGTAAGTTGGAAGTGCATGAGACTGAAGGAAATTTGCGAGATACCTTCTGGAAAGAGCTGGTGCAGATGGTTCCGGATGCCAGCACCTATCTCGAAATTGGTTGTAACGCGGGAATGAATCTTATTTCTTTGCATAATGCCAGCACAGATATCAAATTAACTGGGTTAGAGCCCAACGATTTTGCATTTAATACTGCTGTCAGTGAGAGTGAGGGCAAGTTTAATGTGATTAAAGGGAATGTTTTTGACTTTGATGCCAATGCTGATCTGGTTTTTACCTGTACGGTCCTGATTCACATTGCCCCTGACGACCTGAAAGCGGCAATGGAGGAAATCTATAAGGCATCCAACAAATACGTTCTGGCGATGGAGTACTATTGGCCCGAGTTCAAAGAGATTGAATACCGCGGCTTGAAAAATATCCTGTGGAAGCAGGATTTTGGTGCCTTCTGGTTGAAAAATTTTGATCTGGAAATTATGGAGACAGGTTATCTTGACGCCCGTGACGGTTTTGACCGAGTAACCTGGTGGTTGTTTAAGAAAAAGTAATTCTCCTCCAGCTATAGCAGGATTGTAAAGATGACATCTATTCCATATTTTGGTGCGCCGGAAGACAAAGCTCTTTGGGATAAACTTGAGACTTATCTGGCCCCCCAACACACCTGTCTTATTTGCGGGGGAAATGATTTTGAGCTGTGGGCAAAACAGGAATACCTGGAAGCAAAGCGCTGTAAGGCTTGCAGTATGATTTCGGTTAATCCTCACTTTTCCGAAGACGGTTTAAAACTTCTCTACTCGAAATATTTTGCCTATCGGCAAGAAGATCAATTACTGAAACAGCAGCGCGATATTACCTACGTTATTGATCGCGATTGGATTACCACCTTTGTGCCTGGAGGCAGGGTGTTGGATGTAGGTTGTTCTGGCGGATTTTTCCTTAGTAAATTTCCCGCCGACCGCTGGGAGCGCTACGGGGTGGAAATAGCGGCGGATGCGGCTGAATTTGCTCGGACAGAATTCGGACTGGCGGTTCGGGCTGGAAATATCCTGGAGCTTGATTTCGGTGCTCCTTTTGACTTGGTCATGCTTCGTGGAGTGGTTGAGCATTTTAATGACCCGAGAAGTGTTCTGGAAAAATGCTGCCAACTAGTCAAACCTGGGGGGCACCTGTTTATTACCGCGTCCCCCGCAGGAGATTCATTTGCTTTCAGCGTATACCGGGACAAGTGGCGTCTGTTTACCCCCCTTGAGCACATCCACTTTTTTACCGTCAAGTTGTTGTCACAGTTATTGGCTGAGTTTGGGATGCTCCCGGTGGCGCACCACTATCAATATGAAGAGACCCCCTATGCCAACCCGACAGAAGACTTCAGCCAGATCCAACAGGATATTGTTGCTATTGCTCAGGGTAAAAAAGATGAAATCAAAAGTTCTGTCCCCTTCCCCGGTAGCATGTTGACGGCAGTTTGGCGGAAGCGATCCGAATAACATTCAACCGTTTCCTGGTCAATAAAAGAGTTATTATGAATGCTGTGACTGTTATACCCGTCCATAATGGTAGTAAACGTGTACTGAAAAAACATTCGTTTGCTCAATGGGAAACCGTCGTAGAATCAGAGTTGAATTCGCGGATAAAAAATGTACTAAATTTACACACTCATCCATCATTGATTAAAGCACGTGAACGTGAAAACATTCTCTGTTTATTATTAAGTGGGAGTCGTGTTCACAGCATAAATACAGCTTTGGCAGAACTAAATGATTCAGCGTAAGCGACTAATATAATTGAAAATATCCCTGAGAGCGTAATAAAAGCTTTTAGGCCCAAGCCAGCAATTTTTTTAAACCAGTCTCAATGCGAATTAGACAAAGTTAATTAGCTTTCTGGAATAAACATATTATTGAGAATAAGTAAATGCACAGAATATTGGCTGTAATACCAGCGAGGTCTGGGAGTAAATCACTACCAGATAAAAATATTCGTTCACTTAAAGGCAAACCACTTTTAGCGTATTCAATTGAATACGCTAATCGCTGTCCTCTAATAACCAAAACTATCGTATCAACAGACAGCGAACAGTATGCTGAAACTGCCAGGCATTGGGGTGCCTGCGTGCCATTCTTGCGCCCCAAAAATATCGCAGAGGATGACAGTCAAGACTATGGATTTATGAGGCATGCTTTAGACTTCTTCATTGAACATAAGGATTATTATGATTTTCTGGCACTTATTCGCCCAACATCTCCGCTTAGACCAGTAAACTTGATAGAAAGAAGCATCGAAATTCTGACGAATAATCCCGCAGCCACCTCAGTAAGAACGGTAGCTCCGGTTAAAGAGCACCCTTATCGAGTTTGGTCAATCGCGGAAGATGGAAGTATGAAAGGGTTTGTTGAGTCAGAGCGAGCCCCCTTCAACCTACCCCGGCAAAAGTTACCCAATTTATACTTTCAAACTGGGGATCTCGAGATGGTGCGGGCTTCGACTCTTCTGTCCGGTTCGGTAAGCGGAGGAAACGTATTCCCTTTGGTTATAAGCCACGATGAGATGGTGGATATCGACAGCATCTCGGATTTTAATCAAGCTGAGAGAAAACTCACATGAAGTTTTTAATTTGCGGTCTGGGATCAATAGGCGTTCGTCATTTTCAAAACCTTAAAAAGCTAGGATATGACGATATAATTCTATATTCCACAGGTCAAAGTGTGTATCCCGATGTGCAGAATATCATTGCAGAAACATCTAAATTTTCTGATATCAACGAGGCTCTTTCACACTCCCCAGATGTATGTATTATTGCTAATCCAACATCTCTGCATGTAGAAACAGCCTTATTAGCCGCCAAGCACGGATGTCACTTGTACATTGAAAAGCCTCTATCACACAGTTTAGAAGGCTTGGAAGAACTAAATGCTGTTGTGGATGAAAAGAATCTAATCACACTGGTTACCTATCAATTTCGTCATCATCCACATATACGCTTATTGAGGGACTTACTGGTAAATGAAGATAAATTTGGTCGGCCGTTGTGGGTATCAGCTCAATGGTCGGAATACTTGCCTGATTGGCATCCATGGGAAGACTATAAAAAAGGATACAGCGCACGGAAAGATTTAGGAGGTGGCGTTTTGCTTACGCAAATTCATCCTCTGAATTATCTCAGCTTTATATTTGGTGAGATGAAGAAACTGACGGTATTAACACAGTCAACTGGCAGTCTCGGAATAGACGTGGAAGACATCGCAGATATCCAAGTAGAATTTGAAAATGCAATGACCGGCGTCATACACATTGATTATCTTCAGAAGCCAAGAGTCCATGCGATGACGATTGTAACGACCTCAGGTCGGTTTGAATGGAACTGTCACCAGAACAGTTTGATTTTTTTAAATAGAGAAGGTCATCAGGTATCGTTTCCCAATGAAAAGTTCGACCGAAACGACATGTTTCTTGAAATGCTGGAAAATTACATCTCGTGCGTCAAAATTGGTGCACAAACATCTTGCGGCATAAGTGAGGCTATACGCGAATTGACCTTACTCGGGTTATAACGTCGCTTAAACACTACCCACCTATTTTTCATCCTTTCTGAACAGAGGGATTATTTTGCGCATACCAATGCCAGGTCTGCGCTAAACCACTTACCAAATTAATGTTTGCGAAAAATTCCATATCTGACAGCTTACTTACATCCAATCTTTTCAACAGCGTTCCTTCTGGCTGAGAACTATCGAAGACCAGCTTGCCCTGAAAACCACTAATATTCTGTAATAGCTCAGCCAATTCCCGAATGGAGCAATCTTTCCCGGTGCCTATGTTGATATGCGAACACAAAGGCTCAAGCCCTGTCCAATAAGCACTTTGCGCGATCGCCATCAAATGCTCGCAGGCACGAGCCAGGTCATCAACATGCATAAACTCACGCCTGGCATTCCCGCTTCCCCAAATCGTGACTTCCGGCTCCTTGTTCACAATGGCTTTGTGGAACTTACCAATCAATGCAGGAATAACATGGCTGTGCTGCGGATGAAAATTGTCATAGGGGCCATACAAATTGGTCGGCATGACTGAACGGTAATCCCTACCGTATTGTCTGTTGTAACTTTCACATAACTTAATACCAGAAATTTTTGCGATAGCATAAGGCTCGTTAGTTGGTTCCAAAGGTCCTGTTAACAGCGCTGATTCAGCAATAGGCTGCGGTGATAATGTTGGATAAATACAGCTAGAACCTAAAAATAGCAATTTTTGCACGTCAGCCTGGTGGGCTGCCTGAATAAGATTGCATTCAATCATTAAATTTTGATAAATGAAATCTGCTGGATACTGGTTATTTGCCCATATCCCCCCTACTTTGGCAGCCGCTAGATAAAGCTCGTCAATCTGTTGACGTTGGAAAAACTGCTGCACAGCCAACTGATCAGTTAAATCCAGTTGGTCTCTGGTCGCAGTGATCAATTCAACCGCAGGCAAGGCCTGTAACCGTCGGCACAAAGCACGGCCAACCATACCCAAATGCCCTGCAACAAAAACACGACGTCTAACCATGCTCACCCCTCGGTACTCATAGCACAGTCAAAACCATTTTGTTTTAAAAAAGCCTGACGCTTCGCTTCTTTCAAGTCATGATGAGCCATTTCTTTGCACAGAGTCCTGGTATCTATTTGCGGTTTCCAACCTAATTTAGCATGGGCTTTGCTGGCATCCCCTAATAAAGTTTCTACTTCTGCAGGGCGAAAATATTTAGGGTCAATGCGCAATAAAATATCGCCGGTTTTCACTGCAGGAGCATCCTCTCCAGACACAGACTCCACAATAGCGACTTCATCAACACCCTCGCCTTCAAACCGCAGCTGTATACCCAGCTCTTCCGCCGTCCATTGGATAAATTGACGAACCGAATACTGCAAGCCAGTCGCTATAACAAAGTCTTCAGGTTGTTCCTGCTGTAACATCAACCATTGCATATAAACATAATCTTTAGCATGACCCCAATCCCGTAACGCATCGATGTTCCCCATGTAAAGGCAGGTGTCGAGCCCCTGCGCAATGTTGGCTAACCCTCTGGTGATTTTACGGGTCACAAAAGTCTCCCCACGGCGAGGTGATTCATGGTTAAACAAAATACCGTTGCAGGTATACATGCCATAAGCTTCGCGATAGTTTATGGTGATCCAGTACGCATATAATTTAGCAACAGCATAAGGAGAGCGCGGATAAAATGGAGTACTTTCTTTTTGAGGTGTTTCCTGCACTAAGCCATATAGCTCAGAAGTCGATGCCTGATAAAAACGGGTTTTCTTCTCCAGACCAAGCAATCTTATAGCTTCGAGTAACCTCAGTGTCCCCATAGCATCAACATCTGCAGTGTACTCTGGTGATTCGAAACTTACCGCCACATGACTTTGAGCGCCTAGATTATAAATTTCGTCTGGCTGAATTTGTTTTACCAAGCGAATAAGATTGGAGCTGTCAGTTAAATCACCATAATGAAGAATGAAATTGCGGTTATCACTGTGAGGAGACTGGTAGATGTGGTCAACGCGCTGTGTATTAAACAGAGAAGAACGCCTTTTAATCCCGTGAACCTCATAGCCTTTTTCCAAAAGAAATTCAGCAAGATAAGAACCATCCTGGCCGGTAACCCCGGTAATAATTGCTTTTTTCATCAATATGCCTATAACTCTCGCCAACTTTTAACTGAAACATCGGGTAAACTACTGATGATCATTGTTGACACCGAATCTTCGTGTTCGCCTTCAATACAATTTATCACAATATCGATCCCCTCACCTTCAGCATCCTGTAATGTTCGCACAGGTATTCCCTCGACAGCATCCATTCGCTGAACAGATGACGTGAGAAAACAGCTGACACTTATATTGATCCCACTCAGAATATCTTTAACTATCAAGGAGAGCTCCATAAAACCAAAGATTGCAATTTTCTTTTCATAAAACGCTGTTTGACAAGAGAGTGATTTGGTCAAAGCCTTCCTAACCAATTTCTTCAAGCTTACATTAGCTGACCGTAGAGTTGCATTTAATTTTTCATGATTGGTCAAAGAACTAAAAGAACTAGCATCACCAAGCAATAAATCTACTGCTTTATTTTCGTTTGCCATCTTTAAGAAATTCCCCTCGAGCGTTGAACACCCACCAATCCTGAAGCGAGTGATAACATCATCAAGGTACTTACCATTAAAGTGCGCTACTACTTTACGCATAAAGTAGCTATCTGCGGCAATAGACAAGCATTCATTAAATAAACCGGTGTAATCGAACACCCTCCGTCTACAAAAAAAAGCAGGATGCTTAGGACGATAGCCAATCTGGCCGATATAGGGCTCTGAAACTTTCTCGACTTTAGTCGCCTCATCGAAAAAAAGTATTCTCCCATGCACATAATCGACATCATCACTAAAGTGTTTCATTATCTTTTCTAAGGCATCAGAATCTGCTAATTCATCATCGGAGTTTAAAAAATAAATAATATCACCACTGGCTGCCAGAACACCTTTGTTAAAAGCATGATATATGCCCCTGTCGGGTTCAGATATAACCTTACTGACATGTGAAAAGGCATTGACTACAGACAAAGTGGCATCTGACGACCTGCCATCTACAATAATATGTTCAACACTATCTATTATTGTTTGCGAAGCCACACTCTGTAGGCAGGAATCGATAGTTTTCTCACTATTATATGTCGCGGTTATTATGCTAACTTTGATCATCAGTTAAATGCCTCTTACAAACAAAGTCTTACTTCTGCTTATACAGTACTGTCATACAATCCATATCAGCAACGCCCCAGTCAAACACATTTTGTTCAACAACTTCTAATCCATAATGTGAGGCAAGAAAAGTAATATCCTCTTTAGATACATTGCTACGCCCTCCCGGATTAAGGCTCAACAACTCAAAGACCTGTCGCTGTGCCGCAAGATTCGCTAAATTAGAATGGTGCATCAGTATGTAACTGCCCGGCATTGCTATTCGATTAAACTCGCCAAGGTAGAAATCGAGCGACTTATATGAGAAATGCACCATCGCGTCCCAGGAATATATAAAGCTTACAGAGGAATCATTTAACGGTATTGCACCGCTGTTATTGCAAAATATGTGAACATGTTTATCGTTTATAAAACGCTGCTTGCAATGTTCAATAGCATCTTTTCCGGCATCGACCAAATAGAGTTGCTTAGCTTGCAGCTTAAATAACTCTGCAATACGGCCTTCACCACATGCAAAATCCAGCACAGAGTCAAAACAAATATTTGATTTAAGACGTTTTAAGACTGGCTCAATAAAACGTTGATATTGGGGTAACGCTCCTTTTTCTTCATGCTGGTAGTAGTTTTTCCATATTTTATGGTCGGGCTGCAGCGTAAGTCTGTCCTGAACTCTTAATGTTTGTTTGTCTTCAATGGTAATCAACTTCTTTTCATCTACCCCCTCCATTCTGAGGCGACTAACTATTTCATCCCTGAACTTTACCGAAGCCACGATAATTTTTTCTGGTAACGACCAATTCATAATACTAGGGCTGTAGCATTTAACATTAGAATAAGCAGTTTCACTACCCTCGTCGCTTTCAAAGCTTCTATCTACCAGCCATGCTATATCACAATAATTTGTAGCATCAATTTGCTGCTTAAACAGCTGATAAATTTCGCCAGCACCGTATACGGCTACACGTTCGCCTTTAGATACTTTGTGGAACGGAAAAATAATAAAATCCACAACTTCCCCTTTTTTATAAAATTTCAACCCTTTTGTGCGATAACAACAGATTATCCTTTATCTCACGATAAAAACGCGCAGATGCGATAATAATTAAGCTTAAATTCATCGTCGAAAGCTCTGCTGGCGTGATTATCTTAACCCCGTCCAGATTGCTGCCCGGTTCAGCTGCTTTGTCAATGAAACATGATGGTACTAAACCGGCAGCGCTAAATATCCGCCCTAAACGTCGGCCAATATCTCCAGAGCCATAGATTGCAAACCGATCAGAGGTAGCTCTGGCCGCAGTAAACGCTTTACACAACCAGTCCTCGTTAAAGTTCTGATTAAAATCGAGCAACAACAACCGTCTGTCGATAATTGCTTGAACAGGTACGTGCAGCTGTGTAGCTTCAGGCAATGCCATTCCGGCAATAGCCTCAGCTACAGCAAAAGTCTCAGGGTGTTTGTAAAACTTCTGGTATAAAACTGTCAGTTCTGCCTCAACCAACTGCAATGTCCCGCTGTTCAGCGCTGCAATAATTAACGACCGGCATTGCAATAACGTTGACTGATATAAAGGCGGAGTAGTGCACATCAACTGCCACCAGCCACACAGTAAGGCACTGGCTTGTGACGCAGATAACAGTACAGGATTGCTCAACAGCTGCAACGCAGTGTGGCTCCACACTGCTGCCCGGGTACGTTGCATATTAGCGCTTTGCGCAGACATACTGTTCGTATAGCGGTAATACACCACACCCAGTTGATGCACACTGACAAAACCAGCGCCAGCAGCAGCCAAGCGCAGCAGCAGATCGTAATCTTCGCAACCACCCTGAGTACGTGTCTCAATGCAAAAACCACCTAGCGATATAAGTTGCTGTTTAAAGAACAAATAGCTGTGTACAGGTGCGATGTTCTGCAACAGCAGCGCCTCTAACGGATCGCCAAATGCAGGAATAATTTGCCTTTTCTCTTCAGTCTGCAGCGAGTAATCAACAAAGCCGATTACACTAACCGTATTAGTGTCGCCGGACATAGAAGCCACCTGCGCACTTAAACATCGGGGTAACAAAATATCGTCGGCGTCTAAAAACTTTACCAGCCTACCTTCAGCCAGTTGCAAACCGGTATTTCTGGCAGCAGCAAGTCCCTGATTAGCCTGACGATGCAGCACCAGCTGAAATGGCCAGTCTTCACTGGGCAAAACAATCTGTACGTCAGAACCATCATCGACCACAATAACCTGGAGTTCAGAGTAGTGCTGTTCAACCAATGAGGTCAAAGCCCGCGGCAAAAAATGCGCTTGATTGAAGCATGGGATCACAACACTGACTTTTACGCTGCGAGGCAAGCTGTCGTCAGACTTTAAAAAGTGAGTGTTCACACCACTCTCCCACTTTCCAGTATAGCCTGCGGCAGTTTTGCCAGTATATCCTGACGATAGGGTAAAGATGCTATCAACACGCAATCAGGTAATGGCTCACGCAATCTAGGAACAATTTGAATACCATTGAACACGCCGGAGGCAGCTTGGTCCACAATATACTCAAGTACATACTCTGGTTTATTTGCTTGTAGCCAGGCAACCAAACGCCGCCCCCGCTGTCCGCCACCATAAACAACCAAGCGGCCAGCAGTCAGTTTTTGCTGCAAAGACGCCAGTAAAGCGACATCAGCATGATCAAGAAAATGGAATAAAGGGACATCTGCAAACGGAGTTTGCTGCTTGTGTAACAAATAATCGTCCCGATTCGGGTGACTGGCGCCAAAATGCCAAGGTTTTTCCTGCCCGGTAAAATGAACAATAGCTGGCGTAGTACAACGTTGCTGCCGCACAGAATAGGTCTGGTAATTCCAAAGTTCAGAAATAAATATACAATCTCCGTCCAGCACCACGTTAAGACCGTCCTGATCGTTATAGTCCCAATCAGGGTGTTGCAGTAGCACTGCGACCACTTTCGCCGAAATGCCTTTGTCCCGCCACTGGTGCAGGTCTATTAACATCATGCCAGCATTAAAATAATCAGTCGTCGACATTTGCAAAGTTTTCCATCGAGACTGAGCACATAGCGCACTGTCAGAAACAACAGCAACAGTGGCGCCATGCAGAGGCTGTCGCCATAATGTGCTGATATCCGCAGTAGCCAACATGTCTGCATCAAGAAACAACACTTTATTTAATTCAGGTAAAAGTTCAGCTAAAGCTAACCGGTAATAGGTCACTTCATTCAGACGTCCTTGATACCGCTCACTAACCGGCAAGCTGGTATAACCGGGAACATCAGTAATAAACCGTAACTGCCAATCAGGGTGTGCCACCTCAGTTAGCTTCTGTTGTGTAGCTGGAGATAGTTTACCCACAATGTGCAGCACTGCGCCGGCTTCTGCTGGCCAATACGCGGCAACACTGTGTAAAAAGGTCGCCAGATGGACAGCGTAGTTTTCATCAATACAAAACGCTAAATGCACATCGCCAACTGAAGTGTTCATCCTGCGAACTCCGTTAAGAATAATTTTTTTTCAGTTGCATCAGCACCGCAATAGCTTGTTTTAGCGTAGTAGAAGAAACATCTTGCGTGCGTTTAAGATATACCACTTCACACAGTGTTTTCAGCTCATCGAATTTGCCTTGCCAGTCATCGCCAATCACAAAGGTGTTCACCTTATATTTTTTTAAATCATCCACCTTCTGCTGCCAGCTTTGTTCCGGAATAACCAGATCAACATAGCGGCAGCTTTCCAGCACACTAACCCGATGTTGGTAGGGTACTATCGTAGTTTTACCTTTCTCATTTAGGTTAAATTCATCTGTTGAAACACCGACTATTAAGCGATCTCCCAACTCGCGGGCACGCTTTAGTAAATTTACATGGCCTATATGGAACAGATCAAAAGTGCCATAAGTTAATATTGTTCTCATTTCTGCACCTTTTCCAATCAGTATTACCGTGTTAGAAAGACCTGTGTAGTATCAAACTTAAATGGCTCCGCAATAAACGCCTCAACCGCTTTTTGCAAATAGTCATGCCACACACTAAGTGCCTGATTAAAACGCTGGAGTTGCTCTTCCGTGCCATTAACAGGCAGAAGTTTAGTTAACACACTTAGAAAATACATAGCACTGCCGTTAAGCAGCAACATGGTCAAATTACCCTTTTGCTGAACGGAGCTACGCAAATGCAACCATTGTTGGCTGATAATATCGCGGGCCTCTGCCAATGAAGCAACAGGAGTTTCAATCAACTTGCACCACTGCTCTATCGTAATCCGTAAATATTCCAGATTGTAATGCTGCAAAATATTCTCAACACTCGAGGAGTAATGTTGATGAAACAGTATATTAAACATGTCATCAATAAGTTTTGCTGGCTGCTCAGGCACATCACGCAACAGAATATTGTCTGGTAGAAGTGGCGTGGTCCCACTAATTCTTGCGCCATTACTGCAATTGTATACATCCGTTTTTTGCTGATGTGCGGCAATTACGTCTTCAATCAAGCGGCGCGAAACATCAAACTCCGGCTTGGTGTATACCCTTGGTTGAAAATTACCAGGGATAGGGATACCATCACCATGCACTTTTTTATAGTCGTACAGCTCTTTGCCATCGGCTTTGTAGTATGCAGAGTGCTTAGAATGATGCTGCGACACATTTGCATAACCTAAATCGATACCAAACAAATAAATATGCTTAAAACCTGTTTTTAGTACAAAATTTACTACTAAGTTTGACACTGTTGGGTAAGCAAACTCTAATGCCTCGGTATCAAACCCTGCTTGTTTAAGGCTAGACTGAAACAAAACAGTAGCAGCCTCACCTTCTTTAAATACCAAATAAACATCTTGAAACAACGCTGCAGTATCAGGATGAATACCATTCACAGACAACAACTTGATGCTTTTCAGATAGCCACGATCTGGCACCTGTGTAACCCAGTCGTAGGTTGAACGGTTTTGTTCTATTTCTGCATGAATGTCAGGTTTAATCCCTAACTGATAAAGCGCCTTAAGCGCCGTACCGCAGCTGATTACCACAACCTTATCACGATACTCTCGAATGTATTCTATGCAGTCATCAAGGCTTGGCCCATTACCGACAATAAAAACTGGGATATTTTGCGCAGCATGCACAGGTAGTTTTGTAAGGTTTTTTAAGAAATGATGATTGGCTTGCATGCTGTGTGCGGTATGAGCAATGCCGTAACGCACATGATCAAAATACTCCCCTAATGCCAGAATAACTCTTAACTGACTGCGCAACATACGTACAGCTTGGGCAAGTGCCGGTGTGTAGTAGCTGGTCATCATATAAGTATCAGCTATCGCATAAGCACCACTGTGGTAAAACTGTTCAGCAAAGTCAGCAAAATATTCCTGACCGGTTCCGCCGATATTCAAATAAATACGGCGCCCGTTTTTCTCTGCAGTTTCCAGCACCCTTGCCCAATCGGTAACATAGAGGCTGGCATAGAAAAAATCGGTGTTAGGTTCGCAGAGGTACAAATTATTTACCTCATGTTGCTCTAACAACAACTCCAGATGGCGCCCTAAAGCAATTCCAAATATAATTAAAGAATTAACCTGAGCTGGCAGCGCTTGTTGCTGATGCTCAATGTCAGCGAATACCGCCTGTAACTCTTTTATTGCCTGATAATGCACATAATGACGAAATTTCCATCTTACAGTTTGATTTACTAAGATATTGTCTTTTGTCGGCTGCTGTATGAATTGCTGAGTTAACGCAGCAGATTCTTGTTCAATGTCGTGATAAAACGTAGCTTTGCGGCGAATATGCTGCATATTTATCTGGTTATTGCTATTAACAAGCTGCCAGTGCTGTGGTTGATAATCAATAAAGTTTTGATAAACTTCAGGGTACAACGTTTGAATGACACTCATATTTTGAGCAAAACGCAGTTGTTGTTCAGTAGTTAAGTCAGTGCTGGATAACTGATTTGCCAGAACATTACCGGGATGCTCTGGTAAAAAGTCCTGAGTGTGTTCAAACCCCAGAAACTGGTAACCCTGCTTCAGCAACTGTTGTGGTTTACCTGAGTTATTAAGCAGAAATTCAAAGACTTCGTCACTCACTTTATGACAAATATGTCGATATAAATAAACCTTTTGCATATCGGTAGACAATGCCTGCAACTCAGCCAGATCAGCACTTACAGTTGCGCCGTTATTACCTATCTGCAAAGAAATTAACGTACCAAGGGAATAGGCCAGCTCAAATATTTCCGCCCAGTCTACAGCCTGAATAGAGCACAACAAAAAATCGACTTCAGGTTCATAAATAATCAGATATTTAATGCGTACATTACGCAGTAACTCAGCAATATGGTGCCCTAGCCCCAAACCAAATACCATAATGGTATCAACAGCTACGGGTAAAGCCTCTGCCTGTGGCTTGCTAGATAAGGTTGGTACTGAATTCAGATTTACATAGGGGGCATGCAGCCAAAAGCTTTGTGACTCTGCGATAACTTCTTTTTGAGGCTGCTCACCGTACAACACTCGTCCGGTAGTACAGTCAGTAATATTTAACTCACCGGCCCGTGTACAAAATACAAAATACTGTTTTGCCACAACTTGAAGCAGCGGCAATAAAGCTGGCTGATATTGTTTAAATGCAACAATATTTTGTTGCAAGCGTTGCTGGATTGAAGCGGAGAGCTGTGTTTCAAGCTTTTGCTGCTGCACATCATCCTGCAACAGCTGATTATTAATATATTTAAGCATAACGGCCTTTATAGCATTAATTATTCTCGCTGTAGCCTTGTTTTGCTTTTCTTCCTTTCTGAATTTTAGTTAACTCAGTAGCAACAGCTAATTTTTCTGCCGTCAATTTATCTATAAAAGCGCTCAGCCAGTCAAGGTTTTTCTGAAGAAAATCAGCATAGTCTACCGTACTTGTATCAGTTGGCTGCGTGTTAATCATATGTTTATGATAAAGCTGTGCCAAAGTGTCTAGCTCTTCAACAGGTATATTATCCTGAGATAATAATGTATCCATCTGCTTGCGCAAATTTATAGTTAGTAGCTCTGGCTCTGATACCATCATTAGGTTCCTACCGCCAATTGCTGCTGTTTCTGCGCTTGTAATTGATAGCCTTTTTCTCTATCAGCTACCGGTATTTGATCCCAAGCTGATTTAATTGTAAGCAAAATTTCCAGTACATCATTCAACTTTTCAAGACTATTTTCGCGGCTAGCTAACAGCAGGTGGTTTATCATAAAGTCATACAAAGACCACAAGTTATCCGATATCTCACCACCGGCCTCCATATCTAAAGACCCCTGTAATGCACTAACGATGGTCATTGCTTTAGAGATAGTGGCTGATTTTACCGCGAAGTCTTTGCGATCTATTGCACCCTTAGCTTTAGCGATGTTTTCCAGCGCTCCTTGCATTAACAACTGTATAACACGATGCGGATCAGCAACGGCTAAATCATCTTTGATACCAACAGCTTTATATGCTTTTACACCATAACTCATATCAAATAACCTCTTAAATCAGCTAAGACTTGTTTGTACTAAACCCTGGCAAGCTAGTAAGCTGAGAAGTTACCGCTGAGGCAGTTCGTTGCATACCGCCTAACAGTGAATCCAGTGCTACATATTGCTTACGCAAAGTTTGTTCATAATTATCCATATATCGGTTAGCTGCATCTAAAGCTTTAGCATTATCTTCAATTTGTTTTTTTAGCGATTTCTCACGGACTTCAATGATACCGCCGCCTTTATTAAAATCGGTAATAAACGAGTCTAGTTGTGTTATTAAGCCATCACTACCACCGAATACTTTAGCAATACTGTCAAAGTTTTCGTTCAAAGCAGCATCAAACCTCGATTTACCCGATTCACCACCAAATTCTGTACTGGTAGATATTTCTAGCTTGCCGTTTTTATCCATGGTGATACCCAGCGAGTACAGCGTAGAAAGCCCATCATCTGCACCGCCTACATTACTGCCAAGAATGCCTCTTAACTGCGCCATAATATTTCGTGGTAAGGAATCGCCTGCGAGCGCACCGCCTTCGCTAGTGACTGTTTTACCGTCAGAACCCAGAGTGCGGAATTTTGTCAGGTTATTAACCTGATCAACCAACGCATTATAACTAGATATAAAAGACTTAATATTGGTTTCAACACCTTCTTTATCATAGGCAACGTCTAACGACGCATTGCTATTATCAGGCGTTATCGCTTTAACCGTTATATCAATATCCTGGATAGCATTTTTAAAAAGATTACTGCTACTTGTCGCTACAATGCCATCAATTTCAATAACAGCATTTTGTGCGCTTTGCTTTTGTTCCATTACCTGACTAGCACCTGTAGGCACCGTTGAAATACGATCTAATTCCGCATTGTCGTTCGTCACAACCAGATTATTGCCTTCGCCGGTAATATTAGACGTAAACACTAATTTGGAACCGACATCGCCACCGGCATTAACAATATTGACATTAACGCCTATGTTGTCACTACTTTCATTAATTTTGCGGCGTAGCTCATTCAGTGTCATACCCGCAGTGACATCTATATCAAAGCTCTTGTCACCAGCAGTAAACGTTAACTTACCGTCGGATGTACTAACAACGTCAGTTGCAGACGTAAAAGCCATATCTTGTGTTTCGAAACGACTACCAGATGCCAAACTATTTACTTTGATATCAAAGTTACCGGCTGCTGCACGGTTTGAAACCGTCGCCTCAATATAAGTTTTATTATCTGTGGGCTGAACAATGGTGGCTTTACGGGTATTAAGACTTTCACCACTGAGCTTTTTCGCAGCATCCTGGAAAGCAGATAAAGCGGATTTAAGACGACTTACACCCGAAAGTGATGCTTCTAGTGTCGTCTTCTGAGTATTAATTCTGCCAAGCTTTACATCACGCTCAGTATTAACAAAGGTTTTAACCAATTCCTCCAGAGGTAATCCAGAAGCCGAGCCTAAAAAATTAACACCTGACATAATAACCTCTACACTTTGTTATCGATTAACAGGCCAATAGACTGCCCCATTTCTTCCTGTAACCGTTTAATATCTTGCGCAACTTTTAACAGCTCCTCTGACGGGATCTGCTTTATCAGTTCATCTGTTTCATAGTCTATCACTTTAATAACAGAACGACCTGATGCATCATCAATTGAAAAATTCAATGATCGCTGTTCCAGTGCTACGGCCTGGTTTACTACATCAACCGCTTGTTGCAATTCAGCCTTACTTATTTCAACAATGGGCTTAACAACTTCAGGCACATCAACCTGCCCTGACTCTGACGGTTCTAACCGCGCAGAGGCTTTGTTGTCAGTAGGCATATAGCTTGCTACTGACGCATTACTTACACTAATGCTGCTCATATGCAGCCTCCATATCGGCGCGCAGGGTGAGAACTTTATAAAAAATTCTCACCGCTACGCGAATTAGTTTACCCCAATAACGACAATGCTGCCTGTGGCCGCTGATTCGCCTGTGACAATACAGTAGTACTGGTTTGCTGTAAGATCTGAGTACGCGTTAACTCGGCAGTTTCCTTCGCAAAATCTGTATCACGAATACGACTGCGTGCAGAAGATACGTTCTCAGAAATGTTGGTTAAGTTACGAATAGTTGCTTGAAAACGGTTTTGTACCGCACCTAAATCAGCCCGCTTACCATCTACCGCTTTGATGGCGTTATCAATCGCCGTCATTGCTGCAGAGGCTCCTGCTACGGCACCTGCGGCAAAACTCAGACCACCAACTCCTGCAGCTCCCAAACCCAAACCTGCTGCAGTCCAACCAGCCGTGGTATTACTCGCTTGAATATTGACCGAAATAAAATCATTAGACGATGCTTGTGCACCCACTAACACTTTAGTAGAAAAATTACCCTCTAACAACTTGGTACCACCAAACTCGGTAGTTTGAGCAATACGGGTAATTTCTATTTTTAGCGAGCTGAATTCCTTTTGCAAAGCGGCAACGTCATCAGCGTTACTGATACCATTTTGTGCTTGGATAGCTAAAGTACGCATACGTTGTAATGAAGTGGTAATTTCATCAAAAGCGCCTTCAGCTACCTGTGCTAATGAAATACCATCATTAGCATTACGTGAAGCTTGATCCAAGCCATTAACCTGACTGGTTAAGCGGTTAGAGATCTGCAAACCTGCTGCATCGTCAGCGGCACTGTTAATACGAAAACCAGAAGATAATCGCTTAAAAGCTACATCCAACGAGTTGCCGGAGTTGAACAATTGACGCTGAGCATTCAGCGACGATGTATTGGTATTTACAAATAAAGCCATGAGTCACTCCTTAGTTTTTAACCAAGAGACAAGCTAAAAACTGCTGTTAATATTACGGTAAACCCGTTAATTTGGCCAAGCTGCAACTTGGCCTATACAGGTTTTCGGCAGTTGACTTAAAACCTTTAGTACTTTTTTCAATTATTTTTAATTTTTATAAAAGAGAATTTTTGATGAGGGGGGGTAATCGGCATAGGGGCGATCAACATTGTTGCTCGACCCCTGCCACACCACCCTGCATGCGGGTCCGCACAGGGCGGTTCGGGAAGTTGAGGTTATGAGAGTCTCGGTAATCCCAGTTTGTCGAAGTAGTTGATGGTCAACACTGTGTTTAACAGATACTGACTGTTTCGCCACCAGCTTTTGCAGTTGCCTGCTACGCGTCTGGCAACTATTTCTGACGCACCCAGTTTGCGCAGTGCCGCGTAAGCGCGTCTTCCGCTTTTCCATTGCTTCAGCTGAATGGCCCTCAGACGATGCCGTATCCATTCATCCAGCTTTCGCCAGACCGATGGGGTTTGTGCGTATCTGAAGTAGCCTTTCCATCCCAACAGGTAGCTACGAACCGCACTTATCACTTCTGCAATACTGCTACCGACTGTCCGTCGCGTTTCTTGTCTGACTCGCTGCTTAAACTTCACCAACGCTTTGTCTGCGACTGCGCGCTTAACTTCGCCTCTAGGGTTACGCCACAGGCTGTAGCCCAAGAACTTGCGACCAAACACGCTGCCTACTGCACTTTTACCTTCGTTGATTTGTAAATGCAATTTGTCGTACAACTGCCGCAACCACACCATCACTCGCTCACCTGCTCGCTGACTGCGCACATAGACGTTGCAGTCATCTGCATAGCGCGCGAAGCGGTAGCCTCGTTGCTCCAGTGCTTTATCCACCTCGTCCAACAGCACATTCGCCAGTAACGGCGAAAGCGGCCCACCTTGCGGTGTCCCGTCCTGCCGTGTTAATACCACGCCACCCTCCATCACGCCTGCATTCAGGTAGCTGCGGATTAACCGCAGTATCGCCTTGTCTGCAATGCGTTTGCTAAGCCGGTCCATCAAAATGTCGTGATTTACCCTATCGAAGAACTTCGACAGGTCGACATCAACCACTACCTGATAACCGGCCTGTGCGTACCGTTGTGCTGCCAGCACCGCATCCTGCGCGCTTCGCTTGGGGCGAAAACCGTAGCTATGCTCGCTGAACGTCGGGTCTAGTATCTTTTGCAGAACTTGAAGTAACGCTTGCTGGATAAGGCGGTCTGTCACTGTCGGAATACCCAGTTCACGTTCGCTACCATCCGGTTTGGGAATGGTCACGCGTTTAACCGGTTGGGGTCGGTAAAACCCTGTTTGCAGTTGGGCGCGAAGCTCTGGCCATTGGCTTTTCAAACGCTCTGCCGTTTGGATGATGCTCAGACCATCCACGCCAGCGCTGCCTTTGTTCGCTTTCACCCGCTGCCATGCGCGTTGCATGTTCTCTTTTGCAAGCACTTGCACTAGCAAGCCTTGCCCTGCGGCTTTGAACTGTTGTCGCGGGGGTGTTGTTTCATCACGGACACCTTCTGGCAAGGTTTCACCTTGTTTGCTGGTGTTTCGCTCCGTTATATCGGACATCTGATGCATAGCTTCACTCATCGACAACGCGTATTCCGCTCCTTCCCGTTCGGCCCTTCGCTTTGACACTACTACGGCCTCTGCTGACTTCTCGCTCCGCATCGCTGCGTCGCCCTTTCAAGCATTAGGCGAGATCTCCCCAGGTAAGAACGCATTCCTTCACTGCACAACCGCCGGATTTACGCCACACCGCTTTGGCTACAAGAGCTTCGCAGTTTCATGCCTGCTCGCCCTGCAGTGTCACGCCTCTTATCCGATTTTTGTCCATCGGCTCGCAGTTTCGCTCCACGCTTCCTCCCCACAGTCCGTCACCGTTCTGCAGTTGCGTTTCACTTCATTCGCTGTAGCCAGCTTATGGGAGGACTTGCACCTCCAAGAATGCGCCCATGCTGGGCGCACAAGACAAAGCCACCTAATTGGTGGCTTTGAGTAAGACGAGTCACTCCGCTTAAGCTTATCCTGCAAGACTGGCTGCTACAATATCAGCCCGCTTTAGCGCTTTTCGCTATTATCCCTGTAGTAAACTTAGCGCTGCCTGAGGCCGCTGATTAGCCTGGCTTAATACAGTTGTGCTAGTTTGCTGAAGAATCTGCGTACGCGTTAATTCAGCAGTTTCTTTTGCAAAATCGGTATCGCGAATACGGCTACGCGCAGATGAAACGTTTTCAGAAACGTTGGTAAGGTTGCGAATAGTCGCTTGAAAACGGTTTTGCACGGCACCTAAATCTGCACGTTTACCATCAACCTGCTTAATTGCTGCGTCAATCCTAGCCATTGCCGCGGAAGCACCACTTACGACACCTGTGGTACTATCAAAACTTAAACCACCAGCAGCACCTGCTGCGCCTAAACCTAAACCTGCGGCAGTCCAACCACTAGCACCACCGCTAGCCATAATATTAATTGAAATGAAATCATTCGCCGTAGCTTGCGCACCTACTAGTACTCTAGTAGAGAACTCACCGCCTAATAGCTTGGTTCCACCAAATTCGGTTGTATTAGCGATACGGGTAATTTCTATTTTTAAGGCACTGAATTCTTTCTGTAACGCTGCCACGTCTTCTTCATTGCTAATACCATTTTGTGCTTGGATAGCTAAAGTACGCATGCGCTGCAGTGAAGTAGTTATTTCATCAAAAGCCCCTTCTGCTACCTGTGCTAGGGAGATACCATCATTAGCATTACGAGATGCCTGATCTAAGCCATTAATTTGACTAGTTAAACGGTTAGAAATTTGTAAGCCGGCAGCATCATCAGCAGCACTGTTAATCCGAAAACCAGATGATAGGCGTTTGAATGCTACATCTAATGAGTTACCAGAGTTAACTAATTGGCGCTGTGCATTTAGTGACGATGTATTGGTATTTACAAATAGAGCCATGATGTTTTCCTCGCTTTTTAACTGGTTTAGGCAATTTAGACTTCATGTTGCCTGTTTCTTGCCGTGTTAATAATTTATCGGCGCAGTACGGGGAAACTTTAGTTTTTTTTGAGAGAATTTTTATTGAGGTATTTCAGTAGATTAAAGTCAGGCTTTGCAACCTGACCTTGGTATTAACGTATATAATCAAATAAAGTAGTGGCATTAACTTTTGTAAAAGCTTGTGAGGCAGCCTGCAACGCCACTTCTTGCCGTTTTATCTCAGTTAAGGCCGCAGCTAAATCGACTTCCGAAATATCGGCTTTATAAGTCTGGTTAGTAATCAGCAAATCAGCGTTGGTATTAAATACACTATCAACTACGTTTAAGCGGCCACCGATGTTAGCCAAAGCACTGTCTACGTTATTTGCTGTATCGGTAACTTGTTGCAGCGTATCAGCCAATGAAGGCATTAGATCAGCTAAAGCAATACTAGGGTCGTTTAACGCATCAATATAATTTTGCAAAGTGTTCAGAATATTAGTTTGCTCTGGCGCAGGTAATTCAAAATCTATTTGTGTTGGCAACGCTGTTGCTGTGTCAAATTGAAAATCAACACCATTAAAACCAATATTTTGTCCAGCTGTGTAGGGACCGGTAACTGGCGGTGTTAAAGGGCTACCATTTCTTAAAACCTGGAAGTTTGATGCGGCATCAATTTGTAGACTATATTGATTATTCAAAGGATCAAGATTATCGAAGTTATTCAAATAAAAATTATCAAACTCAGTTTGATTAGTTACCGATACGGAGGCGCCAGCTGGCGCAGCGCTAACTTCCGGCTTAAAGCGAATAAACACATTATCAAAAATAGCTTTACCACTGTCGTTGCCCGATAACGTAATAGAGGGAGAGATTTGTAAAGCCCTATTACCGTCATCACCTTTAAACTCATATTTACCAGAAATAGGATCAATCACATAGGCTTGTGTTTTATCCTGATAACCAGCAAAAATAAAGCTACCATCTGCGCTGCGAGTGTTCATCAGATCAAATAATTCGGTTTGTATATTTTTTAACTCAAAAGCAACTGCATTACGCTGCTCTATCGTGTAAATACCATTACCGGTTGATTGTGCCAGTGTAGAAATACGATCATACGATAAGCGCATACTAGTCAGCACGGTTTCCTGCAATCCCAAATTATTCTTTAGTAGAATACTGTTCGTTTGGTATTGGTCTATTTGCGCTTTGTTCTGGTCCAGGCTTAATACCTTAGCCGCACCGGCAGGATCGTCAGCTGGCGATAAAATGCGCGTTTGTTTGCTAAGTTGTGATTCGGCTTTAGCCATGCGTTGCTGCGCATTCAGAATACCGTTGAGGCTCTGATTAAACTGCATATTAAAGGTTAAACGCATTGGGTATTACCTCACTGACTGCAACAAAGTGTCAAAAATGGTTTGAGATGTTTGCAAAATTTTCGCCGCTGCCGCATAGCTTTGCTGGAATCGAATTAAATCTGCCGCTTCTTCATCTAAGTTAACACCAGACAAGGATTCATACCATAGCGTAGTTTGTTCCAGTATTGCCGTATTCGCCTCATCTGCCGTGCGCGCCTGACGCGTGCGTTCACCAATATTCCCCACCATAGTGGCATAACTCTGGTTTAGGCTGTACTGGTTTACTGCTTGTCCGAATGGCTCCGCACTGCGCCTTACTATAGCCGCGTCTTGTAAGGCCGACATTTCTAAGCCGTTACGGTTATCATTATAGCCGTTGGTATTAAAATCGATGGTAAAAGTATCGCCGGGTTTCGGTAAACCTGTTAAGTTAAAATCAAACCCGAGCTCTTCTCTCAAATCCGGTGTGGCGTTGGCGTTTTCCAACACATTATTAAAGTTATTTGTAGCAAAACGCGTTTCGCCCCGCACCGTATTAGTGCTATCAGTTACTTCAAATATATGCTCATTGGTTCCACTATCCTGCCCCATATAGGTTACAGTTAGCGGGCCATTAACAATTGATGATGCGGTGAAAGCAGAAGTAGCCGGATCAGTATTAAAGACCTTCAACCCTTCTACCCGGCTATTACCAAGATTAGTGGCATTAAATTCGCCGCGAATAGGGCTGGCTAAGGCCACATCTTCTGCGCGAGTACTGGCCATTTGCATTGATCTGGCAGCAGCGTTTAATGGCTTAAGTACAAATTGATCTCCTACAGCTGCGGCGCCTATTTCAATTTTTAAACCAAACAGATCACCTGCCGCATCTTCGGCGCTAAAAGTAGCTGGGAAACCCGAGCCACTGGTCAATGTTTTGCTATTAGCCGTGGGTCGGCCCATCTCATCCAATGCCGTCACAGTTATAGTATTGGCATTGACCACCTCCACCAAAAAGTCATTTGGTGGTAGCTGTTTAGAACGGCTTGGTTCTATTTCCACTAATACTCTGGCATTGCTGGTATTGCTGGTAAACGCCAAGCCTTGCGATACCGGTAAGCGGAATAGATCTTGGCCTAAAGTGCCGTTTAGGGTTAGGCCCAGTTTGTTCTGGGTATTCATTCTATCGGCTAAGGTTAAGGCTAACTGACCAAGCTGATTTTGCACCGGTTTAACCACTTGCAACCGGTAATCGGTTAACGCACCTATTTTACCGCCTATACCCTGGGCGCTGAGTTCAACCTTGACATTGTTATTGCTTTTTAAGGTAAGCTCAATAGTACGATCATTTGGATCAGGATCGCCGCGTAACGACAATAAATTAAACTCACCGCGCTCAACCACTAACGCCTGGCCACTGCCCATAAAGACCAGTTTTTCACCGCTAGCTGCATCGATGGTTTGAATTTCCAGATATTCTGACAGTTTTAAGATTGCCCCATCCCGTTTATCTAATAAATCGAGTGGGATAGGTCTGCTGGTGCTGCTGCCATAAGAAACGATATCGTTGTTATAGGTAGAAATTTGCGTAATAAGATCATTAACTTCTTTTACGTAAACATCCATTTGTTGATTTAAAAACTGTTCTTGATCTGCAATTAAGGTAGACATGCTGCCAAACTGGTTCAGCAAAGATTGGCTGGTACCAATTACTAACTGCCGATTCGATAACTGGGTAGGATCATTATTTGCGGTTTGTAATTGCTGAAACAGATTATTCATACCGGTAGCAATACTATTGGCCGCATTAGAAAACAAAGCATCTAAACGGTTGGCTTCCGCTAAATATTGGGCGCTGTAAGCCGCACTGGTGGTATCGCGGCGCAATTGTTTTTGACTAAATTCATTTACTAAACGCTCAGTAGTGCCCTGGCCTACCCCTAAGCCGAATTTTTCAGACACAAATTCCGTACGCTGGCGCACATAGCCCGGCGTATTAATATTCGCAATATTATTACTGGTGGTGTTCAGTAACACACTGTTAGCCAGAACTGCTGATTTTCCAATATTTAGTAAACTCATTTATCGCTCCGCACACCCGATAACGGGTATTGGCTATTCTTCGGCTGCTGGTTGAAAATCTTGAGCACTTTCGTCAATGCTATCGTTAATAGTAGCTTGCGTGCTCGCTGATGTTGCCAATTCGGCCCGCACTTGTTCAAAGGCTGAACTTTTAAAAACAGACATAATTTTTTGCGCATAATTTGGATCGGTAGCATAACCAGCTGCTTGTAATTCGCTAAAATAAGCTGCGGGTTCAGTAGCGGCAGCAACGGCCTGTTGGTAGCGTAAACTGTTGCCGATAAAGTCTGTGTAATCTTTTAAGCTTTGCTCTGGCGACTCATAAGCTCGAAACTTCGCTTGTTCTTTACGGGCCACGCCCTGCCGATACTCCAGCGTATCAACTACTGCGGTATCACCCTGCCAGTTACGGCTGGCTTTAATACCAAATAAGTTAAAGCTGTTATCGCCGCTGGCGGTTTTAATCATCCGCTTACCCCAGCCCGTTTCTAACGCTGCCTGGGCAATCAGTGCCAATGGATCGAGTCCCAGCGAGCTGGCCGCCTTGCGGGCGGCTGGTAATAAGCTACGGATAAACTCTACCGGTGAGTCAGCTTTAAATTCTGTTGCCTCAGTCAATTGCTCCGTTGCTTTAACATTCATGGCAATAGCTTGCTCAGCCGCGGCTTTTTCGGCCTGAACCCGTTCACGTTGTTGCTGTAGCTTATCTAACAGCGGGCTCAGTTGTGATATTTCACGCCGACCAGGCTGAATCACATCGGCTTGCACTAATTGCTGTGTCATCTGCGCTTTTAGTAATGCCAGATCAGATTGTTGGGTATAGTGCTGCGTATCTGGCATGGCCAATTCGCTAGAAGATTGGCCTGGCATCAATAAATTATCTGGTTTTTTACGCTGTATCGCGGCCGCTTTAGGATCTAATTGCTGTACCAGCAAATCAGCCAACCCCAAAGAACCTTTTTGTGCTAAGTCAGACGCCATCTGGCTGTCATGCATATCACGATAAAACTCGGTAGTTTGGCTGTTCATCAGGCCTTCGGCTTCAAAAGCGGCATTGGCCTGACGCATGCTTTTTAATAACATATTAAAGAATATCGCTTCAAACTGCTCAGCGGCTTGGCGCAAGCCGCCTTTCTCATCACTACGGGAAGCTGTGCGGATCTGCTGTAAGCTGCTAAGATCATGATAAGAATGCTGCAGTTTGCCGCTGTTCATGTTAAATCACCACCAACTCGCCATGAATAGCACCGGCCTCTTTTAGTGCTTCCAAAATCGCCATTAAATCGCCAGGCGCTGCGCCTACCGCATTTACCGTACGTACTAGTTCATCCAGCGTTACGCCAGGATCAAACTTAAACATTCTGGAGTTTTGTGGATTAACATTAATAATACTGTCTTGTACTACTGCCGTATCACCGCCCGCTAATGGGTTTGGCTGCACCACGATCGGGTTCTCTTCAATACTTACCGTTAAACCACCATGACTTACCGCTGCCGGGAATAACCGTACATCTTTACCAATAACAATAGTACCGGTACGTGAGTTGATAATAATTTTGGCCGATTGATCTGCTGGTTGAAAGGTTAGATTTTCCAGCGTTGATAAGTACGACACCCGCTGGCTAATATCCCGTGGCGCTCGGACCTGCACGGAAGACGCATCCAATGAATAAGCCGTTTCTGGCCCCATAAAACCATTAATGGCTTCGGCCAAGCGTTTCGCGGTAGTAAAGTCAGGTCGCTTTAAATTAAAGGTAATAAAATCACCATTACCAAATGGCGATTCCACTTCACGCTCTACTACCGCACCATTTGGAATACGCCCTACTGTTGGCGTGTTAACCAAAATACGCGAACCATCCAGCCCCTCAGCGCCCAAACCACTTACGATTAGGCTGCCTTGCGCTACCGCATACACATTGCCATCTAAACCGGTTAAAAACGTTTGCAGTAAGGTACCACCACGCAAACTCTTCGCACTGCCTACAGAAGACACGGTGATATCAATGGTCTGTCCTGGCTTAGCAAAAGCCGGTAATTCGGCGTGAATCGCCACCGCCGCTACGTTTTTAATTTGCGTACGCGACCCTGCTGGCAACGTAATACCAAAATTGGCTAACATGGTGCGAAAGCTTTGCTCCGTAAAAGGGCTTTGCTCACCAGTACCCGGTAAACCTACTACTAAGCCATAACCCACTAATTGGTTACTGCGTACGCCTTCAATATCCGCTACATCTTTGATTCTGGCCGCATCAGCAACAAAACTGCACAGTAAAATCAACATCGGTATTGCCAGTTTAATTAGAACACGCATTGCAAGCTCCTAGAATGGCCACAACGGACCACTGAAAAACCGGGTTAACCAGCCTGGAGACTGACCGCCGTGATGGGCGCCAGTGCCGCTGTATTCGATACGGGCATTAGCAATTTTGGTGGATTCTACGGTGTTATTTACGTCCACATCCTGCGGCCGAATGACGCCGGTTAAACGAATATATTCTTTACCGGTATTTAAAGTTAGCCACTTCTCGCCACGGATCACTAAGTTGCCGTTTGACATAACCTGCAATACGTTAACGGAAATATCACCCACCAGGCTATTGCTTTGATCCGCTTTAGCGTCACCGGTAAAATCCTGGCTGCTGCTAGAACCAAATTGCAACACATTGCCGCCTATTGAAGCGTTACGCCCGCCAATATTCAGTGGGTCGAAGCTAACATTACTGTCTTTGGCTGTCTCAGTTTTCGCTTGTTTCGATGCCTGAGTTTTTTCGCGCAATACCACTGTAATAATGTCACCCTCATGCCGTGCCTTGTTGTCGGAATACAGGCTATTAGAATGGCTTTGCATAAACAAAGAACCGTTTCTAATAATTGGCCTTGGCGCCGGTTCGGGCGGTAAAGGCGCAAAATACGGATCATCAGGACTGGGCTCCTGCAGCGAAGCACAGCCGGGAAGCCCGCTGATTAAACTGCCTAGCAACAACATACTGAGTAAGTTACGCATCGAATTTACCTGCCTTATAGCTGTTGAATAACAAAACCAAGCATCTGATCCACAGTAGAAATCACTTTGGAGTTCATTTCATACACGCGTTGGCTTTCAATCAGGCTAACCAGTTCTTCAGTTACATTCACATTAGAGGTTTCTAGTGCGCCTTGTACAATAATGCCCAGCCCTTCCAAGCCTGGGATCCCCTGTACCGGATCGCCACTGGCTGGTGTTTCGGTAAATAAATTCTGGCCGATAGGTTCTAAACCAGCCGGGTTAATAAAATTGGTTACCGTGAGCTGACCAAGCACGGCGTTCTCAACCTGACCAGCTAAACGCACTGAGACTTCGCCATCTTGCGACACCATAATGGAGGTTGCATCCGGTGGGATCACAATATTCGGCTGTACTTGATAACCTGCACCAGAAGTCACCATATTACCTTCACCATCTACGGTAAACTGGCCATTACGAGAGTAAGAAATGGTGCCGTCTGGCATCAGTACCTCAAAGAAACCATGCCCTTGAATCATCAAGTCCAAGCTGTTCTCAGTGGTAATCATATTACCTTGGGTAAAGCTTTTCTGGGTGGCGACTACCTTAGTACCTGCACCAATCATTAAACCATTTGGTAGCTCTGAGTTTTGCGAAGAACGGCCACCAGGCTGATTAATATTCTGGTAGAGCAAATCTTCAAAAACTGCCCGGCTTTTTTTAAAGCCGACGGTGCTAGCATTGGCCAGGTTGTTAGAAATCACCGAGATATCCCGCTGTTTCGCGTCTAATCCCGTTTTGCTAATCCACAATGCCGGATGCATTTGTACCTCCTGGGCTTTCGCCCTTTTAACTTATTGGTAATGGTTTACCTGCATAACAAACTGAAAAACCTATTCAGCTTGCGCGCTAAAACTTAGCCCATTATTCTGAGCAATTGATTCTGCTGCTGATCCATTTGTTCTGCTTGCTTCATCATTTTCACTTGCAGTTCAAACTGGCGCTGTAAACTAATCATGGTGGTCATTTCACTTACCGCATTCACGTTACTGCCTTCATAGGCACCATTTAATAGTGTTACCTCAGCACTGGCTTCAGCTAGTTCGCCGTCTTTGCGACGAAACAAACCATCGTTACCTTTTTTTAAATCGACATAATCTGGCTTAACCAACTTAATACGGCCGACCTCTTCTAACACGTTAGCTGGCGCGCCCTGAGCTCTGGCGCTAACAGTACCGTCAATACCAATTTCCATTTTGGCTAAAGGCACCGGCAATTGTATTGGGCCGTCATCGCCCACAACCGGCAGTCCGCTCGCTGTTATTAACATGCCATCGGCCGTTATTTGCAAATTACCTGCCCTGCTGTAAGCCTCATTGCCATCTTTATCTTGTACCGCAAACCAGCCTTCGCCCTGAATAGCAATATCTAATTCACGCTCGGTAATAATGATGGCGCCGCTGTCAAAGTTTTGACCAGGACTTTCTGTCATCGAAAATACCCGCGTAGGTAAACCATCACCAAACGCCTGCATAGACCTGGCTTGTTCAAAATCGGCTTTAAACCCTACCGTACCGGTATTCGCCAGATTATTGGCCCGCACACTGATGCCATTCATATTTTCTTTGGCACCACTCATGGCGATATATAACAAACGATCCATGGTAAACCTCGCTGGGTATTGCTTAATATTGCTACTCTTAACTAGTTAAGCAATAAAAGTGCCAGAGTGAAAACTGTGAGGGAAGTTTAAAAAAAGCGCGGTTAAAGCAGAGATCCAGATATAAAAAAACCACCTTGCGGTGGTTTTTCAGGCAGAGATGACAATTACCGGATCTGTAGAATGGTTTGCTGTAATGAGCTGTTAACTTCTAATGCCCGTGAATTGGCTTGGAAGTTACGTTGAGCGCTAATTAAATCAACCAGTTCAGTGGTTAGGTTTACGTTAGATTGCTCCAGCGCCGAGCTTTGGATACTACCGAAAGTACCCGTATTAGGCTCACCGGCCAACGGCTCACCCGATGCTAAACTCGCCCGCCAAGAGGTATTACCAATTTGGCTTAAGCCTTGTGGGTTAGCAAAGCGTACCATAGAGACTTGCGATAAATACTGTTGGTCGCCGTTAGAATAGGTTGCCATAATTTTACCACTGGCATCGATATCTAAACCGGTTAAGCGGCCAACCGTAGTACCGTTTTGGCTTAGAGTGCCCACTTCAAAGTTTGAGGCATACTGTGTAGGACGTCGCGTTCCAGTCTCATCCTGAAAGCGCACAGTAAAATTGTTACCCGGATCACCAAAGCTGGCACCATTATTAAGTAAGCCATTTAATACGCTAACATCCACTGCGATATTGTCAAAGGACGTTGTATCAGGTACGCCCGATGATAAAAAGTTTAAGGTAGTTACCGCACCAGGAACAACTTGACCATCAAACGCGGTGTAAACATCCCATTGATTATCTTCAACGTTTCCACTTCGAGCAAAGTACACACTAAGAATGTGTGCTTGCCCTAAACTGTCGTAAATAGTGGTAGAAGTCGTATTATTGTATGAATCCCGGTTGGTAGGTGAAAAAGTCGGGTTAGTAGGCAATTCAGCTCTGGAGTCTAGGTTCATGCTTAAAAACACATCCCGGGTAGCGCTGGGCGCACCGGCGGTTGTCGGGATTTGAATTGGCCCGGTAGTACTTAAACTCACCGAGGTAGTGGCTCCGGTAGAACCATCAACCGGATAGCCTTGCAAGAAATCGCCATTATTGTTAACCAGAAAATTATTACTATCTAGTTTAAAAGCACCGGCACGGGTATAGGCATAGTCACGCGAACCAATTTCCGATGCCGTAACAAAAAAGCCGTCACCAGTAATCGCTAAATCCAGCGAATTATTAGTAAATTGTAAAGCACCTTGTTGGAATTGCTGAGCCACAGCAGCGGTTCTTACCCCATCACCGACCTTAGTTTTAGCAGACTGAAACACCGATGAAGCGTACACATCAGCAAATTCGGCACGAGACTCTTTAAAACCGGTGGTATTTACGTTGGCAATATTATTGGCAGTTGTATCTAAATCTTTTTGAGCAGCGGCGATACCGCTTAACGCTATATTGAAACTCATGTGTCACCTCACCTTAAGCGGTTGTATTAACTATAAGAAACTTCTAACACATCGGCTAGTTTTACTGCGCCAATGCCAAGTAAATTAAGCATGATGCCAGTACCGTTATTACCCATACTGACACTGGATACTGGGGTATACACCTGCACCGGAACTGATTCGGTTTTACCAGAAGTGGTAACTTCAACGCTAATGTTGTAAACCCCCGCAGGCATTGCCTCACCATCTTGATCGGTGCCATCCCAAACAAATTCGTTTTTACCCAGTTGTGGACTATCCACAGCAAAACTGTTTACCAACTCGCCATTGGGTTTAGTGATAATCACTTTCATATTATCGGCAACGTTTTCTAAATTGATTTGACCACGCGACAGCGATTCACCGGTAAATACTAACTCTTCTGATTGCGTTAACACGCTACGCCCAACCAGAGAAGAGGCTTGTAATGCCTGATTGGACGTCATGCTTTGTGCCAGGCTGCTAAAGTTTTCGTTTAGCTTGCTAATCCCATCGGCCATGGTGAAGTTAGTCATTTGTGCAATCATCTGATCATTTTCAACTGGCTTGGTCGGGTCTTGATAAGCCAATTGCTGCGTCAGTAGCGCAAAAAAGTCAGACTGTGTTAGCGCACCATTGTTTTTGTCTGGGACCTTATTACTGTTATCCCAGTACATACCATCTAATGCAGAAGTTTCATTTACCGTTGTCATCTGTTATTCCTTAGGTCGCCTGACCCATCCGCAATGTGCGCATTAACATTTGCTTAGCCGCATCAGCAGTTTGTACGTTGGTTTCATAAGAGCGAGAGGCTGAAATCATATTGGCCATCTCTTCCATAATGTTCACATTAGGTTTATAGATATAGCCATTTTCATCCGACAACGGATGATTAGGTGCATATTCAACATTGGGTGGCGCATCAGACTCAACAATACCCAGCACTTTTACGCCGCTACCGGCATCTTGTTGCCGCCTTGCCTCTGCCAACTCTGCCGCAAATACCGGATGGCGACCGCGATATACCTGATCAATACTACTGCTTACACTATTCGCATTAGCAATATTACTGGCGGTGGTATTCATACGCACAGACTGTGCCGTCATACCCGAACCCGCAATATCAAAAACTTTAAATAAGCTCATAATTATTGTCCTGTACCTGCAATAGCCTTCTTCAGGCCACTAATGCGGCTGTTTAAAAACTGTAGACTGGTTTGATACTCAATGGCATTTTGCATCATGGCATTACGCTCGCGATGCATATCAACACTATTACCATCGCCGGTATCAGGCTGATCGGGGTTGCGGAATTTCACTTCCTGACGCACTTCTGTCGAAATATGAAAATGCCCTTCATGCGTGCGACTTACCGGGCGTGACTGCCTGGCTTGCGCATTATTGAGGGCTTGCTGAAAATCGAGATCTTTGGCTTTATAGCCGGGAGTATCGGCATTGGCGATATTTTCTGACAGCACCTGGGCGCGGCGATCACGAACCAGCAGCGCCTGTTGGTGCATGCCAAATGCCTTGTCAAAACTGATTGCCATTTTTTTGCCACCTCATGTTGAACTGTCAACTAGAGAATGCAAAGAACAGGCCAGAATGTAGAATCCCTATAGGGCGCTAGATTTTTTTGCGGTAAATAATGCCGGGATTGCAACGTAGCATTTCAAAATCTTCATTCAAACTCGACAGCGACTCTGAGGCGCCAAGGATCAGATAACCGCGGCTGTTCAGTGACTGGGCAAACTGTCGAATAATTTTCGTTTTGACTTCAGGAGAGAAATAAATCAAGACGTTACGGCAAAAGATAATATCGAACTTACCTAATAAGGTGTAGCTATCAAGCAAATTAAGGTGGCGGAAGCTGACTTTTTTGCGCACAACCTCTTTAACCCGCATCATGCCTTTGCCACTGTCTTCAAAAAAACGGGTACGCCGCTCTGGTGATAAACCACGAGCCAACGCCAAGCCATCATATTCAGCTCTTTGACAATGTTCGAGCATAGTATTGGAAATATCAGTCCCCAAAATGCTCACGCCACCAGGAAAAGCAGAGGGGCGGCCTTGTTGGTATTCCAATAGCGTCATTGAAATGGAATAAGGTTCCTGACCGGAAGAACTTGCCGCTGACCAAATTTTGACACTACGGCAAGTTTTTTCCAGATCCGGCAACAATTGGTTTTTCAACAGCTCGTAGGGATAGGTATCACGAAACCACAAGGTTTCGTTGGTAGTCATGGCATCAATAACGGCTGAGCGTAACTGCCGCTCAAATGGACTCATGGTTTTGCTAACCAGCTCAGACAGCGTGCTAATACTAAAACGCTGCATCAACGGGCCCAACCGGCTTTTCACTAAGTACTGTTTATTGTCTCCCAATACAATGCCACACTGCAGCTCCAGAAAATCCCGGAACTGCTTATATTCAGACTCTTGTAATTGCTTATCCTGCACTAAAGTATCCTTTGCAATTAATCAGCGTGTAACCACTTTTGTACCGACTGAGCAAGTTCATCCGGATTAAATTTGGCGATAAAGTCTTCTGCGCCAACCTTTTGTACCATTTGCTGGTTGAACACGCCGCTTAACGACGTATGTAAAATGACATGTAGTCCACGTAATTTTGGATCAGCTTTTACTTCAGCAGTTAACGTATAACCGTCCATATCCGGCATTTCGATATCGGAGATGAGCAAACCCACTTTCTCGGTTATTGACGTCTTACACTCTTTACCCAGTTGCTGCAGGTAAGTAAGTGCTTCACGGCCATTATTAACCAAGTGCATTTGTACACCTAACGGTTCTAAAGAGCGTTTAACCTGATTACGTGCTACCGCTGAATCATCTGCAATAAGAATAATCCGACTACCTAAATCAGCAGTAATACTTTTGCTCACGCTCTCATCGTGGATCATAGTTGGTGAAGGGGAAATTTCTTCCAGGATTTTTTCAACATCCAGAATTTCTACTAGCTCTTTGTCAATCTCCGTTACCGCGGTTAAGTAACTCTGTTTACCGCCGGTACCTTTTGGCGGTGGCATTATCGCTTCCCAGTTCATATTAATGATGCGCTCGACTGAGCTAACTAAGAACCCCTGCACTGAGCGGTTGTATTCTGCAATGATAATGAAAGCTGTCGATAAATCAGCAATGGGACGGCCACCGGTAGCGAGGCTTAAATCAATAACGGAGATGGTTTGCCCGCGAATATGGGCAATGCCGCGCACAAATTTATTCCGCTTTGGCATTGCCGTAAGCCGCGGACATTGCAACACTTCCCGCACTTTAAAGACATTTATGCCATAACGTTGCCGCCCGGCTAATTTAAATAGCAATAATTCTAATCTATTCTGCCCTACCAGCTGGGTACGTTGATTTACAGACTCTAAAATACTGGACATCAGCTACTCCTAAAATCCACCGCTCGGCGTGGTATTTGCATGACTGGCTGCAAGTGTCAGAAAAACGGCGTTAAAAAACGATGCAAGCATGTTATAACCCTTTACTTGTAAAGCATAGCCAAACTATATGAAAAAGTACGAAAATTTTATCTGGCGCTTGAGCCTATTGTTCTGCCTACTGCTTAGCAACACACTGCGGGCAGAAACAACGACAACACAATGGTACAGCCCTGAGCAACTGACTAATCTGGCGAAAGACTGGCTGGAAACAGAGCTCGCCATAATGGATAGCACAGCGACAGAAATACAAGTAACGGCACTAGATAGCCGCCTGGGAGCAAAAGAGTGTACTTCGGAGCTGCTTTTTAGCTTACCAGCCCAATTTAATCCCAGACAAACCACAGTACAAATTAGCTGTGCTACCCCCGCTAACTGGCAGCTATTTCTGCCGGTAAGAGTCACTGAATGGCTGGAACTGGTAGTCGTACGTCAGAATATTACTCCAGGAACGGTAATCACCGCCGATATGCTAGAAATACAGCGCCGGGAGCGTCGTTTGGTCAGAGGTAACATCGTCCAAGATCCATCCACCGTTACTGGCAGCAGAAATAAGCGCAGCCTCAGTGTTGGTCAAATTATCAACTTACAAGATCTTTGTCTTGTATGCCGTGGCGATATTGTTACAATACAAATTAGCAATAGTGGTTTGTCAGTCAGTGCCAGTGGTGTCGCACAGCAAGATGGTACTTTTGGCGATACAGTAACCGTGAAAAACCAGCAATCTGGACGTAACGTTCAAACCGAGGTGGTTGGCGTAAATCAGGTTAAAGTGAAATTTTAGAATAAAATGCTAAAGTTTTTAAAGGCACAGCCGTTAACCTAAGCATAAGGACTAAGGTTTAGGTGATGAGGTTCTATTATGACGATAAATATCAATAACCTGCAAAATTCTACGCAGGTAAAGGCTGACAAAGCTGACCAGAACGCTGGGCAAATAGTGCAGCGCCAGCAAACGGCTGTGCAGCAAAATGCCACTAATCAGGCAGCGCAAAAGCAAGATTCTGTGTCTATTACGCCACAGGCGCAACAATTTTCTAAGCTGCAAGAAAAAGCGGCGAACAGTAGCGGTATTGATCAGGAAAAGGTCGATAAAATTAAACAAGCTATTGCAGATGGCAAATACAAAATTAATGTCGAGCTATTAGCAAAACGCATTATGCAATTTGAAGGCGATTTATTCGAGCGCAAATGACAGCAGCCTCCGAACAAAATATCATCACCTTTCTAAACCAACAACAAGCGCAATTGGATGCGCTTTTGTTGTTATTGCAACAAGAGTTAGCGGCGCTATCTGGTCGGGATATTGAGCAGTTAGATCTACTTACCCATCAAAAAACCACTCTGTTAGCACAAATCCAGGCTACTGATCAGGCGTTAAGCCAGCAAACTAACCTTGCTGATCATGTTGATACTGCATGGTTTAAAGAAAATGTTAGCAGTCTGGAATCGCTACTTGAGCAATGTAAAGCACAAACTCAGGTAAACCAGCAGGTATTGGATCATAGCCAGTTGACGCTGGCCAGACTAAAAAATGAACTACTGTCGGCGAAAGGTAAATCGGGTTTAACTTATACCAACAAAGGCAAGCCTGCTGTTGATAGTAAAGGCAGTGGTATTAAAGCCTAGAGCACCATATAGCCCCCCACTACCAAAGATAGCGCACACTGCGAATGCTTTGTTTCGGCTGAATGTTTTGTAAAGTGGCATAGACTTCAGCGAAGTCCAACTCTAATTCAGTGATATAAGTATCGTCTACCGCATAACTTTTTACTACACGAGCCCCCCGAATCACCCCTTGCACTGATGCTTCCAATACATCGTTTTGCGCTACCATGGCATTCAGCGTATTCTGACTGTCAATTCTTTGACCATACACTCTTTCCGCCAACTCTCGATAGGCTTCCAGTTTAGAGGCGCGCATCGCCATCAGCATCCGTTGCGTTTCATTAGAGCCCTGTTGCGCCGAAATAGGTGCCACCCCTAAGGCTGAAATCACTGGAAAGCTCACCGGCACTTCCTGCTGATATTCAATATGCCGGTCGGTCAACTGACTACAACTGACCAAAGAGCAACTTACCAGTATTGCTGCACCAAGATTCTTCATATGGTTTACCTATCCTTTTAAACAAATGTGCTTGTTTTGGCGGTTGTCTGCGTAACTGTGCAGAGCTTTTGTCACACGTAAACGAAATCTATTTAGCTAAACTCGCTAACTGTTATCACTTAACGATTATCGCTTAGCTGTTTCCCTTGATATAAGCAAAAACCGCGCCAGTCATTTTAACGGCGTTATTGCGGCATAGTATTTGCTTTGTTTCATAATGTATAAGTTAAACGCGGAAACGGCCTGATCTCGTTATCGGCGAACACAAACCACCCTTTAGATTGGCAGACTATGAAAATATCCGTAATCACCACACTGCTGCTAGGCATCAGCACCTTGTTAAATAGCCTACCACTTTATGCCAATTGGTATGAGGCGACAGGGCAAGCCACTATTGAGCAAGGTGATTTAAATAGCGCACGCCGGGCGGCTATTGAGGATGCACTGCAAAGAGCAACCTTATTTGCTGGCGCCAAACTAGAGAGTCAGCAACAGGTTATTCAGGGGATTTTACAACACCATCAGGTTACCCTAAGTAGTTCTGCTGAGCTAAAACAAGTACAACTCTTGTCAGAAACACACAGCAACCAGCAGGTTTTTATTACCTTAAAAGCACATATATTGCCAACTGCAAGTAGCTGTAACCAGCAGTATCGTAACCCCCTACTACTTAGCCCAATCTATTTACAGGCGCGCCAAGACGCGATTTATGGTCAATTATTCCAGTTGGGTGAACACAGTAGCCGGCAATTAGGCGTGCATTTAAAAGATTTTAGCCCAAGTCTATTATTACAAAACTTGCCAGAAACGGTACATCCTGAACAATTAGATCAGGCAGCAGCAGAACAATTTTTCGCGCAGGGGCAGCAATTTATTTTACTGGCCAGCATTAACGATTTATCATTGGGTGAAAAGGCCAGTAAATTCTGGCAAAGCAGTTTACGCGAGCGCTTCTTTAGCTTAGATGTGCAGCTTTACGATACCTTTGAAAGACGAGTACGCTTTCAGCAAGAATATCGCACCAGCAGCCACTGGCCCGATGACAAACAAACACCATCCAGCCATAGCATGGCATTTTGGCGTATGCCTTATGGTCAGAAAATTGATCAACTGCTACGCGCTGTGGCGCTTGATATCCAACAACAAACGCAATGTCAGCCATTACTGGGGCAAATACGTCAGGTTCGCCAGCAACAAATACAAATAGGCTTGGGTTCAGTACATGGCTTAAAAGTGGGCGATCAGGTACGGCTTATTCAAGTACAGCGCGACCCGCAACATCCGGAAATTCGCCGCTTGTTAGACAGCCCGTTGCAACTCACCATTACCGATTTAACCGCAGAAGGTGCCTGGGCAGCCTCCGCTTCACAGCAATTGCTTAATCATATTCAACCCGGCGATATTGTCAGCCTGCAAGGACGATAAGACTTGGTTGCACATTAAACAGCCACTCAACACGAACGAACGTAGTTACAGCGTTCCCATAGTCAGCGGACTCTGCTAGACTTTCAGCCGCGTTGCCCCATAGTTAAATGGATATAACGGCCCCCTCCTAAGGGGCAGTTGCAGGTTCGATTCCTGCTGGGGCAGCCATAAGACAGTACAACCAAGCCATATATGGTCTGAACCTGCTGAAAGACTATCATCCAGCGCTTCAAGCTTATAATTTAGCAGCTGTCTCGCTGACCTGTTCCACAGCCTCACAAACAGACTGCCGCTCAACTACTCCAGCTGTAATTATAGAATAATGCCTTCGACCGGTAGGTTGTTTCATGTTCTTGTTTACACGTCAGACTGGCTTATCTGCTTATCTGCTTATCTGCTTATCTGCCTTGCTATTGTTAGCGTAAAGGCACAGTTGAAAAGTGTTTTTCTATGACGTCAATCATGCCCTTAGCGAGTGGCAAATGGTGTTTCTCTTTGGCCCAAATTTCATAAAAGCTATCTACCGTTTGTTTGGCTGTTTCTAACACCAATTTTTCCGGCAACATGGCTTTAGCCGCTAAATGCGTTAATTCATCAAAGGTGAAGTCACTGAATTTTTTGCTGCGGCTCACTTTTAATGCTGCGCTGTCATCGGGAATATAGGCAATAGTCGAGACAAAATCATACGCCGGGGCTATAGATGCTGTGCGCTTGTCTTTAATAGATCACCGACCAGTTTTTTAAGTGCATATCGGCATTGCCAATCAGCGTGTTAAACACCAATCTTCGGATAAACTCGGCAATGTCTAGCTCGTTGCCTTCGATGCCCAACACCTGTGCGATATTGCGCATGCTGGCTGTTTTATATTTATCTTGTGGGTACACGCCAAAAACCTGGGCGAAGTCTTCAATGTGTATTGCCTGGCCCTGGCTGCGGTCAAATCGCTTAATTGCGAAGACACTGCTACCAAACTTACCAATACCCGCCGGAATATTGACGATCTGTTCAATCGGCAAAAGCTGAATGTCAGGCACATCTATCCCCAGCATTCGAGCCAATGTCATCATCGAATATTCATTCTCGGGCACAGCGTCAAAGCGAGACGAGGGCAATTTCACAATCCAAGAGCCACCCGTACCAGTAGCAGGAATGGTTAAACTACCACTAGCCTGCTGCAGCGCAGAAAATTTTAATTGCACACCGGCCAGGGAAAATCGCATAGGTGCTTCATGTTCAGCGGCATCTTTAACAGCTTCATTCAGGTTTGGCGGCAAAGCTTCACCATCAGCAGGCACGACGGTGATAGCGCCCGCCAGATCTTGCCCCAACACCCAGAGCAAGAAAAACTCTCTGGCAGGATTTACCCCAGCACGCTGCGCCAGATAGTTACGCATTGTCTCTTCAGGTAACAGATTAGAGAAGAATGGCGTTAACTTGGTTTGAGTTGGTTTGAGTTGGTTTGAGTTGGTTTGAACTGGGTAATTAAGCCGCCAAATGAATCTTTAAAACCAAGGCTTAACACCGGCCTTGTTTCATCATTAGCATAGGCTTCGTTAAATGCGAACAGCGTCCGGTCATTGCCGACATGAGTAATGGTTGCAATAGGTTCGCCGTACAGCAGCACATTTAGCGTAGAGACGTTGTTTGATAAAAGGCTACTCATCAACGTCACCGTTTAAACTATAGGCAGGCGGTACAAACTCATCCGCGTCCTGAAAGCCTTGTGCACTTCTAATCACTGACTTAATGGCAGGCACGGATTTTTTCGGTGCCACAAATAACTCTAAATCAAGCACACGTGCTATAGCAATTAAACTTGAGAGCCGCAAATCGACGCCACCAGACTCAATTTTAGAGATATGGCTCTGTGGTACGCCGGAGCGGGCACTTAACTCGCGTTGGCTATAGCCTTTTCGCACACGAGCGCCCTTCAAGCTAGCCAGAATGTGTTCCGTGACATAATCCATAGTTGATTCGTCATAACATATCATAAAGTCATTTTAATACATAAATATACATCAAACAACTTATTACCGAGCAAGCTAGATATACAAATACACATCAAAGTGCACATTTCGATATATCTTGATAGATAAAAATTAAGCGTACCGTCAAAGCTACGCCTGTTTTACGGTAATCACCCTTAAATTAACTGACGTCATACTTCAAAATAGCCAAAAGAAGGGTACAGTAATTAACTCGGATACGATGAGGTATTATGATCAACAAGAATGGCCCTTGGCATAGCCAGATACGCCATAACTGCCTTGTCACGAGTATGTGATCCAACATAATAGTGATTAGTACGGTACTGCTGACAATAGTCTAAAGCGTTGCCTTTAGCATGCAAAAAATCATTATGCTTTAAAGTTGACAAAACACTTTGCCATTTTTCTAATAAAACTTGCGGTGGCGGTGGAAGCGCAGACAAAATGCTTTCTGCAGCAAAAAATTGACTTTTCATTGTCATGGCAAGCATGTCATCATTGGCTTCTCCCAGCCAACTGGTGTTATCTTCACGAAGATAAACCAATGGCATAAAAGGCGCTAATGCTGGGCATATATCGTTGCGAAATACCTTAACCCCCCAATAAGACTGAGCAACCAATACAAATTGCTCAAAGCTTGAGATCTCAGCAAAGCCAGAATCAGCTAAGGGTAACACTTCAACTCTGGGTTTATTTGGATTTACAGTATCGTTTGAAACGTCCAAATACCAGTTTCCTAACGTTATAGCATTTTGGAAATAAACACCTCTTAATGCACCCCAAATTTTTTTTAGTACAACCCCTTGCTCCAACGCACTATGAATTAACATTAATCCTGCGCCTACGGGCTGCCTGAGGTATCCCCAGAAATTCTGTAGTTAAAATAAAATGTTAGTTGATTGGGGAACATTCATGGCGGTTCCTGATCTGATCATTCGCCAAAACTCCCACACCGCGGATGCTCACCATGAATGTA